>Ga0299907_10002839_pt1 | contig 10886 bp, 12 predicted proteins | sample RVTome_16_FD_198680 | JGI IMG/M metagenome (GOLD analysis project Ga0299907, IMG submission 198680) | Soil microbial communities from uranium-contaminated site in the Upper Colorado River Basin, Wyoming, United States - RVT152D67 (version 2) ... | reverse complement strand
CGATGGGCCTCGCCAACGGGCAGGACCCGCACTTGCTCGGGGGCGAGGAAGAGCGGCAGGTCACCCCCCGTGTGCTCGAGGAGGATGCCGACGAACCGCTCGAAGCTTCCGAGGAGCGCGCGGTGGATCATCGCGGGCGTGTGCTCGGCGTTGTCCTCGCCCTGGTAGCCGAGCTCGAACCGCTTCGGCATCTGCAGATCGAGCTGCACCGTGCCGAGCTGCCAGCTCCGGCCCAGCGAGTCGCGCATGTGGAGGTCGATCTTGGGCCCGTAGAAGGAGCCCTCGCCCTCGCTCTCCGTGTACTGGAGGCCCGTCGTCACGAGCGCGCGCCGAAGCTCGTCCTCGGCGAAGTCCCACTCGTCGTCGGTACCCAGCTTGTTCTCCGGGCGGAGGGACAGCTCGACGCGCATGTCGAGCTCGAAGAGGTCGTAGAGGTAGAAGGCGTAGTCGAGGCAGCCGAGGAGCTCGTCCTGGATCTGCTCCGGCGCGCAGAAGATGTGCGCGTCGTCTTGGACGAAGTGCCGCACGCGGAGCAGGCCGTGCAGCACCCCCGAGAGCTCGTTTCGATGGAGATTCCCGGCCTCGGCGAGGCGGACCGGAAGGTCGCGGTAGCTCCGGGCCGTCTGCCCGTAGAGGACGCAGTGGCCGGGGCAGTTCATCGGCTTCATGCCGAACTCCCGCTCGTCCACGTCCAGCTTGAACATGTCGGGGAACTTCTCGTAGTGGCCCGACGTCTTCCAGAGATCGACGTCGTAGAGGAGCGGCGTCCTGATCTCGGCGTACCCGCGCTGCGTGTTCTCGCGGCGGCGCAGGTCCTCGAGGACGTTCCACACGATCATGCCCCGCGGGTGCCAGAACGGCATCCCCGGCGCGAGCTCGGAGAAGTCGACGAGATCGAGCTGCTTGGCCAGCCTGCGGTGATCGCGCCGCTTCGCCTCCTCGAGCCGGTGCAGGTGGGCCTCGAGATCCTTGCCGTCGTAGAACGCGGTCCCGTACACGCGCGTGAGCTGCGGCTTCGTCTCGTCCCCGCGCCAATAGGCGCCCGCGAGTGAGAGGAGCTTGATTGCCCGGATCGGGGCCGCGTTCTGGAGGTGCGGGCCGCGGCAGAGGTCGGTGAAGTCGCCCTGTCGGTAGAACGAGATGTCGCCGTCGGCCGTCTCCACGAGCTCGACCTTGTACGGCTCCCCCTCGGACTCGAAGTACCTCCGCGCCTCGGTCCGCCCCACCTCCCAGCGCTCCCACTCCCGCCCCTCCTCGATCTCGCGCCCGATCTCCTCCTCGAGGCGCTCGAGCGCCTCCTCCCCGACCGGCTCCGGGAACTCGAAGTCGTAGTAGAACCCGCCCTCGATCGGAGGCCCGATCGCCACCTTCGTCCCCGGGTAGAGCCGGCGCGCCGCCTCCGCGAGGAGGTGCGCGGCCGAGTGGCGGAGCACGTAGAGGGCGTCGGGATCCTCCCGGTCTCGCGTCGTCAAGATCTGGATGCGCTCGCCGTCCTCGAGCGGGAGCCGAAGATCGCGGACGGAGCCGTTCGCGCGCACGAGCACGGCCTGCTCGGCGAGCTTCGGGCCGATCGCGCGCGCCGCGTCGAGGCCCGTTGCCCCTTCCGGGAGCTCGAGCTCGGAGCTATCGGGAAGAATGACGCGCACGATGGAAGAGGATACTCAGCAGCCTGCGGAGCAAAGCCCCGAGCGGACCGAGGAAGGGCCGCCGGTCCCGGACCCCGAGCGCGAGGACGGCGGCGACGCAGACGACGTCCCGTCCGCAGACTAGACGGGCGCCTCGAGAAGCGACCGTGAGCACGGGAAAAGCGGAGGGGTTCGCATACACCGAGCGAGGCGGCGACGTCGTCATCACCCACCACGGCGCAAAGGCGACCGTGCTCCGGGGCTCGGCCGCCCGGCGCTTTCTCGAGGCCGTCAAGCGCCACGACCCGCAGCTCGTGATGGCGAAAGCGACCGGCAACTTCAAGCGCGGGAACGAGCGGGAAGCCGGGAGCCATCCCCGCAACCAGGAACGACGCTAAGGGCTGAAGAGACGGACGCCGATAGCGGGAGCATGCGCGCCCGACTGATGCTCCTGCCCGTGCTGGCGGCGCTGCCGTTCCTCTCCGGCTGCCTGTGGTGGGGCTACGGCGCCGGTGCCGGCGCGTCCGACAGCGGGACGGCCACCCTCGAGGCGCCGGCCGAGGCGCCCGCCATGACCGACGCCGAAGCTGCAGTCCGAGCGACGATCCCGATGATCGAGGCCTACTACGCCGACAACCAGACGTACGCGGGCGTCGACGACCTGCAAGAGCTGTACGGAGTCCCGTTCGGGGACGTCCGCGTCATCGTGCGGAAGAAAGGCCAGGCTTACTGCGTCGAGGCTCCCTCGGGCGCCGCGTCCGCCCACTACGCCGGGCCGAGCGGTCCGGTCGCCCCCGGTCCCTGCTAGGGGGCAGCAGCACCTGAAGGACACTAGTCGCCTTCGACCGCGCTCCTGAGATGCGGCGGCGCCTTGAGCCAGTAGCTCTCACGCAGCCAATCGAGGGCGCATTCGAGGGACTCCTCGTCCGCGACCTCGGCCGTGATCCAGCCGTAGCGGCCGACGTAGCGCGCGGTGCTTACGTACGGCAGCAGCTGCGCCATCTCGCGCTCCTCCGGAGTGAGCTTCACGGTGAGGAGGACCGCCTCCTCCCCCAGGGACATGGAGGCGAACATCCGGTTCTCGGCCACCTTGAAAACCGGGTTGCCCCACGGCTCGTCCTCGTAGGTCTCCGGCAGGGAGAGCGCGAGCCTGCGGAGCTGAGCGGCGAGGTCGTCAGGCGCGGGCATCCGGGCCCAATCTACCGGTCCGCAGATTTTGTGAAGATTTTGCAAAATTCCCGGCGCCTGGTGGGAGCGGAAACCTGAGCGGCGTACCCTCTGGCCGCGAGCCGGGGGCCTCTGAGGAGTTGGCCGCAGACTCCCGGATCTCTCCCCCCGGCTCGCCTTTCTCTCCGAAGAGGCGGAGGCTCGCCGGCGAAGCCCTTCCGTTGGCGACCGCGCCTCACGCGGCGAGCGCAAGCTCTTCCTGTTCGCACGGCACGGCTTCCCGCTCCTCCTGCTCCTCCTCCGCGCCCTCCAGCCGGGCGAGGAACGGGAGCGAGAGCAGGATGGGCAACGCGATCGCGAGCCACATGGCGCCGTACCCGTTCGTGGCCGGGAAGAACGGCCCGAGCAGATCAATGGAGACGCCGACGAGGATCGGGCCGAGCGAGGCGCCGAGCGCCCGCGAGAAGCTGAAGAGCCCCGACGTCGCCCCTTCGGCACCGGCGGGGGTCATCCGCACGAGCAGCGCGTAAGGGAGCGTCATGACGACCGCTCCGGCCAGGGCGATGACGGGGAGGCCGGTGACCAGCGGGCCGAGCGAGGAAAGGCCGGCTCCCAGCAGGAGCCCCAGGCCGTAGACCCAGAGCGAGGCCCGCATGAGCGGAACCGCTCCGAGCCGGTCGGCCAGCCGGCCCGCTCCCGCGGAGGCGATCACGTAGGCGGCCGCGACGACTCCGATCACGGCGGTTGCGGTCCCCACCGACTCGCCGAGACCCTTGACGACGTAGAGGACGATGAAGGTCTTGAGGCCCATGAAGGAAAGCTCCCAGAGCGCGTTCGCGGCCACGAAGGCACGGAGCTCCGGCCGCTCCCGCACGAGGCGGAGAACGCCGGGGGCGGTGGCCGGCGCCGGGATCGCGGCCACGTCACCGCGGCCGCGCACGCCGCGGAAGAGGACGGCGGTGGCGAGCAGGAAGGCTGCGGCCGCGAGGACGAAGGGAAGCGGCGTCCACACAGAGATGAAGAGGCCGCCGCCGACGAGCGCAGCCCCGAGCCCGAGTCCGCGCATGACGCCCTGTGCCCCCTGCGCGCGGCCCTGGTGGCTCGCCGGGACGAGCTCGGCGAACAGCGCCTGGTAGGGCGGGTAGTAGACGAAGTAGCCGACGTAGAAGAGCGAGACGAGCGCGAAGGTCTCCGCGTACCCGCCGGCGAACGGGATCAAGACGAGCGGGAGCACGAGGAGGGGCGCGGCGAAGACGGCGTAGGGCAAGCGGCGCCCGATCCGCGTGGACGTACGGTCGGAGAGCGAGCCGACGAGGACGGGCAGGAAGAGCGCGAAGAGGCCCTCGGCTCCGATCGCGATCCCGATCGCGCTTCCCGAGGACGTCGCCTCACCGAGGAGGAGCGGCGCGTACGTCGTCAGCACGCTCATCGCGAGCGCGAGCGCGAACGTCGGCAGCGCCAGCGTCGTGATCAGTCGCCCGACAGGAGGATGGCCGGTGGAACTCACGTTCATGAGTCCAGCCTTTCAACCCACCCATTACGGGCCAATGCGGCCAACCCGCGTGCGCCGGTGTGGCTATCCGAACATGGGTCTGGCGCCCATATCGGGCAGTGCACGGCGAGGTCGCCAAGCAGCTCTATGAAGGCCTTCCTGGCTCGCGACTACGAGACGCTCACCCGTCTGCTCGACGCGAACTCGACGTGGGAGCTGCGCGGGCACAGCTCCCTCGGCGGGCTCCACGTAGGGCGCGAAGCGATCGTCGGATTGCTGCGACGCCTCGCGAGCCTGCAACCCCTCCGAGACAACGCCTACGACGTTGCCGGGAGCGAGCACCACGCAGTCCTCATGACGAGACTCGTGGGGAGCGGTCTCGACTCCCACCACGTCATCGTTCTCGTCGCAAAGGGAGGCCGCCCGGCCCGCGCGTTCCACTACGCCTTCGACCTTTACGCATTCGACGAGGCCTTCCGTCCCCCGGCAGCGGCCGATCCGGCTTCCTAGGCGAAGGCGCGGGCGGGCGCGGCAAACGCCCAGCGGACGCCCTGCACGGTCCAACCGACGACGGCGAAGGTGAGGACCGCGACACCGAGCCCGAAAAAGAAGAGTCGTCGCTTCATCGGCCACACCTTCCCACGCGAGGGTACCGCCGTTGCTACGGGCAGCTTGCGTCTCGAGGTGCGGCTAACCCCCGGGACATCAGGCCCGCAGGAACGCGAGCACCGCGAGCACGCGGCGGTGGTCCTCGGAAGCGGGCGGAAGCCTGAGCTTCCCGAAGATGCTCGTGACGTGCTTCTCGACCGCGCGCTCGGTGACGACGAGCCGCTCGGCGATGCCGGAGTTCGAGCGCCCCTCGGCCATCAGCTCGAGCACCTCCCGCTCACGGGCGGTGAGGGTGTCGATCGGGTCCTCCCGACGCCTCCTGCCGACGAGCTGCGAGACGATCGCCGGGTCGAGCGCCGAGCCACCCTCCCCCACGCGGCGCACGGCAGCCGCGAAGTCGGCCACGTCGGAGACGCGGTCCTTGAGCAGGTAGCCGACGCCTTCTGCGCTCTCGGCAAGGAGGTCGAGCGCGTACCCGGGCTCGACGTACTGGGAGAGGACGAGCACGCCGACCCCCGGGTGCGCTTCGCGAATCTCCTGAGCCGCCCGGAGCCCTTCGTCCGTGTGCGTCGGCGGCATGCGGATGTCGACGATGACGACCTCTGGCGAGTAGCTGCGGACCTTCAGCATCAGGTCTTGCGCGCTCCCGGTCTGCGCGACCACCTCGAAGCCGGCGTCTTCCAGGAGACGGGCGAGGCCCTCGCGAAGGAGGACGGAGTCCTCTGCGATGACTACGCGCACGGGATCTCCGCTCGGATTCGCGTTCCGGCCCCCGGGGAGCTCTCGACGCGCAGGCGGCCGTCGAGCGCCTCGACGCGGTCGGCCAGGCCCCGGAGGCCGGAGCCGCGCAGCGGATCGGCGCCGCCGACGCCGTCGTCCGCGACTTCGACGACCGCGCTCCCGTTCAGCTGCATGATCGTGATCGCGACCGCCGAGGCCTCCGCGTACTTGGCCACATTGGCGAGCGCCTCCGAGATGACGTAGTAGGCGGCCGCCTCGACGGGCTCGGGCAGCCGCTGCTCCGTCAGGGAGACCTCGACGGGAAGCGGCGCTCGCGCCGCCAGCGTCTCGAGCGCCGCCCCCAGGCCGCGGTCAGTGAGCACGGCGGGGTGGATCCCGCGCGCGAGCTCGCGAAGCTCCTCGAGCGCGTGGGCGAGCTCCTCCGCCGCCCCGGTGAGCAGGCGCTCCGCCTCGTCCGGGTCGGCCTTCAGCCTCGCCTGCGCGAGCCGCAGCCCGAGCGAGAGGGAGACGAGCCGCTGCTGAGCGCCGTCGTGCAGGTTCCGCTCGAGCCGGCGGCGCTCCACGTCTCCGGCCTCGACGATGCGGGCACGGGAGCGGCGCAGCTCCTGCTCCTGGCGCTTGCGCTCGGTGACGTCCATGCCCGCGATGAGATACCGCGGCGCCCCGGTCTCGTCGCTGAGCGGCGTGAGCGACCAGGCGATGACTCGCCGGTCTCCTCCAACCGAGATCCAGTCGTTCTCGTATTCGCCCTTGCAGCCGCGGCGGGACAGCTCCTCGAACTCCCAGCGCACTTTCTCGCGCTCCTCGGGCGCTATGAAGACGTCCCAGAAGGGCCGTCCGCGCACGAGCCCGTCGTCCAGCCTGCCCGAGATCGCCTCGAGCGTCGTGTTGAAGCGCACGACCTCAGCCTCGGGCGTGACGAGACAGAAGACGCTCGGGGCGCTGTCGACGGTCGTGCGGATGAAGTCGCGCTCGCGCTCGAGCTCTGCGTGGCGCGCCTGGAGCTCGCCGTGCAGTCGCTCGAGCTCGACCTGCGCCCCCTTGCGATCGGTGATGTCGCGCACGATAAGGACAGCTTCTTCCCCATCCTTGACGATCCGCACCTCCCAGTCCCGCAGCACACCGTTGACCTCGAGCTGGTACTCGCCCGTGACGACCTTGCCGGTCTCGATGGCCTCGTGAAGCCCAGAGGCCAGGTGGTCGGCCACGTCACGCGGAAGGACCTCGTACACGGTCGAGCCGATCAGCTCCTCGGGCGGGGAGGCGAGATCGCGCCTGTCGCCCTTGTAGTCGAGGTAGGTGCCGTTGCGGTCCAGCCGGAACATCAGGTCGGGAATGGCATCCAGGAGCGCCCTGTACCGCCGTTCGCTCGACGTGAGCGCCTGCACCGTGCGCTCGCGCTCGAGCGCGAGGCTGGCGGCCGCTCCGACGGCGCGTACGAGCTCCGGCTGGTCGAGCGAGTCGTCGTGGATCAGGACGGCCACGAGCTCGCCGTCGTGCTCCACCGTGGTCGCGACCCGGCCCTCCGGCCCGGTCTCGGCCCCGAGGTCGAAGGGGCGTCCGGCCACGTCCACGAACGCCGACGCGTCCGGAATCCAGTAGCCGAGGCGAAGCTTCGGGTCGCCGAGCGCGCGCCGGATTGCCGCGCGCAGCTCTTTCGGCTCGCGGGCCGTCCCCAGGTCGATGAGGAGATCCCCGACCGAGGCGCGCGCCAGCCGCGTCCGCAGGATGAAGGCGAGGAACGAGAGCGGGACCGAGGCGACGACGAAGATCAGCACCCACCAGAGGACGTGGCCCACGCTCTCGCTGACGGGCGAGACAGCGAGGGCGACGAAGAACAGGGCCAGCGATGCTCCCGCGGTCGCATAGACAGGCGCGAGCTGCCGCCGCAGCGGTTTCGACGCCGAGCGCCACCGTCTGCGCAGGACGTAGAGGGCGACGGCCAGCGCCGCCACGCCGGCGGCGATCCTCAGCCCGGCGACCACGGCCGAGGCGACCCCGTTCTCGTAGGCCAAAAGGGCGTTTGGAGGGCACTCGGCGCAGTCTGCCGAGACGTCCGCGAACAGCGTGGTCAGGAATCCGCCGCCGACCACAGCCGCGTAGCCCGTGATGACGGCGAAGTGGACCTCGCGGGTCTCGAGGTACCCACGCGGGAACGCGAGCAGCGCGTGAACGAAGACGGCGACGAAAAGTCCTGCGAGCACCATCCCCAGCGTGAAGGGGATCGACGAGTTCGACTCGCTGAGCGCCCCGGTGAGCCAGGCGAAGCCGACGGCCGTCATGAGCAGTCCGAAGCGGTTGTCGGGCCGCCGGGCCCAGGCCAGCAGACCGCTGCCGATGAACGCCCAGACGGCCACGAGGTTCACCGTGGCGACGAGCCACGGGCTCTCCTCGTGGTCGCTCGTGAACGTCAGGTAGAGAGCGCCCGCGGTCAGGGCCGCGCCGGCGCCGAGAACGGCCAGGTGAACGCGCTTCATCGGCCTCTATCGAAGCACAGCGCGGAGGACGGCGCCGGAGAGCTCCGCCTTCGGCACGAAACCGATCGCCCCGCACTGCGGAACGAGCGGCCCGAAGTCGGCCGCATCGCGGCTCGAGGTGAGCACCACCTGCGGCCCGTTGCCGTTCTGCCGGCAGAGCTCGGCTGCCACCTCGAAGCCGTTCATGTCAGGGAGCTGGACGTCGAGCAGCACGACTTCCGGGCGCAGCCGCTTCACCGCCGCCAGCGCGGAGGTTCCGTCCTCTGCCTCGCCGACGATCTCGAACCCGTCTGCCGCGAGCAGAGCGCGGGCCGTCGAGCGAAAGCTCGGATGATCGTCGACGATGAGCAGCGTCCTGGCCATTGGTCTGAATGGTGACAAACCAGTGAACCCATCGGAATACGGTTAGCCACACTGTTTCCGGCGGCCAGCCCGAGCGCCGCCGGGTGACGGCGATCCCCTACACGCCTCGAGGCGACATGTCCTGGAGCGCCACGCGCATGAGGTCGCGAATGGAGATGATCCCGGTGACCGAATCCCCGTCCAGCACGGGCAGATGCCGGAAGCCGCCGTGGATCATGAGCGCCGCAGCGTGGTCGGTCGCATCCGAGGCCTCGATGGTCTCGGGGTGGCGCGTCATCCAGTCGCGCACGCGGGCGTCCTCGGTGAAGCCCTGCGCGATTGCCTTCAGCAGGTCGCGCTCGGTGAGGATGCCGGCGAGGCGCTCGCCGTCCATGACCAGCACGGCGCCGACGCCGCGGGCGACCATCGACTTGGCCGCCTCGCCAAGGCGGGCTTCGGGTCCGATCGTGAGGAGGTCACGGGACATGTGGTTGGCGACCACCGTCATGTGCCGGCGATCCTAAAGCTCTGCGAGGAGCGCGTCGACCCGCCCGGCGATCTCGTCGCGGATCGCCCGAACGTCGTCGGAGGGCTGGCCGGCCGGGTCGGGAAGCTCCCAGTCGACGTAGCGCGTGTCGGGCACGAACGGGCACTCGTCGCCGCAGCCCATCGTGACGACGACATCGGCCCACTCGGCGTGCCCGCGCTCGAGGCGGCGAGGGACGCGCCCGGAGAGGTCGAACCCCAGCTCCGCCATGACGTCCACCACCTCGGGATGCACCTCGCCCGCCGGCTGCGTCCCGGCCGAGCGGGCCTCGTGGCGTCCTTTCGCGGCCAGCGTGAAGAGGGCTTCGGCCATCTGTGAGCGCCCCGCGTTCTGGACGCAGACGAAGAGGACGTTCACTTCGGCACGGGCTCGAGCTTGTAGCCCACGCCGTATCGGGTCTGGATGTAGGTGTGGGCCGGGGCGAGCCCTTCGAGCTTGTCCCGGATCTTGCGGACGAACACGTCGACGGTGCGGTCGCGGTGCGTGATGCGCCGGCCCCACACCTTCTGGAGGAGCTCGTCCCGGGAGACGACGCGGCCCTGCTCGAGCGTGAGCGCGTAGAGGAGACGGAACTCCGTGGGCGTCAGCTCCGCGCTCGTCCCGCGCACGTACGCCTGCACGTTGAGCGGGTCGACGCGGAGCTCCTCGACGTCGATTGGCTCGCCGCGACGCTCCTCCTGGACGCGCACCCCGCGTCGAGCCGCCGCGCGCACGCGCGCGACAAGCTCCTTCATCGAGAACGGCTTCACGAGGTAGTCGTCGGCCCCGATCTCGAGCGCGTGCACCCGGTCGTGCTCGGTGCCGCGCGCGCTCACGACGACGATCGGCGTGCCGATGCCCTCCGCCCGCGCGGTCTCGATCAGCTTCCAGCCGTCCACGCCGGGAAGCATGAGGTCGAGCACGCACACGTCCGGACGCTCGTAGCGCAGGCGCGCGAGCCCGGACTCGCCCTTGTTGACCCAGAGCGGGTCGAAGCCCGCCGAGGTGAGGTGGCGGGACATGCCCTGCGCGATGACGTCGTCGTCCTCGATGATGAGAACCTTCGCCACTACGCAAAGAATGACGATCCGGGCGCCCGCTGCGGGTGCCGTGGCGGTGAAGAAGTGGTGAAGGGATGGTGTACGCGGGAGGAGCTGCCAGGATGAGTCATATGCGCGCGTGCGCTCTCGTGGCCTGCGGCCTCATCGCGCTCCTGGGCGCGGCGTGCACCGGGGGCGCCGGCGGCGCCGCCCCGCAGGGCCCGCCGACGACGGCTCCTCGGCCTCCCGCGCCGCCGCCCGCGGAGCCCGAGCCGCCGCCGCCGGAGGCGCTGATGGCCGCCGACTGCTCGGACGGGCCGGCGCTAACGAACCGGCAGCTCGGAAGCGTGATCGCCGCGAGCGCGACCCGCGACACGGCTCTTCGCGCCGCGCGCCGGCGCGTGCAGGCGGCCGAGGAGGTGGTGCGAACGTCGGAGGCGCGACTCGCCGGCTCGGAGAGCAGCCTGCGCTCGGCCGAGGGGCGGCTGGCTGCGGCGAGAACGGACCTCGAGGACTTCGAGGCGGATCATCCCGAGCGGACGCTTCCGCCCGCGCTCTACGAGGAGTGGCAGGAGCTGGTGGCGGCGTTCGAGCGGGCGCGCAGGCGCTACGACCGGACCTACGACGACTACACCCGGGTCGTGAGCGAGCACAACGAGGTCGTCGCCGCCCACAACGGGGAGATCGCCGCATCCAACCGCCTCGTCCGCGCGCTCAACCGGCTCGGGAAGCGGCGCGCGAAGCTCTCGCGCCGATACCAACGGGACGTCGCACGCTGCCTTGCCAAGAACGACGCGGGGATCGCCGCTCAGCAGGCCAACGTCCAGGCGCTGGAGGAGCGCCTGGGCGCGCTGGGGAGCGAGCTCG
>Ga0299907_10002838_pt1 | contig 10886 bp, 9 predicted proteins | sample RVTome_16_FD_198680 | JGI IMG/M metagenome (GOLD analysis project Ga0299907, IMG submission 198680) | Soil microbial communities from uranium-contaminated site in the Upper Colorado River Basin, Wyoming, United States - RVT152D67 (version 2) ... | reverse complement strand
GTCCGGCCCCCGGGGGAACGTGGCGACCTGTTGTATCCCGGATTTGGCTGCTCCTCGCAGAACCCGGAAACACCAGACTTGGAGGCCGTCAACGAACGTGTATCCGTCACACCTGGCACGCCCGCACGGCGGATCGACGCATCCGCGGTCGATGGAGAGAAGGGTCTGTTCCGAGATGGAACATCTGCACAGGTCTCGAAGGTGGTTCGAGGACCTCGAGTCCTTCTCTCGGCGCGTGCTCACGACGGTCCTGTTCACGGACGTGGTCGACTCGACCGGACGGTTGCTGGAGCTCGGTGATCGGACGTGGACCGAGCTGCTTCGGTCGCACCATACGCGGTTCCGGGAGCGGCTCGGGCGGTTCGGAGGGCGCGAGGTCGACGCTGCGGGCGATGGTTTCCTGGCTGCGTTCGACGTCCCAACCTACGCCGTGGCGTTCGCGTGCTCGTTCCACGACGAGGTCATCGAACTCGGCCTCGAGGTTCGCACCGGTGTCCACACGGGCGAGTGTGAGCTCGAGGACGGCAGGCTCCGCGGCGTGGCGGTTCACGTGGGTGCTCGCTTGGCGAGCATCGCACGCCCCGGCGAGGTCCTCGTCTCGGCAACCGTTCGAGACGTGGTGGCGGGAGGCGAGCTGAGGTTCGCGGATCGTGGCCTGCACGAGCTACGCGGCGTCCCCGGACGGCGCAGGCTCTTCGCGGCCCTGTGGAACGGGACCGAAGCGTTCGTGCCGGAACGGCGGGGACGATCGAGGGCGGCGGTCGGAGTGTCGCACCGTCGGCAACCGAAGCGGCGGATGGATACCGCCGACGTCGGATGAAGGGCGTGCGGGCTCGGGATCACCCGGGCTCGCACGCCTAGCCCTCGCGGGCGCCGCGGAACTCGAGCGTGTACCTCCAGTTCGAGCCGTCGGGCGCGTACTCGAACCCGAGAAGCCTGCCGGTCTCGCCGCCCGGGAGCAGCATCGGCAGGCCGAGGTGCTCGTTGCCGGGCCACAGGTCCTCCCGTTGCTCATCCTCCATGCGCACCATGGTCATCGGGAGCCTTCCCTCGGTTTCGAGCGGCTCGCTCCATGCCTTGCTCTCGGTGGGCACGAGCTGTCGGAATCGGATGAACCGCACCGAGACGTGCATCAGGACGCTCTCGTTCGGCGACTTCCATGCCTTGCCGAGCCAACGCCACTGGCTGCCGTCCCTCGAGGTCTCGACCGCCCAGCACTCCTCGTTCCCGAACGACATGGGGCCGAGAGTAGCCGAGTCTCGTGAGAAACCGTCAGGCAGAGGCCAGCCCTTCGCTCGATCACCGGTTCGGGATCGACGATCACACGGTCCTGACCGACGTGTGAGCCGACCCCGGACACCGAACGGCCCGGCAGCCACATGGTTGCCGGGCCCTCGGTCTTTCGGGGTTCGGCGCCGTGGCGCCGGACCCACTGGTCTGTCTACCCGCTCAGGCCTCCGACGAACCCGCGAGCTCGACCGGGGGGACGTCTGGCGGGACGCCCGCGCCCTCGAACACGATCTCGCCGTCCCGCGCGTCCACGATGATCGTCTGGCCGGCGCGGAACTCCTTCCACAGGAGCTTCTCGGACAGCGGATCCTCGACGAAGCGCTGGATCGTCCGCCGTAGCGGCCGAGCGCCGAGCGATGGGTCGAACCCCTTCTCGGCCAGGACCGTCTTCGCGGCGTCCGTCAGCTCGATCTCCAGATCCTTGGCCTTCAGCTGCTCGGTGACCCGCTTCATCAGCAGGTCGACGATCTGCTTCACGTCTTCCTGGGTGAGCGAGTGGAAGACGATGACCTCGTCGATGCGGTTCAGGAACTCGGGTCGGAAGGACTTCTTCAGCTCGTCCATGACCCGGTCCTTCATCTTGTCGTACGTCATCTTCTCGTCCGGACGCGCCGCGAACCCGATCCCGGGTCCCTTCTGGATGTCCCGGGTCCCGAGGTTCGACGTCATGATGATGATCGTGTTCTTGAAGTCGACCTGGTGACCCTGCGAGTCCGTCAGGCGCCCGTCCTCCAGGATCTGCAGGAGCGTGTTGAACACGTCCGGGTGCGCCTTCTCGATCTCGTCGAACAGGATCACGCTGAACGGCTTGCGGCGAACGGCCTCGGTGAGCTGGCCGCCCTCCTCGTACCCCACGTAGCCGGGGGGCGAGCCGATCAGCCGGCTGACCGTGTGCTTCTCCATGTACTCGGACATGTCGAGCTGGATCAGCGCGGCCTCGTCGCCGAACAGGAACTCGGCGAGCGCCTTGGAGAGCTCGGTCTTCCCCACGCCCGAGGGGCCGAGGAAGATGAACGAGCCCGACGGCCGCTTGGGGTCCTTGAGGCCGGCGCGTGTGCGGCGGATCGCCTTGCTGACCGCCGTGATCGAGTCTTCCTGACTGATGATCCGCTTGTGGAGCTCGTCCTCCATACGGAGCAGCTTCTCCGTCTCCTCCTCGGTGAGCTTGAAGACCGGGATGCCGGTCCAGGTGGCGAGCACCTCGGCGATCTCCTCCTCGTCCACCTCGGACAGGACATCCATCTCTCCGGACTTCCACTCGCGCTCGCGTCGCTGGCGCTCCTCGACGAGCTGACGCTCCTCGTCGCGCAGCGAGGCGGCCTTCTCGAAGTCCTGCTCGTCGATCGCGCTCTCCTTGCGGAGGCGGACCTCGGCGATCTTCTCGTCCACCTCGCGGACGTCGGGGGGCGCGGTCATCCGGCGGATCCGCATACGCGAGCCCGCCTCGTCGATCAGGTCGATCGCCTTGTCCGGCAGGAACCGATCGCTGATGTAGCGGTCGGACAGGTTCGCGGCCGCGACCAGCGCGTCATCGGTGAACGAGACGCGGTGGTGCGCCTCGTACCGGTCGCGGAGGCCCTTCAAGATCTCGATCGTGTGCGCGACCGTGGGCTCCTCGACGTTGATCGGCTGGAAGCGCCGCTCGAGCGCCGCGTCCTTCTCGAGATGCTTGCGGTACTCGTCGCGCGTCGTCGCGCCGATCGTCTGGAGCTCGCCGCGCGCGAGCATCGGCTTGAGGATGCTCGCGGCGTCGATCGCGCCCTCGGCCGCGCCGGCACCGACGAGCGTGTGGAGCTCGTCGATGAACAGCACGATGTCGCCGCGCGTGCGGATCTCCTTGAGGACCTTCTTCAGACGCTCTTCGAAGTCGCCGCGGTAACGTGAGCCGGCCACCAGCGCACCGAGGTCGAGCGTGTAGATCTGCTTGCCCTTGAGGGTCTCCGGGACCTCGCCGCGGACGATGTCCTGCGCGAGGCCCTCGACGATCGCGGTCTTGCCGACGCCGGGCTCGCCGATCAACACCGGGTTGTTCTTCGTCCGGCGCGACAGCACCTGCATGACCCGCTCGATCTCCTTCTCGCGGCCGATCACCGGGTCGAGCTTGGTGTCACGCGCGAGCTGGGTGAGGTTCCGACCGAATTGGTCGAGCACCATCGAGCCCTGACCGGCCTGCTCTCCCTGTCCGCCCGGGGTCGTCTCGCCCTTACCGGCGGTGTAGCCGGACAGGAGCTGGATCACGGTCTGACGGACACGGTTGAGGTCCGCTCCGAGCTTCTGGAGGACCTGCGCGGCGACGCCTTCGCCCTCGCGGATCAGCCCGAGCAGGATGTGCTCGGTCCCGATGTAGTTGTGACCGAGCTGCAGCGCTTCGCGGAGCGAGAGCTCGAGGACCTTCTTGGCGCGCGGTGTGAACGGGATGTGGCCCGTCGGCGCTGCCTGGCCCTGGCCGATGATCTCCTCGACCTGCTGGCGGACGGCCTCGAGGGAGATGTTGAGGGACTCGAGCGCCTTGGCGGCGACCCCTTCTCCTTCGTGGATCAGGCCGAGCAGGATGTGCTCGGTCCCGATGTAGTTGTGGTTGAGCATCCTCGCTTCTTCTTGGGCGAGGACCACGACGCGGCGGGCTCGGTCGGTGAAGCGTTCGAACATCTCAGTCCCCCGGGGCCGGAGCCCCACCTATCGAACGGCCTCGGGGATCACCGGACCCCGTCCTACCCCCGAGGCAGGTCGAGCGCTTCGGTGTGGCACGATCTCGTGCGCCCGCCGAAGCGCCCCACGCAGGGGAGTATACCCCCGACCTCAGATGCAACCCGATGGAGCTCCCCTTCGTTCCCGCGATCGGGTCCATACCCGTGTATTCGGCGAAACAGAGTGCCGAGATGACCTGATGGAGAAGATGTAGTCCCTCCGGGCAGGTCATGGCCCGAATGGGCCATACAAATTCAGCCATTTGGGCGTTTTCCTTGGGCGAGCCTCTCGGGCAGGATATGCAGGCATCGGAACCTCGATCTTCCCTGAGGATCCTTTCCCAGTGAGGAGATGGCACGTTGCGGGTCTTGGTGGTTGATGATCACCCGGCGTTCCGCCGGGCACTCACGTCTGCGTTGAGGATGGTGAAGGGCATCGAGGTCGCGGGCGAGGCCGGCGGCGGCAGGGAGGCGACGGACCGGGCTCGCAAGGACGAGCCGGACCTCGTGCTGATGGACCTGTCGATGCCCGACTTCGACGGGATCGAGGCGATGCGAAGGATCCATCACGAACGGCCGGAGCTGCCCGTGGTGATCTTGACGGCGCATGCCGACCCGGGCGTCGAGAAGGAGGCCCGCGAGGCGGGTGCTTCGGGGTTCCTCGCCAAGGGAACGGCACTCGAGGACATCATCCTCGTGCTCAACGAGGCGACGGAGGGCGTCGCCTGAACGCCTAGATCCACGGCGGATCCGCGCTCGACCGATCCCAGCTCCCCCCCTCATGCCCGACCCGTGTCTGCCCGATAGAGCAAGGATGAGAGCAGCACGAGCCGAGCGTGAATCGACCGGGAGCCTGCCGAAGATCATCGAGACCGAAGCTCGGATCGTCGGTCTCCGCGACTTCAACACCCTTTCCCTCGATGCGGTCGAGCATCGACGTATCCAACTGTGGATCCTCTCGTCGATCACGCTCGTCTGCATCAGCGTCTGCGTCGTCGTGCTGTCGATCTGGCCCAGCTCCGGATGGTCGGCGATGTCGTCGGCGGCTCTTCGATGGGGGATCGTCTTGCTGTCGATCGCGTTCTGCGTGTACGCGATCGAGAAGGAACGACACCTGCAGAAGCTGTCGAGGCTCCTCACCGACGAGCGGGTCCTCACCGCGGCGCTCTCGAATCGACTTCGTGAGCTCTCGCTTCTCCTGCAGGCCGGCAAGGCGATGAACGCGGCCCTCGAGCTCGACGCGGTGCTGGACGTGATCCTGCACAGCGCGCTCGAGCTCCTGACCGGGACGAGCGGTTCCATCATGCTCGTGGACGGCGAGGAGCTCGTCGCACGATGCGTCCGCAACAACCCCGATGCGCTCGGGCGACGGGTCGCGATCGGCGAGGGGATCGCAGGCCGAGTGGCCCGGACGAAGGAACCGATCCTCATCAACGGCAAGCCGACCTCGCAGGAGTTCCCCGGGCTCGACGCCCGGACCCAGGCGGTGGCCAGCTCCATGTCGGTCCCGCTCGTCCATCGCGATCAGCTCCTCGGGGTGCTGAACGTGAACGCCGACGCGGGGAGCACCTTCAATGCCTACGAGCTTCGGGCGCTCAGCATGTTCGGGGAGCAGGGGGCCGTCGCCATCGCCAACGCCCGGCTGTTCGACGCCGAGCGCGCCCACGTCGTCGAGCTCGTCGAGCTCGACCGCTTGAAGTCCGAGTTCCTCGGCCTGGTGACGCACGAGCTCCGAACGCCGCTCACGGTCGTGCTGGCCGCGGCGCAGGCCGGCAAGCAGCCGGAATCGCCCATCGAGTCGGCGGAGCTCTTCGAGATGATCGAGCGCAACGGCAAGAACCTCGCGTCGCTGGTCGATGAACTGCTGATCGCCGCTCGGCTCGAGCAGGACGTCGCCGCGATCGTCCCGGTCCCCGTCGACGTCGCCGAGCTGGCGCGCACCGTCGCCCGCGACTTCGGCGTCACCGATCGACCGGTCGAGACGGAGATCCACGAGGGGCTCTGGACGATCGGCGACCCGGACGCCGTCCGACGGATCCTCGTGAACCTGCTCGACAACGCGCACAAGTACGGAGCTCCCCCGATCAGGGTGAGGCTGGAGCCGGGGGACGACTGCGTGGTCCTGAGCGTTTCCGACGCCGGCCCCGGCATCCCGGCCGACGAACGCGAGCGCTTGTTCGAGCGTTTCCACCGGGGCGACACCACGGGCAAGCCGGGCCTGGGTCTGGGACTGCCGATCGTCCGAGGGTTGGCGGCGGCCTCCGGGGGCCACGTGTGGGCGGAGGACGCACCCGGCGGCGGAGCGGTGTTCAAGGTCGCCCTGCCGCTTCGAACCGCGAGCCTCGAGACGGTCTGACTCCGATCCGCTCAGTCGGGCGGTCGGTGCAGCGGGAACAGGATGATCTCCCGGATGCTCGAGACGTCGGCGAGGAGCATGAGGAGCCTGTCGATCCCGATCCCCAGCCCGCCGGCGGGTGGCATCCCGTGTTCGAGCGCCTGGAGGAAGTCCTCGTCGAACGGGTGGGTCTCGTGCTCGCCGGCCTCGCGCGCCCGCTGCTGGAGCAGGAACTTGGCGCGCTGCTCGTCCGGGTCCGTCAGCTCCGAATAGCCCGTCCCGAGCTCCATGCCACCGATGACGGGGTCCACGTGCTCGGTGAGCCTCGGGTCGTCGCGGTGCGGCCGCGCGAGCGGTGACACCTCGCGAGGGAAGTCGCAGACGAACGTCGGCTGGATCAACCCCGGCTCGACGAGCTTCTCGAACAGCTCGAGAGCGATCTTGCCCGTGGGCCAGGAGGGGTCGATGGGAACGTCGTGCCGTTCGGCCAGCGAGGGAAGGTCGGATCGCTCGAGCGTGACCTCCTCGCCGACGGCGTCCGAGACGCTGCCGAGCACCGTGACACGGCGCCACTGTCCACCGAGATCGATCTGGTGTCCGCGAAAGGTGACCTGCAGCGTCCCGGCGACCGCGAGCGCGCTCGCCTGCACGAGCTCCCGTGTGACGTCCATCATGGTCACGTAGTCCGCGTAGGCCTGGTAGAGCTCGAGCATCGTGAACTCCGGGTTGTACTTCCACCCGACGCCCTCGTTGCGGAAGTTCCGACCGATCTCGTAGACGCGCTCGAGACCGCCGACGAGCAGGCGTTTCAGGTAGAGCTCGAGCGAGATCCGCAGGTACAGCTCCATGTCCAGGTCGCGGTGATGCGTGACGAAGGGCCGTGCCATCGCACCCCCTGCGACGATCTGCAGGACCGGCGTCTCGACCTCGACGAACCCGCGCTCGTCGAGGTAGGCGCGGATCGCTCGCAGCGTGGTCGCCCGAACGTCCACGAGCCGCCGACGCGCCTGCGGGTCGGTCGCGAGGTGAACGTAGCGCTGCCGCTGCTGGAGCTCGGGGTCCTTCAGGCCGTGCCACTTCTCGGGGAGCGGCCGGAGCGCCTTGGTGAGCATCGCGAGTCGCTCGACGAAGATCGACAGCTCGCCCTTTCGGGTCGTTCCGACCCGGCCGGTCGCGCCGACGATGTCGCCGAGGTCGACGTCGGCGAGGAGGGCGAGGCTCGGCGGCTCGGTCTCCTGGTTGAGGACGAGCTGCAGGTCCCCCGTCCGGTCGCGCAGGACCAGGAAACAGAGCTTGCCCATGTCCCGCTTCAGCACGACGCGGCCGGCGACGGTCCGGCGTTCCTCGCCGAGCGTGTCGGGCTCGAGCCCCCCGAACTCCTCCCGGATCGCCGACGTCGGATCCGGCTCCGGCACCCCGAGGACCTGCTCGAGGTTCAGGGCGAACGCCCGGTCGCCGAGCCGTTCCCGGCTCTCGCGGCGCGTCCTCAGGACCTCGCGTTCGCGGCCGGAGGCCTCCTCGGTCGCCTCGTCACTCATCGGCCGGTCCCACGTTGCGTTCGAAGACGAGCCGGAGACCCTCGAGCGTGAGCCACGGGTCGACCTCGTCCACGAACTGGCAATGCGGGACGATCTGCGGGGCAAGGCCTCCGGTCGCGACGACGGTGGCGCTGCCTCCGAGCTCCTTGCGGATCCGTTCGATCATCCCGTCGGTCTCCGCGGCCGTTCCGAAGATCAGTCCGGATTGGATCGCGTCGACGGTGTTCCTCCCGATCGGGGATCTGGGCGCCTGGAGCTCGACCTGCGGCAGCCGTGCCGTCTCGCGGGACAGGGACGCGTTCGACGTCTGGACACCGGGCGCGATCGCCCCCCCGAGGAACTCTCCCTTCTCGGTGACCACGTCGTAGGTCGTCGCGGTCCCGAAATCGATCACGATGCACGGTCCGCCGTACCGGCTGAACGCCGCGAGCGCGTTCACGATCCGGTCCGCCCCGACCTCGCGCGGGTGATCCGTCTGGATCGACAGCCCGGTCCGGGTCCCGGGTTCGACGACGACCGGTGGGAAGTTGAAGTAGCGGTTGACCATGTCTCGCAGCGCCGTGGTCGAGGTCGGCACCACGGACGAGATAACCACGCCGGTGATCTGGTTCGAGAACGAGAGCCCCGTCTGGTCCAGGAGCCCCGCGAACAGGACCGCGAGCTCATCCGCGGTCCGCTCGGTCTCGGTGGACAGGCGCCACTGATGCTCGAGCTCCGACCCGCGGAACACCCCGAGCACGGTGTTCGAGTTCCCGACGTTCACCGCGAGCAGCATCCGTCGTCACCTCCTTGACCGGCCATCCTGCCACGGGGGGATGCGGCCCGACATCCGGCTCGCGACGGCGCGGTCGCCCGTCGGGTCACGCCGTGGGCAGGAGGAGTGTGTCGATGAGCCGCACCCGGCCGAAGCGAGCGGCGACGAGCGCGCGAGCAGGGCCGGCGATCGTCCGGACCTCCTCGAACGTCTGCTCGTCCACGACGGCCACGTAGTCGATGTGTGCGAGCGGCGTGGCGCCGATCTCGCGAGCCATCGCGGCCACCAACCGGCCGGTCTGGCGCTCGCCGGCGCGAGCGAGCTCGGCGGCCTCGGAGAGCGCGAGGAACAGGCAGGTGGCGGCCTCGCGCTCGTCGGGTGAGAGGAGTCGGTTCCGGCTGGAGAGCGCGAGGCCGTCGGGTTCGCGTACCACCGGGCACACACGAACATCCACCGGGAGCGAGAGATCGCGGACCATGCCCCGGATCACGGCCAGCTGTTGCGCGTCCTTCTCGCCGAAGTACGCGGTGCACGGGCCGACCGTGTCGAAGAGCTTGGCCACCACCGTCGCGACCCCGCGGAAGTGACCGGGGCGGGACGCGCCTTCGAGGCGTTCACCGAGCGGCCCGGGGTCGACCGTGAGCTCGGGTTCACCGTTCGGGTACATCTCGTCCGCCGACGGCGCGAACACGAGATCGACCCCTTCGCCTCGCGCCATCTCCAGATCCGCCCGTTCGTCGCGCGGGTAGGCCTCGAGATCGGCGGGATCGCCGAACTGCAGCGGGTTGACGAAGATCGATACCACGACGAGGTCGCGGTCGCCTCTGGCGCGCCGTAGCAGCGAACGGTGGCCCTCGTGGAACGCTCCCATCGTCGGGACGAATCCGACGGTTCTGGCTTCGGCGCGGGCGCGCTCGCAGGCCGCGCGCGTCGCGGCGATCGTCCTGATCACCTCCAGCGAACGAGCACCTCCTCGACGGCCTCGCGACCCTCGGGCGGAACGCGGCCCGAGCGCTCCGCCAGGGCGAGCGCGAGGTCGGCGAGCGCGACGTAGGGACGGACGGCTTCGGGAGCGTGCAGCGCGAGCGCTTCGAGGTTGCGCTGCAGGGTGATGGCGTCCCCCCGCACCGCCGGACCCGTGAGCGCCTCCGCCGGCCCGACGCGACGCACGTTCGCGAGCGTGGCCTCCTGCAGCGGGGTGAGCGCACCGAGGGGGTCGGGCACACCGGCCGTGCGTTCGAGCTCCTCGGCCAGGGCCGTCACCGTCACGACGTAGTTGGACGCGAACACGGCCGCCGCGTGATACAGCGGCTTGCGCTCGTCGGCGATCCGGAACGGGCGTCCGCCGGCATCGCGAGCCAGTCGCTCGCCGAGCTCGTACCCGGCGTCGTCGTTCGCGGTGACGGCGAAGGATGCGCCGGGGATCCGTTCGACGGCCGCCTCCACCGTCGGGCAGGTCTGCAGGGGGTGCACCGACAGCGTGGACGCCCCGACCGAAGCTGCGGCCTCGAGCGCATCGAGCCCGGTCGCACCGCTCGCGTGGATGACGGAGCCCGCCGTCTCGAGCGCACCCGCCTTGGCCATCTCCTCGCAGACGCTCTCGATCACCGCGTCGGGCGTCGCGATGACGACGACCTCGGCGGCCGTCGCCGCCCCGACCGCGTCGAGCACCGGGACGTCGGGGAGGAAGCGCGCGGCTCGCTCCGGCGTAGCCGCCCCGCCGGCCACCCCGACGATCCGATGTCCGGCCCGCCGCCACAGCACCGCGAGGGAGGTCCCGACACGACCGGCACCCACGATCGCGAGATCCATGCCACCGAGTATCCCGCTCAGGGGATCCAGACGATCGGTCCCGATGGCGGTGGCGCTCCCGCCGGCAGCGGTAGACGACGGGGCGGGCCGTCATCCGCCACGAAGACATCGCCGTTCGCCACCAGATAGAGCCGGCCCCGGCCGTCGAACGTGCCGTCGAGGTCCGGCTCCGCCGGCATGACGTACCGGGGCACGCGCGTCGCCGAACCGGACCCGGCGTCCAGGACGAACACGCCCCTGCGAGCGCCGAGCGCGCCGACGAGCGCCACCCGGCTGCCGTCCGTCGACCACGAGAGGATGCGTTCGATCGCGAGGACGTGCTCACCGCTCCCGACCGTTACCGGACCGCCGATGCCTTTCCATCCAAGGAGGGTTCCGGTGCCCGACGAGAGCTCCCCCCTCGCTGCTCGAGGGGACCCGGGCGACAGGAGGAACGCCGAGGGAGGGGATGCGGAGATGATCCCGAGCCC
>Ga0299907_10002837_pt1 | contig 10891 bp, 8 predicted proteins | sample RVTome_16_FD_198680 | JGI IMG/M metagenome (GOLD analysis project Ga0299907, IMG submission 198680) | Soil microbial communities from uranium-contaminated site in the Upper Colorado River Basin, Wyoming, United States - RVT152D67 (version 2) ... | reverse complement strand
GTGGGAAGTGTTTGACGCGGATGAGCTTGTCGTTCGGCCCGCGAAGCTTCCCGACGATCCAGCCGTTGATGATCTCGTACGTCATCGGACTCGGGATCGTGTCCCAACCACGGTCTCCACATAGTGTCACGGGTTCGCAGCGATATCCGCTCAGCTGAGGAATCAGCGGCTGACCGAACAGATCTCGAGCGTGGGCGGTCGGTCGGCGTGGGCAGTATTCAGGTCGATGTCGCCATCGGGTGCCGTCGTCAGGAGCCCGGCAACCCTCGGAACATCGAGGCGATGTCGGTACCCGCGGCGAACACGAGGATCAGGACCGCAACCGCCACCGCCGCGACGCCGAGCAACGAGGCCAGCCGCCCCATCCTGGTCTCGATCGTCCCCTCAACATCGGCGGGTGCCCAGTCGAGCAGCTCGCCGATCGGCACGATCTCCTCGCTCTCGACCTCCGGCTCCGTGACCACGCTGGGTGGCCGGTCGGGGAGGCCGAGCATCGCCTCCGCCGGGAGCCCGGTCGCCGTAGCTCCGTCATCGAGGGCGAGCTGGGGGTCCGCCACGAGGCCCCGGTGATACCCGCCGCGTGATCCACCAAACGGCGCGGCCCCGATCACCCCACCGGCTCGACCGGGTCCCCCACCCGAGCCTCGCCGGGCTCGAGGACCTCGGCGTACACGCCGAACTCGAGCTCGTTCTCGGCGTTCACGCCGCGGTAGTCGCGGATCACTCTGAGCGTGGGGAAGTCCCGGCGGCCGGTCGCGGGGTCGAGCGTCGTCACCACGCATCTAGGGACCGGCGCTCCCACACGGAGAAGGACCTCGCCGACCCTGACCTCTCGGCCCGCCCACGAATCCTCCTCGTGCGGCCGCGAGACGCCCTCGATCTCGATGGTCATCCGGAACCGACCCGGGTCGAGTGTTCCGTCGTGGCCTCCCTGCCGGGCGAGCTCGGCGACCGACTCGAGGGAGACCAGCGTCACCGGGCGAACGTCGAGTGCGTCGCCCGGGCGGTCGGGCCGAGCGAGCCGGACCTCGTGCCCCGCGTAGCGAGAAAGCGCCTCGGTGAAGTCTCCGTCGACCACGCGCGCCGGCACCTCGCGACCGTAGAAGTCGACGAAGAGCGCCTCGCCATCGGGCTCGGGCCTGCCGGCGACCACGACGCCGTCGGGGAGTCGCAGCTCGAGCTCGTCGCGCTCCTCGTCGTAGTCCGCGACGACCGGGAGGATCGGCGCCTTCGTAGCGCCCGAGAACCTCTTGCCGTTCCCGTCGACGAGGAAGAAGCGGCGGTCCCCGAGCGCCCCCCGCACGTCGAATCGCAGCCGGTCGGGGTGCTGCAGCGCGGTCGACTTCACCGGCGTAACGTTGAATCCAGCGACCCTAGCCATCGAGCTCACGCTACCAAGCTGGAGCGCTCCGGGATGCAACGTGGTGCGTGGTAGCGTTCGGCCGTGGAGCCCGTCGCGCGTTCGGATGCGTTCGCCGCTTCGTCGGAGATCCATCCCGACCTCGGCGAAGTGGTGTTCCTGCTCGGCACCTGGAGGGGCGAGGGCGACGGCGAATGGCCCGGGACCGAGCCGTTCCGCTACGGCGAGGAGGTGGCCTTCGAGGACGTGGGCGACGATTACCTCGTGTACACGCACCGGTCGTGGTCCCTCCACGACGGCTCGCCGGTGCACCTGGAGCGCGGGTTCCTCCGCCCCGCAGGACCCGGCCGCGTCGAGCTCGTACTGGCGCATCCGCTCGGGATCACGGAGATCGCCGAGGGGACGGTGGTGGCGGGGGAGGCCGTCGAGGTGGCGTCTACGGTTGTGGGGCTCACCTCGACCGCAGGCCCCGTGACCGAGCTGCGCAGGCGGATCGAGGTTCGGGGCGACGCGATGCTGAACGAGACCCACATGGCGATGCGCGACGTACCGCTCATGTCCCACGTCCGTGCGCGCCTCGCACGAGCGTGAGGCCCCGGTGACCCGCGGGCCGTCCCTCAGCTCGATCTTTCTCGCGCTCGCCGTCGCCGGCATCATCGGCGGCGGCGTGCTCTGGTTCGCGGGCGACCGCGACGCGGCGAACGCGGTGTGGGCGCTCACGACCGCGATCGGGCTCGTCCCGATCGGCTGGGAGGTGGTCTCCGGGATCTGGCGTCGTCAGCCCGGCGTCGACCTGATCGCCCTGCTCGCGATGGCGGGCGCGCTCGCGCTGGAGGAATACCTCGCCGGCGCCGTGATCGCGTTCATGTTGGCGACCGGCCGGACGCTCGAGGACTTCGCGGAAGGTCGGGCGCATCGGGAACTCTCGGCGCTGCTTGAGCGTGCCCCGCGGGTGGCTCACCGCTACGAGCACGGTGCGCTGGCGTCGGTCCCGGTCGAGGAGGTGGTCCCCGGCGACACCCTGCTCGTCAAGCAGGGCGAGGTCCTGCCGGTGGACGGCATCGTCGCGCAGGGTGGAGCGGTCCTCGACGAGTCCGCCCTCACGGGTGAGTCGCGGCCGATCGAACGGGCCGAGGGCGAGCCGGTGCGTTCGGGTGCGCTGAACGCGGGCGGAGCGTTCGACCTTCGAGCGATCGCGACCGCCGAGCGGAGCACGTACGCCGGGATCGTCCGGCTCGTCGAGCAGGCAGAGAGGGAGCGGGCCCCCTTCGTCCGGCTCGCCGACCGCTACGCGCTGATCTTCATCCCCCTCACGCTCGTGATCGCCGGGACGGCGTGGGCGGTGACGGGGGACCCGGTGCGTGCGCTCGCCGTGCTGGTCGCCGCGACGCCGTGTCCCTTGATCCTGGCGGCGCCGATCGCGATCGTGGCCGGCATCTCCCGCGCCGCCAAGCGAGGGGTGATCGTCAAGGGTGGGAGCGCTTTGGAGGCCCTGGCGCGTGGGCGCGTCCTGCTGTTCGACAAGACCGGCACGCTCACGAGCGGCTCGCCCGAGCTCGCCGACGTCGAGGCGTTCGGCCCGCACCATCCCGAGGAGGTCCTGCGTCTGGCCGCCTCGCTGGATCAGCTGTCGCCGCACGTGCTGGCGACGGCGATCGTGGCGGCCGCTCGCGCCCGAAGCCTCGAGCTCTCGTTCCCCGAGCGGGTCGAGGAGGAGCCCGGCGCGGGGATACGGGGATCGGTCGACGGGCGCGTGGTGGCGCTCGGGAAGGCCGCGTGGGTCGCAAGGGAGCAGCCGCTCCCGGCTCGCGCCCGGGACGTGCGACGGCGGAGCGCGATGGAGGGCTCCTCGTGCGTGATCGTCGCGATCGACGGAGAGGTAGCGGGCGCGCTGGTGCTGGACGATCCCGTCAGGCCCGACGCCCCCAGGGTGATCCGCTCGCTCCGTCGAGCCGGGATCGAGCGGGTCGTGATGGTCACCGGCGACCATCCCGACGTCGCGGAGTCCGTGGGGATCGCGATCGGGGTCGATCGGATCCTGTCCGAGCGGGACCCGGCGGACAAGGTCGACGCGGTCAAGGCCGAGCGAGAGGGCGGGCTCACGATCATGGTGGGTGACGGCGTGAACGACGCGCCGGCCCTCGCCGCCGCGGACGTCGGTGTGGCCATGGGCGCGCGCGGCGCGACCGCGTCGTCGGAGGCGGCGGACGTGGTGCTCGCGGTCGATCGCCTCGACCGGGTGGCGGAGGCGATGCGGATCGCGCGGAGGTCGCGAGGGATCGCGGTCGAGAGCGTGCTGGTCGGGATGGGCCTCTCGCTCGCGGCGATGCTGCTCGGCGCGTTCGGCGTGCTCAAGCCGATCGGCGGCGCGCTCGCGCAGGAGGTGATCGACGTCGCGGTCATCCTGAACGCGCTTCGGGCCCTCCGTCCGGGTCGAGGGACGCTCGGCCGGCCGGGGCCCGGGTCGAACGTCGGGGAACGCTTCCGCGACGAGCACCGCGAGTTCACGCCGCATCTGCAGCGGATCCGCACCGTCGCGGATCGCCTGGAGACGTACTCGGCGGACGAGGTCATGACGGAGCTCGAGCAGATCCGGTGGTTCCTGTTGGAACGCCTCGTGCAGCACGAGCAGGAGGAGGAGGCGGCCGTCTACCCGGTGGTGGCCGAGCTCCTGGGCGGCGAGGACCCGATGGGGTCGATGGAACGCGCCCACATGGAGATCGAGCACCTCGCCCGCGTCTTCGGCCACCTGCTCTCCGATCTCCCGCCGGAGGGGCCCGGACCCGAGGACCTGATCGACCTCCGTCGCGTGCTCTACGGGCTGCACGCGATCCTGCGCCTGCATTTCGCGCAGGAAGAGGAGGCGTACTCGTGGCTCGCGGCGGAGACCGACCGCGAACCGGTGGGCGCGGCCGGGTGACGCGGACGAGTCCTCGCGACCGGGGCGGGATCACCCTCGAAGGACGAGGCCCCGGTAGCCCTCGACGAACCCGGCGGTCCGCAGAGCATCGGCGAACGGCGACTCCACGGCGGGGGCGCCGTCGATCCTGGTGAGCTCGATCCGGCGCAGCCGCCCGTCCTTGACGAGGGAGGCGAGCGCGTCCACCCACGCTCCGTCCGAACCGGCCGGGAAGGCGAGGAGCGTTCGACCGCCCCGCTCGAGGTATGCGGCCGCCTCCCCGTCCGCGAGGACGACGTAGGCGCCCGAGACCCGGGCTGGCCGCCCCGCGCTCTCGGGCCACGCGAGCGCAGCCCCGTACGGCTGCGCCGGGTCGGCGGCGCCCAGGACGGAGACCGACGTCTCGGCGGCGACGTCGCGGAGCTCGCGGATCCGGTCGACGGCGCCCGGCAACGCGAACTGCGCGGCGCCCAGCCCGTCGACGAAGTAGCCGCGCCGGACCCTGCCGGACTCCTCGAGGGCGCGAAGCACCGCATAGACGCCCGCGTACCCGCCGGGGACCCCTTCGGCCACCACCGCCTCGCGCGTCACGACCCCGTGGCGCTCGAGCAACTGCGTGGCCCGGGCGTGGGCGAGCTCGGTGGGCGTGGGCTCGGGACTGAGCAGCGAGGCGGCGAGTGACCAGCGGCCGGCGCCCGCGGGCGGCCCGACCCGCCGGAGGGCCCCAGGCCGCGGTTTCGCGCCCGTTCGCGCCGCCTTGCGCCGGTGCCTCGTGGGGTACGAACGGAGCGGCGCCATCGTGTCGTTGCTGACTTCGCCGGCCCAGACGAGGTCCCAGAGCGCGTCGAGGACGACCCGTTCGTCGGGGAGCCGGGCCGCCGCGTACAGGTCGGGCCAGAAGGAGGCGCCCCGCCCCTCGAGCCTCGCACGGAGCGCGTCGTGGACCGGGCCGGAGGGCGAGTCCGCCGGCGACGTGACGAGCCTGCGGAGATCGTCGCGGAAACCCAGCGCGATCCGTCCGTCGTCCGCGCCGATCCCTCCGGCGCCGATCCACACGACGTCGCCGCTCGCACACAGGGCGTCCAGGTCCGCCGGCCGGTAGCCACGCACCCTCGAGGGCAGCACGTCGGTTTCGAGTATCGATGCCGGGATGGCCGCCCCCTGGAGCTGGCCGATCGTCTCCAGCAGGGCCGACGGTCCGCTCCGCGGCCGGGTGGCCGCCTGCCACTCGGGCAGGAAGCGCCCGAGCGCCGCCGCGTCGACCGGTTCCACCTCCCGGCGAAGCGCGGCCAGCGACCGCCGTCGCAACATCCTCAGCACGTCCGCGTCGCACCACTCGCGTTCGAGGCCGCCGGGCCTGAACTCGCCGCGCACGACCCGCTCCCGTGCTTCGAGCGCCGCCAGGGCGCCGGCCACGCGCTCCTCCGTGACGCCGAGGCGGGCGGAGACGTCCCGGGCCCGGAACGGCCCGTGTGTCCTCGCGTACCGGGCGACGAGGGACTCGAGCGGCGCCGGCTCGGGCTCGGTGAACGCGGCGGGGATGCCGACCGGCAGCGCCGCGCCGAGCGCGTCCCGGTACCGGGACGCGTCCTCGATCGCCACCCACCGTTCCTCGCCGGCAACGTGCAGACGGATCGCCCGCGTGCCGTGCTCGAGGTCGTCGAGCCAGGTCGCCGCGTGGCCGACCCCGCGAGCCACGACCTCCTGATTCGTGAGATCGCCGAGCCGCCGGAGGAGATCGTGCACGTCGTCTGCGTTGCGCGCGCGACGCGACGCGGCCAGGTGCTGCAGCTCGAGCTCCAGCGCGTCGAGCGCCTCGGGATCGATGAGCTCGCGCAGGTCCTCTGCCCCGAGCAGCTCGCGCAACAGGTCGCGGTCGAGAGCCAGCGCGGCCGCTCGGCGCTCTGCGATCGGCGCGTCGTACTCGTACATGTAGACCGCGATCCACGTGAACAGGAGCGACTGGGCGAACGGCGACGACCGCGCCGTGTCCACGGAGACGACGCGGATCTTCCGAGACCGGATGTCCGCGAGGATCTGCTTCAGCGAGGGGACGTCGAACACGTCGCGGAGGCACTCGCGCGTCGCCTCGAGCAAGATCGGGAACGACGGATGCTGCGACGCGACCTCGAGCAGGTCGGCGCCCCGTCGTCGCTGCTGCCACAGCGGCGTCCGGCGGCCGGGCGTGCGGCGGGGGAGCAGCAGCGCCCGGGCTGCCGCCTCCCGGAAGATGGTGGTGAACATCGCGGTCGCCGGGAGGCGTTCGACGATCAGCGGCTCGACGTCCTCGGGGTCGAACAGCAGGTCCTCCAGCCGGATCCGTTCCTCGGACTCGGGGAGCCGGATCGCGATCCCGTCGTCGCTCCAGAGCACCTGGACGTCGAGCCCCGAGTGCTCGGAGAGCCGGGCCTCGATCGCCATCGCCCACGGCGCGTGCACCCGCGCGCCGAACGGCGACAACACGCACACGCGCCAGTCGCCGAGCTCGTCGGGGAACCGCTCGACGACGATCGTGCGATCGTCCGGGACGACGCCGGTCGCGTCCTTCTGATCCTCGAGGTAGGAGGTGAGGTTCTCCGAGGCGAGCTCGTCGAGCCCGAACTCCGATCGCAGCCGTTCGATCGCGCGATCGCGGGGCGCCGCGGCGAGCTCCCGCGTGATCTCGCCCACCGCGCGGCCGAGCTCGATCGGCCGGCCGGGCTTGTCGCCGTGCCAGAACGGCATCTTCCCTGGCTGTCCCGGCGCGGGCGAGACGATCACCCTGTCGAGCGTGATGTCCTCGATCCGCCACGAGCTCGCGCCGAGCACGAACACCTCGCCCCGGCGGCTCTCGTACACCCATTCCTCGTCGAGCTCGCCCACGCGGCGGCCGTCGGTCGTGAACGCGCCGAACAGGCCTCGGTCGGGGATCGTGCCGGCGGACGCGATCGCGATCCGCCCAGCGCCCTCGCGCGCCCGGAGCCGGTCCGTCTTCCGGTCCCACACGACCCGGGGCCGCAGCTCGGCGAACCCATCCGCCGGGTACTTACCGCTCAGGAGGTCGAGGACGCCGTGGAGCAGCTCGTCGCCGAGCTCCGCGAAGTTGGCCGCCCGCCGGACGACCGCTCCGAGGTCCTCGAGCGACCACTCGTCCACCGCGCACATCGCGACGATCTGTTGCGCGAGCACGTCGAGCGGGTTGCGAGGGTAGCGCGTCTCCTCGATCGCGCCCTCGAGCATGCGCCGGACCACGACCGTCGCCTCCAGCAGGTCACCCCGGTACTTCGGGAACACCGTCCCGCGGGACGGCTCGCCCACCCGGTGCCCGGCACGCCCGATCCGTTGGAGTCCGCGGCTGACCGATCCCGGCGACTCGACCTGGATCACGAGATCCACGGCGCCCATGTCGATGCCGAGCTCGAGCGAGCTCGTCGCGACGATCGCCCTCAGCGTGCCGCGCTTCAGGGCGTCCTCGATCTCGAGCCGCTGCTCCCGCGCGATCGAGCCGTGATGGGCGCGGACCAGCTCCTCGTCCGCCAGCTCGTTCAACCGCGCCGCGAGCCGTTCGGCCAGGCGCCGGGCGTTCACGAAGACGATCGTCGAGCGGTGCGCGCGGATCAGCTCGAGGAGCCGAGGGTGGATCGCCGGCCAGATCGACGCCCGCGGCGGCGCGGTGCCGGGGGTCGCGGGTCCCTCCATCGCCGGCATCCGCTGGGGCGTCTCCGCCACGTCGGACAGCTCGGCCATGTCCTCGACCGGGACGACGACCTCGACCTCCATCGGTTTCCGGTGCCCGGCGTCGACGATCGTGACCTCGCGCGGACCGTGCTCGGTCTGCCCCCCGAGGAACCGCGCGATCTCCTCGAGCGGCCGCTGCGTGGCCGACAGGCCGATCCGCTGTGGGGGCTCGTGCGCGATCTCCTCGAGGCGCTCGAGCGACAGCGCGAGGTGGGCGCCGCGCTTGCCGCCCGCGAGCGCGTGGATCTCGTCGACGATCACCCACCGGACGCTCCGGAGCACCTCGCGCGCCTGCGAGGTCAACATCAGGTACAGGGACTCGGGCGTCGTGATGAGGATGTCCGGCGGTCGGGCCTGGATCCTTCGCCGTTCGTTCGCCGGGGTGTCGCCGGTCCGCATGGCCGCCCTCGGCTCGTGCACACGGCCGCCGAGGCGTTCGGCCGCGAGCGAGATGCCGGCGAGCGGCGCCCGCAGGTTCTTCTCGATGTCGACCGCCAGCGCTCGCAGCGGCGACACGTACAGCACCCGGCACCGCCGGTCGGCCGGCGGCGGCGGGTCGGTCATCAGCCGGTCGAGCGCCCACAGGAAGGCCGCGAGTGTCTTGCCCGAGCCCGTGGGCGCGAGGATCAGCGAGTGGCCGCCGTCCGCGATCGCCGGCCACCCCTGCGCCTGCGCGGGGGTCGGCGCGTCGAAGGTCGCCTCGAACCAGGCGCGGACGGCGGGGGAGAAGCGGTCGAGGCTCACGGCTCCACGGTATCGCGAAGACCGGACACGGCCCGACCGGGAACGGCGGAGCGCCGAGGGGCCGCCGGTAGGATGCGCACCGTGTCGTGTCTCCGCAGAGCATCGGCCGCCGTCGTCGGCGCGCTCGCCCTCTGGGTTGGGGGCCCCGCGGCCGCGCAACCCGGCCCGGCCGCCGAGGACCCCGGCGATCTGATCGTGCTCGCCGGGGACGTGTCCGTGCGTCGGGGCGAGGAGGTCGGCGAGGTCGTCGTGCTGCACGGGACCGCGACGGTGAGCGGCCTCGCCCGCGGCGACGTGATCGTGCTCGATGGTCGGATCGCGGTCACCGGCCAGGTGAGCGGGTCGGTCGTGAGCGTCAACGGACCCGTCACGCTCGGCCCCTCGGCACACGTGGGCGGCGACGTGCTCGCGCACGGACGGGTCCGCACCGAGGCGGGCGCGCTGGTGGACGGTGATCTCCGTGGGGGCGCGACGTTCACCCTGCGCGAGCCCATCCAGGCGTTGGGGCGATTCGCCTCCTGGCTGGCCGTCTGGGTCTCGGTCCTGGGCCTGGGACTCCTGCTCCTGCTGTTCGCGCCGAGGGGCGCCGACGCCGTGGCGAGCGTCGCCCGTGCGCGGCCCTGGGGCTCGCTCGGCTGGGGCGCGCTGACCTTCGTCGTCCTGCCGCTCGCAGGCGGGATCGCGGTCGTGACGCTCGTGGGGCTCCCGCTGGGGCTCGGGCTGCTCATGGCACTGTTCTTCGTCTACTCGATCGGTGTCTCGTGGAGCGCCTTCGCGCTCGGGCGCCGGCTGTGGCCGGAGCCCCACGGCCGGGTGACGGCGCTCGCGATCGGGTGGGCGATCCTTGCCGCCGTCGCCGCGATCCCGTTCCTCGGTGGGGTCGTCTGGGTCGCGGGCGCGGTGTTCGGTCTCGGCGCGGCGCTCCTCGCGACGTGGCAGGCGCGCGGCGCCGGCGGGCGCCACCGTCCGGGTGGGAAGATGCCCGTCGAACGCAGGATCGAGGCGGAGATCGGCGCGTCGACGGCGGACGGCGCGCTCGTCGAGCGGGAGGCGGGACAGGAGGGGGTGGGGTTGTGAGCGATCCGCAAGCGGTCGAACGGCTCCGGAGTTGTCCCCTGCTCGTGGGGCTCGACGACTCGGCGCTCGAGCTCGTCGCCGACCTCGCGACCGAGTTCGACGTGCCGGCTGGACACGTCCTCGCCGAGCACGGGCAGCCCGGCTCGGGCATGTTCGTGATCACCGAGGGCACCGTGGCTGTCGAGCTGCCGGCGGGGCCGGTCGCGCTCGGCCCTGGTGAGTTCGTGGGCGAGCTGGCGCTGCTCGCCGACGTGGACAGGGTCGCCCGGGTTCGCGCCTCGACGCCGGTGAGCGGGCTCGCGATCGGCCGCAAGGAGTTCTCCCAACTCCTCGAACGCGAACCTCGGGTGGCCCTTGCGATGCTGCCGGTGCTCGCGCACCGGCTCGCCGCGGCCGAATCCTCCTGAGCCCTAGGACCGACGGCCGCGACGCCTCGAGGACGCGAGCGCCACGACCGCTCCCACCGCCGCGCCCGCGGCGAAGGCCACCGGGCTGGCCATCAGGACCCGGGCCCCCTCGTCGATCGTCACCTTCGGGGAGGCGACGAGCCCGACGAACCCTCCACGGCCGATCGTCGCGCCGCCCGCCGCGAGCACGCTCTGCGTGCCCCCCTGCTCGATCGACACGTTCCCGCGCACGATCGTCGGTCCGCATCCGCCCTGGTGGATCGTGAGGTCGCCCCCGACGAGCGACGGCCCGCATCCCCCCTGGGTAACGGAGACGTTCCCCTGGGTGGCGACCGCCCCCGCGACTGCCTGCCGGATCGAGACGTCGCGGGCGTTCACGACACCCGCGAGCGCGCGCTCCAGGCTCACGTCGCCCGCGGCCTCGACCGTCTTCAACATCCCCTGCTGCGCGTGCGGCTGGTCCATCTCGCACCTCCTGTCTCCATCCTAGGACCCCGTTCCCGGCGGGCGCTTTTCGAGGGGCTATCGCGATTGGAGCGGGCGCTTCGTGGATATCCTTTCGCATCGTGAGCTCGATCGACGCCGCCGTGGCGCCGGAGCACCAGCCGACCTGCTTCCTGTGCGGGCGGCCGACCTACGACCCCGACAAGCGGGAGCGGCCGTGGGTGCGGGCGACCTCGAACGGCC
>Ga0299907_10002836_pt1 | contig 10893 bp, 8 predicted proteins | sample RVTome_16_FD_198680 | JGI IMG/M metagenome (GOLD analysis project Ga0299907, IMG submission 198680) | Soil microbial communities from uranium-contaminated site in the Upper Colorado River Basin, Wyoming, United States - RVT152D67 (version 2) ... | reverse complement strand
GACCCCCGCACAGCTTGCGTCGGCGCGCCGGCTCCAGATGGAGACCGGGATCGAGTTCGAGCTGGTCGAGGCGAACGCGGAGGACGTGCCACTGCCTGACGCGAGCTTCGACCTCGCGCTCTCCGAGTACGGCGCCAGCATCTGGTGCGACCCGTATCGCTGGATTCCCGAAGCGTGGCGGCTGTTGCGGCCGGGCGGCCGGCTCGTCTTCCTGCGCGGGAGCACGCTCCTGATGCTGTGCGGCCTCGCGGACGAGGATGCGACGTCGACCGAGCTCCAGCGAGCGCAGCGCGGGCTGCACCGGATCGAGTGGCCGGACGGCGCGGTCGAATTCCACCTCGGGCACGGCGACTTGTTCCGGTTGCTCGGTGAGAGCGGTTTCGAGGTCGAGAATTTGATCGAGCTCTACGCACCCGACGGAGCGTCGACGCACGAGTATTACGCGCACGTCACCGCGGAGTGGGCGAGCAAGTGGCCGGTGGAGGAGATCTGGGAAGCACGCAAGACGTCCTGACCCTCGCGTCCACGAGCCCCCAGCGACGGGCGATCCTCGACCAGCTCCGGATCCCGTTCGAGGCCGTCGTGCCGCAGTACGTCGAGAACGACCCCGCGGGCATCGAGTCACGCGAGCTCGTGCGTCGTCACGCCGAGGGCAAGGCCCGCTCCGTGCATCAACCCGAGGCGGTCACCCTCGGCGTCGACACCGAGGTGGTCCTCGACGATCGCGTGTACGGGAAACCGCTCGATCGTGACGACGCCGAGCACATGCTGAAGGAGCTCTCGGGCAGGACCCACACCGTCGTCTCCGGCCTGTGCCTGCTCGGCGACGGGTTCGAGATCGTGCAGCACGAGCTGACGGACGTGACCTTTCGGCTCCTCGGGCCCGAGCTGGTGGACCTGTACCTCGAGAGCGGCGAGTGGCAGGGGCGGGCCGGGGCGTACGCGATCCAGGGCCTCGGCGGCCGGCTCGTCGAGCGGATCAAGGGCGACTACCTCAACGTGGTCGGGCTCCCCGGGGCGCTCCTCGTCTCGCTGCTCGAATGCCATGCGCCCGAGCTTCTCGAAGTCGATCGGTAGGCCGACACGCAGGCGAGCCCGAAGGGCGATTCATTCGCCCGTAGGGCCGACGGAGCGTTCTCTTCGCCCGGCGCGGAAGGAGGGGGTACGCGGGGGAACCATGGGTTCCCCCCGCGCCGACCGAAACTGCTGGAAACACCGTAGGTACACTCCGGCTTCCTCGTGGCCTGGTTCAAGACCCTGACCGGCTTCGGCGGCCGTGACATGGCCGTCGACCTCGGCACCGCGAACACCCTCGTCTACGTCCGGGGGCGCGGCATCGTGCTCTCGGAGCCGTCCGTCGTCGCGATCGACCAGCGCACGGGGGAGGTCCACGCGGTCGGCGTCGAGGCGAAGCGGATGCTCGGACGGACGCCAGGGACGATCTCCGCGATCCGGCCGCTGAAGGACGGCGTCATCGCCGATTTCGACGTCACCGAGCAGATGCTGCGGCACTTCATCCAGAAGGTGCACCAGCATCGCTTCGCGCATCCGCGTGTCGTCGTGTGCGTCCCGTCGGGCGTGACAGGGGTCGAGAAGCGCGCTGTCGAGGAGGCGACGCTCTCGGCCGGCGCGCGCCAGGCGTACCTCATCGAGGAGCCGATGGCCGCCGCGATCGGCGCCGGGCTCCCCGTCGCCGAGCCGACCGGCAACATGATCGTCGACATCGGCGGCGGCACGACGGAGGTCGCGATCATCTCGCTCGGCGGCATAGTCGTGTCCCAGTCGATGCGCGTGGGCGGCGACGAGATGGACGAGGCGATCGTCAACCACATCAAGAAGGAGTACAAGCTCCTCGTCGGCCAGCAGACGGCGGAGGAGATCAAGCTCGAGATCGGCTCGGCGTTCCGGCTCCGCGAGGAGCTGCAGGCGGAGGTGCGAGGGCGCGACATGCTGACCGGCCTGCCGAAGACCGTGATCATCTCCTCGGAGGAGATCCGGCGCGCGCTGGACGAGCCGGTGACGCAGATCATCGACGCGATGAAGTCCACGCTCGACAAGACGCCGCCCGAGCTCGCGGCCGACATCATGGATCGCGGCATCGTGCTCGCCGGCGGCGGTGCGCTCCTCCAGGGCCTCGACGAGCGCGTGCGACACGAGACGCAGATGCCGGTCCACCTCGCGGAGAGCCCGCTCACGTGCGTGGCCGTCGGATCGGGACGGAGCCTCGAGGAGTTCGACGTGATTCACCGGACGAACCGCAGCCGCGCCCGTCGCAACGGCGTGCTCCGCTAGGTGCGCAAGACCGGAATCCGCAGGAGCGGATCCCGGTCGCGCAGCAGCCTCCGGCCGCTTCGCGGCCGCCACGCCAGAAAGGCCGTCCGACGCGTCGGCGCGCCTCCGGCCGAGACTTCGTGATGGTCGGGACGAGGGTCTGACCCTGAGACATGTCTGCTACGGACGGGTGAAGCGCAACGATTCCGTGCCAATCGCTCCACATCCCGTGTCCACCGAGACGCCGCGAGCAAGCGGAATCCGGCTCGCGGCCTAGCTACACTCGCTTGTCGTGCCCAGAGGACGCAGCGCGCGATCCGCGGCGCTGGGCGTGACCGTCCGGCGCATCCCCGTCTCCCCGCTCTCGCCTCGAGGCGCGGGCGCGCTTCGGCGTCGCCTGGCGGTCGGGGCGCTCGTCCTCGCCTCGCTCGTCCTGATCACGCTCACCTACCGCTCAGGAGACGACGGGCCGCTCACGGGCGTTCAGTCCGTCGGCGCGAGCGTGCTGCGGCCCTTCGCCGTCGGGTTCGAGCGGATCGCGCAGCCGTTCCGCGACGGCTACGGCTGGGCGGACAGCCTCCTCGACGCGCGCTCCGAGGCCGAGCGGCTGCGCGCGGAGAACCGCGAGCTCCGCCAGCGCGTGATCCAGAGCGATTTCGCGCGCCAGGAGAACGAGTCGCTCAGACGACTGTTCGAGTACGCGGACGGCCCGCGCTTCCCCGAGGACTTCGACCCGGTCGGCGCAGAGGTCATCGGGCGGCCGCCCGGGGTGTTCACACGAGCGATCCTCATCGCGGCGGGCATCGACGACGGAGTTCGCCTCGAGGATGCCGTCGTCACCGCCGACGGGCTCGTGGGGATCGTGACCCGCGTCGCGAACGGGAGCGCGCGAGTGCAGCTCTTGACCGACCAGGACGCCGCCGTCTCCGCGATCGACCTGCGCACGGGCGCGACCGGCATCGTCCTCCACGCCCGCGGGACGCGCGAGACCCTGGTCCTCGACGGCGTCCGCAAACAGGACGTGATCCGGAAGGGCGACGAGATCGTGACCGCCGGCTGGCGTGCCGGCAGCCTCAGCTCGCTGTACCCGAAGGGAATCCCGATCGGCGAGGTCACGAGCTTCAGCCAGACCGACACCGATCTCTTCCAGCAGGTCCAGATCGAGCCGTACGTGGACTTCGGAGCGCTCGACGCGGTGATCGTGTTGCGCCCGTCGGAGCGCCCGCAGTGAACGCAGCCGAAGGCCTCCGCGCGTCCGCTGTCCTGTTCGTGGCGGCCATGCTCCAGGTCGTCATCGTGTCGTCGCTCGTGGTCGTCGGCGGGGCGCCCGACCTCCTCCTCGTGACCGTCGTCGCGCTGGGGCTCCTGCGGGGCTCCGTGGCCGGCGCGGTCTTCGGCTTCGCGGCAGGCCTGATCGTCGACCTGCTGACGCTCGAGACGTTGGGTGTCACCTCCCTCGTCCTCACGCTCGCCGGCTTCTGGGCGGGCCGGTGGATCGAGACGACCGGGCGCGGGCGGAGGCTCGCGCCGGTGATCGCGGTCGGCGTGATCACCGTGCTCGCCGGCGCGTTCGCGGTCGTGCTCGGGTACATGCTCGAAGAGGACGTGGCCGTGCGGCACGCCCTCGTGACGGTGCTCCCGCCGACCCTGCTCGCGAACCTCGTGCTCGCGTACCCCGTCTACGTCGTCGTTCGCTCGGCCGTCCACGAACGAGACGTGCTCGAGCCCGCTCCTGAGGTCGAGGTCCTTGTCTGACGGCGCGTACCGGCAGCCTCGCTCGCCGTCCGAGCGATTCCTCCCGCCCGATCCCAGGGTCCGCGAGCCGCACCGGCTGACGCCCGCGCTCGCACTCCGCGTCGGCGTGTTGGGCGCGCTCGCGCTGCTGCTGTTCGCGATCCTCTTCCTGCGGCTGTGGTCGCTCCAGGTGCTGTCAGGCGACGAGTACCTGAACGCCGCTCAGAACAACCAGCTCCGGCTCGTCCGGGTCGAGGCACCGCGCGGCCCCATCGTCGACCGCCACGGGCGCACCGTCGTCTCGAACGTCGCCGGGACCGCAGTCCGGCTCTGGGTGGGCGACATGCCGAAGGAGGGGCGCTACGACCTCATCCGCCGGCTCGCCGAGGTCGTCGACGTCTCGCCGAGGGCGCTGGCGCGGGAGGTCGAGGAGCGCCGCAACGACCCGCTGACTCCGATCACCGTCAAGACGTCGGTCGGCCGTGAGGTCGAGTACTACCTCCTCGAGCATCAGGGCGAGTTCCCGGGCGTCCAGATCGACCACATCTACCTTCGCGACTACGAGTACAACTCTCTCGCCGCGCACATCCTCGGGCACGTCGGCGAGATCTCGGCCGAGGAGCTGAAGCGGCTGCGTAAGGACGGGTACCGAGGCGGAGACCGGATCGGCAAGACCGGGATCGAGGCCGCGTACGACACGTACCTCCGCGGCAACCCGGGGGTGACCCAGATCCGCGTCGACTCGCTTGGGAACCTGGTGAACGGGCCGGAGGAGCGTCGCCTTGCGCGGCCGGGATTCGCGCTGCGCCTCACCGTCGACATCCGGCTCCAGCGCGCGGCCGAGCGCGCGCTGCAGCACGGCATCGACCTCGCCCACGAGAACGACCACTGGGCTGCGAACGGCGGCGCCGTCGTGGCGATGGATCCGCGGGACGGAGCGATCCTCGCGATGGCGTCATCTCCGACGTACAAGCCGTCGGTGTACGTTGGCCGCATCGACCCGAAGAAGCTCGAGCCGCTGCTCGAGGAGGAGGCGGCCAGGCGAGCGAACTCCCCGGGGCTGAACAGGGCGACCGCGGGCCTGTATCCGCCCGGCTCCACGTGGAAGCCGGTGACGGCGCTCGCCGCCATGCAGGAGCACGTCGTCGGCGCCTACGACTCGCTCCAGTGCAAGCCCTTCGCCGAGTACGGGCTCGACAATCACCGCTTCCACAACTGGAACCCCTTCACGAACCGCCCGATGTTCCTGGCGGAGGCGCTGGCCGAGTCGTGCGACACGTACTTTTACGAGATCGGAAACCGCTTCTACCTGCGGGGCTCCGAGGGCCGCGTCCGCATGCAGCAGTGGGCGAAGCGATTCGGCTTCGGCGGGGCGACCGGGCTCGACATCGGCGGCGAGGAGGAAGGCCTGCTGCCGACGCCCGACTGGCGCTGGAAGACCTTCTCCAGCGACTGGGACCGCGTCTGGAACCCCGGCGACTCGATCCAGCTCGCGATCGGCCAGAAGGACCTGCTCGTGACCCCGCTCCAGATGACCGCGTTCTACGCGATGCTCGCGAACGGGGGGAACGTCGTGACGCCCCACATGGTCTCGAACGTCGAGCAGACGGGCGCCAGGGGCTCGCCGAGGGCCGTAGTGCGGAGGTTCGCACCGCGCCTCCCGCAGTCGACCGGCGTGGACCCCGGGGCGCTGCAGGCCGTACGCGACGGCCTCTTCCGCGCGACCCACGCGAGCGCGGGCACGTCGTCGGGCGTCTTCGCGAACTACGACATCCCGATCTCCGGCAAGACGGGCACCGCCGAGAAGGTCGTGCCGCTGCCTGGCTACCCGAGCGATCACAAGGAAGACCAGTCCTGGTGGTGCGGGTGGGGACCGTCGGACGACGCCCGAATCGTCGTCTGCGCACTGATCGAGAACGGCGGTCACGGGTCCACCGCCGCCGCGCCCGCCGCGCTCGAGGTATTCGAGGAGTACTTCGGCGTGGACGCACCACCGACCTTCCTGGCGCCGACCGACTGATGGAGGCGTGCTCGTGATCCAGTTCGCCGAGCGCCAGCGACTCCCGGTCGCGCGACGTCGCGCCGACTCGCGCCCGCTCGCGTACCTCGGGCGGCTCGACTGGGTGCTCATGGCCGCCGCGCTCGCGCTCGTCGGCTACGGACTGTGGGTGGTCTCCGGGATAACGCGCTTCGACGTCCCCGGCGACGAGAGCTACTACGTGTTCAGACAGGCGATCGCGGCCGGCCTCGGCCTGGCGGCGCTCGTCGTCGCCGCGGTTGTCCCGATCGACCTCGCGCGGCGCCATTGGCGCGTCGTGTACGGAGCAACGCTCGCGCTGATGATCTTCGTCTTCGTCGCCGCGGAGACGATCCGCGGCTCCAAGCGCTGGATCGATCTCGGGGTGTTCCAGTTCCAGCCGTCCGAGCTCGGCAAGGTGCTCTTCGTCCTCGCACTGGCGGGGTTCGTCGTCGAACGGCAGGGCCGCGTCAATCGCTGGCGGACGATCTTGCAGGCAATCGGCCTCGGTGCCGTCCCCATCGTGCTGGTCTTCCTGCAGCCCGATCTCGGCACGGCGCTCGTGTACGGCGCCGCGCTCGTCGCAGTCCTCTTCTTCGTCGGCGTCCGCTGGCGTCAGCTCCTGGCCTTGCTCGTCGCCGTTGCCCTCGCCGGCCTCTCGGTGGTGTGGCTCCTACCGAGCGCGGGTGTCGAGGTGCTGGAGCCGTACCAGTCGGATCGCCTGACGGGATTCCTCGACCCCGAACGCGATCCGGGCAACCTGACCTGGAACGCGAACCAGTCGAGGACGGCGGTGGGTGCAGGTGGGCTCACCGGCCGCGGCATCCTCGAGGCCAGCCAGACGCGCCTCGACTACCTGCCCGAGCACGCGACCGACTTCGCGTTCGCGTCTCTCGCCGAGCAGCGGGGCTTCGTCGGGTCGGCGATCCTCCTCCTGCTCTACCTGCTGGTGGTCTGGCGCGGGCTGCGTGTGATCACCGTCGCGGGCGACCTGTACGGCGTGGTGGCCGCGGGCGGCCTCGTCTTCGCCTTCCTCTTCCAGGTGTTCGTGAACGTCGGCATGACCATGGGCGTCGCGCCCGTTACGGGGATTCCGCTGCCGTTCGTCACGGTCGGCGGAAGCTCCCTCGTGACGAATCTCATCCTCGTCGGCCTCCTGCAGGGGATCCACGCGCGCGGCCTGATCGCCAACCGTCCCTCGACGTGAGAATCCGGCTCGGCGCGCTGGCGCTCGAGGCGCGGACCGTCGCCAATGCGCTTCAGAACGAGCGAGCGGTGGCGCACGTCGGCCCTCTGGTCGTCAGCGGGATGCTCGCGGAGCAACTGGCGAAGGAGCTCTCGGCCGGCGCCGCACCGGGGGCTGTCGTCGTCGGGGACGATCCGGGCGCCGTCGGCGCTCCGGTGGCGATCCGCGTCATCGCCGGCGATCCGAGCCCTGAGGACGAGGCATTCGTCCGGTCTGCCGACCGCGCCGAGATCCCGGTCGTGATCGTGCAGCTCTGGCCACAGGCGGACTGGCGCCGGCCGTTCGTCCTGTCACCGTTCGTCGTCGAGTGCCGGACCGGCGAGGGCTTCCCAATCGCGACCATCGCCGAGCTCCTCGCGACGGCCGCCGACGACTCGACCTCGCTCGCCGCCCGCGTTCCGGTGCTGAAGGACACGGTCGAGAGGGCGGCGAAGCGACACGCGCTGCTCCGCTCGGCGTTCGTCGGCGCCACCGCCGGACGAAACCGAGCCGCCCGTCCGGTGCTCGCGCTCGAGCAGGTCGGCCTCGTCTCCCGGCTGCGCGCGCTCGAGGAGCCGGAGGTCGAAAAGGACGAGCAGCTCCGGGCCGTTGCGGCCACCGCCGTCGCCGCGATCGCGGCGAGCTACGGGTTCCGCGAGGTCGCCCGCCGCGCACGCGGTACGTTCCCGACGAGGCTCTCCGACGCGGCCATAGCGGCTGCCGGGACCTGGCTTCTCGCCGAGATCTACCGGCGCCTCGAAGCGCGCGACCTCGTCTGATCGCGCCGCAAATGCCGGTCAGCCGTGTCGTCCGGCGCCGGACCTACCATGCGCCCCGACTGAGCGATCTGGCCGCGCCAACTGGGAGGGACGATGCCGGACACGGAGCTAGCCGAGGAGCTGCTGCAGCTCGAGGAAGCCGATGCCTGGTTCGAGTACCTCGAGTCGACACGTGGACAGACCGAGACGCGCTACGCCGAGGTGGAGCCCTGGGCCTGGGCGCGGCTCTCCCAGCGACTGCGTGCCGTGCGAGCGCGCCGCGCGCGGCTACGGCCGGCGGCCGCGTGACCCCGCCTCGTCGGTCGACCAGAAGCTCGTGGCAGGGATTCCGCACCCCTGCTGATACCTTTCCCTCAGGTCACATGACCATGGTTTTCAACATCCGCAGCACGGGCCTGGTAACGCCGTTGGCGTTCACCCGACCGCGCGCGATCGGAAGAGGAGATTTACACCTTGCCACTACGTTGGTTTCGCTTTGGGAAGCAGAAGGAGGCCGCGGTCGAGGCCGCGGCCGTGGAGGAAGAGGCACCGCCTGAGGTAGCCGAGGCCGAGTCGGCCGGGGAACCGGACTCGGAGGCGGACTCCCCGGAGTCAGCCGCCCGGAAGAGGCGCCGCCGCGGAAGTCGCGGAGGGCGCGGCAGGAAGAAGCCCGGAGCGGCGGCGGCTGCAGCCGCCGGCGAGGCACCCGGCGAAGCCGAGGACGCCACGCGCGCAGCTGCCTCCGCGCGCGGGAAGCCGGAGAAGAAGGACGGGCGCAAGCAGCCCGAGCGCAGGGGCGAGCGCAAGCGTACGAGCAGCCCGAGCCGCCGGCGCACGCCGACGAGGCGCGCGGCCCTACCGGCCGCGAAGCGCGAGCTCGTGATCTCAGTCGACGTGGGCGAGCAGCGCGTCGCGATCCTCGAGGACGAGCGCGTCGCCGAGGTCTACCTCGAGCGGCCCGAGCGTCGCTCCATCGCCGGGAACATCTACCTCGGCGTCGTCGACAACGTCCTCCCCGGGATGGAGGCCGCGTTCGTCGAGATCGGCCTCGAGAAGAACGGGTTCCTGTACGTCGACGAGATCGTCGGCCCGGAGCTCGAGGGCCGCAAGGGAGCGCGCCGGATCCAGGACCTGATCAAGCGCGGCCAGACGATCCTCGTCCAGGCCGTGAAGGATCCGATGAAGTCGAAGGGCGCGCGGCTCACGACCGAGCTCTCGCTCCCGGGGCGCTTCCTCGTCTACGTGCCGAACGGCGAGGGCTACGGCGTCTCGCGGCGGGTCGACGAGGACGAGCGGACGAGGCTCAAGGGAATCGTCAAGGAGCTCGACCCGAAGGGCGGCGGCATCATCGTGCGCACCGCGGCGGAGGGCGCCTCCGCGGAGGACATCGAGCGCGACCTCGTCTTCCTCCAGCGGCTCTGGGCGACGATCCAGAAGAAGGCCGAGTCGGCGTCCGCGCCGGAGCTCGTCTACGAGGAGGCCGAGCTGCCGCTTCGCATCGTCCGCGATCTCTTCGCAGGTGACTTCGTGGGCGCGCAGATCGACGACGAGCGCACGCACAAGCGCATCGTCAGCTACCTGAAGAAGACGTCGCCGCACATGATCGAGCGCGTCCATCGCTACCGCGAGAAGGCCCCGCTCTTCGAGTCGCTCGGCATCGAGCAGGAGATCCGGTCCACGCTCGAGCGTCGCGTCGACCTCCCTTCGGGCGGCTACCTGATCTTCGATTACGCCGAGGCGTTCACCGTCATCGACGTGAACACCGGGCGCTTCGTCGGCTCCCGCGGCAAGTCCGCGTCCGGCCGGCTCGAGGACACGATCGTCAAGAACAACCTGGAGGCGGTGACCGAGGTCGTCCGGCAGCTCCGGCTTCGCGACATCGGCGGGATCATCGTCATCGACTTCATCGACATGTCGAATCCGAAGAACCGGGCCACGGTCGAGGACGCATTCCGCAGCGAGCTCGAGCGCGACCGCACGAAGACGTACGTCGTCGAGATCTCGCCGCTAGGGCTCGTCGAGATGACGCGCCAGAACGTCACGGACGGGCCGCGCGAGATCCTGACCACGAAGTGCGCGGTCTGCGGAGGCGATGGGTTCGTCGTCTCCGAGGCGACGTCTGCGCTCGAGGTCGAGCGGAAGCTTCGGGCCCTCGCGAAGGGCTCGCGCGTCCAGGCGTTCCGCGTGGCGGTGCACCCGCGCGTCCTCTCGCTCCTCGTGGGGCCGGGTGGGCGGCGGCTGACCGAGATCGAGGCTGCCGCGCGCCGGCGCTTCTTCCTCGTCGCCGCGGAGTCCCAGAACGGCCACGTCCACCTCGACCACGCCGAGGTTCTCGAGCAGGGCAAGCTCGAGACGCTCGCGCCGAGCGCACCGGTCGAGGAAGGAGCCACCGTCGAGCTCAAGCTCGTCGAGGTCGGCCTTCATGATCCCGGCGCCGGGGTTGCCAAGCTCGACGGCTGGGACATCGTCGTCGCCGAAGCGGCCAAGCTCGTCGGCAAGAAGCTCTCCGTGACGATCGGACGGGTGCTCGACGGCGTCGCGTATGCGCTGCCGTCCGGCACCGCGGCGCTTCCGACCCCGATCACCTTCGAGGCCGAGGCCGAGAAGCCGACCCGCGCGCCCGCCGCGAGGAAGGCCGTTCCCGCCACTGCGCCGCGGCGCGCTAGGAAGCCCGCCGAGCCGGTCGTCGACGAGCCCGAGCCCGAGGTTGCGGTCGAGGAGGTCGAGGAATCCGAGGCGGCTACGACGCCGACCGACGGCGCACCGCCGAAGAAGAAGCGCACACGGCGCGGCACGCGCGGCGGCCGGGGGCGCAAGAAGCCGGCGACCGCCGGAGCTGCCGCCCCGGCCGACGAGGAGGCGGCGGAGGGAGTCTCGGCGCCGCGCTC
>Ga0299907_10002835_pt1 | contig 10894 bp, 13 predicted proteins | sample RVTome_16_FD_198680 | JGI IMG/M metagenome (GOLD analysis project Ga0299907, IMG submission 198680) | Soil microbial communities from uranium-contaminated site in the Upper Colorado River Basin, Wyoming, United States - RVT152D67 (version 2) ... | reverse complement strand
GGCCGGCGACCACGGGGGTGGTGGGCGAGTTGGATCGTCGGTGGCTGAGTTCCATCCGGCTGGGGTGCGCGCGGTCTGGGTTGGGAGGGAAACGGGTCGGCGGCCCCCCGCCCCCCCGGAGCCCGCGCCCCACCAGGGTCGTGCGGCTTCTCTCCGTGCCGAATCGATGACGTCGTCAATGTCGCCCCTCTCGTCAACGCCGTCCTCCCCGCCGGCGTCGCCGTACACGGCGTACTCGGTGTCGTGGAATCTCACGCAGCGGTGCAATCTGGAGTGTGCGCATTGCTACATGTCGGCGCACGCGGGGGCGGATACGCGGGGGGAGCTGACGACCGAGGAGTGCCGGCGGGTGATCGACGAGATCGGCCGGGTGAACCCCAACGTGTTCCTGATCCTGACGGGGGGGGAGCCGCTGCTGCGGCGGGACATCTTCGAGGTTGCCGGCTATGCCTCCGCCAAGGGCTTCACGACCGTGCTCGGCACCAACGGCGTCCTGCTGCGTGAGCGGGAGGCGCAGCGGATGCGGGAGAGCGGGGTGCTGGGGGCGTCGATCAGCCTCGACTCAACGGATCGCGTCAAGCACGACGGGTTTCGCCGGCTGCCGGGCTCCTGGGGCGGGGCTGTCCGGGCCACCCGGGTGCTGACCGACGCCGGGCTCGACTTCTCGCTGCACATGTCGGTCACCGACTGGAACGTCGCCGAGGTGCCGGCGATGATCGATCTGGCCCGGACGCTCGGCGCCAAGGTGCTGAACTTCTTCTTCCTGGTCCGGACCGGGCGAGGCAAGGACCTGACGGACATCGATGCGGCGGCCTACGAGCGCATCCTCACGTACCTGGCGAGGGCGCAGGGGGCCGGGCAGGGTCCGCCCTCGTTCGTGCGCCGGATGCTCGGCATGGCCGGCGGCGAGGGAGGGGACAAGTTCGAGGACCCGTGGTCCACGCCGGTAGGCCAGGCCGACGGCCTGCTGATTCGCGCCAAGTGCGCGCCGCACTTCCGGCGGATCCTGTGGGAGATGAATCCCTCGTCGCCGCTGCTGCGCAACTACGCCCACGGCTCCTGCCCGGCGGGCAAGTACTACTGCCGGATCACCCCCGGGGGCGACGTGACGCCGTGCCCCTACATGCCGGTGGCCGTCGGCAATCTCCGCGAGACGGCCTTCGACGCGCTGTGGCGGACGGCACCGGCCTTCGAGGCCCTGCGCGATCCCAAGCTCGGTGGACGTTGCGGCGCCTGCGAGTTTTCCAGGGTATGCGGCGGCTGCCGGTGCCGCGCTTACGCGACCTACGGGGACTACCTCGCCGAGGACCCGGCGTGCGGCTACCAGCCCGGCGCCCACGGGGGCGCGGTGATCGAGCTGCCGGCCACGCTCACGTTCGGCGTGCCGGTGGACTACCAGCTCACGTGGGAGCCGGCCGCCCGGGAGCGCTTGCAGGCGATTCCTTCGTTCGCGCGCGGCATGGTCGTGAAGGCGGTGGAGGCCTACGCGCGCGGCCGCGGCGAGCAAGTCATCACGGCCGCGATCCTGGCCGACGTGCGCCGCACGTGGGGCGGGCGCTTCCGTCCCCAGGCATGAGCCCGGTGGGGGAGAGCGATCGATTCCGGGCTGCCGCTCGCGCGTACTTCACGTACGCGGTTGCCTACTGGATCGGCGGCGTCTACCAGGTCTGGCAGGGCGTCGGCATCCCGGGACCCGTCACGCCGGCGAAGCGGGCTGGATACCTGGCGTTCTGGGCGCTGGCCGGCCTCGTGCCGATGTTCGTCGTCCCCTACCTGTTGCGGCGCCGTCGGGTCTGGTTCGAGCGGTGGATCCTGAGCCGGCGCGACTTCGCGCGCGTCCTGTCGCTGTTCATGGCCTGGCGCGCCCTCGAGGTGCTGCGCGTCGCGCTGCGCTCGGCGACGGCGACGGTGGCCGCGCCGTGGGGCGGGGAGATCTCGTTCCGGATCGGGGCCGTGCTGTTCTTCCTCGTGACCGCGGTGGCGCTGGCGCTCGTCGCCCGGGCTGCGTGGGCGAGCCCGGAGGAGGAGCCGGCGTGACCGGGAGGCCGCGGTGAAGCACTATCGCGACATCGCCGGCGACGGCGGCTCCAACATCCTGGGGCAGGTGGCGGCGCAGCAGGCGCGCCTCGGCGCCCGGCTGCGCGAGGTGCGGGCCATCCTGGCGATCGTGTCCGGCAAGGGCGGCGTGGGCAAGTCGTCGATCACCGCCAACCTGGCCGGCGCCTTCGCGCTGGCCGGCGCGCGCGTCGGGGTGCTGGACGCCGACCTCAACGGGCCCTCGATGGCCACCATGCTCGGCGTGCGCGGTCGCACGCTCGCCGTGAGCGCGGGAGGCGTCGAGCCGCCGTCCGGCGCGCTCGGCATCGGCGTGATGTCGATGGACCTGCTGCTGGCCGGCGACGCCACCCCGCTCACCTGGGACGCGCCCAGCCAGGCCGAGGCGTACACCTGGCGCGGGACGATGGAGGCGAACGCGCTGCGCGAGTTCCTGGCCGACACCGCCTGGGGCGCGCTCGACCTGCTGCTCATCGATCTGCCGCCGGGGACGGACCGGCTGGCCACGATCACCGGCCTGCTGCCTGCCCTGGCGGGCACCGTGATCGTCACCATACCCTCCGACGTCTCGCGCCTGATCGTCCGCAAGTCCATCACGGTGGCCCGCGCGGCCCCGGCGCCGGTGCTGGGAGTGATCGAGAACATGGCCGGCGCCTTTCCCGGCCCCGGGGCCGAAGGGCTCGCGCACGACAGCGGAGTGCCGTTCCTTGGCCGGGTGCCCTTCGATCCCGCGCTCGCCGCCTCTGCCGATCGCGGCACACCGTACGTGGCGGCCGCGCCCGAGGCGCCGGCTGCCCGGGCGCTCACCGCGATCGCCGATCACCTGCGCGAGGTCCTGCTCGCCGCCCGCGCGTGACGGCCCGATGCTGCGCCGCTACCTCGAAGGTGTTCGGCGGAGAGGGGCGTGCGCCCCCCTCCGCCAGAGGGCTTACTGACAGGAAACGCCGGGCGCCAGCTGGTAGTTGGCGACCTTGTACGTTGCCACGAAGTCGTCGTCCCACGATCTCACGCGCATCGGCCCCAGTGCCGTCTCACCGTCCCAGGCCAGGACGCGTGCCCGGACGGCCAGGTCGCGCGACGGCAGGCGGCCGCCGAGGTACTCGGCGACGGTCGCACGCTCGAAGAACACCGCGATGGTCTCGTGCACCGGCCGGGCACCCGCCGAGGACGGCACCTGCTTCAGCCATTCCAGGATGACCGTGAACCCGTCGAGCTGCTTGTCCGCCACGAGCCCCGAGGTCCGGCCCATGCGCTTGAGCATGGGGCCGACGTACCGCGAGAACATCCGGGAGGCGCGCTCCTCGATGCTGAACGCGGCGAACTCCGGCGACGGCTGCTGGTCGATGTAGAAGTTGATCGAGAGATAGCGATGGTCGCCCTCGAGGTGCTTCGGCTTGTAGAAGCCGATGCCGTTGCGCTTGACCTCCACCCAGGGCATGCAGTGGTAGATCTGGGCGCTCAGGTCACGCAGTCCGCCCACATAGGTGGTGGCCAGGCGGCGTCCCTTCTCGGAAGTGTGCTGCTCGGGCGAAAGCACGCTCGCGTCGGAGGGCGCCGCCATCACCGGCGGGGCCCCGGCCAGCGCGAAGGCGACGAACGCGACCGCGGCCAGTCCGCGGCGGTACATCGGGGCAACCCGGTGAGCGATCCGTGAAATGTCCATGTCCCGCCCCGACTGCACGGCCGGTGCCATACTGCGCCCCCCTTGGATTGTCGGCGGCTTCCCCACCGGCACGCGGGGGGATCGGCGCCCGGATGTCACCCGGGCGCCCCATTTCGTCACATCGCTGTCAGCCCGTGTCAGCGCTCCAGGATCTGGCCCTGGTCGACGGTGATCGGCTTGCCCCACCACCCCTGGTCGCGTGCCGTCGCCACGTCCTGCCGCGTCACGCGCGGCTGGCTCCCCTCGGGGTTGCGCGTCGAGAAGAACATGTGGTCGCCGGACGCGAAGTGGGTGGGGTGCTCGCGCCAGGTCTGCCACTCATCGCCCGTCGCGCAGCCACCAGCAGCGAGCAACGCGGTCAGACACAGCAGGACCTTCCAGCGGTCGATGCCCATGTTCGTCATCCTCCAGAAGACGATGCGACGGTTTGCACAGTGCCCCACATGCTACCCGCGGCTGCCCGCCGATTCAACCATGGTAGACTCCACCCATCCCATGGACCCGCTCACGATTCACGCATTGCCTGAGGGGCTGCGGCGGCCCGTGCTCATCACGGCCTTCAGCGGCTGGAACGACGCCGCCGAGGCGGCGACGACCGCCGCCCGGTACCTGGCCAGCAGCTTCCAGGCCGAGAAATTCGCGGAGATCGACCCCGAGGAGTTCTATCATTTCGGGCTGTCCCGGCCGCACGTGCGCTACAAGGCCGGCTCGGAGAGCGAGCGGGAGATCGTCTGGCCGGCCACCGAGTTCTCGGTGGTCCGCGCCGCCGACCTGCCGCGAGACCTGATCATCGGCGTCGCCATCGAGCCCCACCTCAAATGGCGCACGTACTGCGCGACGGTGCTCGAGCTGGCCCGCCGCTGCGAGGCCACGCTGGTCCTGACGCTGGGGGCCCTGCTGGCCGAGGTGCCGCACACGCGGCCGGTGCGCATCAGCGGAAGCGCTTCCGACCCCGAGCTGGCCGCCCGGCTGGGCGTGCGGCCCTCGCGCTACGAGGGCCCGACCGGCATCGTGGGCGTACTCAACATCGCCTGTCGCGAGCAGGGGCTCGCGACCGCCAGCGTCTGGGCCAACGTCCCGCACTACGTCTCCGGGATCGAGAACCCCAAGGCCGCGCTGGCCCTCGTGCAGCGGACGCTGACGTTGCTCAACCTCCAGGCCGACCTCGCCGACCTGCAGGAGGCCTCGCAGCAGTTCGACCAGAACCTCGCCGAGATCGTCGCCCAGAATGCCAAGATCAAGGCCTACGTGGCCAAGCTCGAGTCGCGCGACAAGGAGGAAGAGGCGGAGGCCGCTCCCGGCAGCGACTTGCCCCCCGCCTCCGAGCTGGTCGCGGAGATCGAGCAGTTCTTGAAGCAACAGCGGCCGGAGTGACCCCTCGGCGTCGCCTGGCGGCGCTGGCCAGCGCCGCGCTCCTGCTCGTTCTCCCGGCCTGGGCCGCCGAGCGGCCCACGGTCACCTGGCACCCGACGCAGCCCCGTCTCGGCGACGTAGCCTGGGTCCAGGTTCAGGGTGCCGGTGACGCAACGGCGATCGAGGGCGCGCTCGGATCGCGGTCACTGGCGTTCTTCCCGTACGCGGGCGGCCAGGCGGCCGTGGTCGGCATCGATCTGGAATCCAAGCCGGGACCGGAGCCGTGGCGCCTGGTGGTCGTCGAGCCAGGCGGCAGGCCGCGCGCCCTCACCGGCAAGGTGACCATCCGTCCTCGCACGTTCTCGGTGCAGCGTTTGACGCTGCCGACGGGCATGGTGGATCTCGATCCCGAGACGGAGCGCCGGGCCGTATCCGAGACCGATCGCCTGCGCTCGCTCTATCGCACGATCACGCCCCAGCGGTTCTGGCGGGGCCGGTTCGTCCGGCCGGTGACGGGCGAGGAGCCCGGGACCGGGTTCGGGGCCCGCCGGATCATCAACGGCAAGCCCCGCGCGCCCCACAGTGGCATCGACTACGCCGCCGAGCGCGGCACGCCGGTGGTGGCGGCGAACAGCGGCCGGGTGGCGTTGGTGGCCGACTTCTTCTTCCCCGGACGGCTCGTCGTCGTGGACCACGGTCTCGGTCTCTACACGCTCTATTTCCACCTCGACTCGGTCGCCGTGACCGAGGGGGAGCCGGTCGATCGCGGCCACCCGCTGGGGGCGGTCGGGGCGACGGGGCGGGCGACCGGGCCGCACCTGCATTTCGGCGCCCAGGTCGGCGCCGCGCGCATCGACCCCGCCGTCCTGCTGTCGCTCGACGTCGAGGACTGACGCAGAGACCCGGCTACCCTGGAGCGCATCAGGGCAGCGCGGGACCGCCGACGTAGGCCGCAATGCGCGCGCGGCGCCTCGCCGCGGCGGCAGCCAGGGCGCTGTTCGAGCCGATGCTGAGGGTGGAGCCGGCCAGGATCGCCCGAACAGCGGGACGGGAAATCTTCACGGGCGCGGACGCCAGGGGGTTGGGGTGCGCGACGAGCGCCTCCAGAGTCGCCTGTCCGATGAGCAGCGGCCAGACGCAGGCCAGACGCATTCGCCACTCGAGCCGGGGAATCGCCAGCGTGTACCGCCAGGCCGCGTCGTAGTGCCCGAGCGCGATGCCGAGCAGCCGCATGAGCAGCGGGCGCCCCCGGGCGGCGCCGCCGGGGGTGAGAAGGTCGGCCGGCGCCAGGCCCAGCCCGGCCAGCTCGCGCGCCGGCAAATAGCAGCGGCCCTGGGCCAGATCGCTCGGCACGTCGCGCAGGACGTTCGTCATCTGCAGCGCCTTGCCGAACCGCACGCCGGTGGCCCGCATCGTCGCCGTGTCCCAGGCCCCCAGCCTCCGGCGATGGGCCAGGTGCAGGTCGGTCCAGAACTCTCCGACGCATCCCGCCACGAGATAGGTGTAGCGGTCGAGATCGTCGAGGGTCTCGAGCGCGGCGAGCCCCCGGGCATCCTCCCCAGGGAACCGCGCCAGGTCGAAGAGCATGCCGTCGGTGATCGTCGTCAGCACCACCCGGACCCGCTCGCGATCGGCCTCCGGTAGGCCGGCTACGGCGGCCAGCACTGCCTCCACATGCTCGAGCAGGCGGCGCTCGGGGGCATGCGCCTGGTGCGGCGCGCAGGCGCGAGCGACCCCCGCCACGTCGTCGGGACCGCCGGCGTATGCGCGGCGCAGCGTCTGCAAGTGGCCGACGCGCTCGGGCCGGGCGATGAGTCGCGTGTCGGCCACCGTGTCGGCGGCGCGGGCGAGCAGGTAGGCCAGGCCGAGCGGGACCCGGAGCGGGCGGGAGAGGACGGCGAGCGAGAGATAGAAGCTGCGGCTGACCTGGCGGAGCAGATCGCCGAGGAGCTCGTCAGTCGTGATCAAAGGGCTCGGGGGTCTTGTACGCCGCCACCGTCCAACAATAGCACCTGCCTCCTGACCGTCCGCCCGAGGTGACCCGGCTCTTGCGCTGAACCCGATCCGGCTCGCGGTGACATGAGCGGACAGTGGTGGGCGTTGTTGACCTTCGCGCCCATTCGCCCTAACGTTCCGGCATGGACGGCCCGCGCTTCTCTCTACCGATCCCCGAGCGGCGTCCGGGCTGGCTCGGGGCTAGCCTCGGAGGTCGCGGTGATGGAACCTCCCCATGAGTCCGACGATATCCTGCACCTGTATCGCCCTGACCTCCTGCCACTGCACAGACCGGAGGAAGGCGACACGACTGACCTTCCTGCCGCGGGCCCGGGGGACGCCCGGATCGACCATTTGCGGCGGGTCCCGTTGTTCAACGATTGCACGGACGAGGAGCTTCGTCGGATCGCAGACATCTCGAGAATCGTCGAGGCGCCGTCGGGGACCGTCGTGACGGAGATGGGCACACCGGGCGATTCCTTCTTTTTCATCATCGACGGTCGGGTGTCGGTGCAGACCTCGGTCGGTACCGGCGATGCCCTGCATCCGGGGGACTTTTTCGGGGAGATGAGTCTGCTCGACGGCGACCCCAGATCGGCGACGGTCACCGCGCTGACGGATCTGCGGCTGCTCGTCGTCGACCGCTCGCACTTCTGGCGCTTGCTGAATGAGACCCCAGACCTGGTGCGGCGCATCCTCATCGTGCTGTCACGCCGCGTGAGACGGCTGGAGCGAGCCGCCTATGCGATGGTGCGCGGCATGAACGTGACGTGACATCTGACCGTGCTGGCTGCTGCGGTCCTCGGCCGCCGGGGCCGAATGCGCGTCTGTGGGGCCCATGCAGCCTCGCTTCGGCCTCGGATCAGGATGATGCGACGCGACCGGCGGATTAGGAGGATACTGTGGAGATGAGGTGACGTTCATGGGGCCATGGCGAGCTATCGCGCAACGGGAATGGGGCACGACGGCGGCTTGGATAAAGGGCGACGGTCAGTATGCGGTTCTCCACCCATGCGGTGAGGAGTTGACCGTAACTCTTTGCGCCACGCCCGCGGAAGCGAAGGACGCAAAGGCCTATCGATGCGGTGGCCGCTGTATCCGGTCGCGGCACACAGTCACGGATCTCCGTAAGGCGTTCGGACAGGCAGGCTTGCCCGACTCGGCGGCCGCGTACGCGGCGGCTGAGTAAACAGGGAAAGGCTGACGGGCGGGGTACCCGGAACTGTGTAGAAAGACTGATGGCCGGCTGATTCAGCCGGCGGTCAGTCGTAGTCGAACGGCCGCTTGGGCGGATCAGGCGAGTCCTTGGCCTTCTTGAGACCCTCCTGGAACTTGCGATCGAGCAGCTTGCCCTTCTGCCCCTCGGCCTGCATCTGCTCGCGAAAGCGCGCTTCGCGCTCGGAGGCCTTGGAGCGCAGCACGTCGAACGCCGCCCCGAGATCGTCGACGCTGCGCTTGGCCGGCGGCGCCTCGTGGGCAATGACGGCGCCCAGCTCGGGATCGATCGTCAGCTTGGCCTGGCAGCACGGGCACGCGACGACGAACGTCGGGTTCGACATGACGTCACGCTAGCAAGGGGCATCCGGGGGGTCAAGGGGCGTAGAATCCCTGCGATGACCGACCTCGCCAACGAGTTCTCGTGGTCGCGCAGCCGCGACGCCACGTTCCAGGACTGCCGGCGCAAGTACTTCTATCGGTACTACGGATCCTGGGGCGGCTGGGACGCGGACGCCGCCTCCGAGGTCCGCCGCCTGTACATCCTCAAGCAGCTCGCCTCGCGCCAGATGTGGGCGGGTCGGGTGGTGCACGACGCCATCGAGATGGCCTTGCACGTCTTCCGCCAGGGTCACGATGTGCCGGTGGAGCCCTTCATCCAGGACGTCGTCGAGCGCATGCGCGGCGAGTGGCGCAACTCGCGAGCGGGCCGCTACCGCGAAAGCCCCAAGACGCCGATCGCCCTCTTCGAGCACGAATACGCGCTGGACCTCAAACCTGAAGTCTGGCAGCACCTGAGCCGCAATGTGATGACGTGCTTGCGTAACTTCTTTCAGCTCCCGCTGCTGGCCGAGGTCCGCCGGTCGCCGCCCGAGCACTGGTCGATCGAGCACTGGTCCAAGGTGTTCGACTTCGAGGGCACGCCCGTGTGGATCGCCCCCGACTTCGGATTCTGGAACGACGCGGGCCGGCTCACCCTGGTGGACTGGAAGACGGGCGCCTCCGATGCCGAGGCGACCGCGTTCCAGCTCGGCTGCTACGCCCTCTACGCGCAGGAGATGCTGGGCGTGGAGCCGGCCACGGTCGACCTGCTGGAGGCCAATCTCCGGGAGCCCGCGGTGACGCCGCTGCGCTGGGACGAGGCCCGGCTCGAGGCCATCCGCGAGCAGCTCCGGCTGTCGATCCGCTCCATGCGCGCCTACCTCGCGGATGCCGACGCCAACGCGGCCCGCATCGAGGACTTCGAGCGGACGGAAGAGGTCCGGATCTGCCGCTGGTGCAACTTCCGCTCGGTGTGTCGGCCCGAGCTGTGAGCACGCTGGGCGCGGCCCTGCTCAGCGTCCTGGTCGTCGAGGACGAGCACGAGCTCGGCAGCCTCTTCCGTGACTACGTCACCACGCTCGGCCACCAGGCGGACGTGGTGGGCAGCGCCGAGGCTGCGCTGGAGCGCCTGCGAGTGGCGCCCCCGCACGTCATGATCCTCGACGTCAAGCTGCCCGGCATGAGCGGGCTGGATTTCCTCGGCCTGCCGATCGTCCGCGGCGCGCGCATCCCGGTCATCGTCGTCTCCGGCTACGTCACCGAGGACCAGGCCCGCGAGTGCCTGCGCCTGGGGGCACTGGAGTTTCTGGCCAAGCCGGTGTCGCTCGAAGCCCTCGGGACCGTGCTGGACCACGTGGCCGTCTTCATCGGCTCACCGGACGAGCGCCCGCCCGAGCGCCGGCTGGCGGCCCGGCTGCCGGTGACCCTGCCGCTGCGGGTCACCGCCGCGCAAGGCGGAGTGACGACCGGCGCCGTGACCGAGGTGAGCGCCACCGGCCTGCGAGCCCGCGTGGACCGCCCGCTCGCTCCGGGCACCGTCGTGCGGCTGTCGATCGCGCTGCCGGACGGGGGCCCGGCGCTGGACGCGCTGGCGCTGGTCGCGCGTGCCGACGGCGAGCACATGATGGCGTGCTGGTTCCTCGACCTGACCCGCCCGGAGGTCGAACGCCTGCTGGCTCGCGCCCAGTCTCGACTCGGCCGCTGAGCGCGTTCCCCGACACAGAGCCTGGCGTGGTCTGGAGTCTGTGGCGATCGTCGACCAGGCCCGGGTAAGGCGGTCAGGGGCGGACGATGGGCTCGCGGGGCGGCAACGACGTGAAACCGGCGATGCGGAGGCCGAAACCCAGAGCCTGCAGCCGGGCGCAGGCGTCCTGCACGTCCTGCTCGCCGAGGAAGGTCGCGCGCCGGGCGAGCTCGTTGAACCGGTACGCGCAGGCCTGCTCGCGCCAGGCGTGCGCCTGCTGCCGCTGGTCGTAGCCCCACGCGAGCGTGGCGACGAACGCGCTGACGACCAGCCCGCAGGCCATCGCACGCAGGAGCGCCTCGACCTCACGCCGGAAGAATCCGCGTCTCAGCATGCCTGGCTCGTTGAGCAAAGCCGGTGCCGGTGCCGTCGAGCCCCCAAGAATCGCCGAGTTCCAGCGCGGCACGCGTAGCCGACGAATGATTTCGAGCCTGCACGGCGGAGACAAACTGAGCAGTCGGCTCCCGGCTCCGGGGGCCATCTCGGGCCCCGAGGTGGAGCACCCGCGTGACCGAGGAGCGCCACGGCTGCGCCGGGGCGCGAGGCGC
>Ga0299907_10002834_pt1 | contig 10894 bp, 10 predicted proteins | sample RVTome_16_FD_198680 | JGI IMG/M metagenome (GOLD analysis project Ga0299907, IMG submission 198680) | Soil microbial communities from uranium-contaminated site in the Upper Colorado River Basin, Wyoming, United States - RVT152D67 (version 2) ... | reverse complement strand
GCGCGCCTTCGTTCTGCACTCCGAGGCAGTAGTCGCCGAAGGTCGTCCGCTCTGTCAGCTGTGTGGACTTCCGATGGATCCTGAGGGTCATGCGTGCCCCGCCTCAAACGGCCACCGCTTGACGGGCTAGAACATGGATTCTCCGGTTATAGACGGGGCCCTCGATCTCCTCAGGGGTGGAGAGATAGAGGTCCTTGGGCTCCTTCCTTACTCGTCCAACTACACATTCCTTGCACGGCTCACGGATGGAGACCGGGCCACCCTCGCCGTATACAAGCCGCGGCGTGGGGAGCGACCTCTGTGGGACTTTCCGACCGGGACACTTGCGCAAAGAGAAGTGGGCGCGTGGCTCGTAAGCGAGGCGACCCGATGGCACCTGGTACCACCAACCGTGCTTCGGACGGACGCCCCGATGGGACCCGGATCAATGCAGTTGTTCATCGACCACGACCCGGAGCGCCACTACCTCGTCTTGATGGAGGAGCGCCTCGAGAGCTTCCAGACCTTTGCTGCCTTCGACGTAATCATCAACAATGCCGACCGCAAAGCCGGTCATGTCATTGACGACGTGACCGGCAGGCTCTGGGCCGTTGATCATGGGATTGCATTCCATGTCGATCCCAAGCTGCGCACAGTGATCTGGCAGTTTGCCGGCGAGCGTTTGGGCCCGGAGGTGCGGGCCGGGCTAGAGACGGTGGGCGCCCGGCTCGCGGATGGCAACGGTCTCGGAGGAGAACTCGCCGCGCTCCTGAGTCGCCCCGAGGCGGACGCAACGCTCGCGCGCGTGGAAGCTCTACTCGTCGAGGATCGATTCCCGGCTCCCGCCGGTGATCGACCGTTACCCTGGCCGCTGGTTTGATCGCCGGGCGGCTTGGGCGATGGTTCCCGCGGCGCCCGTCTTGGAATTAGGTGGGTTTCTTTCGCCCAGATTTACACCTGAGGCACCTGTTGGAAGTAAGAACAGTTCAGCGGCCCTTCTGCCCGATCAGTTTGCCGTAGTCCACCTGCCGCGCACGGCTATCTGCTCCCAACCGAGGTGCGACAGGACATGCTCCCGTCCCGACTTCCCCATCTGGTCCCACTCCCCACGCCTGTTGAGGATTTCCTCGAGCCCGCGGATCGACGCAACCGACGGCGCGACAACCCACCCCCCGAAACCCGGCGCAGGGACGGCCGCGACAAGCGAAAACGTTGGAAGATGTAGGAGATCGCCCCCGTACCCCAAGTGGTAGAGGGAGTCGGCTTAAACCCGGCACAGTGTGGGTTCGAATCCCACCGGGGGCACCGAGCGCGAAAGCGCGGGCGACCGGCGGGATGGGCCCGGGCACGCCCGTCCCGCATGAATCCCACCGGGGGCACCGAGCGCGAAAGCGCGGGCGACCGGCGGGATGGGCCCGGGCACGCCCGTCCCGCATGAATCCCACCGGGGGCACCGAGCGCGAAAGCGCGGGCGACCGGTGGGATGGGCCCGGGCACGCCCCGGTGTGGGGAAATCGTTTGTGAACGAAACGACACCACGCGTCCTTCTGTTCACAGAGGAGGCCCGGCGCGCCGGTTGACCGGGGAGCCGGTCCCGAGTAGACCCACCGATAATGGGCAGGACACGGCGCGAGCGGATGATCTTCATCGGGGTTTCTACGCGCGGCTCGAGCATCGAGGCCCTGTTCCCGCGCTGGGCGGAGATGCTCGGTCTGGACGCCGAACTCGAGGGATGTGATATCCCTCTCGGTGCGCCGCCCGACGGGTTTCGGGCAGCGGTCGAACGGATCGTGGCTTCAGACGACGTGCGGGGAGGACTGGTCACCACGCACAAGCTCGCCGTGTTCAGGCATGCGGGCGATCTCTTCGATGAGTTCGATGACTACGCGCGCATTTGCTCGGAAGTGTCGTGCATCTCCAAACGCAACGGTCGGGTTCACGGGCTCGCCAAGGATGCCGTCACCGCCGACTGGACACTTGAAGAGATGGTGGCGCGCGACTATTGGGCGAAGTCGGGCGGACACGTCCTCTGCCTCGGTGCCGGCGGCGCGGGTCTCGCGATCACGATGTGTCTGATGTCGTGGGATCCACCGCCTGCACGCATCATCCTCACCGACCTCGACCCCGACCGGTTAGATGCTGCCCGCGCGGCGCACGCGCACGTCCCGACAGACTCTGCTCTGGACTACGCCGTTGCAGCCGACCTAGAAGCCGGCAGGCTGGCGGCCGCGTTACCGCCCGGTTCATTGGTCATAAACGCCACCGGGATGGGCAAGGACCGTCCGGGTTCGCCGCTCCCACGGGATGCGCGGTGGCCTTCGCACGCCGTCGCCTGGGACCTCAACTATCGAGGAGAACTCGAGTTTCTCCGGCACGCGCGCTCGGTCGAACGTGATCGCCATGTCCGCGTGTTCGATGGATGGCGTTACTTTCTGCACGGCTGGACTGCACACATCGCGGAGATCTTCGATCTCGAGATGGACGCGGCAACGTTTGACTCGCTGGCCGCGGCAGCGGGGCCCTTCCGGCCTGCGCCGGTCTAGTCGCCCGCTCCGTGTGCATGTGAAATGTTGGTTTGCATATGAAATGTGATGCCGCCAACGCCACAGGTAGTAGGCGAACGCACATCTGCCCGGCGGGATGGCGTGTACGAGCGGGAACTGGAACATTCCACAAGCAAACAGGCTACTCGGTAACAGTGCGTATCTGATTCAACACAGTACGTAGTAGTTGGTATTTCCCTCATCCCATTATTTGGAAGAATGTGCTCAGCGGCGAAAGAGCGAGCGAGGGCAGGACTCGCGGCCGCCCCCGGCCTTACAAGGCGCTCAACGAGGCGCGTTCGGACGGTCAAAAGAAGGAGTGGGAAAGGGGCGATGTTGATCCCGGGAACCCTAGAGGAGTACTCCCTTCCGGAGATCATCCGGCTGGTCTCACAGACCCGCAGGACCGGTGTTCTCGAGATCAAAGGGCCCACTGGGCGTGGACGCGTTCTTTTTCGTGACGGCGCGATCTGTGGAGCGGAGTCAAGCCTCTCCCGTGAGCCCTTGGGTCGCAAGCTGGTCCGTTCGGGAGTCCTGTCGGAGAGCCAGTTGTGGAGCGCGTTGAGCCGCCAAGATAAATCTCAGCACCGTCTCGGAGAGACCCTCGTGGCGGCTGGCCTCGCCGCGCCGGAGGAAGTGGATAGTGCGCTACGCGAACAGGTTGAGGACAGCATCGTGGATGTCTTGCGGCTGGAGCCGACTGCATTCTCGTGGAATGCCGAGGTCCCTCATGAAAGCGTTGTGGTCCTTCCGGCAGAGAGTCTGCTCTCGGCTCTCTCCGATCGTTTGGACGAGCTCGAGTCGATAAGGAGTCACATCCCGTCGGAGGACGCCAGCGTAAGCTTGGCTCCGATTCCTCCCTTCGGGGGGGACGAGATACGCCTGACGCTCGATGATTGGCGGGTTCTCGTATATCTCGGAGCGCGCCGGAAGGTGCGCGACCTTCTCCACTACTCGGGTTCCGGAGAAACGCAGATGCTCCGATCGCTCGAGAGACTCGTGTCGGCCGGGTTACTCGAGGTCACAGATGCATATACGCCCCGGCACGATTACAAGCCGGCTGCCGAGCAGGGTTCGGAAAACTCTCATAGCTCTTCGGATCACTCGGAGTTCGACGAGGCGGAAGTGATCCGTCTGCTGGACGGGGGAAGGGTCTCCCTTGTCGCACATGACGTCTTCAAAGTCGCCGTCGTGGCATCGAGTCCTGATGGCCTTGGTCCTGTAGCCGGCGCGCTGCTGGCCGAGTTTGCAGGGCCGATTCCGATCGAGGTGTCCTGCTGGTCGACTTCGGGCCCGGCGGCCCCAGACGCATTCCTTCGACGCGGCAGGGAGATTAACCCAGGCGCTTTTGCAAGGCCGCTTCGGCAGGGGCGGCTTCGAGACACAGACCTCGTCATCGGCCTCGACTGGTCGGACGTCGCCTCCGCGATCGGCCACGGCTGCGCGCGTCCGGAGGTGGCGTTCACACTCTTGGAGCTATGGGCGCTCGCCGATCCCTCTCCCTCGGAGAACCCAGGAATTGCTCGCCGGCCCCGTGATGTCGTGGAGCGAGCCAACGCCCGCCGCATCAACAACGCAAGGATGTTGTCAACGCTCGAGATCGTAGAGGCGCCGAGAAACGATCCGGACGCATCGACCAGCGACCAGATCGAGCGAATTGTGGAAGTTTGCCGTGACATTTCCAAGATTTTGTTTGGTCAATCCGATTGATTCAGGACTTGCCTTACATTATTAGACAAATGGTAAAGTCTGAGAATTTTTCAACGGTATTGGGAACTAGTCCATGTATCTCATCGTTTGTTAGGGGGTATAAGGCGGTGATTGGCGTGGGGATTGACCCTACCGGACGCACCTCATACGAGCATCCAGATCCGGTAGAGACAGGGGTGAGGAGCTTCTGGTAGTTTTTTCCAGACGACATCTGCGCGGCGCAGGTTTTCTATGCCCGCTCGCGTCCATAGGGGTTCTAGCAGGACGAGATAAGCAGGGGCGATCAATGAAATCAGCGATTGAAGCAATGTGGGAGCTGCTCGCCACCTTGGCAGCGGCAGTCCCCGCGTTTGGGACCGCCATCCATCAGCAAAGAGAGATAGAGCGAGGTCCTAGTTGAACCCGGAACAGGACTCTACGCGGGCCGAGGCTCAAGATGACCTGGGAAGGGCGGGCGAGGAGATCCTGCTCGTCGAGAGCGGCTCCGCGGAGGAGACCCATCCCACCGATCTCCGCGTAATCAGCACGCGAGACGGGATGACCGCCGACCCTACGCTCGAGGAAGATGTTGAGATCCGCCTTGATCTTGAGTCGGACCCCTCGGTCGCGCCCCCGGCAGGCAGTGCGAGGGTTCTGTACCGAGCAGTCGGTCTAATGCTGGTTGGTTCAGATATCCTGTGTCTTGCCGCGGCCCTCGTGGTTTCCTCGGCGCTCTCAGTTGGACGGGCTCCGATTCCTCTGCCGTTGGTGGTCGCCGCATCCGCAGTGTGGGTGGCTGTCTTTCACAGCTTCCGTCTTTACGCGCCTCAGCACCTCTCGTCCGCGGAGATGTTCCGACGCGTCCTTAGTGCGAGCAGCGTGGGGACTTTCCTACTTCTCGTGATGGCGGTCGGAACCACCCCTGCTTTGTCACGATCATGGATCGGACTCACCTGGCTCATTGTCATCGTGTTTGAACTCGGTACCCGGCGGTTCTGGAACTGGTGGCTGCACAGGCTGAGGGCGAGCCGCCGGCTCGTCTACAGGACGCTGATCGTTGGGACCAACGAAGAGGCTCGTCGCCTGTCCGAGGTAATGGAGGACAGCTCCTTCGGGTACCAGACTGTTGGGCATGTCGCACCACCCGGCCTCCTCGAAGGCAGGCCGGGACAATCGATCGTGGGCCTCATGGAGAATCTCGCCCAAACGATCGAGCGTCATGCAGTCGACTGCATATTCGTCGCGTCGACGGCAGTGACCACTGATCAGATGGCCCACGTCCAGCGAGTAGTTCGAAAGGCAGGAGTCGAGCTCCGGGTCTCGGCCAATCTCCCAGAGATCCTCAGTTCACGCCTCACAGTCCAGCCCGTGGGTGGGATCATGGCAATTTCGTTGCGGCCCGTCACTCTCTCAGGCACGCAGGCGATCCTCAAGCGCAGTTTCGACCTGGCGTTGGCGGGTCTCGGGCTTCTATTGATGCTGCCAATCATCGCCCTTGTCGCGTTGGCGATCAGGATCAGCTCACCTGGTCCCGTGATCTTCCGTCAGGAGAGAGTCACGCGGGGGGGCCGGACGTTCACCGTATTCAAGTTCCGAACGATGGTGCACGACGCCGAAAGAGTCTTTGATGAAAACGAGCTGGATCGGACCGAGGCATTCTTCAAGCCTCGTGAGACGGCATCGATCACGCCCATCGGCCGAGTGCTCCGGAGACTTAGCCTTGACGAGCTTCCGCAGCTTTGGAACATAGTCAAGGGCGATATGAGCATCGTGGGACCGCGTCCTCTGCCCGCAGAGCAGGTCGCCGCGAACCTCGAGCTTCTTGAGCCGCGCCATGAAGTTCGTGCGGGCCTAACGGGATGGTGGCAGATCAATGGTCGCAGTGACGTGGATCCCGTCGACGCCGTTCGCATGGATCTTTTCTACATTGAGAACTGGTCTCTGACGCTTGATGTCTACATCGTTTTGAAGACCTTCGGTGCCCTGATTGCAGGCAAGGGTGCCTATTGATGGGTGGAACGCACAGTACATAAGTTGGTGACATCAAGGAAGGTTCACCCCAGGGCGTGCGGGCGGCGGAGTCGGCTACGGTTGATCGTCCGTCGGACGGAGACAGGGCAACTAACTAATGAAACAAAAACTTGATAAGGAAGAGATTTCGATACCGCTTCACTCGCATGGAGTGCGGACGGGGTTGAGAGGTGAGTGGGACTTCGACGGTCGCAGCGACATTGATACGACCCAAGCGGTCACAAAGGGTCTCTTTCACATCGAGAACTGGTCGCTCAGCCTCGACCCGTACACCCTCCTGAAACCGCCGGGAGCCGTGCTGTCTAGAAGGGGAGCACATTGAGTTCGTTGGAGAGTCGCTACATCGTCGGGATGCGGGTCGATGCCACCAGCTACAGCGATGCCGCGAAGCGAATTACAGAGTGGTCGCAGCGCGGCGAGTCTCGCTACGTCTGTGTTGCCGCGGTGAACAACGTCATGGCTGCACACGACCAGCCGTCCTTTCGTGTTGCGATGAACGATGCGGACCTTGTGACACCCGATGGGATGCCGCTGGTATGGGGCTTGCGTCGAATGGGTGTCGACGATGCCACTCGCGTCTATGGTCCGGATCTAACCCCCGTCCTGCTTTCGCGGGCGAGCGATGCGGGTATACCCGTGGGATTCTACGGAGGTACTCCTGAGGTGCTCGAGGCTCTCGTCGAACGGGTTCATCACCGGTGGCCAGACCTAGACGTGGCATATGCGTGGAGTCCACCGTTTCGCGATTTGACACGGGAAGAAGACGACCGGGTTGTTAGGCAGATTCAGGAATCCGGCACGAGGATGCTGTTCGTGGGCATCGGTTGCCCACGACAGGAGATCTGGATGCACTCCCATCGGGGTCAAATTGACGCCGTAATGCTGGGTGTGGGGGCCGCCTTTGACTTCATGGCAGGTGTCAAGAAGCAGGCGCCGGGGCTGATGCAGCGCACGGGCACCGAATGGCTCTTTAGATTGGCGACCGAGCCACGGCGACTCTGGCGCCGGTATCTGAGGCAAAACCCTCGATTCGTGGCTCTATTTGGAGCTCAACTATTGAAAGAACGGCTATCCGGCCGAACGCCCGATAAGGCAGCATGACAAGAACCGAGAGGGGTCAGAAATGACTAAGCGAGCAGTTGTTGCGGGTGCAGGAGGATTCATCGGACACCACATGGTGAAGTGGTTGAAGGCGGAGGGCTACTGGGTCAGGGCGGTCGACATCAAGGAGCCCGAGTACGAGGCAACCGACGCCGATGAGTTCGAGCTACTGGATCTGCGACGGTGGGATGACTGCCTCCAGGCGACTCGCGAGGCGGATGAGGTGTATCAACTGGCAGCCGACATGGGGGGAATCGGCTACATCTCCGCCTATCACGCTGACGTCGCTCGAAACAATGTCCTGATCAATGCCCACATGCTTGAGGCCGCCACTCAGAATGGCGTCCCTCGCTACTTCTACTCTTCATCGGCCTGCATCTATCCCATGTACTTGCAGGAGAGCCCGGACGTCACACCTCTGAAAGAAGAGGATGCCTATCCTGCCGACCCCGAGGAAGGTTACGGCTGGGAGAAGCTCTACGCTGAGAAACTGTGCCAGTACTACCACGAGGAGGGGAAGATCACGACGAGCGTCGCCCGCTTCCACAATATCTACGGGCCCCTTGGCACGTACGAGGGGGGACGGGAGAAAGTCCCCGCCGCGATCAGCCGCAAGATCGCGCTGATCCCGGACGGTGGTGAAATCGAGGTCTGGGGCGACGGACAGCAAACGCGTTCATTTATGTACGTCGACGATTGTGTCGAGGGCATCTACCGGATCATGCACTCGGGCCACCCCCATCCGCTGAACCTGGGTACGGATCGCCTGGTCACTATCGACAAGCTGGTTGACCTAGTTGCCGACACCGCGCAAAAAGGCATCACGAAGCGGTACGACCTAACGAAGCCGCAGGGAGTGCGAGGCCGCAACAGCGACAATTCCCGGCTGCGACAGATTATCGGGTGGGAGCCAGGGGTGAGTCTTGAGGAGGGCTTGAGACGCACTTACACATGGATTGAGTCGGAACTTCGCAGTGCGGGCAGAACACCAGACGCGGTTGCGGCGAGCTAGTCGCCAACGACGAGGACGAGAGGGTCGAAAAATGCGGGTTGCGGTTATAGGCACGGGCCATGTCGGCCTCGTGACGTGCGTGACGTTTGCGGCGCTCGGGCATGAGGTGGTCGGGACAGACTCGGACGATGAGAAAATTCGAAACCTAAAGCTGGGCATCGTGCCCTTCTATGAGCCGGGAGTCGCCGAACTTCTTCGCGAGGGGTTTGTGAACGGCCGCCTGTCCTTCGTCAGCGATTACAGGGACGCCGTGCCGGAGGCAGATGTGGTGTTTATCTGCGTGGGCACGCCGCCTCGATCGTCGGGCGAAGCCAACTTGATTGCGGTCGAAAAGGCGGCCCGGGAAGTCGCGCGCCATGCTGCCGGCCGCACGGTCCTCGCAGAGAAGTCAACGGTTCCGGCCGGGACCGCCGACAGGCTTGGTCGGGCGATCAAACTGGAGCGTCCCGACACAAATGAACTCGAAGTTGTCTCCAATCCCGAATTCCTTCGCGAGGGAAAGGCGGTCGAGGATTCGCTAAATCCCGATCGGATTCTCGTGGGGGCCGAGTCGCAGACCGCACTTGAGACCATGCGCTCAATCTATCGTCCCCTAACCGACAGGGGCATCCCGCTCATCGAAACCGATATCAAGACCGCCGAGCTCGCCAAGCACGCCAGCAACGCCTTCCTCGCGCTCAAGATCTCGTATGCGAATGCGCTTTCACGCCTGTGCGAGCGCGCCGGCGCAGATGTGGTCGCCGTTACTAAGGTAATGGGTCATGACGCGCGGATCGGATCTCAGTTCTTGAGGGCGGGTCTCGGATACGGAGGCTACTGCTTCCCGAAGGATCTCGATGCTTTCGAGCACTTGGCATCACAGCTCGGTTATGAGTTCGGTCTCCTTAGCGAGGTCAGGAAGATCAACGATGAAGCGGTCGATGCCGCCGCAGACAAGGTAAAGGACGCGCTCTGGAATCTTGAAGACAAACGAGTGGCTCTTCTCGGACTGTCCTTCAAACCGGGAACCGATGATGTCCGCCTGTCTCCCGCTCTCGCGCTTGCACGGCGTCTGTTGGAGGAGGGAGCCCAGGTGATCGGTTACGACCCCCAAGCCGGGGATGAGGCCAAGCTGGAAGTCCCCGAGATGACTGTCGTGAATGACGCGTACGATGCCGTGGTCGACGCTCACTGTGCCGTTGTGGCGACGGAGTGGGAAGAGTTCGCCGACCTCGATCTGGGCAAGTTGCGCGAACTGATGGCCTATCCCGTAATGGTCGATGGCCGCAATCTCTTCGATCCTGCAGTGATGGCCCAGGCCGGGTTCGTCTACTACCCGACCGGACGACCCAGTTCGTAGGGATTCTGGGGTCGTTTCTGTGAGGACACTTGTAACCGGAGGAGCCGGCTTCCTCGGCTCACATCTGTGCGAGCGCTTGATTCGGGAGGGTTGGGAGGTCATCTGTTACGACTCCCTTCTCACGGGAGCGTGGGAGAATCTTGCTCCCGTCCAGGGACACGAACGGTTCACGTTCGTGGAGGGCGATGTAACAAAGCCTATTGAGATAGACGGTCCGCTCGATTGGGTAATGAATCTGGCCTCTCCCGTCTCTCCGCCTGACTACTTGGAGCATCCGATTCACACACTGAAGGTTGGATCCCTCGGCACGCTCCATGCCCTCGGCCTCGCCAAGGCGAAACAGGCATCCTTTCTCACTACCTCCACGTCTGAGGTCTACGGGGACCCTCTGGTTCATCCTCAGCCCGAGACCTACTGGGGCAATGTGAACCCTGTTGGGCCACGAGGTGTGTATGACGAGGCGAAGCGCTTCGCCGAGGCTTTGACGATGGCATATCACCGCGTACACGGCATACCGATCCGAATCGCACGTGTTTTCAACACATACGGTCCCCGGATGCGCCGGCGCGATGGCAGAGCGGTTCCGAACTTCATCGATCAAGCTCTTCACGGAGATGCCCTCACGGTTTACGGGGACGGCAGCCAGACACGATCACTGTGCTACGTAGATGACCTGATTGAGGGCATCTGGCGCTTCGTCAATGCTGAGGTGTTGGGGCCGATGAACCTCGGTAGCGCGGAGGAAGTGACCATGCTCGAGCTCGCCGAGCTGATTAAGAGCCTGGTTGGAAGTTCCTCAGAGCTAGTCTTTGAGGAGCTCCCGATTGACGATCCCGTCCAGCGAAGGCCGGATACCACCCTGGCTCAGAGCGTCCTCGGGTGGAAGGCCGAGATCGACATGCGCGATGGCTTGACGCGCACAATTGAGTGGGCTCGCAATAGGTGGGCGGGCGAGTAATCGAGGCGAGCCTGAAAGCTGAAGACTGATGAATCACCGGAATCTCGTGGGGTCGATCGCCGCCGCGCTCACATTCTTCGCGGTCGGGCTGCCCGCAGCTTCCGTCGCGGCCCCTGGGGATGTCATTTACAGAGTCAACGCCGGTGGCCCCCAGATAACCGCCACTCCTAACTGGTCGGCGGATACCGGTGCGAGCCCATCGCCTTACCTAGAGCCGGGAACGCAGATTGCCGGAACCAGCA
>Ga0299907_10002833_pt1 | contig 10894 bp, 9 predicted proteins | sample RVTome_16_FD_198680 | JGI IMG/M metagenome (GOLD analysis project Ga0299907, IMG submission 198680) | Soil microbial communities from uranium-contaminated site in the Upper Colorado River Basin, Wyoming, United States - RVT152D67 (version 2) ... | reverse complement strand
CTTGCCTCGTCGTCGTTCGCCCGACGAATTCTCGCAGCTAGGCCCTTCTAAACGTTCGAGCGGGCTCTAATCGTCGGCGAGGTGCGTCATCTCGCGGAGCTCCGCAAACCTGGCGTCCACGTCCTCGCGCGTCAGCGCCGCCACGCTCTCGGTCCCGAACTGCTCCACGTTGAACGACGCCAGCACCGTTCCGTAGGCCATTCCGCGGCGCATGCAGGCAGGACTGAGATCGCCGCCCTGTCCGTCGAGATAGCCCAGGAGCCCTCCGGCGAAGCTGTCGCCGGCGCCGGTTGGGTCGCGGACATCCTCCAGTGGCATGCCCGGCAGCCCGTAGAACCCGTCGGCCGTGAACAGGCCTGCCCCGTACTCGCCCCGCTTCGCGACCACGACGCCCGGCCCCTTCGCCATGAGGTTGCGCGCTGCGCGCGCGAGGTTCGGCTCGCCGGTGAGCATCCTGATCTCGGCGTCGTTCAACAGCACGCAATCGACCTCGGCGATCGCCGCCACCAACGAGTCGCGCGCGGTGTCGATCCAGAGGTTCATCGAGTCGAGCGCCGCGAACTGGGCGGCCTCGCACTGCGCCCGCACCCGCCGCTGGAGCTCCGGCTGGATGTTCCCCAGGAACAACGTGTCCGCGCCTGCCGACGTCGCCGAGAGCTTCGGCTCGAAATCGGCGAACACGCCGAGCCGCGTCTCGTCCGTATGGGCGAGGTTCAAGTCGTGTTCGTAATGCCCGCGCCAGAAGAAGGTCTCTCCGCCCTCGACGCGCTCGATGTCCGACGTGTCGATCCCGCGCGAGGCGAGCAGCTCCGTGTGCTCCGTGCGGAAGTCGTCGCCGACCGGCCCGACCATGTGCACGTCGGTGAAGAAACTGGCCGCCAGCGCAAAATGCACGGCCGATCCGCCCAACATCCGCTCGCGCTCGCCGAACGGCGTGCGCACGCTGTCGAACGCGATGCTCCCGACCACGGTCAGCGACATGAGCGCGGCATCCTAGTTACCACTCCGCGACAAATCGCCGTCACTACGCGCACCATCGGTATCGCGAATCGCGCCATTCTCAGGATCATGGACCGCGATGGAGAGGGCATCGAGCCCGAAGCCGACCCTGAGTCCGTCGACAGTCCGGACGAGGATGCCCTCGGGCGTGAAGCCTTCGGTAGTCCCCCCAAACTTGATAGCGAGGGCTATCAATCGGATAGCGCCGGCTATCAAGCAGCACAGGAGTACCCATGGTTCGCTGCGGACGCGGACACGCGTCCTGACCGCTCGTCGGCGGAGGCCGAGGACGGGCTTGCGAAGGACTGGATGCCGGACTCCGCGATGGCGACGGCGGCCGTCAGTACCGATGGTCTCGAGCCCGGACGGCGTGATTGGCAGGTCAACGTCCGGCTGGACCGGCAGAAGTACGGGTTGTTGAAGCTAGCCGCGGACGTGTACGGCACCACCCCGACCGCGCTGGCGCGAATGCTGCTCAACCGCGGCTCGAGGGCGATCATCAACGCGCACCGGGCGGAGATGGAGGCGTTCGAGTGGGCCGATCCGCGAGGATGAGGGCGTGAAGGCGATCCAGCTCGAGGAGTTCTCCGGGGCCGAGGCCATGCGGTACGTGGACCTGCCGGACCCGGAGCCCGGGGAGGGCGAGGTCGTCGTCGACGTCGTGCGGGCCGGGGTGAACTTCGCCGATACGCACGTCACGCGCAACGACTACCTCGCGAAGCAGGAGCTGCCGTTGATCCCCGGCGGCGAGGTGGCCGGCAGAACCGCGGACGGCCGGAGAGTGGCGGCGCTGCTGATGAACGGTGGCTACGCCCAGAAGGTCGCCGTGCCCGAGGCCGTGCTGGTGCCGGTGCCCGACGAGGTCAGCGACGATCAGGCGGCCGCCCTGCTCCTCCAGGGCCTGACCGCGCACGCGCTGGTGAATCGCTGCGCTCGCCTCGAGCCCGGCGAAACCGTGGTGGTCGAGGCCGCGGCGGGAGGCACCGGGAGCCTGGCGGTTCAGCTCGCCAAGCGCCTCGGGGCGCGGGTGATCGGTCTTGCATCCTCGCCCGAGAAGCGTGAGCTCGTGGAGCGGCTCGGCGCCGACGTGACCCTGGACTCCCGGGCGGAGGACATGAAGGAGGCGATCCTGGAGGCGAATGAAGGCAACCAGGTCAATGCCGTGCTGCAAATGTCGGGCGGCGCAGCGTTCGATGCGCAGCTTCGAACGCTTGCCCCGTTCGGCCGGATGGTCACGTTCGGGATCGCCTCGCGCGAGGAGAACCAGGTCCGGACCGGCCATCTGATGCGCTCAAGCCGCGCGGTGATCGGCTTCTGGCTGGTGCATCTGTTCCGCGACCCGGGCGCGACGAGCGCCGCGATCGGGGAGCTGCTCGCCGCGGTCGAGGCGGGCGACTTGGAGGTCGTGATCGGGGGCGTCCACCCCCTCTCGGAGGCGCGCGCCGCGCACGAGGCGCTGGCCGCCCGCGGCACCCAGGGCAAATTGCTGCTGGACCCCGCCTCGTAAGCTCTCTCGCGCGAATGCCTGCGTTTAACGAGCTCGGCCTCTCCGAGCAGATCCAAACTGCCATCGACGAGCTCGGCTTCGAGGAGCCGACGCCGGTCCAGGAGCAGGTGATCCCCCAACTGCTCGCCGGGCACGACGTGATCGGCCAGGCGCAGACCGGAACCGGGAAGACGGCGGCGTTCGGATTGCCCCTTCTGCAGTACCTCGACCCGGAATCTCAGGAGCTCCAGGCGATCGTGATGACGCCCACGCGCGAGCTTTGCATCCAGGTCACTCAGGCGTTGCGCTCGTACGCCGAGCACATGGACATCGAGGTCGTCGCCGTCTTCGGTGGTCAGCCGATCGCGCAGCAAGCGCCCCGCCTGCGCGCGGGGGCGCAGGTGGTGGTGGCCACCGTCGGGCGCATGATGGACCTGATCTCGCGCCACATCCTGGTGTTGACGTCGGTTCGCTTCGTCGTTCTCGACGAGGCCGACGAGATGCTCGACCTCGGCTTCATCGAGGACGTCGAGAAGATCCTGCGGATGTGTCCCTCCGGTCGGCAGACCGGGTTGTTCTCCGCCACGATGCCGCCGCCGATCGCGAAGCTCGCCGAGCGTCACATGTACGACCCGATCACGATCAGCATCACCCCGAAGCAGCTCACGGTGGATGCCATCGAGCAGGCCTACGTCGAGGTGCCGGCGCGCGAGAAGGCGACGCGCCTGCGCGAGGTGCTGAAGGCGGAGGACCCCGAACAGGCGATCATCTTCTGCCGGACCAAGATCGGCACGGCCCGGTTGGACGAGCAGCTGCGGAACGCCGGGCTGCGCTGCAAGGCGCTCCACGGCGACATGACGCAGGGGCAGCGCGACGGCGTGATGCTCCAGTTCAAGGACCACAAGCTGCCGCTCCTGGTCGCCACCGATGTCGCGGCCCGCGGGCTCGACATCGAGCACGTCACGCACGTCATCAACTTCGACCTGCCGAACAACACGGAGATCTACGTGCACCGGATCGGCCGGACGGGCCGCGTTGGCCGCACCGGCCGTGCGATCACCTTCGTGACGCCCGCTCAGATGGAGGAGATCCCGCGGATCGAGCGCGAGGCCAAGACCTCGATCGGCGAGTGGGAGCCCCCGGAGGAGCGGCTGAAGCACGCCCCGCGCCCGCGTAAGCGCGAGCACGTAAAGGAAGAGGCCAAGCCGCCCGCGGAGGGCGCTCCGGCGAACGGCGCCAAGCTGTTCGTGAACCGCGGCTCGGGCAGCGGGATCGAGCAGGAGGACCTGCGCTGGGCCCTGGTCGAGGGGGCCGTGATCCCGGAGGGCGAGATCTCGCGGATCGAGGTTCTCGAGCGGTTCTCGTTCGTCGAGCTGGGCTCCGACCACGCGGCGACCGCGCTGGAGCGGCTCGACGGCACGCGCCTCAAGGGCAAGCAGATCCGCGTCGAGTACGCGAAGAGCTAGCCCGGGCTCGTCATAAGCTAGGCGGGCGCATGGTCCCCGCCGTCCTTCTGGCGGCCGTCTATTTGATCTGGTCGCCGCCGAGCGCCGATCTGGCGGCCCAGACGTTTCGCACCGAGCTCTTCGAGGCGCACGGCTTCGAGGTCTGGTCGAACGCCTGGTACGGCGGGTTCCATCTGCCGGGCTACAGCCTGCTGTTCCCGCCGCTCGCGTCGCTGATCGGGATCCGGCTGGTGGGGGCGATCTCAGTGGTGGTCGCCGCCGCCCTTTTCGCGGCACTCGTCCGCCCGCACTACGGCGACGGGGCGCGCTTGGCGATCTGGCTGTTCGGGCTCGGCGCGGCCACCAATCTGTTCACGGGCCGGCTCACGTTTGCGCTCGGGGTCGCGGTTGCCCTCGGCGCACTGCTGGCGTGGGACCGCGGGCGCCCGGCTCTCGGCGTGGTCCTGGCCGTCCTGACCCCTGCCGCCAGTCCGGTCGCCGGGCTGTTCCTCGCGTTCGTGGCCGGCGTCCTCGGCGTAACCGGCCGCCGCCGGGACGGGCTCGTCCTGGGCGTTCCCGCGCTCGCCGCGACCGGACTACTCGCCCTCGCCTTCCCGACCGGGGGCTTCGAGCCGTTCGAGGCGAACACGTTCGCGCTGATCTCGGCGGCCACCCTGATCCTCGTCGCCGTTCTGCCCTCCGCCGAGAACCGCGTGCGCCTCGGCGCTGTGCTCTACCTGCTCATGTGCCTGGCGCTGTTCGCCATCGACACGCCCGTCGGCGGCAACGCGACGCGGCTCGGCGCGCTGGTGGCGGCGCCGCTCCTCGCCCTGGGCGCGTGGGGCCGCCGCCCCGCCTGGCTGGTCGGCCTGGCGATCCTTCCGCTCCTCTACTGGCAGTGGGTGGCGCCGGTCCGCGATCTCGCGGACGCGGTCGGCGAGCCCTCGGTCGAGGCCGCGTACTACGACCCGCTGCTGGCCGAGCTCGAGGCACGCGCGCCGGCCACGCCGTTCCGCGTGCAGGTCCCGCCGACCCGTAACCGGTGGGAGGCCAATTACGTCGCCGAGGAGTTTCCACTCGCCCGCGGCTGGCTGCGCCAGGCCGAGTCGGACGATTTCGACCTCTTCCAGGACGGCAACCTGAACGCGGAGGAGTACCGCGCCTGGCTCGACGAACGCGGCGTCGCGTTCGTGGCCCTGTCCCTGGACGCGAGGCCGGACTACCTCTCCGAGGACGAGATCGACCTGGTGCGCGGCGGCCTGCCCTACCTGGAGGAGGTCTGGTCGAACGCCGACTGGGAGCTTTACCGGGTAACCGACCCGGCGCCGCTCGCGACCGCCCCGGTGCGTCTCGGTGAGACCGGGTTCGAGCTCGACGCGCCCAGCGCGGGCGAGTTCGACGTCGCGGTCCGGTGGTCGCCGTATTACCGGGTCGCGGAGGGCGACGCCTGCGTCCGCGAGGGCGGCGAGGAGACCGTCGTCGACGTTCGCGTTCCGGGAACGATCCGGGTCGAGGCGAAGCCGAGCATGGGCCGCCTCGTGGACGCGCTCACGGGCGCGACCGAGACTTGCTCGGATGTTGAATGAGCGACGCAAGTCGCGAAACGAGGTTTGCCTCCCCGGTAGGGGCGGATTACCGTAACGGCAGTCCGAGCAGGCGCTCCAGCTCGGCGATCGTCGCGGCTGACTCGCGGTGGAGCACCGCCGCCATCCCCACGGCCTCGGCGCCGGCCACGTTCTCGCGCAGGTCGTCCACGAACACCGACTCCTCCGGGCGTACGCTCAGGCGCTCGCAGGCCAGCCGGTAGATCTCGGGCTGCGGCTTGTGCAGGCCGACGTCGCCGGAGATCACGGTGGCGTCGAACAGGGCGACCGGCGCGCGGTCGTAGATGCCGAGCCCCCACGAGTTCGTGATCAGTCCGGTCGCTACTCCGCCCGCCCGCGCGGCGCGCACGGCTCCGATCATCGCCTCGTCGGGCCCGAGCCCGGCGAACAGGCGCCCGATCAGGCCCTCGTGGTCATCCACTCCCAGGAGCGCCGCGAAGCGGGGCTCGAATGCGGCCTCGTCGAGCTCACCCGTCTCCAGCCCGCGCAGGAGCGCGAGCGCCTCGGGCTCGTCGCGGAACAGCGCGCGGACGGCCTCGGGCTCGAGTCCCACGGACTCGCAGAACTCGCCGAACGCGACCCAGATCGAGGTCGTCAGCACACCGCCGTAGTCGACGAGCAGCGCTCGCTTCGAACTAGGGTTCCCGCTCATGAGCGAGCCGGAGGCTATAGACGGGATCGACCGCGACCGCGTCGACGGCTGGTTCGCAGAGCACGTGTCCGGCGCCGAGCCCCCGCTCGACTTCGAGCTGATCGCGGGCGGCCGCTCGAACCTCACGTACGGCGTGACCGACGCGAAGGGCTCGCGCTGGGCGCTGCGCCGCCCGCCGATGGGCAAGACGCTCGGCTCGGCGCACGACATGGGCCGTGAGTGCCGGGTGGTCGCGGCGCTGGAGGGGACCGACGTTCCGGTCGCGCACATCGCCGGGTTCTGTGAGGACGATCGGGTGAACGGTGCGCCGTTCTACGTCATGGACTTCGTGGAGGGCCCGATCCTGCGTGCGCGGCCGGACGCGGACGCCTTTGACGAACCGACCAGGCGCGCGATCGGCGAGCGGGTCGTCGACACGCTCGTGGACATCCACGCCGTCCAGCCGGACGACGTGGGGCTCAGCCAGCTGGGCAAGAAGGCCGACTACGTCGCCCGCACCCTGCATCGCTGGCAGGGCCAGTGGCAGAAGGGCCGGACGCGGGAGATCCCCTTGGTCGACGAGGTGCACGACCGGCTGGCAGCCCGGATCCCCGATCAGGGCCCGGCGACGATCGTTCACGGCGACTACCGGTTGGACAACATGATCCTGACCCCCGGCGCCGACGCCGTCGCGGCGGTCGTCGACTGGGAGCTGTGCACGCTGGGCGACCCGCTTGCGGACGTGGGGATGCTCCTCGTCTACTGGGGTGATCCCGACGACGAGCTCTTCCCGCTCTTCGCGCCGGCGACGATCGCTCCGGGCTTTCCCTCGCGCGACGAGGTGAGGGAGCGCTACGCGGAGCGATCCGGTCGTGACCTGTCGCTGATCGATTTCTACGTTGCGCTCGGGCTCTGGAAGCTTGCGATCATCCTCGAGGGCGTCTACGCGCGCTATGCGGCGGGCCAGTACGGGGACAAGGCGGAGCTCGACGCGGTGCACGCGTTCGGCCGCAACGTCGCCCGTCTCGCCGAGCTGGCCGACGAGGCCGAACGGCGGCTGGGATAGCGTCAGCGCCGCCGCGCGCGCGTGGTCGGCAGCGTCACCTTCAGCGCCTTCACGTTCACCGCGCCCACGGCGCGCTGTGGGTCGAACAGGTCGGACTGTCCCAGCAGCTGGAGCTCGTACCCGGCGGCGGTTCCCACGCTCGCGACCCGGGTGAGGGTCGTCGAGATCGTGTGCCGCTCGCCGTCGAGCCGGATCGGGATCGGCGTCGCCTGGTTGCCCAGGATGACGTTGCGGTCCTTGTCCACGATCTGCCCGTAGACATGGGTCAGGCCATCCGTACGGGTGGTTGCGATCCCGGCCGTCGTGTAGGTGAGCTTGACCCGCGGCGAGCCGACGACGCGCTCGCCGCCCCGCGCCGCGACCGGCACCTTGATCGGCGCCAGCGGATCGGGCAGCGCCGCGACCAGGATCCCCGACCCCGGGTTGATACCGGGGACTAGCGGCACCAGGCCGGCACCGGTTCCGGCGAGGCTCCCGGTGCGCCGCAGTGGATAGGCGCCGCTGCGATGCCATCTTCCGTTCTGGTCGATCCACTCGAATGCGGGGCCGGTGCGGGTCCGGCGCTTGCCCTTCAGGTAGCGGTCGAACCACTGCAGGCGGCGCTTCTGCACGTGGTCGGAGTCGCCGATCGCGATCGCTCCGTCGCCCTCGACGGTGCAGACCCCGTGCCCGCCGCAGAACCACATCATCTTCAGCGGGATGCCCCGCGACCTCAGCGCCATGAAGTTGCGATGGGCCTGGTCGAGGTCGAACAACGTGTCGACGGTGCCCTGGGCGATCAGAGTCGGGGCCTTGATCCGCTTCAGCAGGAAGTCGGGACCGTGCGCGCGGAACCAGGGCAGCTCGCTCGCGGGAAGCTGCCCCGTTGCCAGGCCACCGACGACGGTGTTGTAGAAGTGCTCGGACTGGTGCCCGGGCTGGATGCCCGCGGGGCTGAACACGCCGAGCGCCACCGAGGTGGGGATGCCGACGCCGATTAACGCCAGGTCCCAGCCCGCCTTGACCGACGCGCGCGGATAGAGGCTCGAGAGCAGGTCGTGCCAGGCGATCGTGGGGGTGATCGCGTCGATCCGCGGGTCGCGTGCGGCGGCGAGGAACTGGACGCCGCCGCCGTAGCTGCCGCCGGACATCCCGACCCGCGGGTCGCGCCGCCGGTCCCGTTGCGCCTCGGGTTGCTTCGCCACGTAGTCGATCAGCGAGCTGACGTCGCGGCCCTCGAAGCGAGGGTGGTCGATCATCACCGTCCCGCCCGAGCCGCCGAAGCCGCGCGCGTCCCACGTGAGGACGTTGTAACCCGCGGCGGCGACGTCGGCCGGCGGGCTGGTGGCACCGGTGCCACCCCAGCCATGGCCGATCAGGATCGTCGGAGCTCGCTCGCCCCGTTCGAGGCCGGGGGCCGGGAAGAAGTGGGTGACGATCGGGGTCCCGTCGAACGACTCGACGATCGCGTCGCGGGCGTGCGCGGCGGGAGCCAGCGCCAGGGCGCCGGCGCAGACGAGCACGGTGATCGAGATCCGGGCCCTCATCGCGCCGCGATGCTACGGCGCGGTAACGGTCAGTGCGCCGGTTCGCCCGGCGGCTACTCGGCGCCTGCGGGCGTGAGTGCCGCGGCGTCCTGCGCGGGCGCCTCGGCCTCGGCTGCCTTCGCCCAGTGGTTCAACTCGCGCCGGGCGACGACCATCTTGTGCACCTCGTCAGGGCCGTCGGCGATCCGGAGCATGCGGCTGTAGCGCCACATCGACGCGAGCGGCGTGTCGTCCGACATGCCGAGCGAGCCGTGCACCTGGATCGCCCGGTCGAGCACGTCCATCACGACGTTGGCGGCAACGATCTTGATCATCGAGATCTCACGCCGGGCGGCCTTCTTCCCCTCCGTGTCCATGCGCCACGCGGCCTTCATCGTCAGCAGGCGCGCCTGCTCGATCTCGATCCGTGACTTGGCGACGAAGTCCTGGACGAATTGCTTCTCGGCGAGCTTCGACCCGAATGCCTCGCGATCGTTCGCGCGACGGCACATCATCTCGATCGCCCGCTCAGCCGAGCCGATCGCGCGCATGCAGTGATGGATGCGCCCGGGGCCGAGCCGGTCCTGGGCGATCACGAACCCGGCCTGGCGCGGGCCCAGCAGGTTGTCGGCCGGGACCCGGCAGTCCTCGTACCGGATCTCGCAGTGGCCCGGGCCGCCGTCGTGCCCCATGACGGGCACGGGCCGGATCAGGTTGAAGCCCGGGTTGTCGGTGGGCACGATGATCATCGAGGCGCGCGCGTAGGGGTGCGCGTCGGGATCGGTCACCACCATCGCGATCGCGAGCGCCGCGCCGACCGCCCCCGACGTGAACCACTTGTGGCCGTTGATGACCCATTCGTCTCGCTCGAGCACCGCCTGCGTCTGGAGGGTCGTCGGATCCGAGCCGGAGACCTCGGGTTCGGTCATCGAGAAGCAGGAGCGCGTCTCGCCGTCCAGCAGCGGGCTCAGCCAGCGCTCCTGCTGCTCGGGCGTGCCGTGCTCGGCCAGGATCTCCATGTTCCCGGTGTCCGGCGCGGCGCAGTTGAAGGCCATCGGCGCGATCGCCGGCGAGCGGCCCATCTCCTCGCACAGCACGCCGTACTCCCAGTTGGTGAGCCCGGGGCCGAAGCGGTCGTCGGGGAGGAAGAGGTTCCAGAGCCCGTCGGCCTTCGCGCGCCCGCGCAGGTCGCGGATCACGGCCGGGTACGCCACGTTCGCACCGGGCCGAACCTCCTCGTCCAGCGCTCGCATGGCCTCCAGCTCGACCGGCAGGACCTGTGAGTCGATGAACTCCCGGACGCGGTCACGGAGCTCGATGACTCGCGGGGTCAGGTCGAAGTCCATGCGCCCAGCGTATTACGGCGGTGCTTCGGCGGGTGAGCTGCGGGCGCTGCCGTTGACCCTCTTGTGGGAAACGACCTGTGCCGCGAACAGGGCTCCCATCATCAGCGTCGCGATCCCGATCGCCGGGACGACGACGCTCGGGTCGCCTTCCTTGGCCACCAGCGTCGTGCCGGAGGCGATCAGCACGACGCCGAGCGCCGTCCGCAGGAATGCCTGGGGCGCCTTCACCGAGAGGTTGGCGCCGAGGACGACGCCGGGGACCGAGCCGAGCAGGATGTTCCCGGCGAGGCCGAAGTCGATGTTGCCGCCCACCCAGTGCGCGATCCCGGCCGCCCACAGGAGGATCGCCGCGTGGAAGACGTCGGTGCCGACCACGCGCTGGGGCGTCAGCTGGAAGATCGCGATCAGGGCGATCGCGATCAGCGTGCCGCTGCCGGCGGAGGTCAGGCCGATCACGAAGCCGCAGGTCACGCCGGTCAGGATCGCGGCGATGATGTGGCGGCGGTAGAGGTGGAGCGACGAGCGCTCGGCGATCACGTCCTTGAAGAAGATCGAGCGCAGGAGCGTGGCGGCACCGACCACGAGCAGCGCCCCGCCGAGCATCCCCAGGACCAGCTTGTCGAGGTCCTCGCCGTATGAGCGCTGCAGGAGCTCGATCACCCAGACGCCGGCGATCGACGCCGGCACCGACCCGACGGCCATCCAGAACGCGATGCCGCGGTGGACGGTCTTCAGGCGCAGGTGGCGGAAGCCGCCGACGGTCTTGGTGATCGCGGCGTAGAAGATGTCGGTGCCGATCGCGGTCACCGGGC
>Ga0299907_10002831_pt1 | contig 10896 bp, 9 predicted proteins | sample RVTome_16_FD_198680 | JGI IMG/M metagenome (GOLD analysis project Ga0299907, IMG submission 198680) | Soil microbial communities from uranium-contaminated site in the Upper Colorado River Basin, Wyoming, United States - RVT152D67 (version 2) ... | reverse complement strand
CAGCTCGGGACCGATGCCGTCGCCCGGAATGAGCGTGACGCGGTGGGGCATGGAAGGCATTCTAGCGGCGGCCTGCGCTATCCTGTCCGCCCCTCCCCGAGCATCAGGCGGCGTATGAAGCTGCAGGAATTCCAGGCCAAGAAGCTGCTCCTGGCACAGGGTCTGCCGGTACCCGATTTCACCATCGCCTCGACGCCCGCCGAGGCACGTGACGCAGCCCTGCCCTACCTGGGCACCGGCGCAGGACGGGTGGTCATCAAGGCCCAGGTCCTGGTCGGCGGCAGGGGCAAGGCGGGCGGCGTGAAGCTCGCCGCAACGCCCGAGGAGGCGGAGTCAGTCGCCAGCCAGATCCTGGGCATGGACATCAAGGGCATCACTGTGCGCCGAGTGCTGGTCGCGCCGGCGGCCGAGATCGGACGCGAGTTCTACCTGGGCGCCGTCCTCGATCGCTCCGCTCGCCGCGTGCTGCTCATGGGCTCGGCAGAGGGCGGGGTCGAGATCGAAGAGGTCGCCGCGCAGCGGCCGGAGGCGATCGTGCGGATCCATGCTCATCCGCATCTCGGCCTGCTCGATTACCAGGCCCGCCAGCTGGCGTTCGCAATGGGGCTGGGCGGGCAGCACCTGCGCACCTTCGTGGCCATTGCCAGCGGTCTGCACCGGACGATGCTGGCCAACGATGCCGACCTGGTCGAGATCAATCCGCTGGCCATCGTCCTCGAGCATCTGCCGGATGCCGCGGCCCGCGAGTCGCTGCAGTGCCTCGACGCCAAGATCACCATCGATGATTCGGCGCTGGACCGCCATCCGGAGCTGGAGCAGATGCGCGATCTCGACGAGGAAGACCCGGTGGACGTCCTGGCACGCGAGGAAGGGCTGTCCTTCATCCGCCTCGACGGATCGATCGGCTGCATGGTCAACGGCGCGGGCCTGGCGATGACCACCATGGACCTGATCAAACGCGCCGGCGGCGAGCCGGCGAACTTCCTCGACATCGGTGGCGGGGCCAAGCACGACAAGGTGGCCGCGGCGATGAGCCTGATCCTGTCCGACCAACACGTCAGGGCGATCCTGGTCAACATCTTCGGCGGGATCGCGCGCGGCGATGAGGTCGCCCAGGGGCTGGTCGATGCCCGGCGCATGCAGGAACGCCACGTGCCGATGGTCGTGCGCATCGTGGGCACCAACGCCGACGAGGCAGCGCGCATCCTGGCCGAGTCGGGCGACCCGGACGTCCAGACGGCGGCCAGCCTCGACGGGGCGGTCGAGATGGCAGTCGCGGCTGCCGCAGCCGGCGTCGGCGTATGAGCATCCTCGTCGGCCGCGACACCCGGCTGCTGGTGCAGGGCATCACCGGCCGCGAGGGCGGCTTCCATGCCCAGCAGATGGTCGAGTACGGCACGCGCGTCGTGGCCGGCGTGACGCCCGGCAAGGGTGGCCAGTTCGCGCTCGGAAGCGTGCCGGTGTTCGACACTTGCCTCCAGGCCGTCGCCGAGACGGGCGCCGACACGAGTGTCATCTACGTCCCCGCCGCCGGCGCGCCGGACGCCATCCTGGAGGCCGTCGACGCGGGCATCACGACCGCGTTCTGCATCACCGAGCATATCCCGGCCCACGACATGCTGAAGGTCGTCCACGCCGTCGACGCGGCCGGCGCGCGGCTCGTCGGCCCGAACTGCCCGGGCGCCACCTCGCCCGGCAGAGCCAAGGTGGGCATCATCCCGGGCTCCATTCACCGCCCGGGGAAGGTGGGCCTGGTCAGTCGCTCGGGTACCTTGACCTATGAGGTCGTGCAGGCGCTGACCGACGCCGGCATCGGCCAGTCGACGTGCGTCGGCATAGGCGGCGATCCGATCGTCGGCTCGACCTTCGTCGACATCCTGGGCCTCTTCCGCGAAGATCCCGAGACGGAAGCTGTGGTGCTGATCGGCGAGATCGGCGGCGACGCGGAAGAGCGAGCTGCCACCTGGATCGCGGCGAACATGCAGGACATGCCGATGGTGGCCTTCATCGCCGGCCGGACCGCGCCGCCCGGCCGTCGCATGGGTCACGCCGGGGCGATCATCAGCGGCAGCAGCGGAACCGCGGAGAGCAAGATCGCGGCACTCGAGGCGGCCGGCGTGCGCGTGGCTGATTCGCCCAGCCAGATCCCTCGGCTGATCGTGGAGGCAGGCGTCAGGCCGGACTGACCCAGACCGGCATGTACCTCAACCAGAATCCGCAGGTTGAGCTGGACCTGCTGGTCCAGCTGCCGGGTCGGCCGCCGTATGCCGCCCGACGCATGGAGTTCGTGCAGCAGACCCTCTGATGCTCGAGTTGGATCGAGTCTGACCCGGCTCTCGCTGCGACCTTTCACCGCGGTCGGTCCGACGGATCGCCTGTTCTGTCATCCGTCCCGCGCGTCGTAGCCGAGAGCCGCCCACGCCGGGCCGCCCACCGCCTCGATCAGCTCGACCAGCACGCCGTGGCAGCTGCGTGGATGGACGAATGCCACGGGTCCCTCTGCGCCGCGGCGCGGAGCGGCGTCGATCAGCTCGATCCCGTCGGCGGCCAGCCGCTCGAGCTCTGAGGCCAGGTCGGCGACCTCCAGGCAGACATGATGAAAGCCCTCGCCTCTGCTCTCCAGGAAGCGCGCCACGCCGGTCGTCTGGTCGGTCGGCTCAACGAGCTCGATCTTCGACTCGCCCACCGGCAGGAAGCCAATGCGCACGCCATCCGACTCTATGGACAGCACCAGCTCGACCGGCAAGCCGAGCCGGTCACGGTAGAAGCCGAGCGCAGCCTCGAGATCGCGCACCACGACCGCCACGTGGTGGACCCGACCGGGGCGCGCCTGGATGTCCTCGAACGCGCGTTCTCTTTTGGCCATCAGACCGTGATCAGCTCGCGGTGCTCGCCCCACGCCACGCGCATGCGATCGCTGATCTCGCCCAGGGTGGCGTCGGCCTTGACGGCATCGATGATCAGCGGCAAGAGATTCTCATCGCTCGTCGCGGCTCGCTCGAGCCGCTCGAGGGCGGCCGCCCAGACGGCCGAATCCCGCTCCGCCCGCAGCCGGCGGACCCGCTCGATCTGGTCGCGCTCGGCGGCCGGATCGATGCGCTGCAACTCGGGCGACGGTACCGGGTCGTCGCGGAAAGCGTTCACACCGACCACGATGCGCTCCTCGGCCTCCACCTCGCGCTGCACACGGTACGCGGCCTCCTGGATCTGGCGCTGCTGGTAGCCCGCCTCGATCGCTGCCAGCGCGCCGCCCATGGCCTCTATCTCGGCCAGGTACTCCCCTGCCGTTTCCTCCAGGCGGTTGGTCAGCGTCTCGACGAAATAGCTGCCCGCCAGGGGGTCGGGCGTCTCGATCACGCCCGCCTCGTGGGCGATGATCTGCTGCGTGCGCAGTGCCAGTCGAGCGGCACCCTCGGTGGGCAGGGCGAGCGCCTCGTCGCGCGCGTTGGTATGCAGGCTCTGCGCGCCGCCGAGAACGGCCGACAGCGCCTGGATCGTCGTCCGGACGACGTTGTTGTCGACTGACTGGGCGGTCAGGCTGGAGCCCGCGGTCTGGACGTGGAAGCGGCACATCATCGAGCGCGGCTCGCGGGCGCCGAAGCGGTCGCGCATGATCCGGGCCCACATCCGGCGGGCCGCGCGGAACTTGGCGACCTCCTCGAACAGCTCGCTCCAGGCGGCGAAGAAGAACGACAGCCGTCCGGCGAATCGATCGACGTCCAGCCCGCGGGCGCGCGCCGCCTCGACGTATGCCATGCCGTCGGCCAGCGTGAAGGCCAGCTCCTGGGCCGCCGTGGCTCCCGCCTCGCGCATGTGGTAGCCGCTGATGGAGATGGTGTTCCAGCGGGGCAGCTCGCGTGCGCAGAACTCGAAGACGTCGGTCACCAGGCGCATCGAGGCAGCGGTCGGATAGATGTACGTGCCGCGGGCGATGTACTCCTTCAGGATGTCGTTCTGCAGCGTGCCTCCCAGGCTCGCCCGCGGCACGCCGCGGCGGTCGGCCACGGCGACGTAGAAGGAGAGCAGGATGGCGGCCGTTGCATTGATCGTCATCGACGTCGTGATCGAGCCCAGCGGCAAACCGTCGAGCAGGGTCTCCATGTCGTCCACCGAGCTGATCGGGACGCCCACCCGGCCGACCTCGCCGGCCGCCTCCAGCGCATCGGGGTCGTAACCCATCTGGGTCGGCAGGTCGAATGCGACCGACAGGCCGGTCTGGCCGTGGGCCAGCAGGTACCGGAAGCGGCGGTTGGTCTCGCCGGCGGTTGCGAAGCCGGCGTACTGGCGCATCGTCCACAGCCGTCCGCGATACATCGTCGGCTGGACACCACGGGTGTAGGGGTATTCGCCCGGGTGGCCCAGCTCGGCGGCCGGGTCCCAGCCATCGAGATCGGCCGGAGTGTAGAGGTCGGCAACCTCGATGTCGCTGGTCGTGCTGAAGCTTTCGCGCCGCTCGCCATGCTCGGCCAGCGCTCGGGCCCGCGTGGTGCGCCGCCACTCGTCGCGCCCGGGATCGGCCGGGCTGCTCGCTGCGCGCTTGCTCATGGCGAGAGTCTAAGAGGTCTACGAGACGCCGAGCAGCTCGTCTCCTCGTTCGACGCGCTGGCCGAGCTCGACGCGAAGGTCCTCGACGACACCTGGCCGTGGTGCCCGGATTTCGTTCTCCATCTTCATCGCTTCAATGGCCAGCAGCCGTTGGCCCTGCACCACGGCTTCTCCGGGCTGGACCCACAGGCGGACGACCCGACCGGGGATCTGGGCACGGAGCGTGATGCGCGCCTCGGCGTGGTGCTCATCGGCAGCCCGCGCGGCCCGCTCCCGCAGCTCGGCGCGGGCGGCGGGCTCGACAGTCACGTCGAAGCGCCACCCATCGATGACCACCTCGTAGGCGCGGCGGCCGAGCGTCGCGTCTGTCGCCCCGGCGGGCAGCACCGATACGAGCTCGCCCGCCCGCGCCGGATCGAGCGCCGAGAGGTGGTCGTGGTCGAGCTGAACCAGGAGCGGCGCAGGCCCCGCCACTGTCACTCGCAAGCGGGCGCGCCCGCTCACGGCTGGCGCTCCGTGGCCACGCTGATGCCGGCTGCCCACCACGCGCTCGCCGCGTCGTCGCCGGCTGGTGGACGTGTGCCGGCCACGGCTGACGGGGGTGGGCGCTCAGCGTCGGCCTTCGCCGCCAGCTCGGCCGCTCGGAGAGCTGCCCGGGATACGAGCGACGCGGGATCCCACAGTCGAGCCACCAGGTCGGTCGACAGATCCTCGCCGCTGGCGAACGCCGGCTGGTGCAGCAGCCAGCGATGAAACGGGAGGGTCGTCTGCACACCACCGATCTCGAATTCGCCGAGCGCTCGGCCCAGCCGCGCGAGGGCGGCAGGTCGGTCCGCCGCCAGCACCATCAACTTGGCCAGCAAGGGGTCGTAGTCGGGACTCACCTCGCTCCCCTCGCCGACGCCCGAGTCGACCCGGACGCCGGGGCCGGCAGGTGCCCGCCAGCGGCCGATCCGCCCGGGCGCCGGAGCGAAGTCCGTCGCCGGATCCTCGGCGCTCAGCCGTACCTCGAATGCGTGGCGGGTCGGTCGGGCGGCGGCCGCGGCCGCGGCCAGCACCCGGTCGGACAGTGGTTCGCCGGCCGCGATGCGCAGCTGCTCATGGACCAGGTCGATGTCGGTCAGCAGCTCGGTCACCCCGTGCTCGACCTGGAGGCGCGCGTTGACCTCCAGGAACCAGAACTCCCCGTCAGGCGTGAGCAGGAACTCGGCCGTAGCGGCATTGCGCAGGCCAACGGTGGCCGCGACCGTCACCGCTAGCGCGTGCAACTCAGTCCGTCGATCCGGCGTCAGGCCGGGGGCGGGGGCTTCCTCGACCAGCTTCTGGTGGCGGCGCTGGATGGAGCAGTCGCGGTCACCCAGCGCGACGATCGACCCATGTTCGTCACCCAGCAACTGGACCTCCACGTGGCGGCCGCGCTCGACGAAGCGCTCCAGGTACACCTGCCCGTTGCCGAACGCCGCCGCCGCTTCCCGCGCCGCCGACGACAGGGCCCCGGCCAGGTCAGCCGCCGCGTCCACTCGACGCATCCCCCGGCCGCCGCCGCCGGCGGCGGCCTTGACCAGCACCGGCCAGCCGATGCGCTCCGCCTGGCGAACCACTTCCTCTCGTTCCTCGGCCGAGCCGATGGCCGCCGGCTGCATGGTGCCCGGGACGATCGGCACGCCCGCCCGCGCAGCTGCTGCGCGGGCGGCCAGCTTGTCACCCAGCGCGGACAGTGTCTGCGGCGTCGGTCCGACAAACACGATTCCCGCCGCTTGGCATGCCTCGGCGAGCTCGGCTCGCTCGGACAGGAATCCGTAGCCGGGGTGAATCGCCTGGGCGCCGGTCTCTGTCGCGGCGGCGACGATCGCTTCAACCCGCAGGTAGCTTTCGGTGGGCGGCGCGGGACCGATCCGCACCCGATGATCGGCCGCCAGCGTGTGCACCGCGGCAGCGTCGGCATCGCTGTAGGCGGCGACCGATTCGATGCCCAGCTCCCGGCAGGCGCGAATGATGCGCACCGCGATCTCCCCACGGTTGGCGATGAGGACTCTCTTGATAGGCCGGTGTCCTGCGTCCGGCGCCATCGGCGATGGGCCACTGTCTTTGCGCAAAGACACCCTGCCCCGGCCCGCCGCCACGCGGCTCACAGGGGGATGTTGCCGTGCTTCCGCGGGTGGTTCGCCTGGCGCTTGCCGTCGAGCATCTCGAGCGCGGCGATGATCCGTGGGCGGGTTTCGGCGGGCATGATCACGTCGTCGATGTAGCCCCGACTGGCGGCGATGTACGGATTCGCAAAGCGCTCCTCGTAGTCACGGGTGAGCCGCGCGCGCTCGGCCTCCGGATCGTCCGCCGCCTGCAGTTCGTCGCGGAAGATGATGTTGACCGCGCCCTCGATGCCCATGACCGCGATACGCGCCGTCGGCCAGGCCAGGTTGACGTCGCCCCGGATGTGCTTGCTACTCATGACGTCGTACGCGCCCCCGTAGGCCTTGCGCGTGATGACCGTGATCTTCGGGACGGTCGCCTCGGCATAGGCGTAGAGCAACTTGGCGCCGTGACGGATGATCCCTCCGTGCTCCTGGTTCACGCCCGGCAGGAAGCCGGGCACGTCGACCAGCGTCAGCAGTGGCACGTTGAATGCGTCGCACAAACGGACGAAGCGGGCCGCCTTGTCGGACGCATCGATGTCCAGGGCGCCTGCCAGGACCGATGGTTGCTGCGCAACGATGCCTGCGCTGCGCCCGGCGAAATGGCAGAAGCCGACGATTACGTTCGCCGCCCACGCCGGTTGCAGCTCGAGGAACTGTCCGTCGTCGACGATGTGGCCGATCACGTCATGCATGTCGTACGGCTGGGCCGGGTCTTCGGGCACGATCTCGTCGAGCGCCGCGTCGCGGCGCTGGCTGTCGTCGCGCGTCTCGACGTGCGGCGCGCGCGACAGGTTGTTCTGCGGCAGGTACTGCAGGATGCGGCGGCACAGCTCGAGCGCCTGGGCTTCGTCGCGTGCGGCAAGATGGGCCACGCCGCTGGTCGTCGTGTGGATCGAAGCTCCGCCCAGGCGCTCGCGGTCCACGTCCTCGTGGGTCACCGCGCGGACCACCTCCGGGCCGGTGACGAACATGTAGCTCGTTCCCTCGACCATGATCGTCACATCGGTGATCGCCGGTGAGTAGACCGCGCCGCCGGCACAGGGCCCCATGATCAACGAGATCTGGGGCACGACACCCGAGGCCAGCGTGTTGCGCAGGAAGATGTCGGCGTAGCCGCCGAGCGACACGACCCCTTCCTGGATGCGCGCGCCGCCCGAATCGTTGAGGCCGACGATCGGCGCGCCGACGCTCATCGCCAGGTCCATGACCTTGCAGATCTTTTCGGCATGCGCCTCAGACAGCGATCCACCGAAGACGGTGAAGTCCTGGCTGAACACGAACACCAGTCGGCCATTGATCTTGCCGTGGCCGGTGACCACCCCGTCGCCAAGGTAGCGCTGGCTCTCGAGGCCAAAGTCCGTCGAACGATGAGTCACGAACGCGTCGAACTCGACGAACGATTCTGCGTCAAGCAGGAGCTCGAGCCGCTCGCGCGCGGTCAGCTTGCCGCGCTCGTGCTGCTGCGCGATGCGCTGCTCGCCGCCGCCCAGCTGAGACTGCTCGCGCATGACGGTCAAACGCTCGGTTTCTTTCTTCGAGGTCACTCTTCCTCCGCGTTGGCGGGTGCAATGAGCGCGCACTGATGGCCGGAACCACCCTGGCCCACCGGGGTCAGGGCCGGCTGGCGGCCTATCGTAGCAAGGCCAGATGTCCACAGAAACGGTGAACAACTTGGCGATCCTGTGGATAACGTGACTCCTTTGCACGCCGTTTCTTGCTAGATTGACGCCACGCCGCCGCGGGTCACCCGCGTATCCCGCTCCGTGGTTCAGAGGGAGGTTCCGCGCTTGGCCAGGATCATTGCCATCGCAAACCAGAAGGGCGGCGTGGGCAAGACCACCACGGCGATCAACCTGGCCGGCTCGCTCGCCGAGCAGGGCTTCCAGGTCCTGTGCGTCGACATGGACCCGCAGGCCAACCTGACGGTCGGGCTGGGCATCAACCTGCGAACGGTCGAGCGCTCGATGGCCGAGGCGCTCATCGACGACGACGTCCGGTTGGAGGACATCGTCATTCCCACCCAGACGGCGGGAGTCGACGTCGCGCCGGCGACGATCGACCTGTCGGCCAGTGAGAACGTTCTGTTCAGCTCGATCGGCCGGGAGCAGGCGCTGCGTGACGTCCTGCAGCGCTGGGCGACAGAGCACTACGACTACATCCTCATCGACTGTCCACCAACGCTCGGCCTGCTGACGCTGAATTCGCTCGTGGCGGCGCAGGGCGTAATCATTCCCGTCCAGACCCAGTACTACGCCCTCAAAGGCTTTGCCGCGCTGGTCAACGTGATCACCCAGATTCGCACCAAGGGTCTGAACCCGGAGCTGACGATTCTCGGCCTGCTGCCCACCTTCTTCGATGGACGGACCCTGCTGGCACGCGACATGCTGCAGGAGTTGCGCGACCTGGGCGACCATCACATCTTCGAGCACATGATCAAGCAGACCGTCAGGCTGGGTGAGGCGCCCCTCGTCGGCCGGCCGATCACCGCGTACGCCACAAATTCGGATGCCGCGCGCACGTACCGCGGCCTCGCCCGGGAGGTGATCGAACTTGGCTAGACCAGATTTCCGCAGCACCGCCGCACGCCGCCTGGCGGAGGAACGCGACCTTTCGCCAACAATCCTGAGCCTGCTTTCGCCGGAGGGGACGGAGCGACCGACCGGCGTACGTAACATCCCGCTGGACCGCATCACGCCAAATCCGGAACAGCCGCGGATGACCTTCGACGAGCAGGCGCTGGCCGAGCTGACGGCGTCGATCAGCGAGCACGGCGTACTCCAGCCGGTGCTCGTCCGGCCACTCGGCGAGCACCATCACTACCAGCTCGTCGCCGGTGAGCGCCGCTGGCGCGCCGCGCGGCAGGCCGGCCTGACCGAGATCCCGGCGCTCATCGAGCAGCTCGACGACGAGACGGCGCTCGAGATCGGCATCATCGAGAACCTCCAGCGGGAGGACCTCTCGCCGCTCGAGGAGGCGATGATCTACGAGCGGATGACGAGCGAGCACGGCTACAGCGTTCGTCGGCTGGCTCAGAAGCTGGGCAAGGACAAGGGCTATGTCGAGAACCGGCTGCGTCTGGCCAGCGCGCCGGCGGAGATCAAGCAGCTCGTGTCTTTGCGCAAAGACACCCTCTCGCATGCCTATGAATTGCTCAAGGTGGAGGAGCCGCGCAAGCGACGCAAGCTGGCCGAGCAGGTCGCCAGCGGCGAGCTGAGCCTGGTCAAGCTGCGCGAGCGGATCGAGGGCCGGGCACGCGTGGCGCGCCAGCCGGCAGAGGACGCTCCTCAGGCCGCTGAAGTCGCCGACGAGGAGGAGGAGATTTTCGCGCCCCGCCCGCTGGCCGGCCCGCTCCGCGACGACTCGCTGGTCAGCGCCAAGCACAACCTGGCCGTGGCCCTCGACGACCTTTCAAGCCTGATCGGCTCAGCGGCGGTCATGGCCGAGATCGGCGAGACCGACAAGTCGAACCTCGCCAAGTACCTGACCATCGCCAAGCTTCGGCTGGAGAATGCGATCACCGTCATCCGGACCGGCAAGCACTTCTGACAACCGATTCGTCACGCGCCGGACACGGCGGCCAGCCAGGTCAGAGCGAGCAAGGCGATCGCCGCCGCCTGTGCCCGCCAACCGCGCTCGCGCCACTCCGGTCGAACCGCGGCCGACATGATCAGCCCTGTGGCAGCCAGCAAGCCGGCGGCGACAAGCAGCGCCAGAGTTGACAGCTCGGGGCCGCCGCTGGCCAGGAGGGTCAGCCAGGCGACGCCGTGAATGGTTGCCACGAGCAGCGCCAACAGCAGCGCAGACCTGGTTCGGCCGAGGCGGCCGGGCAGCCCCACGACTCCGGCGAGGCGGTCGCGTTCGAGGTCGACGAGGCCGTTTGAGAGCTGGAGGGCGGGACCGCACAGCGCCGCGACGGGCAGCAGTGCCTCCCAGCGAGGTGGCAGTTCCATAGCTGCGCCATACCAGGCGTAGACGGGCAGGATGGGGAGCGCGACAGCGAAGGCAGCCCAGCCCCAGGCACCGCGCTTCAGCACGGCGTCGTAGACAAGGCCCGCGCCGAGCATCAGGCCGGCCATGACCAGCACTGCGGCGCCGTACGCGGCGGCCAGGAGGAGTCCTCCCCCACCGGCAAGGACCGCCAGCCACGTTGCGCTGCGCCGGCTGACCAGTCCGGCCGGGATGGGCTTGTCGGGCTTGGATCGCGAGTCCAGGTCCT
>Ga0299907_10002830_pt1 | contig 10896 bp, 12 predicted proteins | sample RVTome_16_FD_198680 | JGI IMG/M metagenome (GOLD analysis project Ga0299907, IMG submission 198680) | Soil microbial communities from uranium-contaminated site in the Upper Colorado River Basin, Wyoming, United States - RVT152D67 (version 2) ... | reverse complement strand
GCCTTGTGGCCTCGTCCCCGGGATCGAGCGGGTTGAGGTCGAGACCGGTGCGGCTCACGACCTCGATGTCGTGAAGGTGCAGCGGAGCTCCCCGGGACTCGGCAGTGAGTCGCACCGGAGACGCCGGCCCCCATTCCTGGCCGTCGTACCGGTAGTGATACCGGTCCAGACCGAGGTTGAGACCGGCGCTGGTGCCTACGTCGATCAAATGGAACCGTTCGAAGGGCGCCATCATCAACATCGGGAGGAGAGCGACACTTCGCCGAACCTCGTTGGTCTGGGTGTAGCGCGTGCTCCCGATCTCGACGATCTCATCCTCGTGCTCCAACACGAACCGGCGAAAGATCGGCCCGACCCCTTCCGGCGGCAGCGGATCGGCCACCATCGAGCGGTAATAGCGGGCCAGCTCGGCATCGGCGCCGTCCATCAGGAGGAATTGCACACCGGCGAACACCAGGTTGGGTGGGGGCCGGTGCTCGACCCGGTTCATGACGCGGAGCAGCTCGGGATCGTTGGCGACGACCTCGACCAACTCGGCGTACAACGGGGAGCCGTGGGTGTGCTTGCCCCAGTTCCGCATGTACTCAGGGGTGACCGGAGCCGGTGAGGTCAATGAGTCCCCCGTCGATACGAGGTGGCCAGGGCATCCGCATACTCGTTCCACCGGTAGCCGCTGTGGGCCTTGATCCACTGAAGACGCGCGCCCGGGCGTTCGTTGTAGAGAGCGTGGGCTTCCTTGACCAGTTCGAGGTTGGCGATCGGCCCCGCCGACTTCTTGGTCCAACCCTTTGCCTTCCAGCCATCGGCCCACTTGGTGACGATGTTGACGATGAGCTGGGAGTCGGTGTAGACGTCGACCTTGGCGTCGGTCGCAATCATCTTCAGCCCGGCGATGAGCGCGGTGAGCTCCATCTTGTTGTTGGTGGTGTAGGGATCGGAGCCCTTCGCCTCGTCGATCACATCGCCTTGGACCACGTAGACGGCGCCCCATCCTCCAGGCCCGGGATTGCCCTCGGACGCCCCGTCGGTGAACACCCCCGTGTCCGGCCCCTCGGTGTACAAGGCGAGCACCTCGGCCACGGTGAGGTCCCTGCCTTTGGTCCTGCTCGGGGTGGCCGCCGGCCGGGGAGCCGGGGCGGCAGAAGCGGCCGGCCGCCCACCCCGGTCCCTGCAGTCCATGCACTCTCGCGGCGTCCAGCCCGGATACCGGTCGAGCACGTCCTGGCGAAGCTCGAACTCATTGCCGCAGGTCTGACAGGTGAACACCGGCTAATCCCCGACGTTGCCCGACTTGGAGAACCGGGAGATGAACTGGGGCGACTTGAGCAGGTTGAACTCGTGATGGGTCTCGGTCAGACCGTACGGCGCCATCAGACGACGCACCTTGGACGGTGACAGCCAATGACAATGGACCTGCCTCGCCTTGAACGGCGTTCCGTAGAGGATCACCGAGGTGGGGATGGCATAAAGTCCCTGAATCGGCTCGGCGGGGTAGATGAATAGAGCCCGTCCTCCGGGTTTGAGCACCCGTGCCATCTCCGAGGCCGCCTCCTCCAGTGGAGGAATGTGCTCGATGGCATGCACCGAGACGATGGCGTCGAACTCACCGTCCTCGAAGTCGAGGTCCTCGGCCAGCATGTGACGCACCCGGTCGGAACCAGAGACTTCTGGTGCATTGGGGTTGGCGTCGATGCCGACCACGTCGACACCTCTCTCGGCGAGGCGGATGGTGAGATGACCCTGCCCGCACCCGACCTCGAGCACGCGCTGCCCGGGGAGCAAGGGCAGGAGGCGGTCGATCCGCTTCAGGTGGGAAGGGTCCCAACGGTTGACCAGGGCGTAGCGACGTGAGTCGTACTCGGACATGCGGCCCGGAGGCTAGGAGAGGCTCTCGAGATGAGCGGAAACTGCGTAGTCCAGTAGCAGCGGACCGCGATCGGTCAACGCCACGTGGGTGACCGAGGTGTTGGCCGGGGTGTACAGCGACTCGGAGTGGGAGTCGGTGGTGGAGGTGAACGACGAGACATAGGACCTTATGGCCCCCCCGTGCGCCACTACCATTGTTGGCTGGCCGGTGGCCGGGGCCAGGCCGTCGACCGTTGCCCGGAACCGCCCGGTCAGCTCGCCCCAGCTCTCCCCGTCCTCACCCCGCTTCAAGTCGACCCCATCCCGGTAGATGGTGCCCATGAGGTCGGGCCACTTCTCGTAGATCTCGTCCGAGGTGAGGCCCTCCCATCGACCCATGTTGATCTCCTTCAAACCATCGACCGAGACCACACCGTTGGCACCGACGTAAGAGGCCGTGGTCTGGGCCCGGCCCAGCGGGGAGGCGTACACCGTGGTTGCGGTGCCGTACCAGTCGCGCAGGGCGGCGGCCTGACGATGGCCCAGGTCGTCGAGACCCCAGTCCCCCTGTCCCTGCCACCGACCCTCGGTGTTGGCCAGGGTTTGGCCATGGCGGATCAGAGCCAGCACGGTCTGGCCCGCGTCCAGGTGCTCCTGCACCGAGGTGGGCCGGGGGCCGAAGTGGGCCAGGTCGTTGAAACCGGCGAGCCGGGGACGGTCCCAGGTCCAGATCAGCCTGGTGATCGAGGTGTTGCCGGCGAAGGTGTGGACCCGACGCCCCCGTCCGGCGAGGTGACGGTGCAGGATCTCCTGGATGAAGCCGCCGTGGGTCACCACGGCCGCCCGGCCCTCCTCCCCCAGCTCTTCGGCAATGGCATCCACCGCCCCGACGGCTCGACTTTCCAGACCGCTGAGACTCTCCCCGGTCTCTCCCATCGGCAACTCGCGTCCGGAGATCGCTTCCCGCAGGTAGTCGCTGTTCTCGGACAGGATCTCGTCCCTCGACTTGCCCTCCCAGCGGCCGATGTCGAGCTCGGCCAGCTGGTCAGAGACCTCGAAGTCCGAGGCGAAGGACTCGGCGGTGCGAGCGGCCCGCTGTAGGGGGGAGCTGACCACCAGGTCGAAGTGGTGGCCATGAAGCCTCTTGCCGATGGCCTCGAGACTCGTCTCGCCGGCGGAACTGAGCGGGCCATCGACCTGGCCGCTCCAGACGCCGTCGCGATTGGCCTGCGACTCGGCATGACGGATGAGGAGGATCTCGGGCATTAAGTTCTAGGTTCTAGGTTCTACGTGTTACGTCTGCGATCAGACCGTACAAGGTCGGCCGGGGTGACCCGAACGGCTCATCCGACGAACGCCGAGGCGAAGATCAACGAGACGATGGTCATCACCTTGATCACGATGTTCATCGCCGGCCCCGAAGTGTCCTTGAACGGGTCGCCCACGGTGTCACCGATCACCGCCGCCTTGTGACTGTCCGAGCCCTTGCCCCCGTACGCCCCCGATTCGATGAATTTCTTGGCGTTGTCCCAGGCGCCTCCGGCGTTGGCCATGAAGATGGCGAGGAGAAAGCCGGTGACCAGTGACCCGGCGAGGAGGCCGCCCAGGGCCTCGACGTCGATGAACCCGACAACGAGGGGCAGGGCGATCGCCAACGAGCCGGGGACGATCATCTCACGCAGGGCGCCGGTCGTGGCGATGTCGATACAGGTGTTGTAGTCGGGGGTGGCGTTGGGGTCGCCTTCCCTCAAGCCCGGGATCTCCCTGAACTGGCGGCGAACCTCGTCGATCATCTTGAACGCCGTCCGTCCCACCGCATTCATCGTCAGAGCGGCGAAGAGGAAGGGGAACATGGCCCCGATGAAGAGCCCAATCGTGGTCTGGGCGCGGGCCAGGTTGATCTCGGACAAGCCCACGGCCTGGGTGAAGGCGGCAAAGAGGGCGAGTGCGGTGACTGCAGCCGAAGCGATGGCGAACCCCTTGGCCACCGCGGCCGTGGTGTTGCCCAGCGAGTCGAGGGCGTCGGTCGCCTCCCTGACTTCGGCGGGAAGATGAGCCATTTCGGCGATGCCCCCGGCGTTGTCGGCGATGGGGCCATAGGCGTCCACCGAGATGGTGATGCCCAGTGTCGCCAGCACGCCGATGGCGGCGATGGCGACCCCGTAGATACCCCCGCCGTCACCGAGCGCCCAGTCGCCGGCGAAGTAGGAGACGCCGATCCCGGCCGCCACCACGATCACCGAGAAGGCCGCCGACCGCATCCCTTCGGCGATGCCCGAGATGATCACCGTGGCCGGGCCGGTCTGTGACTGACGGGCGATCTCCTTCACCGTCTTATGGCTATCCGAGGTGAACCACTCGGAGATCTTCCCCACCAGCCACCCGACGATGAGGCCGGCGAGGACGGCGAGCCAGATCCCGAGCGGGTTCTCGGCCACGTCCCCGAACACCCAATAGGCGAGACCGAGGACCCCGGCCCCGGTGGCGATCAGGGAGAAGTTGGTCCCGCGGTGAAGGGCGGCCGCAAGATCCTCGTCGTCTTTGGCCCGAACCAGGAACGAGCCGATGATGGCGGCGAACATGCCGAGGGCGCCCACGGCGAGAGGGAAGATGATCGCCTCTTCGACGAAGGCTGCCGACCCGAAGACGATGGCGGCGTAGGCGATCGGGGCGACCAATGACCCGACATAGGACTCGAAGAGGTCGGCGCCCATCCCGGCCACGTCACCGACGTTGTCCCCGACGTTGTCGGCGATGACCGCCGGGTTGCGCGGGTCGTCCTCGGGGATCCCCGCCTCGACCTTGCCCACCAGGTCGGCGCCGACGTCGGCTGCCTTGGTGAAGATGCCGCCGCCGACCCGGGCGAAGAGGGCGATCGAGGAGCCTCCCAGTCCGATGGCGGTGATGATTTCCGCCCAGCTGTCCAACCCCATCACCTGGTTGAAAAGCAAGAAGCCGAGACCGACGCCCAGCAGGCCCAACCCGGCCACGGTGAACCCCATGACCGCCCCTCCCCTGAAGGCCAAGGGGAGTGCGGCTGGGATGCCCCCGGTGCGGGCCGCCTCGGTGGTGCGGGAGTTGGCCTGGGTGGCGATCCTCATCCCGACATAGCCGGCGGCGCCGGAGAGGACTGCACCGAAAACGTAGGCGATGGCGCCCCAGGGGCGACCCCAGTCGAGGAAGACGGCGATTAGTACCGCCATGACCACGACGAACACCGAAACCCATGTGTACTCCCGGCGCAAGAAGGCCATCGCCCCCTTTCGGATGGCCGTGGACAGCTCCACCATCTTCTCGTTGCCCTGTGGGGCGGCCAGCACCGCCCGGGTGTAGAAGATGGCCAGCAGCAACGCGGCCACACCCGCACCAAGCGCGACGTAGAGGACCGTGTCCAGCATCGAGGAGACCTCACGGGTAGGGCGGCGGGATTGTAGGGAGAGGCTGGGGTGTCCTATCCCCTGTGCACCAAGCCACTCCCGAGGTGGTCTCCTGCACATGAGATGGAGTGCTCTTGCCGTGTGTGCACCGAGCCACCCCTGAGGTGGATCCCTGCACACAGGATGGAGATCAACCCCGGTTCAGAGTCTCACTCCAGGAGGGGGGTCGGCCCCCCCTCACTCATATCTGATCCGGGGGTCGAGGAACCCGTAGAGAACGTCGGCCAACAGGTTGGCGACGATCACCGCCACCGCGGTGACCATGAGCCAGGCCATCAAGGTGTAGACCTCGCCCTGGTTGAGCGAGTCGATGAAGAACTTGCCCATGCCCGGCCAGGCGAAGATGGTTTCGGTCACGACCGCACCGCCGAGCACCGCCCCGAAATTGAGGGCGGCGACGGTCACCACCGGGATCAAGGCGTTACGCAGGGCGTGTTTCATCGTCACCGTGCGCTCATTGAGCCCTTTGGCCCGGGCGGTGCGGATGTAGTCGGAGTGGAGCACATCGAGCATGGCGGCTCGCTGGAAACGGCTGTAGGTAGCCACTGAGACATAGGTGAGTGCGATCAGCGGGAGCACCATGTGCTGGAGCCGGTCGAGGAACACGTTGGTCGCATCCGGGCTCGATTGCCCGAAGGTGTAGAAGAGACGAATCCCGGTCTTCACGAAGAAGGTCGTCGCCAGCCCCTGCAAGATCAGGGCGAACCAGAAGATCGGGACCGAGAAGCCGAAGAAGCTGACCGTGGTCGTCGTGTAGTCGAACACGCTGTACTGCTTTTTCGCGGACATCACTCCGAGCACCACAGCGAGCAACACCGCCAGCACCTGGGAGAGGAGGACCAGTTGAAGGGTGTTGCCGATGGCACGCTGGAGATCGGGCCAGATCGCCTGGTCGCCGACTGCGGTGGTTCCGAACTGGTTGGTGAACACGTCTTTCACCCAGAAGGCGTATTGGACGAATATCGGGTCGTCGAGATGCTTCCGATCGATGATGTTCTGCAGGGTCTCCTGGCTGAGGTTGGGGATCAGCCGGAGTTGGGACAACGGATCGGTGACCAGCGACATCCCGAAGAACACGATGAAGGAAGCCGCGATCAGAACCGGGATGCTGTAGAGCAATCGCCGCGCGATGAGTGCGCCCATCGTCTCCTCGATTCAGACCAGAACCGCCGATTCTCTATGTCGCGGCTGACCAACCCATGTCGCGTGGACCGGGCTCAGCCGCCGGCGATCGCCCCCGCCAGGTCGAGGATGGCGGCTTCGACGTCGGGACCTCCCTGACCTTCCTGGACCGCCACCGCGAAGATGATGTCGTCGGACCGGACCACCAACTCATATGGCCCGACGTCGTTCGGCTGATAAGCCTCATCGCCGACCGCGACCGCGGTCACCCCGCCACGGTTGTCCTCATAACCCTGCTTCACCCCATCCCATCCATCGGAGGACCCGTAGTGGAATACCTCGACACTGCGGGCTACGCCGCCGTCGATGGTGAAGTGACAGTTCCTCGCCACGCCCGGCTCACCACTGGCGGAGGTGGCGCCGAAGGTCGAGGCCACCACCTCGGCGGTGACCAGGGCACAGGGATCCTCGGCCCCGGCGGATTCTCCCGCCGTGGTCGTCGTGTCGGCTGCGGCTGTGGTCGAGGGCGCCGGCTCACTTTCGGCGACGGTGGTGTCGGAGCCCGGGGAGGTGACGGTGGTCGTCGCCCCGTCTCCACCACACGCGACGAGCAGCACGAATGTCATCGCGGTCAGGAATCGTGAAAGCATTACCCCTCCTTGGCCTATCCCCGAGAACATACGAAGACGCCTTAAGGCAGGATTAGGCAGCTCTGTCGTTGATAACGTCATCGGCGGAATTGAGAAGCCCCCGACGTCACATTGCGCTAGTCGCCTTGACTCTGGCCGGCACCGTGGTGACCGCGAGCCCTGCCCTGGCTCATGGCGACCATGACGCCCGCCCGTTGCTGCGTCACGCCCAGGCCGGGCCATATTCGGTGTCGCTGTGGCAGGTCTACCCCGACGTCGGATCCGCGATGACACCGCACCTGATCGTCACCTTCGACGACCCGCCACCGGAGTCGACCCAGGTCACCGTGGTGGTCGACTCGGCACGGGTCGACGTCGTCCCCTCGATGACCACGCCCGGCGCCTGGGAGACTCTGACAGGAGTCCTGGCCGACGACGTGGTGAGGGTCACCGTGTCCAATGTCGATGGTGGCTGGGAGGTCCCCACCGTGGTCATCCCCCACCCGCTGACTTCGGTCTTGCCCATGCGGGCACTGATCATGATCTCTATATTCCTCGCCTCAGGCGTGGCCTGGTGGGCGGGAGGCAGGACGGCGCGGGCCTGGCGTCGGCCGCTCCCTGAGGTCTGATCCTCGAGGGTCGAAAGGAGCCGGTGATGGCGCATACCGCGCAGGAGACGACGGAGACGGGCTTCATCCAGAAGCTGAATGGCCGCTGGCACGAGCGGGCCTTATGGGTCTATCTGGCGATCGTGATCCTGCACTGGTTCGAGCACCTGTTCCAGGCGGCCCAGATCTGGATATTCGAGATGCCCCGCCCCGAGGCGCTCGGGGCCCTCGGCTATGTGTTCCCATGGCTGGTCACGTCAGAGGTGATGCACTTCGGCTACGCCCTGATCATGTTCGCCGGTCTGGTGCTGCTCCTCCCCGGCTTCCGGGGAGCGTCCCGAAGCTGGTGGCTCGCCTCGGCGATCATCCAGGGCTGGCATCTGGTCGAGCACACGACTTTGCAGGTCCAGGCGATCGTCGGGACCAACCTGTTCGGGTCCCCGGTGCCGACCAGCTTCCTCCAGCCGTTCGTCCCCCGCCCCGAGCTGCACCTGGTCTACAACCTGATCGTGTTCATCCCGATGATCGTGGCCATGTGGCTCCACACCCGACCCGCCCAGGATTCGGCCAACGACTGCAACTGCGCCACCCCGGATGTCCCGGCCCTGGTCGGAGTGGCCACCGCCTGACCGAACCTGACGTCACCCGAACTGGAAGGACCAGCCCGTTCACCGACCTTCTGGGACGGCCTCTGCTACCTCACTTCGTTCGGCGGCGACCTGGGCGAGGGCTTGGGCGAACACCGCAGGTGGCTGGGCGCCGCTGACTCCGTATCGGCCGTCGATCACGAAGAAGGGGACGCCGTTGATCCCGTACTCCTGTGCCTGGCGCATGTCGGCGCGGACATCGGCCAGGTACTCGTCGTCCTGCAACGATCGCAGCACGTCGTCGCGATCGAGCCCGATCTCGGCAGCCAAATCGGCGAGATCGGCCACCCGACCGACGTGACGGCCCTCGACGAAGTAGGCGCGGAGCAGACGCTCTTTCATCTCGGCCTGTCTGCCCTGTCCCTTGGCAAAGTGCAACAGCTGATGAGCCTTCATCGTGTTGGTTGGTTGCAGGGCGTCGAAGTCGTATTCGAGACCTGCTGCGATAGCGACCCCGGCAACCCGGTCCACCATTGCCCTAACCTGGTCCTCGGGGAGCCCCTTTCGCCCGACCAGGTAATCGATCTGGTTGCCGGCGAACTCCACCGGTGTTTCCGGCGCCAGAAGGAAACTGTGAAACTCGATCTCGACCGGCAGCGATCCCTCGGCGTCCGAGAAGGCGACCAGACCGGTCTCGAGATTGCGCTTCCCGATGTAGCACCAGGGGCAGGCCACGTCGGACCAAATGTTGATCTTGATCGGCTCCGTCACCGCGACTTCCCTTTTGTTGAAACTACAACCATCGTCGAGGACAACGGTGCACGAGTCGGCGCTATTCCCCAGGCAGATCGGCCGGGTAGGTCACATCGATCTCGCTGATCGACTGGGGGAAGTCGGTCGCGTTGTTGGTGAGGAAGCGGGTTGCCCCAGCGTTGACCGCAGTCGCGAGATGGACTGCATCCATTGCACGGAGTTCGTAGGCGGCACTCAGGGCCACCGCCAGCTCGGCGGTGCTCTGATCGGCGGGACGAAGGTCGAGGCGTCCGAGCAGAGCACCCAGTTCGGCCAGCTCATCGGAAGCCTGTTCGCGCAGCGGCGTGGCCAGCAGCTCAGGTAGGAGGAGAACAGAGCCGACTCCGGCGAGCTCTTGGCCGGCAGCCACGGGGCCGGAACGGAACAGTGCGCGGACTCGTCGCCCCAGTTCGTGTCCCGGCACCGCGGCATAGATCAACACGTCGGCGTCGAAGGCGTCCATCGGGCTCAGCGATCCGCCCGCGCCGTGCGAACCTCATCGAGCAGCCGCTCGGCTTGTTCCTCGTCGAGGCCGGGAAGATCGTCCAGGGGCGACGCCTGACCCTGCTCGAGAACATCTCTGATCCGAGCCGCGGCAGCTAGGGCTTCGCCCCCCCGACGCGCCCGCAAAACGTCGGGACGCACCAACACCGCCACCGGCTCACCGTGACGGGTGAGTGTCACCTCCTCGCCGGTGCGGACACGATCGAGTATTTGGGGAAGCATGGCCCGGGCCTCGCTCACCGTGATGAAGGTCGACATTCTGAAGATTGTACGGTGTCGTACAGCACTGTACAAGAGCGCCAAGAGACAGATCTTGCAGGGGGTCGTGGCGACACAGTCATGTCGACCGAGATCTGTCACGCCGCACCCATAGGGTCAGGACATGGAATCGGAGTGTGGGCTCGAAGGCTGCAACCGCGACGAATACTCCGCGGACCTATGCGAGATGCACTATCGGCGGTGGCTGAAGACTGGAGATCCGGGACCTCCTGAACCGTATCGGTCGGTGTCCAAGGAGTGCATGGCGCCAAGTTGCGACTTGCCGGCTGAAGCCAGGGGCTATTGCCATGGCCACTATCTGAGACTCCAACGCACCGGAGTCGCAGACGAGTCCCCACTGAAACGACCGCGTCGAGTGTGCTCGGTGTCAGGCTGTGGCCGGGAACACAAGGCCAAGGGATACTGTCCGGCTCACTACAAGCGATTCCTCCTCCATGGTGACCCACTGGCAGATCAGCCAGTCAAGAAGAGTGACGGGTCAGGTGGCACACATCAGGGCTACCACTATGTCCCGGTGCCCCGCAATCTGAGACCTCTGGTGGGAGGAATCGCCTGGGTGGGCGAGCATCGTCTGGTCATGGCGATGCACCTCGCACGCCCGCTCCTGCCTGATGAAGTCGTACATCATCGGAACGGCAACCGCTCGGACAATCGGATCGAGAATCTCGAGTTGTGGTCGACGTCCCATCCCAAAGGACAACGAGTCAGTGACATTGTGAGCTTCGGCATCGAGATGCTCACCCGCTACGCACCAGAGCTCGCATCTTCGGTCATCGACCTCTCAATTGGAGACAGCCGCTGGCGACGCAATCGCGACGACGTAACAAATAGCCCCTGACCAGGGGTTTTGCAGTCCCGAGCGGGTTCGAACCGCCGTTTCCGGCTTGAGAGGCCGGCGTCCTAGACCACTAGACGACGGGACCAGATTGGGTCGACCCTAGAGTCGGCCTCGCTCGGGGGGAAGGACTCGAACCCTCAATAACAGGGCCAGAACCTGTCGTGTTACCTATTACACCACCCCCGAACGCGCACGCCCGAAGGCAATGCGGGGTAGGTCTCAAGGATAATCGAAGGCAGGCCCATTGCGAACTCC
>Ga0299907_10002829_pt1 | contig 10898 bp, 9 predicted proteins | sample RVTome_16_FD_198680 | JGI IMG/M metagenome (GOLD analysis project Ga0299907, IMG submission 198680) | Soil microbial communities from uranium-contaminated site in the Upper Colorado River Basin, Wyoming, United States - RVT152D67 (version 2) ... | reverse complement strand
GGCGCAGAGCACCGCGGCGTCGACCGGCCCGTCGGCCGGGCCAGCCCCGTAGCCCAGCGCGAGGTCGAGCCTGTGCGGGAGCGGGTCGGCGGCCAGCACCTCGTCCCCCCGGCGGACGAGCGCCTGCACGAAGAGCAGCCCCGCGAAACCGCAGCCGACGACGAGCACACGCCCACGCGGGAGCTGCTCGAGCGCCCGCAGGACGCAGGCGAGCGGCTCGGCGAACGTGCCAGTGGCGTCGTCCCCGCCGTCGGGAAGCGGGACGGTGGCGGCCGCCCGCGCCCGCTCGGCGAAGCCGCCGGGCACGATCGTCGGCGCCGGGAAGCAGTCGCACGTCGTCTCGTGGCCGGCCCGGCAGCGCTCGCACTCGCCGCAGGGCAGGTGGTGGACGAGCGCCACGCGGCGTCCGGCCGTATCCTCGGCGACGACCTCGTGGCCGAGCACCGTGCTCGGCGCTGCCCGCCCGATCTTCTGCACGTCCGTCCCGCAGAGCCCGCACGCGCGTACGCGGACGAGCTCGCCGTCGCCCTCGGGCTCCGGGAGGTCGGCGAGCGCCGGCTGCCCGGCGCCGTCGAGGACGACCGCGCGCACGGGTCTATCGTACGGAGCCGCGCGGGCCGGTCAGCTCGAAGAGAAGCACGCGGCTTCGGTACCGCAGCCTAGCTCCGGGTTTCCGCTGCCAGGAGCTCCTGCCAGGGGTGGAATGTGAACTCCGCGACGACGGGGATCCAGTCGGCGAAGCTGTGCAGCTCCCGATCGGCCGATCAATCCGTGTTACACCCGAAGCCGGGTCCAGGTCAAGACTGTCTTCGAGCCGGGGAGTGAGCAGGCGCAAGACCGTAATCCTGCGAGATGGAGAACTCAGCCGGGAACAGCGCCGAGTATCCGGCTCGCGAGCAAGGCGCGGCCAGGCGCCGGCTTCCGCGCCACGAGGGCTCAGTCGCAGTACGGTGGACAGTTTCGCAGCCGCGAGGGCAAGCGTTCTATTTTCCGCGCATGCCTTCTCGTTCCGCTGGTGTCCGGGACGCCAACAGCCAAGCCTTGCGCTTCCGTCGTTCCCTCCTGGGAGATGCCTAACGCGCGCACGCCGCCGCTAGACTATGACCCTTCGCGGGGCTATAGCTCAGCTGGGAGAGCGCCTGGATCGCACCCAGGAGGTCGCCGGTTCGAGTCCGGCTAGCTCCATCCACAAAAGGCCCGCAAGCGCTGCTCGGCCGTGCACTCGGCGGCGCGGTTACCGCTGCAGGCTCAGACTGCCACGCCGGCGACCTCTGCGTTCCCTACGCGTCGCTACGGGAGCGGCTCGAGGGCCTCGTAGATGCGTGCGCCGTGCGGCACCTTGCGCGGTTGCCTCGTCAGGACGACGATTACGCGCTCGTCGCGGAGGATCGTGTCCCTGACCCCGCCGTACCGCGCGAGCGCATGCGGAAGCGGCGGCGGCGATGCGCAGCCAACCTGTCCGCAGTGCTTCTTCGGACGCGGCGTGTACGACGCGAGGAACCACTCGACCGCGCCCTTCGCGTACCGAACCACCCCCGCACCGGCAGGAGCATCGGCGACGGCCGCGGCGGTGAAGCCCTCGAAGCTGGAGCCGACCCAGAAGGTGACGACGGGAGCCGAGGTATCGATCCGGGTCGGCTCTTCGCGCAGGTCGCCGGGCACCTGCTCCGCATCCACGTTGGTGGAGATGAACGGCCGCAGAGCGTCGCGCACCGCCTGCCTGAAGTCGCTGGGCACCTCCCGGTCTGCGACGACGAGGACGGTCGCGGTCTCAGCTTCGGCCCGCGCGACGACGACGCCCGCCGTCGTCAGCCCGCGGTCGGGCGGCCGGTACGTCAGGACGAGGAGGTCGACCCCGTCACCCGCGTTCGCGTACTCAACGGCGCTCTGGGCTCCCCAGGGAGGGGGTAGGACCGGAACCGGACGTGCGCGTGCGAAGGTTCGCCCGAGCCAATACGGGATGCCGCCCGCATCGGCGAGGGACTCCAAGTAGCCGCGCTCGAGCTCGTCGCCGATCGCGCGGGGGACGGCCGCCGCCGGTGGGCACGTCGTCGCGAGAACGAGGGTGCCGTCCGCGCGCTGGCAGGCGTTCCACGCTGCCTCGACCGCGCCTTGCTCGAGATCCCTTGCGCCCTGCCACATCCAGAAACGCGTCTCGCCGCGCGCCTCCGCAGTCACGAGGTATGCGCCGGCTTCGCCGAGGTCGAATCGAACGAGGCATTGATCGGCAGTCGCTCGAACCTCGGCCTGCGCCCTGATGAAGCCGAGCGAGGCCCCTGCGAGGTGCGGGGTGTAGACCGGGCGCGCAACCGCAAACGAGGCGTGCAAGGGGGTTTCCTGCGCCACTTCGGCCGGCGTGAAGCCGCCGTGCGCGTTCCAGGCGGCGACGCACCGGGCGGGCGTCGGCGTGGGCGTGCGCAGCGGGCTGACGCTCGCCTCGTCAAGACCGAAGGTGCCGTCGCCGGCGCTGCATTGACCCGTCGCGACGCAGAGCGTTCGCACCCAGCAGCGGAGATCGTTGGCGCAGGCGATGTCGAGCGGTGCGGTGCCCGTGCCGCTGATCGGCCGATCGCCCTCGAGCCGAAAGCCGATGACGAGGAGCGGATCGTCGCGTCCTTCTCCGGGCGAGATCCGCTGGAAGGTGCACGCGTCGGTCCACGGCCCTTCGGCGCGAAAGCACCGCAGATGCGTGTGGCGCACGCGGGTCGACTCGCCGAAGTTTTGGCGGAGGAGACGCTCGGCCTCGGAACTGCGTTGCCCCAGAGCGGGGTTCGCGGTGGGCGCGGCCCCGCACCCGGCGATGATGCCGCCCGCTCCGACGATCGTCGCGACGAGCAGGCAGGTCGTCGCTCGGCGCCCCGGTCGCATCCCACAGGTATCGGCACGGCGCCGGGTGGCCTGAGAGGTAGCGTAGAAGAGCGTCTAAATCGCACCCAGGAGGTCGTCGGTTCGAGTCCGACTAGCTCCATGAAAGACCTGCAAAAGGGGCGAACGATCGAGCGCCTCGTCCCCCGCAGGACCTCTCCCACGTAGGCGCCCCCGCGGTTGCCGGAGTCGTCGGCTTCGTCGGAAACGAGATCGCTGCCTTCGTTCGACTCCGCGCCGGCAGGCGACTCGACAGCCCCGCGCTCGTGGCCGACGGATACCACGCGCGCACCGACGGGCTCGTCTCGCTCGGCGTCGTCGGCAGCGCGATCCTCGTCGCCCTGAGCCTCCAGATTGGCGACCCGCTTGTCGGCCTTGCGATCACGCTGGCGCACGGCTAGACACGGCTAGCAGAACCCCCTCGCTCGAGCGGCTGGATCGGGGTTACGACGGCTTGCGGCCGGCCACGACGATGTAGCCGAGATAGGGAACCGCGCGGCGCATCCGCGGCATCAGCCACATCATCTTCTTCATGTACGCGGGCCTCGCGACAACGCGCCCAATGACCGTGAGCGTGCGCGCGACCCCCTCGTCGGCGACGAATCCCTTCGGCGTCATCATCTCGAAAGGACCCTCGTCGACTTGGAGATCCGTGAGGCCGGCGTCGGCGTAGATGCGTTTCCAATCCTCGACGGTGTCGAACTTCAAGCCGGGACAGACCTGGCCGAGAAACACCTCGCGTGCCTCCTCGCTCGGCGGTCGGCGCCACGTGAACTCTGTCGCCAGCACACGAGCGCCGGGGCGACATACGCGAACGAGCTCCCTGGCGGCGCGCGCTCGGTCGACGAACATCGTCACCGCCTCGGCGATGATCACGTCGAAGGAATCGTCGGAAAATGGGAGCGAGAGGATGTCCCCTTCCTGCACGGCGACCTGACTTTCGAGCCCCGCCTCCCGGACAGCCGCCCGTGCGCGCTCGAGCATCACCGGGGAGATGTCGACCGCGGTGACGCTCGCGCCGAACCGGCTCGCCACGGTGACCGCGGTCGTCGCGACGCCGCAGCCGACGTCGAGAACATGGTCGTTCGGCGAGATCGCGGCTCGTCTCAGGAGCTGCTCGGTCGCGGCTCGCCCGCCAGGATGGATGACCCGCTTGCCGACGACCGCCATGAAGACGTATGGATCCAGACGCTCGACCTCGATCGGGTCGAGCTTTCGAGGCTCTGTGACCGTCGCCATCGTTCCGCACCCGCGCCTCTAGTAGCTGAACACGGTGGCGGGTTCCGAGCCGATCCACTCCCACAAGGGCGTCGCCCCAGCGAGCCTGGCGTTTCCGACGAGGTTGCCGTCGTCGAGCTTGCGCGCCGTGAAGCAGATCGGACAGACGAGCAACTCGCCGCTCCCGTCCGCGTACTGCTGAAGGAGGCGCGCGAGGGGCGGGCAGCCGTCACACGCGACGGCTTCTCCGTATCCCTCGAGGCCGAGCCGGACGGCTTCCTTCGTCAGGAACATGGCCACCTGCTTTCCCTGCTCCAAAGCGGCGCCCCCGACGAGAAACGCGACGGTCACCCGCTCTGCGTCCTCGAGACCCGTCGCCAGATTGATCACGACCTTGCCATTGTCTGCCATCGTTACCTCCTCTTGAACGCTTTGACGGTCGTGCCGCGGGCGCCGTACTTCTCGGCCTTGCGGCGTGTGTCCTCGAACGCCGAGCGCGCGTAGGTCGCGACCAGGTCACCGGTCTCGATTCGGTCGAAGCCGTGGCGCTCGAGGAGCCGTGCGTACTCTGCCTCCAGCAGAGCTCCGGCAATTCAGCCCGTCCAGAGGTCGATTTTGCGCCGGCCTTCTTCGGAAACCGCGTTCTGGATCGTCACGTCGGCCACCTGGATGCGCCCGCCTGGGACGAGGACGCGGTAGATCTCCGAGAAGACGGCATCCTTGTCGGGGACGAGGTCGATGACGCCGTTCGAGATCACGACGTCGAAGGTCCCGTCTTCGAAGGGAAGCGACTCGACTTCGCCTTCGACGAATTCGACATTGGCGACGTTCATGGTCGAGGCGGCCGCGCGCGCCTTGGCGAGCATCTCAGGGGTCATGTCGACGCCCGTGATGCTGCCTTCGTTCCCGACCATCTGCGAGGCTACGAGCGAATCGGTGCCCGCCCCGGAGCCGAGGTCGAGCACGCGCTCGCCAGGGGCGAGCGCACCGAGCGCGAACGGGTTCGCGACGCCGGCAAACGACTCTGCGGCCGCATCCGGCACGCGGCCGAGCAGGTCGGGTGGATAGCCGAGGTCGAGTGCCCAGGCGCGCCCGGTCGGGAAAATGAAGTCCTTGCCGGGCTCCTCCGAGACCTGGGCATACGTCTTCTTGATCTCGCACTTCAGGACTTCGACGTCGATGTCTACGTCAACTGCCATTTCGAGCTCCTTTCCGGGCTCTCTGAAGGTTCGGGCTCACCCATGCCGGGCAACCCGCCGTCCGCCTCCACTTCGCGAGGCGGCTGGAAGGGAAGGCCGGCCTGCTTCCAAGCGTTGAAACCGCCGACCAGGTCGGTGGCGCGTCGAAATCCAAGCTCGCAAAGAGACGCGGCCGCCAGGCTGGAGGAGAAGCCGTCGGCGCACATCAAGACGAGCTGGCGCTCCAGGTCGCACGCCGCCGGGTTTCGGTACTCGCAATCGGGATCCGTTCGCCACTCGAGAACTGATCTGGGAATGTGGATTGAGCCGGGAACGACCCCGCTGCGCCGCCGCTCGTCGTTCGAGCGTAGGTCGACGATGAGCGCGCCGGTCGCGAGTGCTTGGTGCGCCTGTTCGGGCTCGAGCCGGGGAGCGATCCGCCTGCGCGCGTCAGCGAGCACGTCGTCGACGTTTCGCCGACCCGCGCGGCGGTCCGTCGCCCGATCGCGCTCGACCCAGCGCGTCAGCCCTACCCAGAGACCGCTCCCGGCCGTCAGGGCGGCGACGATCGCAATGGCCGAGTCCGCACCGGCGGCGTCAGCGACCAGTCCGGCCAGAAGTGCTCCGATGACGAAGCCGAAGTCGCGCCAGAAGCGATAGACGCCCACCACCTGCGCGCGCTCGACCGGCTCGACTGCGTCCGAGACGGCGGCGATCAGGGTCGGATAGACGAGTGCCGTGCCGACACCCAGGAGGATTGCGGCCACGAGCGCGGAGGCGAAGGCGCCCCCGCTAGAGGCCAGGAGCGCGAGTGCTCCCGCTTGCACGAGCATCCCGGCCGTGATGAGCGGTTTTCGCCCGGCGTAGTCGGAGAGCCAGCCGGTGAGAAGCTGACCGGCGCCCCAGACGGCCGGGTAGATCCCGGCGACGATCCCGATCTCGGCTGTGCTCGCGCCGTGCGCGGCGAGGTAGAGCGGTGCGAGACCCCAGGCGAGCGCGTCGTTCAGGTTGTTGACGAGGCCGGCTTGCGAGCAGGCCCGGAGCACGGGCTCTCGCGTGGTGGCGCGCGCGAAGGCCGTGCGCATGGTCTGACTCTGCGCCCTCCCGTGGGCCCGCTGCTCGCGTGCGACGTGTGCGCCCGTGTCGCGAACGAAGAAGACTGAGATCGCGATACCGAGGGCTGCGATGGTGGCCGCGCCGACCCAAACGAGTGTCCGGGGCGCGAAGCTTGCGGCGAGCGCTCCGGTCGCGAAGGCGGTGGCCGCGACACCGAGGTAACCGGCCGACTCGTTCAAGCCGAGGGCAAGTCCCCGGCGGACGGGGCCGACGAGGTCGATCTTCATCACCACGGTCATCGACCAGGCGAGACCCTGGTTGGCGCCGAGGAGGAGGTTGGCGGCCACGATCCAGCCCCAGTTGGGCGCGAGCGCGATCAGAAGGGGAACGGGCAGCGCCAGCGCCCAGCCGAGTACGAGCAGGCGCTTGCGCCCGACCCGGTCGGCCAGTCCGCCCGCCGCCAGGTTTGCGAGTGCCTTGGCGATCCCGAAGGCGACGACGAAAGAGAGGATCGCAGCCCTCGACTCGAGGCCGAAGTCGCGCTCCCCGACCAGGGGGAGGACGCTCCGCTCGAGACCGACCATCGCGCCGACGAACGCGTTGAGGCCGACGAGAAGCGAGAACTGAGCCGCGTTCGCTCTAAGTCCGAGCCGAGCCGACCCGGGGGTCACGTTCTCGCCGGCGCGGTTCCACGACGATTGGCGGCGACGATCGCCTGCTGGTCGGCCGGCGCCGGCGGCACGTCGGTCAGCAGGCCTTCGGCGAAGCTCGCCTCGTCGCCGTGGGCGAGCGCGGCGTTGTGCCGGCGCTCGAAGCCGATGCTCGAGAACGGATTGCCGGACAAGCCGCGGCCACAGACCGAGCCTCCGTAGTGGCTCGGATACACAAGGACGTGATCAGGCAGATCGAGCAAGCGGTGAAGGGAGCGATAGAGCTCTCTGGCTGCGGGCTCCGGATCTCCCCCGGCGTGCAGGTCCGGGCGCCCGACATCTCCAACGAGGAGCGAGTCGCCGGTGAAAACGAGCCACGGCTCATCCGTGCCGCGCCGCCGGTCGGCGATGACGTAGGCGTTGTGAGCGGGAGCGTGGCCGGGCGTCGCGAGCGTACGCACGATGGTGTTTCCGAGTTCCACGACGTCGCCGTCCTCCAGCTGCACATGCTCGAAGTCGACCTTCGCGCCCGCCGGTAGGTAGGGGGTCGCGCCGCTCGCCTCGATGAGCGCCGGGAGTCCCGACACGTGGTCTGCCTGAACGTGGGTCTCGAAGACGGCGCCGAGCGGCGCACCGAGGCGCTCCGCTTCCTCGAGGTAGCCGTCGACAAGCTCGGCGTGTGGATCGACGACGGCGAGCTGGCGATGCGTCAGGCAGCCGAACAGGTAGCTGGCGCACGCGGTCGGCTCGAATAGGAACGGTCGGAAAACCATCCTTGGAACGAACGCTACGCCGTCGCTTATTATTGGGCAAGACGAATGTTCCGATACCGTCCATCGACGTGGTCGATAGCTCGCTAGCGCTCCTCTGGGATTCGACCCGCCTGCGCCTTCTCGTCGAGCTCGAGCGGCGTGGCAGCCTCTCGGCGGCGGCGAAGGCGGTCGGAATCGGCCAGCCGACAGCGAGCGAGCATCTGCGCCTTCTCGAGGCGGCCGCCGGTCAGCGGCTGGTCGAGCGCAATGGACGCGGGAGCCGGCTCACCGAGGCCGGCCGCATTCTCACGGCTCGGGCGCGCGAAGCCCTGGCTGCCCTAGCCGCAGGCGAGGAGGAACTGAGCGCGCTCGCCGGCCTCGAGGCCGGAACGATCCACATCGGAGCGTCAACCACGCCCGGTGTCTACATCTTGCCCGACACGCTCGGCTGTTTCCGACGCGACCACCCGAACGTCGTCGTCGAGGTCGAGATCGCCTCGACCGGGGAGATGATCGAGCGGCTGCTGGCCGGACGCGTCCAGCTCGTTCTCGTCGGCGAAACGCAGGTCGACGATCGGATCGAGCTGACGCCCTTCCTTTCCGACGAGATCGTCGGCATCACCAAGCCTGGTCTCCTCCCGATCCGAAGGGGTCGTCTCGCGCCTTCCGCGCTCGCCGAGCAAACCGTGCTCGTCCGCGAGGCCAGCTCGAGCACACGCCAAGTCACCGATCGCGTGCTCGGCGACCTGGCTACGCGGCCGGCGCGAGTCTGGGAGCTGGATTCGAGCGAGGCGATAAAGCGCGCAACCCGCGAAGGGCTTGGCGTTGCGTTCCTCTCACGCTACGCCGTCGCCGAGGAGATCGAACGGGGCGAGCTCGCGAGCTTTCGAGTGGCCGGGATGCCGAGGATCGAACGCGGCCTCTGCGTCGCTCGCCTGGCCCGTCGGCCTCTCACGCCCAGCGAGCACGGATTCATCGCCACGCTCACCCGCTGCTGCGCCAAGAACGCTGAATTCGCGGCCGCCTGCATAACCACCGACGCTCGCCTGGCCGGCGGGCGCGTTCCGGCCTAGGCGACGAGACGCGTGCCGCTCTGCGACGCGAAGCCGACCATCGTCGATCCGCACGGCGCCGAGCTCGAGGCGCTCGTCGAGCTCATTGACTTCTCGGGCCTGCGGGTTCTCGAGATCGGCTGCGGAGACGGCCGCCTGACCTGGCTCTACGCCGCTTCCACAGAGGAGGTGCTGGGAATCGACCCCGACCGGGAGGCGATCGCCGCAGCGCGTGCCTCGACCCCGCCTGCTCTGCGCGGGCGCGTTCGCTTCGACGTCGATTCGCCCGTCGAGCGAGTCGAACCACGGGATCACTTCGACCTTGCCTTCTTCAGCTGGTCCTTGTGATGCCTCCCGCCGGAGGGCGTCGTGCACGCTCTGCGAAACATCCACCGGATGCTGGTTCCCGGCGGTTCCTTGCTCGACTTGCAGCCGATCCCGCCCAGTCCGAGCTTGCACGCCGGCGGCGAAGTACTCGGACAGCTCGACCAGAGCGACGTCTGGGAGCGGTTCGCAAGGACGGAAGCGGGCGTAGCCGCCGCCGTGGGCGAAGGTCTCTACGAGCTCGAGAACGAGCTCGAGTTCGACGTCGTCGAGCGGTTCGATTCGAAGGCGAATCTCATCGCAACGATCAACGGGCGCGACGACTGGAACATGACGAGGCAGCTCGCGGCGCGCCTAGAAGGAGCCGATCCTCCGATCGAGGGCCGAGACCATCTGCGACTCCGTAGGTTCGACGTCCGCTGATCGGGTGAACGCTCCCTGGCTCGAGGCGTGCGCTGCGCGACTACCAGCTCAGCTCGGATCGATGTTGTGGTTGTGGTGGAAGACGTTCTCCGGGTCGTAGCGACGCTTGGCATTTCGCAACCGCTCGTAGTTCGGCCCGTAGGCGGCCCGCACCGCGTCGCCGAGCTGGTCGTCGCCGAGGTAGTTGAGCCAGCGGGCCTCGTCGAGATGCGGGGCGAAGGCGCGGTGCGTCTCCCGCGTCCACGCGATGTTCTCGTCCGTTGCAGCGGGATCCGTCCACACGGAAGGGATGAGGAGGTTCCAGCCCTCCCTGCGGTGGGGCACCGCGGTGTCGGTCACGCCGACGCGCGTCACGGCGCCGTGAAAGTGCTCGAGCAGGATCGCGGTCATCGGCGACGGCACGGACGCGAAGCGCTCGACCATCGTGTCGATCAGCTCGTCGTGGAGACCTCGCGCGAAGCTCGACAGCCAGTAGTTGAGGGACCCGGATGGGTAGCCGGCGTCGAGGAGCGTGTTCATCACGGGGTAGGGCATCCGCCCGACCTCGACCACCGCCGGCGAGCCCCAGGTCTTGAACGGCGCCAGGTCCTCCTCGGCCTGCTCCGGCTCTCCCGTGTGGAACACGGCCATGGCGGCGACCTTCGTGCCCGATCCGTCGGGCGCGTGCACGAGAGCCCCGAACACGGTCAGGTCGTCGGGGCAGTTTGCCAGGGCGTCGCGGTAGAAGCGGAGCAACTCGGGCGCGGCGTCGAACGGGTGCGCGATCAACCCGCCGGTGACCTCCTCGAGCGGATGTAGGCGGTATGTGAAGGAGGTCGCGATCCCGAAGTTGCCGCCCCCGCCGCGGAGCCCCCAGAAGAGGTCGGGGTCGGAGGCCTCGGTCACGTCCAGGATGTCTCCGTCCGCATTGACGAGCTCGACGGCCAGCAGGTTGTCCGCGGCGAGGCCGTGCTTCGCCATCAGCCAGCCCAGCCCACCGCCGAGCGTGAGCCCGGCGATACCCGTCGTGGAGATCACGCCCCCGGTGACGGCGAGGCCGTGCTCGGCAGTGGCCGCGTTGAGCTCCGCCCAGTTGAGACCGCCCTCGGCCCGCGCCGTGCGGGCCTCCGGATCGACGCTCGTGCCCTTCATCTCGGCGAGGTCGATCATCACCGCGTCGTCGGCGACCGCGCGGCCGGCCACGTTGTGGCCTCCGCCGCGGACGGAGATGCCGAGCCCCGCGGCCCGTGCGAAGCGCACGCCGGCGGCCGCGTCGGCGGCGCTTCGGCAGCGGACGATGACGGCCGGCGCCCGGTCGACGAGGCCGTTGTGAACCCGGCGCGCCGAGTCGTAATCGTAGTCTCCGGGGCGCAGGACACGCCCGGAGAGGCGGCCGGAGAG
>Ga0299907_10002828_pt1 | contig 10901 bp, 13 predicted proteins | sample RVTome_16_FD_198680 | JGI IMG/M metagenome (GOLD analysis project Ga0299907, IMG submission 198680) | Soil microbial communities from uranium-contaminated site in the Upper Colorado River Basin, Wyoming, United States - RVT152D67 (version 2) ... | reverse complement strand
AGACCATGGCCGAGTGCATCCAGTGGCGGGACAGGGGCTCGCCGGTCACGGCGGTGGACTGGGCCACCTCACATTCGTGATGGGGGAAGATGAGGTCGGTGCCGCCACCGTGGAGGTCGAGGGTGGGCCCGTGAGCGGCCAGCGCCATGGCCGAGCACTCGATGTGCCAGCCCGGCCGGCCGGGCCCGAAAGGCGCCTCCCACGACGGCTCGTCCGGGGCCGAGCGTTGCCAGAGGGCGAAGTCCAGCGGGTCGCGTTTGGACGGGTCGTCGGGCCGGCCGCCCCGTTCCCGGGCCACGTCGATCATCTGCTCCCGGGACAGACCCGACAGGGATCCGAAGCGGGGGCTGGTGGAGACGTCGAAGAACACGTTGCCGTCCGCCTGGTAGGCGTGGCCCGAGTCGAGCAGGCGGCTCACCAGCTCGATGATCTGGGGGACGGCCTCGGTGGCCCGGGGCTCGGCCTCCGGGGTGCGCACCCCCAGCGCGTCCATGTCGGATCGGAACCGGGCCAGCTCCGCCTCGGCCAGCTCGAGGTAGTCGACGCCGAGCGCTTTGGCCTTGGGCAGGATCGAGTCGTCGACGTCGGTGACGTTGCGCACCAGAGCCACCTCGTGGCCGAGGTCCTCCAGCCGGCGGCTGAGCACGTCATAGGTGAGGTAGGTGGCGGCATGACCGAGGTGGGTGGAGTCGTAGGGCGTGATCCCGCAGACGTAGACCCGCACGGGGTTCCCCGCCGGTACGAAGTCGACCACCTCCCGGCGGGCCGTGTCGTAGAGGCGCATCCGCTCGCCGGTCAGCTCGGGACCTACGACGGCATGAGCTGGAGGGTGGCCCTCCCGCCGGAACGGAGGTTGACCGTGAGAATCACCGCGGTGAAGGCCTCCAGTCCCAGGGCGTTCTCCAGCGGGCCTCCATCGAGCGCCCGCAGGTCGGGCATGGCCGACACCAGCGCCTGGGCGGCCCGCAGGGCCTCGAGATGGTCGGAGACGATGGCCACGTCGCCCACCATGGGTGTGTCCAGGTTGGCGAAGGCGGCGGCGGGCACGTGGTGGAGGCCGGCAGCCACCAGGGCATCGGGCGCCGCCGCCTGCACGGCGGCGGCGATGGAGCCCAGCTCGGTCGGTACGTAGCGGAAGCTGGCTCCCACCTTGGCCAGGGAACTGGCCATGCTCACCACCGGCTTGCCGGCCAGGACATCGGCGTGCTCGGCCGCGGTGGCCACCGTGGCCCTCGCCGTCGTTCCCAGCACCACGATCTCCGCCAGCTTGGCCGCCTCCGAGTTGTGCACCGGCTCGATGCGGTCCATCCCGTGCCCCCACTGGTCCTGCAGCTGCTGGACCGTCGCCTCCGCCTTGGCGGGGTCACGGGAGCCGGCGTAGACCCGAAGGCCCACGCTGGCCAGCCGGGACACCAGACCCCGTCCGGCGGGCCCCGTGGCCCCCAGGACTCCTACTTTCATCACGGGGACAAGCTTGTCACACGTCATTAGGCTCGGGTCCATGAGCGTGAGGCCGGTTCTCGCCGCCCTGTGCCTGGTGGTCGCTGCCTGCGGGGGAGACGGCGGCTCGGGGGCGGCCCGCCAGGGCGGATCCACCCAGCAGGAGGGCCCCGGTGCGCCCTCCCAACGGCTGGCGCCCCTGCCCGACCCGCCCCGCACCGAGGTGGTGGGAACCTTCTTCGACGGCAAGGTGGTCGTGCTCGCCGGACTCCTCCAGGACAACTCCCCGAGCCGCCAGGTCGACTTCTACGATCCGGCCACCGACACCTGGACCGCCGGACCGCCGCTGCCGCGGGCGCTGCACCACACCGCCGCCGGGGTGCTCGACGGCCGCCTGTTCGTCGTCGGGGGCTACCTCGACCCCCAGTGGACGCCGGTGGCCGATGTGCACAGCCTGGGCCCCGGGGAGTCGGACTGGCGGACGGAGCCGGCCCTGGCCGGGCCCCGGGGCGCCCTGGCTGTCGCCTCCCTGCCCGACGCCCTGCTGGCGGTGGGGGGAGTGGGCAGCGGCGAGATGATCCGCACCGAGATCCTCCAGGCAGGGTCGAGTGCCTGGCAGCCCGGACCCAACCTCACCACCGCCCGCGAGCACCTGGCCGCCACCGGCGCCGGCGGGCGGGCGTTCGCCATCGCCGGCCGGGCCGGGAGCCTGGAATCGAACCGCGATTCCACCGAGTCGATGGCGCTCACCGATACGGCCTGGAAGGCCGAGCCGAAGCTGAACCACAGCCGGGGCGGGATCGGTGCCGCCGCTCCCGGCGACCGGCCCTGCGTGGCCGGCGGCGAGGAACCGCAGGGCCGGACCATCGCCGAGGTCGAGTGCCTCCAGGACGGACGATGGGTGATCGTCGCCCACCTCGAGGTTCCGCGCCACGGCGTCGCCGTGGTGGCCAACGGGAAGCGCCTCCACGTCATCGGCGGCGGTCCCAAACCCGGCCTCTTCGTCAGCACCACCCACGAAGCCTTCGACCTGTAACCCCACTTCGGTTCGCTGCTGGCAACGGGGCGAGGGAGGGAGGGGGAGGGGGTCCCCCGCCGACGACTGCGTCTCTATCTTTGGAGGAGGCGGAGGATCCCCCACCCCTCCCGACCGGGCTACAGATAGAGGCCGGTCTGGCCTTCGGAGCGCTCGGAGGCGACGGCGTGGATGTCCCGCTCGCGCAGGATGAGGTAGTCCTCGCCCCGGATCTCGACTTCGTAGCCGCTCTCGGGGGAGAACAGCACCAGGTCGGAGGGCTCGACGTTGCGCACGGTGGGGCCGAGCGCCATCACCTCACCCCACACCAGGCGGCGGTCGACGTTGGCCGTGGCGGGGATGACGATCCCGGATCGGGACTTGCGCTCTCCCGCCTCTTTGGAGGGCAGGATCAGGAGGCGGTCGGCGGTCATTCGGATCGACTGCTTGACGTCGTGGTCGTCGTCCGTCCTCTTGCGGGGCATCAGGACCTGCGGAGCAGGGACTGGCGGCTGGGGCTGGGGCACCCGGCCGCATTGCGATGAGCCGCCAGGCGAAGAGCCGTAGACATAGCCGCTCAGCGTACCGTCGCGTTCTCTCCGGGAGGTTCTTGCGGTGTACCGTCGACGGGCCATGACCCGACGCCGACTGCAGCCCGCCAGCCTGCTGGCCGGCGTTTTCATGCTCCTGGCGGCGTGTGGCGGCGGCGGTTCCGACACCCCTCCGCCCTCTTCCGCCGACGGGTCCACCGGGCCATCGGTCGGGCCGGGGACGCCGCTCACCATCAAGGCCGGCGACCTGTTCATGGACCCGAAGGAAGCCACCGTGCCGCCCGGCGCCGTCACCATCCACTACGTGAACGAGGGCGCCCAGCTGCACACGCTCCTGATCGACGGGATCGCAGGCCTCAGGCTGGAGGTGGCCGCCAGGGGTGATACCGACAGCGGGAACGTGAACCTGGAGCCCGGCCGCTACGCCTTCTTCTGCGATGTCCCCGGGCACCGGGAAGTCGGCATGGAAGGCACTCTGGTGGTGCCGTGACCGCCCTGCGCCGCCTGGCCGTCGTCACCACCGTCGTCACCTACCTGCTCGTGGTGGTGGGCGGGATGGTGCGTGCCACCGACTCGGGCCTCGGTTGTCCGGACTGGCCCCGCTGCCACGGCTCCCTGATCCCGCCGCTCGAGTACCACGCCATCATCGAGTACTCGCACCGGCTCGTCGCCTCGGTCGTCATCGTCCTGACGCTGGCGCTGGCCGGCGTCGCCCTCGCCGCCCGTCGCCGGATCGATGCCCGGCCCCGGCGCCTGGCCGTCGCCACCGTGCCGGTGGTGTTCTCCCAGGCGCTGCTGGGGGCGCTGGTGGTGGCGCTCGAGCTCCATGCCGAGGCCGTGGTCGCCCACCTGCTGGTGGCCATGACCCTCCTGGCCGTCCTCATCTCCCTGCTGGTGGAGACCACGCCGTCGGTACCCGCCCCCGGAGCCGCAACCGTCGACCGGGGGTTCGCCCGGGCCCTCACCTGGGTGACGGCGGCGACCCTCGGCCTCATGCTGCTCGGCTCCTACGTGAGCGGCCGGGACGCTGGCCTGGTTTTCCCCGACTGGCCGCTCTTCGACGGACGGCTGGTGCCGGCGGCGCACGGGCTGGCCGCCGACCTGCACTTCGCCCACCGCCTGCTGGCGGCCGCGGTGTCGGTGGCCATCTTCGTCCTGGCCCGCCGGGTCCGGCGCAGTCCCCAGGCCGGTCCGGTGACCGTCCTGGTCCGGGTCGCCTCGGCGGTGATCGGAATCGAGATCCTCGTCGGGGCGGGCAACATATGGACCCGCCTCAGCCCCGTCACCCGCACCGCCCACCTGGCCCTGGGCGCGCTGGTCTTCGCCGTCCTGTTCGCCGCCACCCGCCTCTCCTGGCGCCTGCCCGCCCCGGCCGTCGTCCGGGCAGGGGCTGCCGGCTCCGATTCCCGGGCGTCCGTGGGGAGCCGGACATGAAGGCACACGGCGTGCCGATGGCGCTGCCGGGGACGGAGGGATCGTCGTGGGCGGCCCGGGCCCGGATCTACCTGGCCCTCACCAAGCCCCGGATCATCGAGCTGCTGCTGGTCACGACCGTCCCGGCCATGGTCCTGGCCGATCGTGGCCTCCCCGACCCGTGGCTGGTGGTGGCGGTGCTGGTCGGCGGCACCCTGGCCGCCGGTGGCGCCAACACCATCAACTGCGTCATCGACCGGGACATCGACGAGAAGATGGGCCGCACCAAGCGCCGCCCGCTCCCCGCCGGGGCGGTGTCTCCCACCGCCGCCCTGCGGTTCGGCCTCGCCCTCGAGGCGGCCGCCTTCGTCTTCCTGTGGGCCACGGTGAACCTGCTGGCCGCCCTGCTTTCTGTGGGGGCGACGGCCTTCTACGTGTTCGTCTACACCATGTGGCTGAAGCGGACGACGGCCCAGAACATCGTGATCGGGGGAGCCGCCGGGGCGGTGCCGGTCCTGGTGGGCTGGGCGGCGGTGACCGGCCGGGTCGGGCTGCCGGCCTGGGTGATGTTCGCCATCGTGTTCATGTGGACGCCGCCGCATTTCTGGGCCCTGGCGCTCCGCTACCACGACGACTATGCCGCCGCCGGCGTCCCCATGCTTCCCGTGGTGGCCGGCCCCAAGGCCGCCGCCCGTCAGATCCTGGCCTATTCGGTGGTCCTGGTGGCCGTGACCCTCACCCTGTGCCCGGCGGCCCAGATGGGGCCGGTGTACCTGGTGGCCGCCCTCGTCCTCGGCGCCCGCTTCCTGCGCTGCGCCCAGGTGCTGTCCCGGGACGGCACCCCCAAGGCGGCGATCCGGCTGTTCTCCTACTCGATCACCTACCTGGGCCTGCTGTTCGCCGCCATCGCCCTCGACGCCATCCTGCTGTCGCAATCCTGAAGCGTCAGCCCTCCTCATGAAGCACCTCAAGCTCCTCGCCGTGGTCGTCGCCCTGGCCGCCGTGCCCGGGAGCCTCCTGATCCGGCGGGCCCTGACCGAGGAGTCCCGTCGGGAACCGCTCCGGTCCGGTCCGGCCCCCGCCTTCAGCCTGGAGGCCACCGACGGAGCCACGGTGTCGTCGTCGTCGTTCGCCGGCCGTCCGGCCGTGGTGCACTTCTTCGCCTCGTGGTGCAAGCCGTGCCGCGACGAGGTCGCCGTCCTCGACGCCGCCCGCCAGAAGCATCCCGATCTGGCCGTGGTCGGCGTGGTGGTGCGGGACGACCCCGCCGACGCCGGTCGGGCGGCCCGGGAACTCGGCCTGCGATGGCCCCTGGTGCTCGATCCCGACGAGGAGACGGCCCGGGCGTGGGGAGTGGACAGCGCCCCGGTCACCTTCTTCGTCGGCGCCGACGGCGGCATCACCGGGCGTCTCATCGGTCCGGTCAACCGGCTCACGCTCGATCGTCAGCTGCAGCGGATCCTCTGAGGGCAACCGTCAAAGGCGGCAGTGAAGGGGGCGTGGGCCGCCGGCGCGACGAGGCCCGCCCAACCGGCGCTGCTGAGCCCCTATATCCGGGACTGAGCCACGCCGGTTCGGAACGCGGGGGCCGGAACCCCCAACCGGCGCTGCTGAGCCCCTATATCCGGGACTGAGCCACGCCGGTTCGGAACGAGGGGGCCGCGGACGGCCCGCGGCGAATCCCACCTCGCGACGCCGGCCCCCCCGACCCCCTTCATTGCGCTTTTGACGTCGGCGCCGAGCTCACTCCTCCCAGCGGAAGAACCGCACGGCGGCCAGGGGGGCGGCGACCGCCCAGCCGGCGAGGACGGCGAGCTCGCCGGCGGGCACGCCGGTCCCGGTCAGGGCTCCCCGGAGGCAACTGGCCAGGGGAGCGGCGGGAAGGATCCGGGCGAGAGCCTCGAGGGCGCCGGGCAGGCGCTCGAGGGGAAAGGCCATGCCCCCGAGGAGGAGCAGCAACAGGTAGAGGCCGTTGGCCAGGGCCAGGGTGGCTTCCGCCCGCAGCGCGCCGGCCATGAGCAGGCCCAGGCCGGCGAAGGCCACCGTGCCGGCAGCCATGATCGCCGCCGCCGGCAGCAACCCGCCGGCGCCGGGCAGAGACCAGCCCAGAGCCACGCCGGTGGCCACCAGGACGGCGGCCTGGATGCCCTCCAGGCCGACGACGGTCACGGTCTTGGCCACCAGCAGGGCATCGCGCCCCAGGGGGGTGGGACCGAGGCGCTTGAGGACGCCGTAGCGGCGCTCGAAGGCGGTGGCGATCCCCAGGCTGACCATGGCCGTCGACATCACGGCCAGAGCCAGCACACCCGGGACGAGGAAGTCGAGCGGCTCCTCGTAGCCCGTCTCGAACAGGTCGATGCTGCCGAAGAAGACGAGCACCCCGACGGGAATCCCCAAGGTGACGAGGAGGCTCTCGCCCCGCCGCAGGGTGAGGGCGGTCTCTACCCGGGCCTGGGCGGCGACCGCCCGGGCCCTCACCGGCGCCGTCCCCGGCGACGGCCCGATCCGCCCGTTCCCGCCTCCGGCTCCGTGGTTCGAGCGGACTCGGCGGTGAGGGTGAGGAACACGTCCTCCAGGCTGCGGCGGCCGGCCTGCAGGTCTCCCAGGGCCACGTCGTGCTCGGCCAGCCAGCCCGCCAGAGCCGAGATCAGCGCCGGTGTCCCGCCCGCCCGCACGACGTAGCGTCCGGGCCGCTCCTCGCTCACCGCTCCCGGCTCCAGGCCGGCGGCGACGGCCAGACCGGCGCAATCGAGACCGGGCACGGCCGAGAAGCGGGTCTCGTCGCCGCCCGCGCCGGCGGTGAGCTCGTCGGGCGAGCCGAGCGCCACGAGACGACCGGCGTCGATGATGGCCACCCGGTCGCAGAGGCGCTCCGCCTCGTCCATGGCGTGGGTGGTGAGCAGCACGGTCGTCCCCCGCTCCCGCAGGCCGTTGACGACCTCCCAGGTGGTCAGCCGGGCGTGGGGGTCCATCCCGGCGGTGGGCTCGTCGAGGAACACCACCCGGGGCCGGCCCACCAGAGCGAGCGCCAGGGAGAGGCGCTGACGCTGGCCGCCGGACAGCCGGCGGACCACCGTCCCGAGCGAGGCCCGGAGGCCGACGAGATCCAGCAGCGCTTCCGGGTCATCGGGATCGTCGTAGTAGGCGGCGAACAGGTGCAGGGCTTCGAGGGGTCGGATGCCCGGATAGAGGCCGCCCTCCTGGAGCATCACCCCGATGGACGCAGCCAGGTCCGCCCGCTCCGACGCCGGGTCGCGTCCCAGCACCCGGACCGAGCCGGAGTCCGGCCGGCGGAAGCCCTCCAGCGTCTCCACCGTGGTCGTCTTGCCGGCGCCGTTCGGGCCGAGCAGGCCGAACACCTCGCCCGGCGCCACCATGAAGGACAGGCCGTCGACCGCCACGGTGGGGCCATAGGCCACCCGGAGGCCATCGACCGCTACGGCCGCGTCCACGACGTCCATGGACTCAACGGGTGACGACGAGGACGACGGCGATGAAGACGTAGAGCGCCAGCAGGCCGGCCGCGATCCGCCACTTGGTGGCGGGCGTGACGTCCCGGTCCTGACTCATCCCGCAGGCCGGGCAGCGGGCCGCGGGGTCCGGCAGCGGCGTCTCACAGAGGCGGCAGACGGGGGGCTGGGGCTCCGGCAGGGTCATCGGGCGCCACGCTAGTGGCGGCGGGAGGCGGGGCAGGGGCCCCCGCCGACGCCGCGATGAGCCGCCAGGCGAAGAGCCATGGGCATCGTCACGGTACCCGCAGCCCACATACCCGGGGGTAACCTCCGGAGCCATGATCAGCATCGACGAGTTCCGGGCCGAGGCCACCGCCTTCCTCGACGCCCACGCCGAGCCCCGCCGGGAGAAGAGCCTCGCCTGGGGCGAGGGATCCGATCAGGTCTCCCTGTTTCCCGAGCTCAGCCCCGAGGAGGAGACGACACTGGTCAAGGCGGCCAAGGAGTGGCGGGCCAAGGTCTACGACGCCGGCTTCGGTTGGATCAGCGGGCCCGTCGAGTACGGCGGACGGGGCCTGCCCCGGGAGTACGAGCGGGCCTGGCAGTCGCTGGAATCGGGTTACGACATCCCGTCCCAGGGCCCCTTCGGGATCGGTCTGGGGATGATCGCCCCCACCATCGCCGCCCACGCGGTGGAGGAGGTGAAGCAGCGTTACCTCCCGGCCATGTACCGGGGCGACGTCATCGCCTGCCAGCTGTTCTCCGAGCCGGTGGCCGGCTCGGACCTGGCCGGAATCCAGACCCGGGCACTCCGGGACGGCGACGAGTGGGTCCTGAACGGCCAGAAGGTATGGACGTCGGGCGCCGAGTTCTCCGACATCGGCGAGATCATCACCCGGACGTCCACCGACCCCGAGAGCCGCCACCGGGGCCTGACCATGTTCGTGGTCGACATGCACGCTCCCGGCGTGGAGGTCCGGCCGCTGCGGCAGATGACGGGCGGAGCCAGCTTCAACGAGGTGTTCTTCACCGACGTGCGGGTGCCGGCCGAGTTCCTCCTCGGGGACGTGGACCAGGGCTGGACGGTGGCGCTCACCACCCTCATGAACGAGCGGATGGCCATCGGCGGCGGCTCCATGGCTCCCGGCCAGGCGATCTCCCGTCGCCTCCAGCAGCTCGCCCACCACCTGGACCGGGCCGCCGACCCCGGTGTCCGCCAGGCGCTGGCCGACATCTACATCAACTCCTCGGTGGCCCGCTTCACCACCATGCGGGCCATGGCCAAGCTGCAGGCCGGCCAGTTGCCCGGGGCGGAAGCCTCCACCCTGAAGCTGGCGCTGACCAACAACCTCCAGCGCATCTCGTCCGCCGTCAGCACCATCCTCGGGCCCCGGCTCACCGCCGACACCGGTGAGTGGGGGACCTACGCCTGGGCCGACCTGCTGCTGGGGGTCCCCGGCCTGCGGGTGGCGGGCGGCACCGACGAGGTCATGCGCAACATCGTCGGCGAGCGGGTCCTCGGCCTCCCCAAGGAACCCCGCGGCACGTAGTGGGCGCGAGGGCCGGCTGACCCGTGGAGTTCGCCGAGGCGGTGCGCCGGCGGCGCATGGTGCGCAACTTCACCGCCGAGCCGGTCGACCGGGAGATGCTCGACGGGATCCTGGACCTGGCCCGGCGGGCGCCGTCGGCGGGGCACACCCAGGGCTTCGCCTTCCTGATCCTGGAGGGGGCCGACCAGGTGGGCCGGTTCTGGGACGCCACCTTCCCCGCCCCCGAGCGGGAGTCGTTCCGCTGGCCGGGCCTGTTCCGCGCCCCGGTGATCGTCCTGCCCTGCTCCTCCAAGGCCGCCTACCTGGATCGCTACGCCGAGCCGGACAAGGGATGGACGGACCGGGACGAGTCGCGCTGGCCGGTGCCCTACTGGGACGTCGACTGCGCCTTCGCCACCATGACGCTCCTCCTCGGCGCGGTCGACGCCGGTCTCGGCGCACTGTTCTTCGGCATCTTCGACGGCCTCCCTCAGCTGCGGGCTGCCTTCGGCATCCCCGACGTCTTCACACCCATCGGGGCGCTGGCGCTCGGACACCCCGCTCCTGACGAGCCGTCCCCGTCGCTGGCCCGGGGCCGCCGGCCCTGGGAGGACACGATCCGCCGCGGCCGGTGGTGACCCCCACATGGGACGATGTCGCCGTGAGCGGGGGCGGGACGATCCTGGTGGTGGACGACGAGGCCAACATCGCCGATCTGGTCGAGCTCTACCTGCGCAAGGAGGGCTTCAGGGTCCTCAAAGCCGCCAGCGGCGAGGAGGGGCTGACGGCGGCCAGACGGGAACGGCCCCGCCTGGTGGTGCTCGATGTGGGCCTGCCCGGCATCGACGGGCTCGAGGTGTGCCGCAAGCTCCAGGCTGACGCCCCCCTCCCCGTCATCTTCCTCACCGCCCGGGACTCGGAGATCGACCGGGTTCTGGGCCTGGAGATGGGCGCCGACGATTACCTCACCAAGCCCTTCTCGCCCCGGGAGCTGGTGGCCCGGGTGAAGGCGGTGCTGCGCCGCTCCGAGCCGGCCGCCCCGGCCGCCACGGTGATCGAAGTGGGCCGGGCGGTCATCGACCTCGGCCGGCGGGAGGTCCGGGCCGGCCCCGGGGTGCGGGGTGTCCCCGCAGAAACCGGGGTGCGGGGTGTCCCCGCAGAAACCGGGGTGCGGGGTGTCCCCGCAGAAACCGGGGTGCGGGGTGTCCCCGAAGAAACAGCTCGGGTAGTGGACCTGACCGCCAAGGAGTTCGAGCTGCTGCGCTACCTGGCCGAACGTCCCGGGCTCGCCCTCTCCCGCCAGCAGATCCTCGACGGCGTCTGGGGCTACGGCTGGTACGGCGATCCCCGCACGGTCGACGTCCACGTCGCTCAGGTGCGCAAGAAGCTCGGCGACGCCGTGACCCTCACCACCGTGCGGGGCCTCGGCTACCGCCTCGAGAAGTGAGCGGACCCGTCGCCGACCAGCTGGACCCCCTGCCCCCGCCCGGCCGCGAGGCGG
>Ga0299907_10002827_pt1 | contig 10904 bp, 8 predicted proteins | sample RVTome_16_FD_198680 | JGI IMG/M metagenome (GOLD analysis project Ga0299907, IMG submission 198680) | Soil microbial communities from uranium-contaminated site in the Upper Colorado River Basin, Wyoming, United States - RVT152D67 (version 2) ... | reverse complement strand
GAAGGGCGCCATGACGTTCGGCGCCATGTGGCGCAGGATGATCCGCAGATGCGAGAAGCCCATGGCGCGCGCCGCATCGACGTACGGAATCTCCCGGATCGCCAGCGCGTTCGAGCGCACCACCCGGGCGCAACGGGGAATGAACGGGATCGTGATGGCGAAGATCACGTTCTGGATGCCGGTGCCGAAGATGGCGACCACCGCCAGCGCCATGATGATCAGCGGGAACGCCATGAAGACGTCCATGACGCGCTGGAAGATCAGGTCGACCTTGCCGCCGAAATAAGCGCTGCCGACACCGAGGATGAGGCCGCCGAAGGCGCCGACCCCCGCCGCGGCAAAACCGACGAACAAGGCGGTGCGCGCGCCGTAAATAATGCGGGTCAGCAGGTCGCGGCCGAACTGGTCGGTGCCAAGGAAGAAATCGGCGCCGGGCGGAACCAGCATGTGCTCGAAGGAATTCGCCTCCGGATCATAGGGCGAAAGCCATGGCGCGAAGACCGCCATGACCACCATCCCGAAGACGACAATCGCCCCAAAGACGCCCAGGGGCTGCTTGCGGGCCATGGTCTTTGCCCGCTCATACCATGAGCGGCGATCGAGCAGTTCTTCTATCGTCGCATTGACTTGGGTTTCTTCTACCGTGCTCATGATTTTTCCTCCCTAGCTGTAGCGGATCCGCGGATCCAGCCAGGCGTAAAACAGGTCAACGACGAAGTTCGTGATGATGAAGATCAGGACCACGAGCATCACCAGTGACTGCGTCATGGTGTAGTCCTGGTTCGTGACGGATTCGACGAACAGCTTGCCCAGCCCGTTGAGGTTGAACACCTGTTCGGTCACGACCAAGCCGCCCATCAGGAAGGCGAACTCGATGCCGATGACCGTCACGACCGGCAGCATCGCGTTCTTCAGCGCATGCCGGTTGATGATCACCTTCTCGAGCAGGCCCTTGGCGCGCGCCGTGCGGACATAGTCCTCGCGCAACACCTCGAGCAGCGCGGACCGCGTCATGCGGGTCGCCACCGCCGAATAGCGGTAGCCCGTCGCAAGCGCCGGCCAGATCAACTGGGCAATGTTACCGAGCGGATCCTCGAAGGGCGACACGTAGTTGATCGGCGGCATCCAGGCGGCTCCGAACCACGCCTGGGTCGTGATCAGCAGCCCGAGGATGATCAGGATGCCGAGCCAGAAGGCGGGGATGGCGATGCCGGCAATGCTGAACGACCGGACGACATAGTCGATCCAGGTGTTCTGCTTGATCGCGGAGATCGTCCCCATCGGGATCGAGATCATGATGCTGAACACGGTCGCGATGATTGCGATTTCGAGCGACAGCTTGAACCGCAAGGCGATCTCATGCGTCACCGGTTGGCCGGTCCACATGGAGGTGCCGAAATCGAACACGGCTATTCCTGCGAGGAACCGGCCAAACTGAACGAAGAAGGGATCGGCGATGCCGGTTTGCACTCGGCACAGATCGATCGCCGCCTGGTCGACGAATGCCCCCTCGCCGGCGAGCCGCAACATGCAGACGTCGCCTGGGATGAGCCGGAGCAGGGTGAAGACCAAGATGGCCGCCCCGATCATCGTCGGAATCATCAAAAGAACGCGCTTTACCGTGTATTTGTACATGGGCTTTGCCTCACCTGGTCCAAATCTGCTTTTCGGGGCCGTTCTGACGCGGACATACTTGCAGATGGTTGCCCTGAGTATGCCGTTTCGCCCGCGTTATATCAACGTCAGACCGCTGCTGACGGTCTTGGTGTACCGTACCATTATAGTTAGTCCGTCCGTTTCGGCTTCCGTCCGTCGCCGCGGCGGCGGCGGACGGGGCCGAAATCCTTACGTTAACGAAGCTTCGGGTCGATCCACACGTTCTCCAGTCCCTGGTTCACGTAGTGGCTCGGTCCGCTGTTCCAGCCCTTGAAGTAGGAGCGTTGTACGGTAATTCGATACCACCAAAAGGCCGGGATATACTGGGCCTCATCGAGCAGGATGTGCTTTTCATAGGCACGCATCTTCTCGTACTGCTTTTTCGAGTTGGTTTCGTAAAGCATGGCGAAATACAGCTCGTTCGACTTCTTGTCGGTCGTGTTCGAATAGTTGTTGCCGGCGCCGGAGATGTATTTGGAGGTGTCGATCGTCGGGTTGACGATGGTCTGCGCGTTCGGGTCGACCGCGACGTCGAAGTCGCGGGTCTGGCGCATGCCGGCGTACCACGGCCCCGTCGGTACGACTTTCTGGTCCGCGTCGATGCCGACCTTGCGCCACTGGTCGACATACCAGGTGCCGATGATCTTGTACGGCTGGTCGACCGCACGGTTCCAGACCGACAGCTTCAGCTTCGATTGGCCGGCGTCCTTGAGCAGCTGCTTGGCCTTCTCGCGCGACGCCTTGATGTCGCCGTAACCCGGCATGTCGGCGAGCCACTCCTTCTTTGCCTCCAGGGGATGCCCCGGGAAGACAATTCCGCCGACATACTTGGTGATGGCGATCTGCGAGATCGCGTCGGCGGTGCCGTACCGGTCGAGCGCATAGGCGAGCGCCTGGCGGACGCGCGGATCCTGGTATTCGGGTTTTTTCTGGTTCGGCGACGCGCCGATCAGCACGTTCCAATTGCTTTCCTGGACCTTGACCTTGTCGCCGAGCGCATTCACCAGGTCGTCGCGCGCCTTCGGCGGGAAGCCGCGGAACTCGACCGCCGCGCGGTCGCCGCGGATCGACTGCAGGCGGACCGACATCTTCGGCGCCTGGATCGCCTTGAAGCCATCAAGGTAGGGCTGTCCCTTGACGAAGTAATTCGGGTTTTTCTTGCCTTCGATGAAGGCGCCCGGCTGTTCCTGAACGAAGGTGAAGGCGCCGGTACCGTTGATGTTCTTCTGGTGCCACTTGTAGCCGTGCGTATCGAGGTCCTTCTTCGCGTAGACGAAGTTGAAGGGCGAGGCCAGCGCGGGAATGATTGCAGGCAGCGGCCGCTTCATCTTCACCACGAGCTTGTAGGGCTCCGGCGCTTCGACCGATGCGATCTGCGTGTACCAGGATTGGCGCGCGCTCGGCACGCCTTCCGGCGGGAACGCGATCTTGTCGATCGTGGCCTTGATGTCCGCCGAAGTCAGCGGCGTGCCATCGTGGAACTTGACGTTCTGGCGGATTTTGAAGGTGTATGTCAGCCCGTCCTTGGACTCGTCCCATTTGCCTTCGCAAAGCTCGCAAATGAAGTCGGTCGGGTCTTGAAGATTGTCGGGGTTGGCGCGGAGCAGAAGGCTGTAGAAGGGACGGATGGGGTGAACGACGCCGAAGGTTTGTTCGAAGTGAGCGTCGTAGGAAGGCGCCGTGCTGGCTACGACGAAGGTGAGGATGCCGCCGCTGACCGGTTTATCCGCGGCTGAAGCCGCACCCCCCCAGCCGCAGGCGACCGCGGCTGTGACAAAGGCATGAGTCGCAATTCTACGGTAAGACATGTCGATTTCGCACTCCTTGGAAAAAAGCACATGATCAACACCTCGCGCCGCCATGGGCGGCGGCGCTCTGGAACCACCGGACGCAGAGAGGAAGAGGCGGTCCGGTTACACTTCCGTGCAGGCCACCCAGTGGCCTGGACGCAACTCCCTGAACTCTGGAACCGCCTTTTTGCAGCCGTCGACTGCCAGCTCGCAACGCGGATGGAAGACGCATCCGCTCGGCGGGTTGATCGGGCTCGGAATCTCGCCCTTGATGATCTTGTGCTCGCGCCGCGATTCGATCGTCGGATCGGGAATCGGCACGGCGTTGAGCAGCGCCTTCGTGTAGGGATGCATCGGATTGTCGAACAGCTCGTCGCAATCGGCGAGCTCGACCATCTTGCCGAGATACATCACGGCCACACGGTGGCACAGGTGGCGCACGACGCTGAGGTCATGCGCAATGAACAGATAGGTCAGGCCAAATTCGTCGCGCAGGTCTTCCAGCAGGTTGATCACCTGCGCCTGGATCGACACGTCGAGCGCGGAAACCGCCTCGTCGCAGACGATGAAATCGGGATTCATCGCGAGCGCGCGTGCGATGCCGACGCGCTGGCGCTGGCCGCCGCTCATCTCGTGCGGATAGCGGTCGGCGAATCGCGGACTGAGGCCGACGACGTTGAGCAGCTCGAGCACCCGCTTGTCACGGTCCCTCCGGTCGGGAATGACGTTGTGCACCCGCATCGGCTCCGACAGGATATCGCCGATCTTCATGCGCGGATTCAGCGAGCTGTAAGGATCCTGGAAGATCACCTGGATCTTCTGGCGATACGGCACCATCGCCTTGCTGCCGAGGTTATTCAGATTGACGCCGTTGTAGAGGATCTCGCCCGCGGTGGCCTTCTCCAGCTGCAGGATGCAGCGACCGGTCGTCGTCTTGCCGCAGCCGGACTCGCCGACCAGCCCAAGCGTCTCGCCCTTTCGGATGTTGAAGCTGATGCCGTCGACGGCCTTCACATGAGCGACGACCTTGGGAATGATGATCCCCTCGGTCACCGGGAAATGCATCTTGAGGTTCTTGACCTCGATCAGGTTCTCCTGCAGAGCCGGTCTCGGCGAAGGCGCCGATTCAGACATTCGGGCGACCGTCGCTTCGCTCATGACACCACCTTTCCGGCCGAGGTTAGGCTGTTCTTTTCCCAGCATGCGGAGTAGTGCTGCGGGCCTATCTGTTCGAGTGCGGGATTTTCTTGCTCGCACCGGGCGACCGCGTAGCGGCAGCGGGGGCGGAACGGGCATCCCGCCCCGAGCCGCGCCAGATCGGGCGGCTGCCCCTCGACCGGATCGAGCTTCGCCTGCCGCGGCAGGTCGAGGCGCGGGACCGATTTGAGGAGCGCCAGCGTGTAGGGGTGCCGCGGATTGTGATACACGTCGGCGGCGGTTCCGGTCTCGATGATCTTGCCGGCATACATCACGTTGACGCGGTCGGCATAGCGCGCGACGACGCCGAGGTTGTGCGTGATGATGATCAGGGCCACGCCGAACTGGCGGGTGAGGTTCTTCATGAGCTCGAGGATCTGCGCCTGGATCGTCACGTCCAGCGCGGTCGTCGGCTCGTCCGCGATGATCAGCTTCGGCTCGCAGGCGAGCGCGATGGCGATCATCACGCGCTGGCGCATGCCGCCCGACAGATGGTGTGGATACTGCGACAGGCGACGCTGCGGCTCGGAAATGCCCACCATGCCCAGCAGCTCGACCGCGCGGGCGTTCGCTTCCTCGTCCGACATGCCGAGATGGTGCTGCAGCGTCTCGGTGATCTGCATCCCGATGGACAGCACCGGGTTCAGCGACGTCATCGGCTCCTGGAACACCATGGCGATGTCGTTGCCGCGGACGCTGCGCATTTCCTCGTCGCTGAGCTGCAGCAGGTCGCGGCCTTCGAACCTGATGCTGCCGCCGACGATCTTGCCGGGCGGATCGGCGACCAGCCGAAGGATCGAGAGGGCGCTGACAGATTTGCCGCAGCCCGATTCACCGACAACGGCGACCGTTTCGCCCGCGCCGACGGTGTAAGAAATTCCGTCGACCGCCTTGACGACGCCCGCCGATGTAAAGAATTGCGTCTGCAATCCCTCGATTTCGAGAAGAGTAGTCACAAGCCCTCCCTGGCTAATGTTGCGTTTTTTCTTTTTGGGGTGAAGTAAAACGGTAGGCAGGCCTGTCCACCTTGTCAACGACCATGTCCCTCAGGTCGTCGCTGGATCTCAAGCCGCAAACCGCGCTTACTTCCCCGGATCGCGCGTATAGTTAATGCTGCGGTATGGCTTCAGGTCAAATCCGTCGGCCCTGTCGCAGCCTTTTTTACACTCAAAGACGCGCCGTTCAGGGCGCGTCTCTTGAGGGCATTGAACAACACGGGGCGGACCCGTGTCAATCAGGCGAGGTACGGCGGCGTTTGGCCGGTCAGGGCTGCAGCGCCGGTGCGGGCCGCCGCAGCAGCGCCGCGAACCAGCTCGGCACCAGCTCGCCGAGGCGGCTCGCCTCGACCGCTTCCGTCAGCCGCATGGTCGTCGAGGCCAGGAAGGGGACGCTCTGCAGCGCCAGCAGCGCCGCAAACTGCCGTTGTTCGGTTACCTGGAACTCGTTCATCAGGTAGACCGTCGCTCCGGCCGCGGCCAGCAACACGCCGAGGACGAGCTCCGGCATGGCGAGCTGGGCCAGCCGGCCCGGCCTGGACATGCCGCCCTTGTCTGTGCGCCGGAAGGGCAGGTTCTGCGCGATCAGGCCGGCAAATACGGCGCGGGCGATGGTGAGCTGAAGGCTCATTGCGCTGATCGCCGCGCCGACGATGCGGGCGGTCGTGGTGTCGACCCGGCGCCGGTACAGCAGCGCGGTGTGCAGCGCCATGATCGCATAGGCCGTGAACACCGGCGCCAGAAGGGCGGCCGGCGGGAAGGCCACGAGATCGAGCAGCATCAGCGGGACGCCGACGAGATTGAGGACCGCGAGGCCGACGCCGGCCGCGTCCGCGATCCAGTTCATCCAGCCCGTCGCGAAATGCCATTTCTGTCCGAAGGTAAGATCGCGGCCGCCGGGCAGGAACGCCTTCCAGTGCTTGCGCAGGATCTGCATCGCGCCGTAGGCCCAGCGCTGGCGCTGGGTGCAATAGGCGGCGACGCTGTCGGGCAGCACGCCCTGGCCGTAGCGGCGGTTGGTGTAGTGGGCGAGGCCGCCGCTGCGGAAGATGCGGAGGCCGAGTTCGGTATCCTCGACGATGGTGTCCGTCGCCCAGCCGCCGACGTTCAGCATGGCCTGCTTGCGGATCAGCAGCATCGTGCCGTGCGTGATGATGGCGTTTTCCTCGTTGCGCTGGACCATGCCGATATCGAAGAAGCCGGCATACTCGGCGTTCATCATCCGCTGGGTCAGGCTGACGCCCCTTTCGTCGTGGTCCTGCGGCGCCTGCACCATCGCGACCTTGGGGTCCGCGAAGGCGGGCACGAGATTGGCGAGCCAGTCCGGGCTGACGCGGTAGTCGGCGTCGATGATGCCGACCACTTCCGCCTGCGGATCGGTGAGGCGCAGCGCTTCGTTGAGCGCGCCCGCCTTGAAGCCGCTGACCTTCGGCAGATTGATGAAACGGAAGCGCTCGCCGAGTGCCTGGCAATGGGCTTCAACCGGACGCCACAGGCGCTCTTCCGGCGTGTTGTTGACAACGACCAGCACCTCGAAATCCGGATAGGCGAGGCGGGCGAGGCTGCTCAGGCTCGCATTGACCACTTCCGGCGATTCGCGGCAGGCCGGAAGATGGATCGACACTTTCGGCAGGCGGCCGGGCGCCGCCGTCCGTGCCGGCCGGCGGAACAGCCGGGCCGGCTCGTCGCCCCACAGCACCTGCGCCATCTCGCCGAACCGCATCAGCGTCAACGCGATCAGGGGCAGCAGCAACGCCAGGCCGACGCCGTAGAACAGGCCCTCGCCGATCGTGAGGTAGGAGACGACCGGGTGATAGAGCACCAGCGCGAGCCCCGCGCCGGCGGCGTTGCACGCCAGCGCGACGGCAAGGCCCTGGGCGAAGGAGAATCGCCGGAGCGCCAGGATGGCGAAGCACAGGAGCCCGCCGAGCACCAGCGCGAGGCGCATGGCGGCGCCGTTGTCGGAATGGATCGGCCCGGTGAGCGCGAACTTGGCCTTGCCGGACGCGTCGAACAGGCCCCAGTAGGTGCCGACCGTGCCTTCGTTGGTCTTCCACGGCTGATCGAAGGCCTCGACGATGTTGTAGTCGATGCCGCGGCGCCGCGCGGTGGAGATGAAATAGCGCAGGATCGAGGCTTCCTCGATCCGGCCGGTGACCGCTTCGCCGCGGTTATAGCCGCCGCTCGGCCAGCCGAACTCGGCGATCACGATGTTCTTGTCGGGGAAGGTCTCCTGCAGCCGGTCGTGGATCTGCTCGGCATAGGGGACCGCCTGCTCCGGCGGCAAGCCTTCCCAGTAGGGCAGGACGTGCGCGGAGATGTAGTCGACTTCCGCCGCCAGCTTCGGATACTGCAGCCAGACGTGCCACGGCTCGGCGGTCGTCACCGGCAGCATGGTGCGGGCGCGCACCTCGCGCAGCAGGGCGATCAGCTCGTCGACGGTGATCTCCTTGCGCAGCAGGGCCTCGTTGCCGACGATCAGGCTGCGGACGTTCGGGTAGTGCTGCGCCGCGCCGATCGCGGCCTCCATCTCGCGGCGGGTCGACACCGGATCCGTCTCGACCCAGACGCCGAGCGTGACCGATAGGCCATGCTTGGCGGCGATGCCCGGAAGGTCTTCCATGCCGCGGGTGGCGTTGTAGGTACGGACGGAATCGGTCCAATCGGCCAGGATGCCAAGGTCGGTGTCGATCTGCTCCGCCGTGACGGCGCCCGGCTTGGCGCCGCTCGGCAGGTCGCGTCCCGGCATGTACGACAGCGATGCGACGCGGCCGGTGACTTCCGGCGCATACACGGTCCGCTCGAACTTGCGCCATACCATCGCATGGGCGGTGACCGCGACCAACATGCACAGCAGCAGCTTGATGAAGCGTGACATCTTTATGTGTAGGCCTAGCTCGAATGTGCCCCTGTCGGCGGCGCCAGCTGTTTCCGGCGCGTTTCCGCGATTCAGCCTCACGAGGGAACCGCTTGTCTTTTTTAGGATTTTCGCGGTCCTAGGCAAAGAGGACTTATCCATTATGGTCTCGGTAATTTCGGGGTAGTACCGTCGTTTGAGAGAGCTCTGCCCGCAGCCGCGCACACCCCATCAATTCGGGGTAATTCCCGCGCACCCTGCGTGCCGTCGACACCTTAGGGTGGTTAACGGCTCACTGGGGCGGATGTTCCGGAAACGGTTTTACGAGATGCTGGACGCTGTGCCGGATCGAGGCGATCTCCCACTCGCGCGGAGAAATGGAGATGCGCCAGCCGAATTCAATGGCCACTTGGTACCTTCCTGAAAATATTTTTTTATTCCTGCGATCAGTAGCTTATTGCCGCATTTTGGGGTCTCGTGATGGCGAAATTAAGGCGTCTTGCGGGCGTGGGCGAATGGCTTACGGGCAGTATTTCAGTGGCAGGGCGGTCGTGTACTTGATGCATTCCATGGCAAAGCTGGACGTGACGTCGGACAGCTCGATCGAGCCTATCAGGCGCTTGTAGACCGCGTCGTAGGCGGCGATGTCGGGGACGACGATCCGCAGCAGATAGTCCACGTCGCCGCTCATCCGGTAGAACTCCACGACTTCCTCGATGGCCGAGACGGCCGCGGCGAACCGTTCCAGCCAGGCGACGTCGTGGTGCTGCGTGCGGACCGCTACGAAGACCGTGACCCCCACGTGAAGCTTTCCCCGATCGAGCAGGGCGACCCGCCGGGCGATCACGCCGGCTTTCTCGAGATTCTGGATCCGCCGCCAGCAGGGGGTGGAGGAGAGGCCGACCCGCTCGCCGATCTCGGCGACGGAAAGCGTGGCATCTTCCTGCAAACACGTGAGAATTTGGCGGTCGTGCGCATCCATAAGAGATTGCAGCCTAATATTGTGGAAATTACTAGAATTTCATTCTAATTGAATGCCGAATTTATGGTGAAAAAGCAAACTATTTCCCGAGAGTCTAGGATATGGTTGGCGCACCATGACGCCCATCGACCTCTTCACCCGCCACCCTGCATCCGTCGGCGAGAGCTACGGCGAGCACTTTCAGGCCGCGGCGGGTTTCGGCCTGCGCATGCTTCTCGGCGGGGCCGCCTGCCTGGTCCACGCGGTCTTTCCGTTCCTGTTCGTCAAGACCGGCAGCGGCATCATCCGCGCGCTGCACGACAGGATGGTCGTCAACCGGCGACCGCAGACCGCAGAGCCCGGCGTCGGCGCGGTGCTCGAGCAAGGCCAGGGCTGACCGGCGCGACGCTGGCCGCTAACGAGCAGCCATCCGTGGCAACAGGAAATCGCCGGCAAGCCGCATCGCGGCGTCCACGTCCTGACCGTCGAACAGCGGCTGATGGACCGTGAACCAGCCCTCGTAGCCTTCCCTGTGCAAGGTTTCGATCAGCGGCCGGATGTCGATGCCCGAAGGGTCGTCGATCGGCACGTAGCGGACATGCGCCGGGCCGCGCCGGCGGCTTGGGAACACGATCGGGGACTCTGGGTCGAGCCGGATGTTCTGGAAATAGACGTTGGCGAGATAGGGCACGAGCCGCGCCAGGTCGGCGGGACCGTGCGCGGCGCCGCAGGCCAGCAGGTTGCCGGGCTCGAAACAGACGCGGAAGTTCGCCCGGCCGACCGCCGCCAGCGTCGCCAGCGATTCTTCGACCGTCTCGAACGTCGTTCCCCAGTGGTTGATATGGACGAGGGTGAGGCCGCGTTCGGCCGCGGCGTCGGCGGCGCGCTGCGCGTGGGGGATATCGTCCTCGCCATGCATCATTACGCGGATGAGCGTGGCGCCGAGCGCTTGCGTGAGGTCGAGATAGGGGCCGATGTTGCGGAGCGCCTGCGTCGCGGCGGCATTGTTGGCGGCGAGCGGGATATCGCCGCAGACCATCGAGGCGGCGAGCCCGGTCTCGTCGAGCGTCTTGCGGACGGCGCGCACCCGCTCGGGCGGCGAATCGACGGAGACGACCGAGGCACGCATCGACAGGCCGGCAAAGCCCGCCGCCTTCGCCTTGGCCGCCAGGACGTCGAAGGGAAGGGCGGTCACGTCCTTCTGCTTGGGCGGCTCGGCGACGCGGACGGAGAGCGAGAGCTTCATGGCGGATTCCGCTGGCTTCGGTCAGGCCGCCAGTTTCGGCGATCGCTCTCCTCCCGTCCAGCCGCCCGGACTCAGACGCCCGGGCTTACGCGCCGGCTGCGCGGGCGGCTTCCGGGCGTTGCGCCATCTCGCCGAGCCAGTTGCGGAAGATCCGCCGGGCATGCGGCTGCCAGACGTTCTGGGGCTGCCGCGTCGGGTCGTC
>Ga0299907_10002825_pt1 | contig 10906 bp, 5 predicted proteins | sample RVTome_16_FD_198680 | JGI IMG/M metagenome (GOLD analysis project Ga0299907, IMG submission 198680) | Soil microbial communities from uranium-contaminated site in the Upper Colorado River Basin, Wyoming, United States - RVT152D67 (version 2) ... | reverse complement strand
GTTACCATCAACGCCAGCTACACGTGGGTGCCGCGATGGATTGAGAAAAACGGCTACGTGGACGCGGTCTCGGGTCTCCTGAACGAGGGGCCTTACTTCTCGCAGCGCAAGCATCGCATCACCGCGTCTGGGGTGTGGGAACTGCCCTGGTACCGCGGCGAGCGCAGCCTTAAGGGGTATCTCCTCGGCGGCTGGTCGATGGCGCCAATGCTGGTCTTCCAGGCCGGCCAGCCATGGGACATGCCCGGTAACGTCGATCTGGCGCCGGGCGTCAGCCTCGACGAGATCGCGCTGCCAGGCAAGAAGGACGGGCAGTTCATCTACGGCGTGAAGCCGTGCATCGGCCAACGTGAGTCGAACGGTACGTATTCGCTGCTGTCCGTGTCGGAGGATTACGGCTGCACGGAGCCCTACTTCCTGATCCGCCAGGCCTTCCAGCGCCGCACGGCGATGTTCCGCTACGACGAGTTCCGCCGGCCCGGGATGTTCATGCTCGACGTAAACTTCGCGAAGACGACGCCGATCACTGATCGCATTCGGCTCCAGGTGCGTCTCGAGGCGTTCAATCTCCTCAACAGCCCACAGTACGACGAGCGTCAGTACAACCAGACGACGTCGTCGGCGGACTTCGGGCGCATCAACCGCAACACCGTCGGGCAGTCGGGCTTCCAGCGGTTCGTGCAGCTGGGATTCCGCTTGATCTTCTAGCATGCATGGCGGCCCTAAAGGGCCGTCCACAAACAAGGCCGGGGCCGTTTGCCCCGGTATCGACGGGGAGGTTGCCTGTGCAGCCTCCCCCTCTCGTTTTCAGGCACAATGAGCAGCGTGCGCGATCGAATCCCGCTGTTCGCTGCGTGGTCCGCCCTCGTCCTGGCGATGCATGCCTGGACCGGCCTCGGCGCGTCCGGGCCTGCCGTCCGGCCGATCGGCTGGCAGGACATCGCGCCGGTTCAGCAGCGTCTCGAATCCCACGGCATCACGGCCGCCGCGTTTCCGTCGTACGTCGAACGCGTTCGTCAGACGAATGCCCGGCGCGTGCGCGAAGGCGACCTCGATCACCTGATCTTCTACCTCCTCCAGTCCACGCACTTCACGAAGCTGCCCCCCATCGAGCCGGCGCTCAGCGCGAAGACACTGGTGGAAAGCCGTGCGGCCGACGCACCGTCGCCCGTCAAGGCGCGCGCGGGCGCGCTCCTGCGCGCGCTGGATTCATCCGATCGCGATGCGAGGGTGACCTACTTTCGGGAGCTCGTGAACGCCGCGTTTCCCGTTCGCCGCGAAAGGGAAGCGGCCCTCCTTCGTGAGTACCTGCGTGTCATGCGATTCCTTTACGAGAAGGAGTTCGTCGCACAGCGATCGGCGGAGAGGACCGCTGCGGTCGCCGACCTGTACAGGACTCGAGGCCTGAGCACCGACACCGCCGTCGAAGCGGGATTCCTGGTCCACCAGGGCCTCGGCGTCATGCGCGCTGTTGAGCCCGGCCTGCAAATCCGACGAGTGCTCATCGTGGGGCCCGGTCTGGATCTCGCGCCGAGAACGTCGCTGCGCGAGGCGGGGCCGCCGCAGAGTTACCAGCCGTGGGCCGTCATGGACGCCTTGCTGGCGCTCGGCCTGTCGCGCGCGGGCGATGTCGTCGTCGTGGCCGCCGACATCAATCCGCGCGTGGTGCAGCATCTGCGCCGCGCACGCGACCGTCCGCCTGTGCTGACGCTCGCCAGCGAGATCCGCGAGAACGACGACGTTTCGCTTTCCCGAGAGTACCGCGAGTACTTTGAGCGGTTGGGAAGCGCGATCGGTTCACCAAGTGCGAATGAACCCTTGCTCAAGACCGTTCGCGTCACGCAAGTCGTGTCATCCGCCGTCCAGGCCGAGACGCTGGACATCGTCACCGAGCGCCTCACGGGGGCGCCCTTCGATCTGATCGTCGCCACGAACATCCTCCCGTACTTCGACGAACCGCAGCTCGCGCTCGCGATGGTCAACATCGCCGGCATGCTGGCGCCCGGAGGCACGTTCCTGCACAACGAAGGACGCCCGTCGATGGGCGACCTGACGACGGCGCTCGGGCTGCCGCTCGAGCAGTCGCGTCACGCGGTCATCGCGAAGGTGCGTGGCGCGCCTCCACTCGGCGACAGCATCTGGCTTCACCGGAAGATCAGGGGGCCAGGGGGCCAGGGGGCCAGGGGGCCGGGGGGCCAGGGGGTCAGGGGGCCGGGGGGCCAGGGGGTCAGGGGGTCGGGGGGCCGGGGGGTGGCGGGACGATGACGGGCCCCCCCGCTACATGCGTTGCGCTGCTGGCCGCCACCACGATCATCGTCGTGGGTGCGCCGAGAGCCTCCGAGACGCAACTGGGTTTCTCGTTCACGAACATCGCGAAGCAAGCAGGTTTGCACGCGCGGACGGTTTATGGCGCGCAGGGCACCAACACGTATCTCATCGAAACAACAGGTTCGGGTGTGGCGGTCATCGACTACGACGGGGATGGCTGGGTAGACATCTTCATGGTGAACGGCAGCACGCTCGAGGGCTTCCCGAAGGGGCAGGAGCCGACGAATCACCTGTATCGAAACCGCAGGGACGGCACGTTCGAGGATGTGACGGTGCGCGCGGGGCTGGCGCACGGCGGCTGGGGGCAGGCGGCCTGCATCGGTGATTACGACAACGACGGACATGACGATCTCTACGTCACGTACTGGGGTCAGAACCGTTTGTATCGCAACCGCGGCGACGGGACGTTCGACGACGTGACCGCCAGGGCTGGGCTGTCGCAGGATCGAACGCGATGGAGCGCCGGCTGCGCGTTTCTCGACTACGACCGCGACGGACGCCTCGATCTGATCGCGGCAAGTTACGTCGACCTCGACCTTGCCAGCACGCCGCTTCCGTCATCAGGGCTGTGCCGGTACAAGGGACTCGCCGTCGCGTGCGGCCCTTCAGGGCTACCCGGCGCGACGAACGTGCTCTACCACAATCGCGGAGACGCGACCTTCACCGACGTTTCGCAGTCATCCGGCATCGCCCGGACCAAGGGCACGTATGGGCTCGGCGTCTCAACCCTGGATTTCGATGGCGACGGATGGGTGGACATCTACGTCGCGAACGATTCGACGGCGAGCGCGCTGTATCGCAACAACCGCGACGGCACCTTCACCGACATCGCGACTTCCGCCGGCTGCGCCTACAACCAGGACGGCCGGCCGCAGGCCGGCATGGGGGTCGCCGTCGGAGACTACGATCGCAACGGCACGATGGACATCTTCAAGACGAACTTCGCGGGCGACACATCCACGCTGTATGCCAACACGGGTGATGGATTCTGCGAGGATCGCACGTTCCCCGGCGGTATCGGCGTCAACACGCGCTGGCTTGGCTGGGGGGTCGCCTTCGTCGATCTCGATCGTGACGGCTGGCTCGACCTCTTTCTCGTCAACGGACATGTGTATCCAGAGGTGGAGCAGCTCAAATCCGAGGCCGGCTACACGCAACCCAAGGTCGTGTATCGCAACCTGCGCAACAGCCGGTTCGCAGATGTCAGCGAGCGCCTCGGAGCGCCGGTCACGACGCCTAAGGCGGGCAGGGGCGCGGCGTTCGCTGATTTCGACAACGATGGTGACGTGGACGTCGTCGTCAACAACGTGCACGACACGCCGGACTTGTTCCGGCTGGATCAGTCGGACGGGCATCACTGGCTCACGCTGAAGCTCTCAGGGACTCGGTCGAATCGCAGCGCCATCGGTGCGCTGGTCCGGATTGTCACGAAGTCTGGCGAGCAGCGGCAGGAAGTTCGCGGCGGCGGCAGTTATTATTCGCAGAATGACTTGCGTGTGCACTTCGGGCTCGGCACCGCTTCTACTGTGGAGCGCGTTGTCGTCCGCTGGCCGAATGGCGCGGAAGAGGAGTGGAGCCGGCTGGCGGTCGATCGTGCGCATACCCTCACGGAAGGCAGCGGGCGGCCGCTGACTGCAAAGAGACCAAAATGACTCTCACGGCCGTGCGACCCTATCTGACTCTGGCGGCGTTCGCGACGCTGATCGGCACGATTCTCTGGACGGTCCCGCGCCCCGACGCGATGGCGCAAGCCGCGGCGGGACAGCGCGCCGTCAGCGCACGCGAAGAGGCGTATCGCGCGAACAACGTCGGCGTGGCGCGGCTCGAGCAGGCCGATTTCGGCGCCGCGACGGCGGCGTTCAGCCGCGCGCTGGAGATAGATTCGTCGCTCGCGATCGCGCGCCTCAACCTCGGCATCGCGCTGTTCAACGAAGGAGATACGGACAAGGCGCGCAAGGAGCTCGAAGCCGTCCGCAGCGCGCTGCCGGAGACGCCGCAGGTCGAGTACGTGCTGGGCCTGGTCGCTCGCGCGGCGAATACCACTGAAGACGCCATCAAGTCGTTCGGCCGCGTGCTGCAGCTGGATCCCGCGGACGTTGGCGCAAGCGTCAACCTGGGGCAACTCTATCTGCAGCAGCAGCGTTATGCGGAGGCGGCGGAGCTGTTCCGCGCGGCCGCGAAGTCCGAGCCGTCGAACGTGACGGCCGCGTACGGCCTCGCGACGGCCCTCTCACGCAGCGGCGCCGCCGAGGCCCGCGAGGCAATGCAGCACTTTCAGCGGCTGCGCGACAGCAGCTATGCGACGACGTTCTCGCGCAATTACCTGGAGCAAGGACGCTACGCCGAAGCGGTCGCGTCCACAGGCGCCGAGCCCGAGCTCGTGAATGCGGACACGCCCGCCGTGACGTTCACCGATGCGACGTCGACGATGATGCCGCCACCGGCTGGCGCCGGCGCGCCCTCTCAGCCGGGAAGGATTGCGCTCGCCGATCTCGACGGCGACGGCGATCTCGATCTCCTCGACGCGAGCCCCGCGGGTCTGCGCGTCTATTTGAATGAAAGTGGGCGGTTCGTGGCCCGCGAGCTGTCGTTGCCGGACGCGGCCCGCGCTGCGGTCGCCGTGCTGCCGGGTGACTTCGACAACGACGGCAAGGCGGACATCCTCGTGCTGCGCGAAGGTTCGCTCGCGCTGCTGCGCCAGACCGAGTCGCTGCGGTTCGCCGACGTGACAGCCGCTTCGGGTCTGCGCGCACCGGCGGGCACGCCGCGAACTGCGGCCTGGCTGGATGCCGATCACGACGGCGACCTCGATCTCTGGATCGCGTCGACGAGCGCGGACCGGGGAGCGGAGAACGTCCTGTTCCGCAACAACGGCAACGGGACGTTCGAGAACATCACGAGCGCGGCCGGGCTCCCGGCATCCCGGGCACTGCGTGCGACCGTGCCAACCGATTACGACAACAAACGCGACATCGACCTGCTGCTGGTGCCGGACAGCGGACGTCCGTTGCTGTTCCGGAACAACCGCGACGGCTCTTTTCGCGACGTCGCGGAAGAAGCCGGGCTCGCGATGGAAGGCTCCGCGACGTCCGCAACGATCGGCGATATCAACAAAGACGACTATCCTGACGTCTTTCTGGCGCAGCCTGGCGGGCCTGGCGCGCTGGCGGTGAGCGATGGACGAGGGCGTTTCCGCGTCCAGGCGGGACCTGACGGGAGCGCGGGCGCCGTCGCGGCGCACTTTCTCGACTACGACAACGACGGGCTGCTCGACCTGTTTGTCATCACCGCGGAGGGCGCCCGTATCGTCCGCAATCTCGGCAACCGCTGGGCGGACGTGTCCGCGCGCGCCATTCCGTCTGGGCTCCGGCTTCCAGGTTCCGGTCCTGTCTCGTTCGCTTCGGGCGATCTCGACGGTGACGGTGACGTCGACGTCATCGTCCGCGGCGTGTCCGGGATCGCCATCTGGCGCAACGACGCAGCCGGCCGTTCGAAGGGGCTGCGCGTCCAGCTCACGGCGCGGGTCAGCAATCGCAGCGCCGCCGGCGCGAAGATCGAGATGCGGGCGGGAAGCCTGCGGCAGCGGCTCGAGCTCTACGCCGCGATGCCCGCGCCAGCGCCGGCGGACGCGCTCTTTGCGTTCGGCGACCGTCCCGGGGCTGACGTTGTCCGGGTGCTGTGGCCATCGGGCATTCTGCAGGCGGAGGTCGGCACGGCGGCCGCTCCGGCGATCACGGGGACGCTGAAGGTCGAAGAGCTGGATCGCAAGCCGTCTTCATGTCCGTACCTGTTTACGTGGAACGGCGAGCGATTCGAGTTCCTCACGGATTTTCTTGGCGGCGGCGAAATGGGTTACTGGCTCGCGCCAGGCGTCCGCAACAGCCCGGACGCCGACGAATACGTGCGCATCCCCGGCGAGCGCCTTAAACCGAGAAACGGCCGTTACGAGCTGCGCGTCACGAACGAGCTCGAAGAAGCGGTGTTCCTCGATCGTCTGCAGCTCGTTGCGGTGGCGCATCCCGCCGGCGTCGAGGTGTACCCGAACGAGGGTCTGCGCGCGGCGCCTGAACCGCTCGAGATTTACACCACCCGCGACGCTCGACCGCCGCTCGCCGCCGAAGACGAACACGGCCACGACGTGCTCGATCGCCTGACGCACATGGACCGCCGGTACCCGGACGACTTCCATCGCGAGCATTTACGCGGTTACGCCGCGGAACATTCGCTGACGTTGACGCTGCCGACGTCGCCGTCTGGACGGCGCGTGCTCCTGCTGACCGGCTGGACCGATTACGCGTTCTCGGGCGACAACGTCGCGGCGCACCAGGCGGGGCTCAAGATGGTCCCGCCGATGCTGCAAGTGGCCGACGGCACAGGGCAGTGGCGGACCGTCATCGAGAACATCGGGTTCCCGGCCGGCCGCCCGCAGACGGTTCCCGTCGATCTGACCGATCGCGTCCGGCGCGACGCGCGGTCGATCCGCATCGTCACCACCATGCGCATCTTCTGGGATCAGGCCCTCGTGGATGTCTCCGATGGGCGCGCGCAGACATTGCTGACGAAACTCGAACCGGGCGTCGCGACACTTCGATGGCGCGGCTTCTCCGCCGAACGCACACCTGACGGCCGGGAGCCGTTCGGCTATGCGTACGACGACGTGTCGCCGTTGTCGCCGTGGAAAGTATTCCCTGGCCGTTACACACGCGAAGGGGACGTGCGCGAGCTCCTCACCAGTATCGACGACCGCTTCGTCGTCTCCCGCCCCGGCGACGAAATCGCCGTCTCGTTCGACGCGACGTCGCTGTCGCCCCTGCCGGGCGGCTGGAGCCGCACGTTCCTGCTCTATGCGAACGGCTACAGCAAGGAAATGGACCTCAACTCGTCGAGCCCCGACGAACTCGCGCCGCTGCCATTCCGTGGCATGAAGACCTATCCATATGGAGCCGCCGAACGGCCGACGAGCGACGCCTACCGCGAGTATGTGGACCACTACAACACGCGCGTCGTCAGGAAATCGATTCCGCCGATTGAGTTAACGGTCCCTGAACGGCCGCGACGGTAAGTCTACGGCCGCCTCTTAGCGCGAATGAGCACCGCCGCGGCGGTCCTGTCCGCGAACAGGCCCCACCTGGCGGGGCCCCCAACGTGTCGCACACGATCCAGATCAGCGACACGTTGGGGACCGCGCGTGGTGCTCGCGCCGAAAAGCGCCTGTCACGGGAGACGGCGCTGTGCGCCAGGCGGGGCGCCCCGTTGCACCCCAGCGCGCAAAAAACGCGCGCCGGGGACCCCGCGTTCGCGGCCACGCGCGAGAGGCGGATCTCATTCGCCGATACGGCGTCGCCAGCGATTCGTTTAGGGCGATCCCATGGCGCCCTGCGGGTAGAATGACCCGTCCATGACCGTGCCGGCGTCTACGACGCCCCTGCCGTCCCGCGGTGTCGCGCTCGCCATCACGGTGGCGGCGCTGGGCTACTTCGTCGACATCTACGACCTCATTCTCTTCAGCATTGTTCGCGTCTCCAGCCTGCGATCGCTGGGCGTGCCGCCGGACCAGATCCTCAGCCAGGGCGTGCTGCTCCTGAACATGCAGATGGGCGGGATGCTCGTCGGCGGGTTGATCTGGGGGATCCTCGGCGACAAACGCGGACGGCTGTCGGTGTTGTTCGGATCGATCGTGATGTATTCGCTGGCGAACATCGCGAACGGCTTCGTCCAGACGGTGCCGCAGTACGCGGTGCTGCGGTTCATCGCCGGCATCGGCCTGGCGGGGGAGCTCGGGGCGGGCATCACGCTCGTCGCCGAGATCATGCCGGCGCACACGCGCGGCTACGGCACGATGATCGTCGCGACGGTCGGCATCCTCGGCGCCGTCGTCGCATCGCTGATCGGAGACGCGTTCGACTGGCGAATCGCCTACTTCATCGGCGGCGGGATGGGGATCGCGCTGCTGGTGCTGCGGATTGGCGTCGCGGAATCCGGCATGTTCGAGGGCATCAAGCGGACGACGGCTTTGCGCGGCGACTTCCTGTCGCTCATCAAATCGCCCAAGACGCGATGGAAGTACGTGCGCGTCGTGCTCGTCGGCGTGCCGATCTGGTACGTCGTCGGCATCCTGATCACCTTCTCGCCGGAATTTGGCCGGACGATGGGCATGGAGGTCGCGCCGCAGGCGGGGCGCGCGGTCATGTTCTGCTACATCGGCCTCGCGATTGGCGACTTCGGCAGCGGGGCGCTCAGTCAGTTGATCAAGAGCCGCAACCGCGTCGTCGGCCTCTTCCTGCTGCTGACGACGGCATTCATCGCGATGTACTTCGCCGTGGCGCACGTGTCGCTGAACGTGTTCTACATGGTCTGCCTGCTGCTTGGGATTGGAGCGGGGTACTGGGCCGTCTTCGTCACGATTGCGTCAGAGCAGTTCGGCACCAACATCCGCGCGACCGCGACAACGACCGCGCCGAATTTCGTCCGCGGCGCTGTCGTCGGGCTCACGCTGCTGTTCGACGGCCTGCGCCCCGCGCTCGGCATTCGCGGCAGCGCGATGCTGGTGGGCGTGATTGCGTTGACGATCGCGTTCGTGTCGCTCCGCGGCCTCGAGGAGAGCTACGGCAAAGACCTCAACTACCTCGAGTTCCAATAGCTCTCAGATTGCGGATTGCGGATCGTCGATTGCGGATTGACGGATTGGTGATTGCTGATCGACGGATTGCGGATTGTTGATCGACGAGTTGCGGATTGCTGATCGACGGATTGGTGATTGCCGGTTGGTGATTCACGATTTGCGGCTTCGGGAACGCCAAATCCGGCAGTCGGTCATCAGCAAGCCGTCAATCCGCAATCGATGATCCGTTATTCCGCAATCGACGATCCGCAATCCGCAATGTCAGACTAGAACTTCAGCGGCTGCGGGAAGAACTCGGCGACGAGTTCCTCGTAGTAGGGGCGCAGCTGCTTCGCGTCGGGCTTTCCGTTCCCCTTCGAATACAGATCGTAGCGGTTGAACGCGCGCACCCAGCGGAACATGTCGCGATCGCGGTCGGTCATCAGGTGCCCGTACGCGCCCTCGCGGTGGGCGGCGTAGAACGAGTGATACCGGATCATGTAGAGAGCGTCGTCCGGCAGGATGTGCTTCACGATGTGATACAGGTACTCGTCATGACCCCAGGACATGTTGACGGCGTCGAGGCCACAATTCGGTTCGTAGATGCCGTTCGCCGTGCTGTACACGGGATGGTGCCGGTCAGGATTGTCCTCGAAGAACTCGGGATACACGATCGTGTCTGAGAACGCGCAGCCGACCGGAAACGTGTCACCGACAACTGCCCACTGAGGCTCGTTCCACAGGCAGAGCACCTTTCCCAGATCGTGGATCAGGCCAGTGACGATGAACCAGCGGGGCTGGTTGGCGCGGCGGATTGACTCGGCGGTCTGCAGCGCGTGGTCGATCTGCGTGAGATCGAGATCGGGATCGCTGTCGTCCACGAGCGTGTCCAGGTACTCGAGCGCTTCCCAGACGGTCATCGTTCGGCGATTGAGCGAGAGGTAGTCGGCCTTCTTCGCCAGCACGAAATCCAGCGTTTGGTGACGGTGATTGAGGCGATAGAATTCCTTGACGCAGGCGCGCGCCTCGGCCTCGTAGTTTCTGAACTCCGTCGGGTGCTTTGACGGGTCGGGAACGGGCATCGTGTCCATGGGTTCTCCTCGACTTCTCTAAAATGGTAACCCAAGTTTGATGACAACGTTCGCTTTCGCGGTGTTTGTCGCCCTTCGTCGGTCTCCTCCGCGGCTCAGCCGCCGGGCGCCTCGCTTGAGCAGCGTCTGCAGCGCTGTCGTGGTGACTCTCCTGTGCCTTGCAGCGGTCGAATCTCGGCAAGCGGAGCCCATCGAGCCGGTGCGCGGCTGGACGATTCTCTCCGACAGCATGCCGGACGCCCTCGCCGTCATCGACGCGGCGCGAGGGTACGGCATCAACCACCTTCAACTGTCGCACGATCTCGTGCACAACCTCCGCGACCTGCGCGATGCGAGCAAGCGTGCGGCGGTGCAGAAGCTCGTCGACGCCGCACATCAGGCCGGCATTGAGGAAGTCGTCCTCTGGGACCACGCGCTCTACGACCTTGCGTATTATCCGGCCGAATTCCGCACCGGTCCGGATCGCACCCTGGATCTGGACAACCCGGCATTCTGGGCCTGGCTGAAGGAGGACTACAGGAAGCTTCTCGATCTCGTGCCGCAGGCTGACGGGATCGTACTGACGTTCATCGAGACGGGAGGGCGTGCCGAGCGGCAGCATTCGGCAAAGCTGCCGACGCCGCAGGACAAGCTGGCAGCGGTCGTGAACGCGGTCGCCGATGTCGTCATCGGCGAGCGGAAGAAGACGCTGTACGCGCGTACGTTCTCATATACGCACGCCGAATACGGGAACATCACGGCCGCAATCGCGAAGTTCGCCAGAGCGGACGTGCGGCTGATGATGAAGGAGACCCCTCACGACTTCTTCCTCACGCATCCGGACGACTTCCTGGCCGGCACGATCGCACGGCCGACCATCATCGAGTTCGACGTCGGCGCGGAGTTC
>Ga0299907_10002824_pt1 | contig 10906 bp, 8 predicted proteins | sample RVTome_16_FD_198680 | JGI IMG/M metagenome (GOLD analysis project Ga0299907, IMG submission 198680) | Soil microbial communities from uranium-contaminated site in the Upper Colorado River Basin, Wyoming, United States - RVT152D67 (version 2) ... | reverse complement strand
CCCTTCGCTGGCGCCCGAGGCCCTCAACTGCTCGGCGCCGGACACCGGGAACATGGAGATCCTCCACATGTTCGGCAGTGAATCCCAGATTGAGAGGTGGCTGCACCCTTTGCTCGAAGGTGAGATCCGCTCCAGTTTCTCGATGACAGAGCCCGACGTGGCCAGCTCGGACGCCACCAACATCCGCACCCGGATCGAGCGCGACGGAGACGAGTGGGTGATAACGGGTCGTAAGTGGTTCAGCTCGGGTGCCGCTTCCCCACGGTGCGGGTTCTCGATCGTGATGGGGCTCACCGACCCGAGTGCGGAGCGCCATCTGCAGCAGTCGATGGTGATCGTCCCCCTCGACACCCCCGGTGTCGAGATCGAGCGAGAGCCTGAGGTTTTCGGCTATCAGGACCGGGGCGGGCACCCCCAGATCCACTTCGACGGCGCCCGGGTCCCCTTGTCGAATCTCTTGGGGGAGGAGGGCGGTGGCTTCGCCATCGCACAGGCTCGGCTGGGCCCGGGGCGAATCCATCACTGCATGCGTTCGATCGGGGCTGCCGAGCGGTGTCTCGATCTGATGGTCCAGCGCTCCCAGGCGCGCACGGCGTTTGGCAAGCCGCTTTCGGAGCAGGGAGTGATCAGGGAATGGATCGCCGACGCCCGGATCAAGATCGAACAAGCACGGCTGCTCGTCCTCAAGACGGCATGGCTGATCGACAACGTCGGCACCAAGGCGGCGAGGACCGAGATAGCCGCCATCAAGGTGGTGGCCCCCGAGCTGCTCACCTCAGTCGCCGACCGGGCGATTCAGCTTTTCGGGGCTGCCGGCTTCACCGAGGACTTCCCGATCGCCCAGTTCTACGCGATGGGGCGTTGGCTCCAAATCGCCGACGGCCCCGACGAGGTGCACCGGCGTTCGGTGGCCCGAGCAGAGTTGTCGCGTCTCGGCCCCGGGGCCGTCCCCGAGCCGTACGAATTCGAATAGCCGATCGAACGCTGCAGGTCGCCGGTGTCCCTCAGCGGCCACCGAGGTCGTCGATCTGAATCAGCTCGTCGGATGCAACCGTTTGGCGCTGTGGATACGTCATATGTATCGGCACTACCCGATGTGCTCAACCGACGATCGTCCCGGGGCCGATAAGGAGGAAAGACCCAGTCCGGAGACGGTTCTTGGCCCCGGAAACGGGAACGAAAACTCTTGAAGCTGCGTTTACGAGGACCAACGCATGATTGGCATCAGATGATCGACCTCACCGTGACGTCGTGGCGGGAGGCGGCGGCTTGCCTGGAGATGTCCGAGCAAGTCTCGTTCTTCCCCGACAAGGAAGATGTGGCCGGGATTGCCAGGGCCAAGGCGATCTGTGCCACCTGCCCGGTCGCGGATGAGTGTCTCACCTGGGCGGTCGAGACCAACCAGAGCGAGGGGATCTGGGGCGGTCATACCCCCAAGGAGCGGAGGGCCATTCGCCGCCGCTGGCTCGAGGAGATCAAGAAGGCCAGTTAGCGGCCCGTCGCCGGGCTCGGGCTAAGGCCGACGCTCTGCGGGCTCGTCGATGTCCGGTCCGACTTCGGCTGCGATGTGTACCAGAGCCTCACCCAGATTGACCAGGGGTCGGACGGTGCTGGCGATGATCCAACCGGTATGGGTGGCTCTGACCCTGGTGGCGCGATTGCCGAAGGCGTCAGAGATCGAGGCCACCGTCTGGCCCTCCTCGACCCATTCGCCGAGGCGCACCTTCAACTCGGCGATGCCACCCCGGCGGGCCCTGATCCAGCGGGTTCGCCGAATGAGTGTTGTTGGATTCACCCGAGGCAGTCGGGCGTCGATCATCCCCATCTTGCGCAGCGTGCGCATCACACCGAGGTAGCCGGTGTCGACCGCGTCCTCGTCGAAGCGGTGGGCCTGACCCGCCTCGTAGAGCAGGACCTTCTTCCCTAGCTCGGTGGCAGCCTGGCGCAGCGACCCATCTCTCGCCCGGGCCTTGATGGTGAAGGGGGCTCCGAATGCCCTCGCCAGCTTGAGCGTCTCCGCGTCGTCGATGTCGGCCCGCAACTGAGGAAGGTTGATTCGATGGTTGGTGGCGGTGTGGAGGTCGATCCCGACCGAGCACTGGCTCACGATCTCGGACATGAAGAGATGGGCGAGCCGGGAGGCGGTGGACCCCCTCGGCGACCCGGGGAAGTGGCGATTCAAATCGCGGCGGTCGGGGAGATAACGCGACTGAAGGAGAAAGCCGAGGGGATTGACGATGGGGACCGCGATCACCGCCCCACGGACACGCTTGGCTTCGAGACGGCGGAGCACCTCGCGGATGATCTGCATGCCGTTGAGCTCGTCGCCGTGCACGGCCGCCGAGAGCCAGACCACCGGCCCGGCGGCACGGCCGTTGATCACCACCACCGGCAGGGACTCGGTGGCTCCCGTGATGATCCGTGCGAAGGGGAGCTCGATCTGCACCTTCCGCCCGGGGCGGACGGTCACGTCCCCGACCGTTATCTCCGGGTTGGGCTCAAGCACCGGCGTTGTCTTCGATGTACTCGATGATGGTGTCGGCGATGTCGAGCCCGGTCACTCCCTCGATGCCCTCCAGTCCGGGCGACGAGTTTACTTCCAGTACGAAGGGCCCCTCCTCTCCTCGCAACATGTCCACCCCGGCCACGCTCAATCCCATGGTCTTGGCAGCTCGCACGGCGGTAGCGCGCTCCTTCGCCGAGAGCTTGATGGTCTCCGCGGTCCCCCCCCGGTGCAGATTGGACCGGAAGTCACCCGGAGCTCCCTGACGCTTCATCGCCGCCACCACCTTGCCCCCGACCACGAACGCTCTGATATCGGCCCCCGCCGCCTCCTTGATGTATTGCTGGACGAGGATGTTGGCGTCGAGTTGCCGGAAGGCGCCGATCACCGACTCGGCCGCCTTCTTGGTCTCGGCGAGGACGACTCCAAGCCCCTGAGTCCCTTCGAGCAGCTTGACCACCACCGGAGTACCCCCCACGATCTCGAGGAGGCCGTTTATGTCCTGGGTGGCGTGGGCGAAGCTGGTGGTGGGGAGTCCCACTCCTGCCCGGGACAACAGCTGCATCGAACGTAGCTTGTCGCGGGACCGGCTGATCCCGTCGGAGCTGTTCAAAGTGAAGATGTCCGCCATCTCGAACTGGCGGACCACGGCAGCCCCGTAGAAGGTGTAGGTGGCCCCGATCCTGGGGATCACCGCGTCCGCCTCCAACTCCTCACCCCTCAACAGGACCTTGGGCCGGCGGGCTGTGATGTCCATGTAGCAGCGGAGGTAGTCGACCACCCTCATGTCATGGCCACGCTGCGCCCCGGCCTTCCTCAGGCGGGATGTCGAGTAGAGGCTGGAGCTGCGGGAGAGGATCGTGATCTTCATCGTTCGACCATTCTCGTCGGGCGCCCACCGAGATAACTGCGTCCCGGGTCGACCAGGAAGTGTTTCCGAAGCGTGCGACGACCCAGGAGCATTCGGAAAGTCATCTCGTCCCGGGTCGTCAGATTGACGAGCGCCTCCAGTTCCTCACCGGCCACCACCACCGTGGTCAGGATTACCGGTCGAAGCTCGGCTCTCCCGCCGGGATTCTTCACCAGCCGCTCCTTCACCACCTCGGCCACGCACTCGATGCTCGGCTTGCTCTTTCTCTGTCGTGGATGGATCTCGAAGCGCACCATGGGGACTCGATCCTCTTCGAACCGCTCGATCTCGAAGGCATGGAGCGAAGAGTTGTCCGCCCCGGTGTCGACCTTCGCCTTCACCTCCTCGACACCCAGATCGGGGAGTTGCACCCATTCCCGCCAACCGATGATCTTGGGTGCGGTTCGCTTTGCCACGAACGCAGGGTAGGACCCTCACCGGGGGCTTGCCGACGTCGGGTGCTGACAGCCTAGGGCCAAAAAAATCTGATATTTGACATATCAACGATGACCTGTCATACTAAAATGTACAATACAAAATAACGCTAACTATCAAGGAGACAACAATGCTAATGCGCTTCGATCCATTCAATGACTTCGATCGGGTGACACGTCAGCTGTGGCAGCTGCCGAAGACCAGCTACACGAGCTACATGCCGGTTGACGCCTACCGCCGGGACGGCAGGTTCTACTTGCACGTCGACCTTCCGGGCATCGACCCGGAGTCCATCGATCTGGAGGTAGAGAACACCTCCCTGACGATCACCGCCGAGCGGAAGTGGGATCGGGAGGACAACGAGCAGGTCATCCTGCACGAGCGTCCCGTGGGGACATTCTCCCGCCAGTTCTTCCTGGGCGAGGGTCTCGACACCGAGAACATCGAGGCCGGTTATGACCATGGTGTCCTCACCGTGGTGATCCCGGTCGTCGAGTCGGCGAAGGCCCGCAAGATCGAGGTCGGTTCCTCGACCAAGGCCCTGACAGGCTGACCGACGAAATTCGAGTAGAAAGGGCCCCGGCCGAAGCCGGGGCCTTTTCGCGTGGCGGGACCGGCGAGGGAGAATGACGTGGTGCACCAGCAGAAGAGACGACTTCCCCCATGGCTCCTTGGCCTGCTCTTCGCCGCCGTCATCTTCGCGTTGGCTCTTCTGCTCCTCGACGTCTTCGGTTACGGCGATGATCCGGTGATCGGCGAGGGGGCTTCGGCAATGATGACCGCACTGCATTGACCGAGCCGGGGGAGAGCGTGTCGGCCCGCCGGCGAGCGCTGACCGTGATCGCCGTGGGTCAGCTCTTCGCCCTCAGCCTCTGGTTCTCCGCCACCGCGGTGGCCCCCCAACTCCAGACGAGCTGGAATCTCACCGTGGGGCAGGTGGCCGCGCTCACCCTGGCCGTCCAGATCGGCTTCGTCGTTGGAGCGCTGCTCTCCTCGGCGCTCAACCTCGCTGATGTCATCCCCGGTCGAAGATTGTTCTCGATCAGCGCGGTGCTCGGTGCGCTGGTCAACCTGGGGCTGCTGGGGATGGGGCCTGAGACCGTCGATGTCGCTCTGGGGCTCCGCTTCCTAACCGGGCTGTTCCTCGCCGGTGTCTACCCATCCGGGCTCAAGGTCATGGCCGGCTGGTTCAAGACCGGGAGGGGCATGGCGCTGGGAGTGCTTGTGGGCGCGCTCACCGTTGGCTCGGCGTCCCCCCATCTCATCCGGGGGCTGGGGCTCGAGTGGCAGGGCGTGGTGGTGACCGCCTCCGTTCTCACCTTCATGTCGGCCCTCCTCATGCTCCGGGTCGGAGACGGCCCGCATGACGTCCCCAGCCAGAAATTCCGGTGGAACCAGGTGGCGGTGGTCGCCCGAAACCGGGGTGTGCGGCTCTCCACCTACGGCTACCTGGGCCACATGTGGGAGCTCTACGCCATGTGGACCTGGACCGCCGTCTTCCTCGCCGCCTCGGCGGAGGCCGCGGGAAGGAGCTACGGGTCGGTATCGATCCTCACGTTCGCCGTCATCGCGGTAGGCGGGCTGGGCTCGTGGTGGGCGGGCCTCCTCGCCGACCGGGTGGGGAGGACCGTCGTCGCGGGCGGTGCCATGGTGATCTCGGGTGGGTGTGCTCTCCTCACCCCCGTCCTCTTCGGCGCCTCGCCGCTGCTCGTAATCCCGGTGATGCTGGTGTGGGGCGTCGCCGTGGTCGCCGACAGCGCACAGTTCTCCACCATGGTCACAGAGACGGCCGCGGACGAGACCCGGGGCACGGCGCTCACCCTGCAGACCGCGGTCGGGTTTCTACTCACCCTGGTCACCATTCGGCTGGTCCCCGCCCTGGCCGAGGTCCTCGGATGGCGCTGGGCGTTCCCCATACTGGCTCTGGGCCCTGCCGCCGGCGTGGCGGCGATGGCCCGGCTCAGGAAGAGCCGATACGCGGGGATGCTCGCCGGGGGGAGAGGCTGAGTGGAGGTCCTACTTTCCGTGCGTCGTGAGCGACATAGTTGTCGCTCACAGCATTAGGAACCGCTCGGGGGCACGGGGATGGGGTTGCCGTTGCAGTCGATGCCCTCGGCCGGCCGGTAGTCGGCGATCACTGTGTCCACGACCACCCGGGCGTCCGGATAGGTGCGCTGCCGGTCGGTCTCGACATGACGGCATTGACCTCGTCGTGAAACCCTCTGGCCCAACTCGTCCACCTGTATGTGCTTGGTGGAGTACACGGTCACCGTGATCGAGGTCGACGTGTACGAGGACCAGATCAGGACCGGGTAGTCGGTGCTGTTGTGGAAGACGAGGTCGGGTTGGGGATTGGAGATCGTGGCCTCGCGGCCGAACGGGTAGCGGGTGAAATAGAGGGAGTGGCTTCGGTACTCGGTCAGGTCGAGGCCGGCGAAGTAGGCGGCGTTGAAGATGGTGGTGGCGAACTGGGACACCCCCCCGCCCACCTCGAGGTTGAGACGCCCGAATCGGATCGCTCCCGCGGCCACAAAGCCCTTCGCCCGGGTGCGCGGCCCCACGTGCTCGTTCAGCGAGATCGTCTCCCCTGGGAGCAGATAGACACCCCGAACTATGTCGGCGATGCGGTGGATGTTGGTGACCCGCGCCTCACAGCAGGAGTGACGGGTTGTGAACTCGCCGACCTTCTCCTTGACGTCGGTGCCCATCGCCCAGGCGATGAGACGAGGATCCTCTGTGGGGCGAGGTGCTACTCGGTGGGGACCGTGCGCTCCGGCCATCATCGAGTCGATTGCCGCCTGCAGCGACTGTTGCTCGCAGCAGACAGGAGGGATCTCGCCGAGAGCCACTACCTCGACCCCGGCACCGTTCACCTCGAACTGGGGGGCGCGGAAGGGAGCCACCGGATCGGGGAGCATCCGCTCCAGGCGATCGCGGAAGGCAGCGCTGTCGAAGCTGACCCGAACGGCGCCGGCGCCGGGCACGGCGGTGATGTACTGGCGGAGCTGCGGTCCGGCGATCCAGATCTTGGCCGTGCCCACCACGATGTCGGCGCCGCCCAAGGTGACCGAGTTGAGACGCTCGGCGGCGATAGTCGCCGCCTCGTCGGTCACCGTCGGAGGGATCGAGGTTTGTCCCATGTCGACATCGGCTGTCCCTTTGCTGACGTCGACCAAAGCCAGACGATCGGTGAGCGCATTCAGGTCTACTTGGCGTCCGGCTACTCCGGGGGTGACCACCAGCTCCCCGCCGTCGAGGCCGATCATGGGCTCGACCGGCTCCCGGAGAACCATGCGGGGGTCCTCGGCGAGACGGGCCAGGGCTGCTTCCTGATCGAAGGTGACGAAGTCGCCCACCGTCACCGGCCGGAAAGGACCGGTGAGGAAGGCGCCGAGCTGGTCGAGTGGACCTCCGCTGTGCCTCGACGAGAGGACGACGTCGAGTGCGGTGTCCTCGTCGTAGCCAAAGCCCAACTCCCCGGCCGGGAGCACGAGCCGGGCATCCCCGGTGTCGATGCCGACCTCGGTGGTGAGGACCTCCCCGGCGCGCAGGGCGATCCGATCGGCCGCCTGGTCTGACGTCGCCCCGGAAAGGTCGGTAGCCGCGAACCAGACGTTCTCGGCAACCACCCTCCCCTCATCGGACAGGTGGTCTGCCCAGGCGGCTCCGGCGCTGCCCATCATCACCACCAGGGCGACGGAAGCCCAGATCCACCCGGTTTGATCTGCTCGATGTCTCGACACGAGGGCCCGATCGTACGGCCAACGCGTCGCTGTCAGAAAGACCTGGCGGTGGGAAGACCCTTGACGCCTTTTGGCTCTTTGCGATAGGATGGACCCCGAGGCTCAGGCCTCACGGGCCGGCCCTTGGTCGTCAGACTTCGGGTGTGGCGCGAAGTGAAGAATTCGATTGGGGACATGCTTGTGCGCGTGTTAGCATGTCTTTTCTTGCGTCACCCCGCCCAATTGCACCTCCAGGAGGACCCCCTTGCCCTCACGCGTCGCTGAGCGCTTCTCGTTTGGAAAAATCCCCGAAGTCCTGCCCCTTCCCGATCTGCTGGCCGTACAACACGAATCATTCGACTGGTTCCTCGACGAGGGCCTACGTGAGATATTCGAGGAGATAAGTCCGATCGAGGACTTCACCGGCTCACTGGCCCTCGAGCTCACCGACCACCGCTTCGGCGACCCCCAGATGACCCTGGAGGAGGCGCGGGAGCGCGATGCCAACTACGCCCGGCCCATGTTCGTCACCGCCCGCTTCATGAACAAGGGGACCGGCGAGATCAAGGAGCAGCAGGTCTTTCTCGGCGACTTCCCCATCATGACCGAGAAGGGTGTCTTCATCATCAACGGCACCGAGCGGGTCATCGTCTCCCAGCTCGTCCGCTCTCCCGGCATCTACTACGACGTCTCCAAGGACAAGACCTCGGACAAGCTGATCTACTCCGGAAAGGTCATCCCGGGCCGCGGCGCCTGGTTGGAGTTCGACACCGACAAGAAGGACACCATCGGCGTCCGCGTCGACCGCAAGCGCCGCCAATATGTCAGCGCCTTCCTCAAGGCCCTGGGCGTCGCCGAGACCGACGAGGAGATCCTGGAGATGTTCGACGGCGCCCAGTCGATCAAGAACACGATCGAGAAGGACACCGCGGGGGACAAGGAGGAGGCCCTCCTCGATCTCTACCGCAAGCTGCGGCCCGGGGAGCCCACCACCGTCGAATCCGCCCGGGGTCTCATCCAGACTCTGTTCCGCAATCCGAAGCGCTACGACCTCACCCGCGTCGGCCGCTACAAGGTGGCCCAGAAGTTCGGGGAGAAGTCACCCAAGGACTACCGCACCGAGGGTTTGCAGCTGCTCCGGGACGAGGACATCGTCGATGCCATCAAGTACCTGGTGGCGCTGCACGCCGGTGAGGAGACCATGGTCACCCACGCCGGCAACGAGATCGGTATCGCCACGGACGACATCGACCACTTCGGCAACCGGCGCATCAGGACCGTGGGCGAGCTCGTCCAGAATCAGGTACGGGTCGGTCTCACCCGTCTCGAGCGCGTGGTCAGGGAGCGGATGACCACCCAGGACCCCGACGCCATCACCCCGCAGAGCCTGATCAACATCCGCCCCGTCACCGCGGCCATAAAGGAGTTCTTCGGCACCAGCCAGCTCAGCCAGTTCATGGATCAGCCCAACCCGCTGGCCGGGCTCACCCACCGGCGTCGGCTCTCCGCTCTCGGCCCTGGCGGTCTGAGCAGGGAGCGCGCCGGGTTCGAGGTCCGTGACGTCCACCCCTCCCACTACGGGAGGATGTGCCCCATCGAGACCCCGGAGGGCCCCAACATCGGGCTGATCGGCTCGTTGGCCTCCTATGCCCGGGTCAACGACTTCGGGTTCATAGAGACCCCTTACCGCCGCGTCGAGAACGGGAAGGTGAGCGAGAAGGTCGAGTACCTCACCGCCACCGAGGAGGAGCGGCACGTCATCGCGCAGGCCAATGCCCCGCTCAAGGAGGACGGGTCGTTCGCCAACAACAGGGTGTTGGTTCGCCGCGGCGCTGAGGTCGAGTACGTCGAGGCGAAGAGCGTCGACTACATGGATGTCTCGCCCAAGCAGATCGTCTCGGTATCGACTTCTTTGATCCCATTCCTCGAGCACGACGATGCCAACCGCGCCCTCATGGGATCGAACATGCAGCGTCAGGCGGTGCCTCTGCTCGAGGCTGAGGCCCCCCTGGTCGGCACCGGGGTCGAGCGTCGCGCCGCCGAGGACTCGGGGGACATGGTCATCTCCCCGATCGATGGCGAGGTGGTCGAGGTCGACGGTGACGAGATCGTGGTCAAGGAGAAGGGCGCCAACAAGAAGCACACCTTCCCCCTCGACAAGTTCAAGCGGTCCAACCAGGGGACCTGTATGAACCAGAAGCCGCTGGTGTCGGTGGGCGACAAGGTGAAGAAGGGCGACGTCCTCGCCGACGGTCCCTCTACCGATGGGGGCGAGCTCGCCCTGGGCCGCAACCTGCTGGTGGCCTTCATGCCCTGGCAGGGACACAACTTCGAGGACGCGATCGTCATCTCGGAGCGTCTCGTCAAGGACGACATCCTCACCTCGATCCACATCGAGGAGCACGAGATCGACGCCAGGGACACCAAGCTGGGAGCCGAGGAGATCACCCGAGACATCCCCAACGTCCCCGAGGAGGTCCTGGCCAACCTGGACGGCGAGGGCATCATCCGGGTAGGGGCGGAGGTCGGCCCTGGCGACTACCTGGTGGGCAAGGTCACCCCCAAGGGGGAGACCGAGCTCACCCCCGAGGAGCGGCTGCTCCGCGCCATCTTCGGGGAGAAGGCCCGTGAGGTTCGCGACACCTCGCTCAAGGTTCCCCACGGGGAGCAGGGCAAGGTGATCGGAGTCAAGGTGTTCAAGCGGGTCGACGGTTATGACCTGTCGCCTGGGGTCAACGAGCTGGTGCGTATATATGTCGCCACCCAGCGCAAGATCTCGGAGGGCGACAAGCTGGCCGGCCGGCACGGGAACAAGGGCGTCATCTCCAAGGTGCTCCCCGAAGAGGAGATGCCCTTCCTCGCCGACGGCACACCGGTAGACATCATCCTCTCCCCGCTGGGAGTGCCCTCCCGGATGAACCTGGGTCAGGTCCTGGAGACCCATCTCGGATGGGCCGCCGCCCAGGGTTGGGAGCCGTTCAAGGGCGACAGCCCCGCCGCGGTCGGCGCTCACCCCTGGACTCGCACCGCCACACCGGTGTTCGACGGCGCCCGCGAGGACGAGATCATGAATGTGATCGGGAACGCCCTCCCCAACCGGGACGGCGAGAAGCTGGTCGGGGAAGACGGCAAGGCGACGCTCTACGACGGCCGCACCGGCGACCCCTTCGATACCCCGGTGACGGTGGGCTACATCTACGTGCTGAAGCTGGTCCACCTGGTGGACGAGAAGATCCACGCCCGCTCCACCGGCCCGTACAGCATGATCACCCAGCAGCCCCTGGGCGGTAAGGCACAGTTCGGAGGGCAGCGATTCGGGGAGATGGAGGTGTGGGC
>Ga0299907_10002823_pt1 | contig 10910 bp, 12 predicted proteins | sample RVTome_16_FD_198680 | JGI IMG/M metagenome (GOLD analysis project Ga0299907, IMG submission 198680) | Soil microbial communities from uranium-contaminated site in the Upper Colorado River Basin, Wyoming, United States - RVT152D67 (version 2) ... | reverse complement strand
GTCACCGGGACGCACTGAGCATCGGCTACCGAACTTCAACGACCAAAGCTCGGGAAGGACTCACACCTCCTCGGAAACGAAACTGCCAGGCGTACCGCGACCGAGGCCCCGCTGGTGCGGGGCCTCGGCGTTGGGAGGGGACTCAGTTGGTACAGGTGGGAGTCACACCCTCTCCAGCTGCTTCTCCACCTCCTCGACGGTGTTGGGCATCGCGAAGCCCTTGTTCCTGGGCGTCACGAAGGCGTGCACGAAGCCGAACAGGGCGAGGATGGCCATCACGCCGGCGCCGGCGAAGGCGACGGTCGCAGCCTGGTCGGCCTTCTCGCCGAGGACGCTGAAGCCGTAGGACGTCAACAGCAGGCCACGGAGGGTCTCGCCCTTGAAGAGCGTCTCACGCTTGCCCGTGATGTCGGCCAGCTGCTTCTGGAGGTCGGGCAGAGCCGGGTCGCCGGCAGCCTGGGCGGCGGCGACCTTCGCTCGCAGCTCCGACTGCGGGACGCCGATCTCGGCATAGGTCATGCCGTCGGCGGTGGACTTCAAGTGCAGGCCGATGAACTCGTTGGCGTAGCACTCCGCCTGCTTGCCGGTCGTGAGCGCCTTGCCGGCGTTCGCGACGATGCACGGGGCCGCCTTCTCCTCGTCGGTGAGCTCGGCCGCGGGCTTGAACGTGATGTTCTGCTGGCTGAGCTGATCGGTGACGTAGTTCTGCGAGAAGTTGGCGTTGCTGGTCATCACCATGCCGAGCACCAGGAGCAGGCCCGCGAGAGCCACACCTCCGGCGCTGACGAGGATGTCGAGGGTTCTGCGGCGCATGACATGACTCCTTGTGAGGTTGTTGGTGTCTGTTGTCGAGGATCGTCCATCGCCCTACCCCGCGAGCAGGGGCGAAGGTCCCGCGCCACCGGGCCATCGGTCCTCAGCTCCCGCGACGTGGGACCTTCGGCCCTCCCGCACGCGGCCGCCGCCCGGCAGGCTGGCATCGTGGTCCCTGATCGTCCCCGCCTGGTGCAGCTCGCCCGCGACGAGTGCCTGCGCCTCCTCGCGACCGACTCGGTCGGCCGGCTCGCCGTCGTCGCCGGCGGTGCGCCCCACATCCTCGTGGTGAACTACGCGCTCGACGGCGACGCGATCGCGTTCAGGACCGCGCCGGGCACGAAGCTCGACGCGGCCGGGCGCGCACCGAGCTGCTTCGAAGTCGACTCCATCGATCGCGCCCTCCAGGTGGGCTGGAGCGTCGTCGCGCACGGGCGGCTCGAGGAGGTCACGCGGTTCGACGCGGCGACGCTGGCGCGGATCGCGCTGCTCCCCGTCGACCCGTGGGCCGGAGGCGACCGGGGCCACTGGATGCGGCTCGTACCGAGCTACTTCACGGGTAGGCGGATCCTCGATCTCGGCAACCTGCGGACCGGATGACCGTGACCCTTCGATGGATTCGCCACGTCCGCAACGGCGCTCGGCGCACCAAGATCGCGCTCGCCGCGCCCGCCATCGTCGCATCTCTCGTGTTGACCGGCGCCTGCACCAACGACGCTGGAACCCTGCGCACGCTGACCGTGGTCGGCACGGAGATGACCTTCGACGCCCCGGAGCGCGTCGCCGCCGGCGACTACTCGACCACGTTCCGCAACGACGGAGCGGTCGCTCACGAGCTCGCCTTCCGCGACCCGGCCGGCACGTTCGTCGCGCGCCGCAGCATCGGCGCTGGTGCGAGCGTCACGTTCGACGTCTCCCTCCAGCCGGGCACCTGGGAGCTCGGCTGCTTCGAACCAGGACATTACGAGGCGGGGATGCACCGCCCGCTCATCGTGGAACCCGCGAACCGGACGTCGGCACCGACGCCGACCGACATGAGCACAACGCCAGGCGGCTGAGCCTGTTGTTTCACCGCGGAAGCGCGCGCCGGCAGTCGTTCACGAACTGTCGGATCTGGGAAGCGTGCTCGATGGTGTGGCCCGGGATCCCCGTGATGATCCATGCGTGCGGCTGGCCCGCGTAGCGGTGCGCCGGTGGCAGCGGGGTGGCCGCTCTCTCGTCCGTCATGTGCTCGAGCGTCTTGCGCACACGGTCGCGGCACCACTGCACGTACCCGAGGATCTCAGCGCGAGTCCAAACCCGATGGACGTCCCCGGTGTAGCTCTGGTCGAACGGCGGCGGGGGCTCCCACGGCTCCATCTCCCGCCAAGTCGTAGTCCAGGACTTCGAGGGCATGCCAGGCGCGGAACCACGGCGCGCTGCCTCTCTGCATGAGCTCGTCCTGGACGGCTGGATCGCTGTTGACGGTCCCGTCGGCACCGCGCAGCGATCCCCACCATCCCTCGACGCGCGGGACCGCCACATGCTCGCGTCCCACAGCTCGTCCGTGCAGTCCTGCACCGCTGCCTGCAAGAGATCCAGCGCCTCTTCGAAGTTGCGGCCGAGGCTTTCGACCCAGATCGATGCCATGCCCGGCGAAGCTAGGCGGCGTCACGCGGCCGTCGCGCCCTGGGCGGCACCACGCGCACCGACGCCAGCGGATGCCGCACAGCCCAGCCGGTCGCGTCCGGGAACCCTGCCGCTTCGCGTCGACCTCCGAAGCGAGGTCGTGGTGTGGCCACCACCATCGCCATCGGCCCTTGGGATCGGGCAGCAACTCGTGCCTCGGAAGGACTTGCGCACCGAACATACGTTTGGTATGGTGTTGGTACGTCTTCGAGGCCGGGCGGTTGCGGTCTCCTCCCCGATGGTTGGCGTACGTGAGCGGAGGCGTGCCGTGGTGTCGTTCGGTGAGGTGGCCGACGAGTTCGTGCGCGCCATCGAGCGACTCGACATGGACGGGCTGGACGGCGAGTCGTGCGCGGGGTTGGTGGCCCGGCTGGCGCGGATCGAGCGGCTGGTGAGGTTGGCGAAGACCCAGGCCGCGATGCGGGCCACGTCGGGCGGGGTCGCAGGCCGCGACGGCGCGCCGGACGCGGCGTCGTGGTTGGCCCGGGAGAGCGGCGAGACCGTGGGCGCCGCCAGCGCCGCGTTCGACACCCTCGACGCGCTGCGGTCGTGCCCGGCCACCGCCGAGGCCGTGGCCGCCGGCTTGCTGTCGTTGGGTCAAGCCAAAGAGATCGCGTCGGCCGCGTCGGTGAACGCGTCCTGCGAGAGCGAGCTGGTCGAGTTGGCGAAACGGGCACCGCTGTCGACGTTGCGCGATCAGTCCCGCAAGCGCCGCCACGAAGTCCTCGACGCGGTCGCCTTGCACGACCAGCAGGTCGCGGCCCGCAGGTTCCGCTGGTGGCGCAACGATCTCGGCAACGTCGCCTACGCGGGTGAGCTCCCGCCCGAACAAGGCGTGCCGTTCGTCAACCGCCTCGACGCCGAGACCGACCGCCTGTGGCGGGCAGCTCGTCGAAGCGGGGCCGTCCTCGAGGCCCGCGAGGCCTATGCCGCCGACGCGCTGGCGGCGATGACCAACGGCCAAGGCCGAGGACGAGGACGGGCCCAGTCGGCCGACGTGGTGGTCGTCGTCGACCTGAACGCCTGGCGGCGCGACCACGCCGAGCCAGGAGAGGTGTGCCACATCATCGGTGGCGGCGGCACACCGGTGCCTGTCGCCAAGGAACTGGCCGCGGACGCGTTCTTCAAGGCCGTCATCCACGATGGCGAGAACATCCTCACCCTCGCCCACTTCGGCCGGAAGATGAAAGCCGAGCTCCGCAGTGCGCTCGGTCTGGGCGCGCCACCGCACCTCGATGGGCTGACCTGTGTGGACGTCGGTTGTGGGCGCAAGCACGGCCTCCAGTTCGACCACGTCGATCCGGTCGCCAACAACGGACCGACGGCCTACTCCAACATCCAAGCCCGCTGCACGCCCTCCCACGCCGACAAGACCGAACGCGACCGACAAGCCGGCCTCCTCGGCCCCAAAGCCAAACCCAGAGCCAGAGCCCCCACCACCGCCCGCCGCTGAGCGGACGGCGACGACAGCGATGACGACGACTCGATGAACGACAACGACTCGACGAAGGACTCGACGAAGGACTCGACGAAGGACTCGACGAAGGACTCGACGAACGCCTTGCGGTCGCCGTCGATGCAGCCGTGCAGTGGACGAGCTGGCGCGCTTTGCACGTCGATCGCGACCGGGCTACGGCCTACGCCGCCTACTCTACCGTCACGTAAGGGTACTCTGCTGGTGTGAGCGGCGAGTCGAGCACCGAACAGGACGTGCACCAGATCGGCGAAGTCGCCGAGCGCGTCGGGCTGTCGCTGCGCACCATCCGCCACTACGAGGAGGTCGGCTTGGTGCCCCCGTCCGGGCGGTCGGCGGGCGGGTTCCGGCTCTACACCGACGACGACATCGAACGGCTGCGGCTGGTCAAGCACATGAAGCCCCTGGACTTCACCCTCGAGGAGATGCGCGACCTGCTCGACGCCCGCGACCGCCTCGCCGAGGACGCCGACGACGATGAGCGAGCCGCTCTGCTCGGCAAGCTGTCGATGTATGCGGCCGCCGCTGAGAGCCGCTGCCAGAAGCTGCGCGGCGAGCTCGACGCGGCCGAGGCGATGGCCACCATGCTCCGCCGGGAATCGTCCCGTCGCCGCCGGCCGTCGAGAAGTCGGCGATGACTGTCGTCTCCGTTGCCGCCGACGAGGTGGCGGTCGAGGCGCGGCGGCGCCGGACCTTCGCCATCATCAGCCACCCCGACGCGGGCAAGACCACGCTCACCGAGAAGTTCCTCCTGTACGCGGGCGCCGTCGCCGAGGCCGGCGCGGTCAAGGCACGGGCGGGCCGGCGGCGGGCCACGTCGGACTGGATGGCGATGGAGCAGCAGCGCGGCATCTCCATCACCTCGACGGTGCTGCAGTTCACCTATCGCGACCATGTCGTGAACCTGCTCGACACGCCCGGTCACCGTGACTTCTCCGAGGACACCTACCGCGTGCTGGCCGCGGCCGACGCCGCGGTGATGGTGCTCGACGTCGCCAAGGGCATCGAAGCGCAAACCCTCAAGCTGTTCGAGGTGTGCCGGGCTCGAAGGCTTCCCATCATCACGTTCCTGAACAAGTACGACCGGCCCGGCCGCGACCCGCTCGAGCTCCTCGACGAGATCGAAGCGCAGATCGGTGTGCGACCCACGCCGGCAACGTGGCCGGTCGGGATCCCGGGCGACTTCCGCGGTGTCATCGACCGCCGAACGAGTGCCTTCGTCCGCTTCACCCGCACCGCCCGGGGTGCCACGGCCGCCCCCGAAGAGATCGTCGACCCCGAGCGCGCCGCCCGCGACGAGGGTGCCGCCTGGCGCCACGCCATCGAAGAGTGCGCGCTCCTCGATGGCGTCGGAGCGGACGTCGACCATGAAGCGTTCTTGGCGGGAACAGCCAGCCCGTTGTTCGTCGGATCCGCGTTGACGAACTTCGGAGTGCGCCACCTGCTCGACGCCGTCGTCGACCTCGCTCCCCCACCCGCGGCGCGTTGGGACGAACACGGCGTGGCGCGGTCCCTCGACGCGCCGTTCTCCGGGTTCGTGTTCAAGATCCAAGCGAACATGGACCCGTCGCACCGCGACCACGTCGCGTTCGTTCGAGTGTGCTCGGGCCGGTTCGAACGCGGCATCACCGTCACCCACGCGACAACCGGCCGGCCGTTCTCGACGAAGTACGCGGCATCGGTCTTCGGCTCGGAGCGCGACACCATCGACGAGGCCTACCCAGGCGACGTCATCGGCTTGGTGAATGCCAGCGACCTCCGCATCGGCGACACGCTGTTTCAGTCCGAGCCGGTCGTCTATCCGACGATCCCCACGTTCGCGCCCGAGCTGTTCGCGCGTGCGCGCGCGACGGACACCAGCCGCTACAAGCAGTTCCGCCGAGGACTCGATCAGCTCGAACAGGAAGGCGTCATCCAGGTCCTGCGCGACCCCGACGGCGACCCCACCCCGGTGCTCGCCGCGGTCGGCCCGATGCAGTTCGAAGTCGTCGCCCACCGTCTCCAGCACGAGTTCGGCGCCGCCGTCGAGCTCTCGCCGACGCCGCACAAACTCGCCCGCCGCACCGACCCAGCCACTACCGAGCGTCTCCGTGCCGTCAGTGGCGTGACCGTCCTCACCCGCAGCGACGGCGTGCCCCTCGCCCTGTTCGAAAGCCCGTACCGGCTGCAACGTCTCGAGGCCGCTCACCCCAACTGGTGCCTCGACCCCATCCTCACCGGGACCCACCAGCCATGAGCGAGGCCATCGTCTGCCCGAACTGCGGGCTCGACGACCATCTCAGCGGCGAACACCGCGGCGACCTCATCCGCATCACGTGCAGCGGCACCCCCATCCCGCCGCCGACCAACCCGGCGGCGCGGTGACAGCGGCCCGACACCAGCGGCCGGTGCGGCGACGGTGATCTTCGAAGAGCTCGACCGGAGAGCGACGCGCATGGGCCAGATCAGCCTCCGACGGAGACTAGAGCCCTCACTCCAGGTGGAGATCTACGAGGCGCGGCTCGACGACGAGTTCCTCATGTCCAGCCTCTTCACCGCCGCGGAGACCGAGCTCGCCACTCGCGCGCTCGCCGCACTCGCAGGCGACGAGCTCGACATCGTCGTCGGGGGACTCGGCTTGGGCTACACCGCCGCCGCTGTCCTCGCCGACCGGCGAGTGCGCGCGCTGCACGTCGTCGAAGCGCTCGACGAGGTGATCGACTGGCACCGCCGCGACCTTCTCCCGCTCTCCGAGACACTGACGTCCGACGATCGGTGCCACCTCGTCTGCGCTGACTTCTTCGCCGCCATCGCGGCCGACGCCCCCATCGGCGACACACCCCAGCTCTTCCACGCCATCCTCGTCGACATCGACCACAGCCCCTGCCGCCACCTCGACCCCACCCACGCCGGCTTCTACACCCGCGACGGGCTCCGCCAGGTCTCGTTCCGGCTGCACGCCGGCGGCGTGTTCGGCTTGTGGTCCGACGACCCGCCCGACACCTCGTTCCTGGAGGTCCTCGACGACGTGTTCGCATCCGCATCGGCGCACGTCGTGACCTTCCCCAACCCATACACCGGCGGCAACTCCTCGAGCACCGTCTACCTCGCCCACGCAGCCGGCTGAGGCTCTCGTTCAACGGCCGGCATGAGGCCCGCTGGACGCGTACGTTCGGCGGATGGCCACGGGTGACGCTCCGCACGGTGAGCACGACCACTCCAAGACGGAGCCAGCCGTTCGAGAGATCCTCGCGAGCCTGGGTCTGTCGAACTCAGGCCTGCATTGGATCGAGAGCCACTCGCATTCGGCGTGGATGACCGATGACGCGGTCGTCAGGTACCGGATCATCGGCCCGACTGGACGGCTCAGCCACGAGGCGAAGGTCGCGGCGCTCCTCCCGCCCGAGGCGTTGTACCCGACGGTCATAGCGGTCGGCTGCTCGGGAGTCAACGACTGGCTCGTGACCGCGCGCGTGCCGGGAGACCCGCTCTACGCCGTCTGGGCGCGCCTTTCGGATCGCCAACGAGAGACCGCCACACACGAGGTCGCTGCGGCCGCGCGAGCACTGCACGCAGCGCCTGCGCACCACCTGCAGCCGCCTTGCCTCTTCGGCGGAGCGCCGGTCGTTCCCCGACGCGAGTTCATTGACACCCTCGCCGATGTCGCACGCCAAGCACCCGACGCCACTGGGCCGGACATGACCCGCGTTCTGCGCTTGCTCGACGATTGCCGAGGCGCGATTGATGACGACCCGACCGTGATGGCCCACCACGATCTCAACTTCGGTCAATGCATCTGGCGTGACGGGCACGTCGTCGGACTGGTCGATCTGGAGATGGCCCACGCCAACAGCCCGGACTGGGACCTGACCGACTTTCTCGGGATGTGCGCGGCTCCCCATCGAAAAGCACGGTCGGGGAGCGATCGAGACCTTCACGCCACAGACTTCGTGCGCGTCCCTGCATGGTTCAAGGAGGCATACCCCGAGCCGTTCGCGCACCCAGCGCTCCATCAGCGGCTCCGCGTCTATGAGCTCATGTACCGCCTCGCGGGGCTCATTCAACGCCCCGACCTACCACTCATGCTCTCGACACTCGTAGCAGGTACCTCCTACGAGCACCTCCTCCCACAGTGAACCGCAGGGCTCGTCTCAGCCAACATTGAGGTCGATCGCTCCGATCGTTCGCTACGCCCCCGGCGCGACCACGGGGCCCTGGGACGAGACCGCAGTCGCCGGCACCGATGGAAGCACGAGCGTGAAGCGGGCGCCTCCGCCGTCCTCGTTCGCGGCAATGAGATTGCCGCCTTGGGCAACGGCATGCTGCCGGGCGATGGCGAGGCCGAGCCCCGAGCCGCCCTTGGCCCGGGAGCGGTCGGACTTGTAGAAGCGGTCGAACACGCGAGGCAGGTCCTCGTCCGGAATGCCGGGCCCCGCGTCGACGACATCGATCACCGCCTGCGTACCGTCGCGGCGTGCTCGCACGACCGCGTGGCCATCGCCGTGGACGACGGCGTTGTCGATCAGGTTGCCGAGAATGCGCCGCAGGCGGACGGGCTCGGCCAGCACGACGACATCGCCATCGACGTCGATGCGGATGTCGGCGTGACGGCGGAGGTCGGCGCCCCGCACGACCGCGTCGAGGGCCTCACGGACACGCAGCGGTTCTGGCCGGGCCGGCTCGGTCTCGGCATCCAACCGCGAGAGCTCGAGGAGCTCCATCACCAGGTCGCGGAGCCTGCGCACGTCGGCGACGAGCACGGCGGCCGGCCGGCGAGCGGTCGCGGGCAACTCGTCGGTCATCTCCTCGAGTACCGACGCCGTGGCCGACATGCCCGTGAGCGGCGTGCGCAGCTCGTGGGCGACGTCGGCGGTGAAGCGCCGTTGGCGTTGCGCGGCAGCCTCGAGCTGGGCCACGAGCGCCTGGACCTCGTCGGCCATGTGGTTGAACGAACGCCCGAGGATGCCGAACTCGTCGTCCGACGCGACGGAGAGCCGCGCCGTCAGGTCGCCCCCCGCGATGGCCTCCGCGGCATGCGCGGCGCCGGCCACCGGCCGCAGCGTCGCCCTCGCGACGATCTGGCCGACCGCGCCGGCGGCAAGGACGGTCAGCGCCCATGCCGCGAGTGCGACGCGGCCCAGCTCGCTCAAGCTGTCGTGCAGCTGGGCGAGGGAGAAGAAGAAGTAGTAGCGGGCGCCGCCCCGGCCCGACGCGCCGATGACGAGCGTCTCCTGCCCGGCGACCAACGCCTCCACCATCGTCGGCTCAGGAAGCGCATTGCCGACGTGCAACGACGCGGGGACGTCGCTGACGTGCAGCGCGGGTGACGACGAGAACTCCGAGCCCGCGGCGCTGACGGCCACCATGTCGGCTCCCGCTCGTGGTTCGTACGCGGCGCGGAGGCGCTCGAAACTGGCCGCATCGAGCCTCGCCGGCGCGAGCGCGAGCGCGATGTTGGCTTCGTGCATCGTCGTGTTGCGGACGTTGCGCCAGCGGTACTCGCGGGCGAGCAGGAAGGTGACCGTGGCAACGGCGCCGGCACTGACCGCGGCGACGAGGAGGAACGCAGCAGTGAGCCGCCGGCGGAACCGGTGCGGCCGTCCCGACGCGCGGTCGACGCCGCCCACTCGTTCTGCGCCGTCAGTCACGTTCGAAGCGGTAGCCGACGCCGCGGACGGTGGAGATGTACGGCGGCGGCTCCGGCGCCTCGCCGAGCTTGTCGCGCACGCGCTTCACAGCCATGTCCACGAGCCGCGAGTCGCCGAGGTAGTCGTAGCCCCACACCCGCTCGAGGAGGATGTCGCGGGTGAGGACGTTGCCCGCATTGCGCACGAGCTGGGCGAGCAGCCGGAACTCGATCGTGGTCACCGCCAACTCGTCGCCGTCGCGGTACACGCGGAACGCGTTCTCGTCCACGAGGAGGTCGCGGACGGTCACGGCGCCCTGGGATGTCGCCGTCGCGCCTTGGGTGCGCCGCAGCACGGCGCGTATGCGAGCTGCGAGCTCAGCGGGCTCGAACGGTTTGGTCAGGTAGTCGTCCGCTCCCAGCTCGAGCCCCGCGACGACATCGGCGGTGTCGTCGCGCGCGGTGAGCATCACGATCGGCACGCCCGAGGTCTTGCGCAGCTCGCGGCACACGTCGAAGCCGTTGACGGACGGCAACATGACGTCGAGCACGACGACGTCGAACGGTGGTCTGCTCGCAACGGTGTCGAGCGCGTCGGCTCCGTCGGCCACAGCGTCGACGGCGAACCCGGCTCGCTCGAGGACGATCGTGGCCGCCTCCAGCACGGACGGGTCGTCCTCGACGAGCAGCACCCTCAAGGACACGGCGACCAGCCTGCCACGGCCGCGGGCTGCGGCGTCACCGCCGGGTAACGGTCGTGTACCCGGTCGGCAACGGTGCCAGTCGGGGGTTTCGGGCCTCTGCCGACGGGGCATCGCCGCGACGGACACTTCGAACGGAGGCGATGCCGGTGGCGACCGACGTCTACACCCTGCCCGGCCTGCCCTACGACTACGGCGCGCTGGAGCCGCACCTGAGCGGCCGCATCATGGAGTTGCACCACGACGAGCACCACGCCGCCTACGTGAAGGGTGCCAACGCCGCGCTCGAACGGCTGCACGAGGCCCGGCGGAGCGACGACTTCGAGACGATCTCGCTGCTCGAGAAGAACCTCGCGTTCAACGTCTCCGGCCACGCGTTGCACTCGGTGTTCTGGACGAACCTGTCGCCGGACGGCGGCGGTGAGCCGACGGGCCCGCTGGCGGCGGCCATCGCCGACACGTTCGGGGGCTTCACCACCTTCCGGTCCCAGATGGTGCAGGCCGCGGCCACGGTGCAGGGCTCGGGATGGGCGCTCGCGTCGTGGGAGCCGTTCGCTCGGCGTGTCGTCGTCCAGCAGGTGTACGACCACCAGGGCAACCACGGCCAGGGCACGATCCCGCTGCTCGCCATCGACGCGTGGGAGCACGC
>Ga0299907_10002822_pt1 | contig 10910 bp, 10 predicted proteins | sample RVTome_16_FD_198680 | JGI IMG/M metagenome (GOLD analysis project Ga0299907, IMG submission 198680) | Soil microbial communities from uranium-contaminated site in the Upper Colorado River Basin, Wyoming, United States - RVT152D67 (version 2) ... | reverse complement strand
CCCCGCCGTGTGAATGAGCCTGCGCCGACAGCATTAGCAGTCGAATAGCAACGCCGTGGATCGGGCGACCGCCTCCCCGAACGGACAGGCCCCCGGACTGCCCATTGTGCCGCAGCGTCGACTGGTTCCGCTTCGACCACCACGCCAGCCAGGGCGGCAGCACCAGGCCCGTATCGCACGGACTAGTGACTTGACCCCCAGTGCGACGCTCATCTGCCCCGCCCTATCGCCCACCTCGACACTTGGGCGACCGACCGCGTCTGCCTGCCAGAACCGCCCTCGGCATCAGGCTAGACACACGCCCGGTCCGCTGGCCAGAGGAAGGGACACAGATCTGCGATCCGCGCTACGACGATCCGCACAGAACGCGTTTCGGCGCCGGGCTCGCCGGCCACGTCACCAGCCATGCCACCGCCGTGTGCGCCGCGTCGCACGGCCGGGCGACCCGGCTGGGAGGGCTTCACCTAGGATGCCCGGTCGATCCCGCACCCAAAGGACCCGTGCATGCCCGACGCCCAGGCCTGCCTCTCGGTCGTCATCCCCTGCTACAACGAGCGCGACACAGTGGCGGCCGTCGTGGCGCGGGTGCTCGCCTCGCCCTGGACGGCCGAGGTCGTCATCGTCGACGACGGCTCCACCGACGGCACGCGCGACATCCTGGCGGGCATCGCCGAACCCCGCGTGCGCGTTGTTCTCCAGCCCCAAAACCAGGGCAAGGGGGCCGCGCTGCGCCGCGGGTACGCCGAGGCGACCGCGCCGCTGGTGATCGTCCAGGACGCCGACCTCGAGTACGACCCCGGCGAGTACGGGACGCTCGTCCAGCCCCTCCTCAGCGACGACGCCGACGTCGTCTTCGGGTCACGGTTCATCTCCAGCCGTCCACACCGGGTGCTCTACTTCTGGCACTCGGTGGGCAACCGGTTCCTCACCACCCTGTCCAACGTCTTCACCAACCTGAACCTCACCGACATGGAGACCTGCTACAAGGTGTTCCGTCGCGAGGTCATCCAGGCCATCGACCTCGAGGAGGACCGGTTCGGCGTGGAACCCGAGGTGACGGCCAAGGTCGCCGCCAACCCCGAATGGCGGGTCTACGAGGTGGGGATCAGCTACCGCGGCCGCACCTACGCCGAGGGCAAGAAGATCGGGTGGCGCGACGGCATCCGGGCCGTCTGGTGCATCCTCAAGTACTCGCCGCCAGGCGAGCGCGTGCGCCGTGGGTTCCGTGCTTCCGCGGGCCGTGCGCCCGCACGGCTCGCCCGGGTCATCGGCAACGATGGACACCGGGCCGACGGTGCCACCGCCGCCCACGGTGACCGCTCGCGCGTCTGAGGAGCTGAGCCGCCGGCGCGTGGGGGCGCCGTTGTTCGAGCTGGACGGCGTGTCGCTGGAGATCGATGGGCGACCGATCCTGCAGGGCATCTCGCTCACGGTCCCCGACGAGGGCATCACCGTGCTGCTCGGCCCGTCGGGCGCCGGCAAGACCATGATCCTGCGCCTCCTCAACCGGCTCGAGGTGCCGACCGAGGGGGTGGTCCGGTTCCGCGGCGAATCGGTGACGTCGATCGACCCCCTGTCCCTCCGTCGCCGGGTGGGCATGGTGTTCCAGCGGCCGGCGCCGTTCCCGGGCACCGTGCGCGACAACCTGCGGGTGGCCGACCCGGCGGCGACCGACGACACGCTCGTCTCCGCCCTCGGCGGCGCCGGGCTGGGGCCCGCGTTCCTCGACCGGTCCGCCGACGACCTGTCAGGCGGCGAGTCGCAGCGCATGTGCCTAGCCCGCACGCTGGTCACCCGCCCCGAGGTGCTGCTCATGGACGAGCCCACCGCTGCCCTCGATCCCGACGCCCGCCACCGCCTGGAGCGCACCGCCCGGGATCTCGCCGCCGAGGGCCGGCCGCTGGTGTGGGTGACACACGACCTGGACCAGGCGCACCGCTTGGCCGACGACGTGCTGGTGGTCATCGACGGACGGATCGCGTCCGCCGATGAGCGTGACCGTTTCCTGAAGGAGGACGAAGGTGGTTGAGACCCGTGGATGATGCCGCGATCGGGTGGGGTGGGCTGGCCCTCTCGCTCATCCTCGTGGCAGTTGCCATCGGCCTGTCCGTGTGGCAGGGGCTGCGGCTCGAGCGCGAGATCGCGTGGGCCTGCGCCCGGGCGATCTCCCAGCTGCTGGCCGTTGGGTACCTCCTGCTGCTGGTCGTCGACGAGGACACGCCGGTCATCTGGGCGTGGCTCTGGGTCGTGGCCATGGTGATCTTCGCGGCCGTGACCGTGCGGCGGCGCGCGTCCGAGATCCCCGACATCACCCGGATCGCGGCGCTGGCCATCGCCGCATCGGCGACCATCAGCCTGCTGGTCGTGTTCGGACTCGGCGTCTATCCGAACGTCGGCCGGGCGGTGGTGCCCATCGCCGGCATGATGATCGGCAACTCGATCGGCAGCGTGGTGGTGGCGGCCCGCCGCATCGTCGGGGAGCTCGCGGACCGGCGCCCGGAGGTGGAGGCGAGGTTGGCGCTGGGCCAGCCGTGGCAGCAGGCGTCGAAGCCGTTCGTGCGCCGTGCGCTGCGGACCGCCCTCACGTCACAGCTCGAGAGCACCAAGGCGGTCGGGCTGGTCTTCCTTCCCGGCGCCATGACCGGGCTCATCCTGGCGGGGGTCGACCCGGTCGACGCCGTGCTGGTGCAGGCGGCGATCATGTACCTCATCCTCGGCTGCGTCGCCACCAACGTCGTGGTCATCGGCCTGGGGCTCACGCGCCAGCTGTTCACGCCCGACCACCGCCTGGTCCGGCTGGCGCGAACGGCCGCCTGACGTCGCCGGGCCACCGGCAGGGGGTGAGGGTTCGGGGACCGGCCGCGTAGCCTGGTGGCCGTGCCTCTGCGCTTCGTGATCATCGGCGGGGGGCCCGCCGGCAACACGGCGGCCACGACCGCGGCCCGCCTCGGCGCGGAGGTGACCCTGATCGAGCGCGACATCGTGGGTGGCTCGGCGCACTTGCGTGACTGCATCCCGTCCAAGGCGATGATCGCCACCGCCGACGCCATGGGGATGGTCGACCGCAGCGGCGGCATGGGGCTGTCGGGACCGGACGCGAAGCTCGACCTCGAACGGCTCAGGAAGCGGATCCAGCGGATCGAAGACCGCCTCGAGTCCAACATCGTCCAGCTCCTGCACAGCCAGGGCGTGCGCATGATCCAGGGCACCGGCCGGCTCAAGGGACCGCACGAGATCGCCGTCGAGACCGACGAGGGCGTGAGCGAGATCGAGGCCGACGCCATCCTCGTGTCCACCGGCAGCCGGCCCCGGGTCCCTGAGTGGGCGGATGTCGACGGCGAGCGCGTGCTCACGACGCGCGACGCCTATCCGCCGCGCGAGATGCCGGAGCACCTCGTGGTCATCGGGTCGGGTGTGACCGGCGTCGAGTTCGTGCACATGTTCTCGTCGCTCGGCAGCGCGGTGACGCTGCTGGTGAGCCGCCAGCAGGTGCTACCGCAGAAGGACCCGGAGGTGGCGGCGGCGCTCGAGGACGAGCTCCTGCGCCGGGGCGTCCAGTTGTTGAAGGGCGCCCGGGCCGATGGCATCGAGCGCACCGAGGACGGCGGTGTGGCGGTCCATTGCACCGATGGGCGTATCGCCGCCGGCAGCCACGCCCTGCTGGCCATCGGCTCGATCCCCAACAGCGACGGCCTGGGGCTGGACGCCGCCGGGGTGGAGGTCGATGCGGGCGGCTACGTGCCCGTCAACCACCACTGCGTGACCAACATGCCGCACATCTACGCCGCGGGGGACCTGTCGGGCAAGCTCCCGCTGTCGTCGGTGGCCGCGATGCAGGGGCGCAAGATCGCCGAGCACGTCATGGGCCTGCACACGCGGGTCCACCGCCACCTCGACTACGACAAGGCGGCGTCGGCCATCTTCACGGAACCCGAGATCGCCGATGTGGGCCTGGCGGAGGCCGATGCCTTCGCCGAGGGGCGCAAGCTGCGGGTGACGAAGGTGCCGTTCTCGGCGTCGGCCAAGGCGCTCATCAACAACGAGACCAAGGGCTTCGTGAAGATCCTCTCCGACCCCGCCACCGGCGTGGTCCTGGGCGGGTCGATCGTCGGGCGCCAAGCGGCCGAGCTGATCTCCGTCATCGCCGTGGCCGTCACCAACGGCCTGCGGGTCAACGACATCGTCGAGAGCCTGCTCGTCCACCCGTCGCTGGCCGAAGCGCTCGCCGACGCCGCGGAGTAGCCGCGGAGTTGCCCACGCGGCACCGCGCCGGTGCTCCAAGATGACACCGTCCACGAGCACGACAACGGAGGATCCAATGCCGGATACGCCCAAGCCACCACTCCCGTACGATCATCTGGCCCCGGTCCCGTCGTTCACGGTGACGAGCGATGACGTGGCCGAAGGGAAGACGCTGGACAACGAGCACGTGGCCGACGCCCGCTTCGGGCTCGACGGCGGCAACACGTCGCCCCACCTGCGGTGGGAGGGCTTCCCGCCCGAGACCAAGAGCTTCGCGGTCACCGTGTTCGATCCCGATGCGCCGACGGGCAGCGGCTTCTGGCACTGGGTCGTCTTCGACATCCCCGCTGATGTCACCGATCTGCCCCGTGGCGCAGGATCGGGCGACATGGCGGGCCTGCCCGAGGGCGCCATCCACGCCCGCAACGACGCCGGCGAGCAGGCGTACATCGGCGCCGGTCCGCCCCCCGGCCACGGCCCGCACCGCTACGTCTTCGCGGTGCACGCCCTCGACGTCGAGAAGCTCGGGCCGGACGCCAGCGCGTCACCGGCGTTCGTGGGCTTCAACCTCGGCTTCCACACGCTGGCCCGCGCGGTGATCGTGCCGACCTACGAGGTCCCGGGCTGACGCCGCCGCGGTCACTCGACGCACGCGCCGTGCCCCGGGGCGGCGGTCACTCGATCACGACCACCACGTCGCCCGAGCCGACGGACTGGCCGGCGGTCACCTTGATCTCCTTGACCGTGCCGGACTTGTCGGCGGTGATGTTGTTCTCCATCTTCATCGCCTCGAGGACGCAGACGGTCTGGCCCGCCTCGACCTCGTCGCCCTCGGACACGAGCACCTTCACGATCGTGCCCTGCATCGGCACGGTCACGGCCCCGGTGCCGGCCGCCCGGGCCGACGCACCGGTCGATCGGCGGGGACGGGGCGACGCCCGCCCGCCGGCGCCGACCGCTGCCACCGCCGCGCCCGCCTGTGACTCCGGCACCCACACGGTCACGCCGAAGCGGCGACCGTTCACCTCGACGTCGACGTCCCGCCGCACCTTGGGCTCGGCGGCGGCTTCGGCATCGTCCGGCGGTCGGAGGTCGGCGGCGATGCCGGACAGGTCGAGTCGCTCCTCGACCCATTTGGTCGAGTGCTCGCCGGCGACGAAGTCGGGGTGGCGCAGGATGGCGGCGTCGGCGGGGATGGTCGTGGGGATGCCACTGATCTCGAACTCGTCCAGCGCCCGCAGCGTCCGCGCGATCGCGGTGTCCCGGTCGGTGCCCCAGCAGATCAGCTTGCCGAGCAGGTTGTCGTAGAACTGGCTGACCTCGTCGCCGGCCTCGTAGCCGCCGTCCCAGCGGACGCCGTACCCCTGGGGCACCCGTAGCGTCGTGATCGGCCCCGGCGAGGGGACGAAGGCGCCGCCGGACGGGTCCTCGGCGTTGATGCGGACCTCGATGGCGTGGCCCCGGCGCACGATGTCCTGCTGGGTGAACGACAGCGGGTTGCCCGAGGCGACCCGGATCTGCTCGGCGACCAGGTCCAGCCCCGTGACCAGTTCGGTGACCGGGTGCTCCACCTGCAGCCGGGTGTTCATCTCCAGGAAGTAGAACTCTCCGGCCCGACCCCCACCCGCCGCCCCGTGGCGGCCTCGGCCTTCGGCCGAGCGTGGCGCCTCGTAGAGGAACTCCACGGTGCCGGCGTTGACGTAGCCACACGCCTTCGTGACCCGGACCGCGGCGTCGCCCATGGCCTGGCGGGTGTCGTCGGCGAACCCGGGCGCCGGGCTCTCCTCGATCAGCTTCTGGTGGCGGCGTTGCGCCGAGCAGTCTCGCTCGCCGACCCAGACGGCGTTGCCCTGGGTGTCGGCGAAGACCTGCATCTCGATGTGTCGCGGCCAGGTCAGGTAGCGCTCGAGGTAGCACTCGCTGCGCCCGAAGCCCTTGAGGGCCTCCGACTGCGCCGACTCCAGGGCGGCGGCTGCCTCCGCCGCCGACCGCACCACCCGCATGCCCCGGCCGCCGCCGCCGAAGGCGGCCTTGATGGCGACCGGCCAGCCGTGTTCGTCGCCGAACGCCACCACCTCGTCGGCGGACGTGAGGAACTCGGTGGTGCCGGGGACGCCTGCCACCCCCGCCCGCTGGGCGGCGAGCCGCGAGGACACCTTGTCGCCCATGATCTCGATGGCCTCGGGCGGGGGACCGATGAAGGTCACGCCCTTGGCCGTGATGGCCCGCGCGAAGTCGGTGTTCTCGCTGAAGAACCCGTAGCCGGGATGCACCCCGTCGGCGCCCGCCCTCTCGACGACGTCGAGGAGCTTGTCGGTCGCCAGGTAGCTCTCGGCCGCCGTCTGGCCGCCCAGCGCATAGGCCTCGTCCGCCAGCCGGACGTGCAGGCCGTCGCGGTCGAGGTCGGAGTAGACGGCGACGCTGGGGATCCCGAGATCGCGGCACGCCCGGATGACCCGGACCGCGATCTCGCCCCGGTTGGCGATCAGGATCTTCGAGAGCACACCGTATGTTTACGGGGATGCCCGGCGATGGCGCCAGAAACCTCGGCGACCGGGCGCGGGCCGCCCTGGCGGGCTCCCGGTTCGCAGATGTTCGCTGGGTGGCGTCGACCGGATCCACCAACGCGGACGCACTGGCGTTGGCCCGGGACGGGGCGCCCGAGGGCGTGGTCGTGGTGGCCGACCACCAGAGCGCCGGGAGGGGCCGCTACGACCGAGCCTGGGTCGCGCCCTCGGGTGGGTCGCTGCTGGTCTCCGTGCTGCTCCGCCCCCCGTCGCCTGTGGCGAGCACCGCGACCATGGCGACGGCGGTGGCCATGGCCGAGGCGGTCGAGGCGGTGGCCGGGGTGACCCCGGCGCTCAAGTGGCCCAACGACCTGCTGCTGGTGGGCGAGGGTGGCGAGCGCAAGCTGGCCGGCATCCTGGCCGAGGCCGACTGGCCGGCCAGCGCCACCATCTCCGCCGGATGGCGGCAGCCGTCGGCGCACGAGCGGGCGGTGATCGTGGTCGGAGTCGGCGTCAACGTGTCCTGGCCCGAGGACGACGAGGCGATCCGCGACGTGGCCGACACGGCCGTGGCCCTCAACTGGGTGACGCCCGCGCCGATCGATCGCGTCGACCTGCTCGTCGCCTTCCTGCACCGGCTCGACCGCAGCTATGGCGAGTTGGTGAGCGCGGGCCCCCGAGCGGCGATGGACGAGTGGCGCCGGCGGTCGGCGACCCTGGGCCGGCGGATCCGAGTCGACCTCGGCGTGGACGACGTCGAGGGCACGGCCGTGGACGTCACCGCCGAGGGTCACCTGGTCGTCGAGGCGCTCGACGGCCAGCTCCGCACGTTCGCCGTCGGCGACGTCGTCCACCTCAGGCAGGTGTAGCCGGCGGTCAGGCGCGACTCAGCACGCACCAGCTGCCCTGACCGGCCCGGCTTGCGACTCCCCGCCACTTGCCGGGAAGGACGGCCGCGACCTCCTCGGAGCGCAGGTGGATCGGCGTCTGGTCCCCGCTGCTGTTCACCCACACGACCGAGCCCTCGGGTGCGAGCACGCGGGCGACCTCGGCGGGGAACAGGAGCGCGTTCACGAGGATGACGGCGTCCGCGCATCCGGCCCGGAACGGGAGGTCCGCGGCATCGGCCTGGATGCGCGTCGCCGGGGCCCAGGGCGCGAGCCGCAGCATGGCGAGCGACAGGTCGACCGCAGCCACGGTGCCGAACCGCTCGGCCAGCAGCAGGGAGTAGTTGCCGATCCCGCTCCCGACCTCGATGGCCACGCCGCCCCCGGCGACCCCGCCCCGCTCGAGGGCATCGAGCACCACGGCCGTGCGTTGGGGCGACGTGCGGGTGTGCCACTCGTGCGAGAGCTCGTCGAACAGGGTCTCGACCCGGCCCCGGGCAGCGGCGTCCCAGCCGCCGGGCGCCAGCCCGGCCGCCCGCCGGGTCATGATCCGCATCGGGTGGTCGTCGGAGCCGAGGCCCGAGGCGCGATGGCCGGGGATCTCGACCGCCGGCAGCTCCTCGATGACGGTCACGAGCGCAGCCCGTGGAGAGGCCCGGTCACGGGTCCAGGTCCCGGGCCTGGAGGTCGGCGACGGCGTCGATGGCGCGCTTGGCCACCGGGCCCTCGATGCCCGGCAGCTCGCGCCCGTCCAGCATGCGTAGCGGCTGGACGTCGCGGGTCGAGGACGTCAGCAGCACCTCGTCGGCGTCCGCCAGCGCCGCCATCGGCACGTTGTCCTCGTCGGCCTCGGGAAGCTCCTCCAGCAGCAGCGCCCGGGTCACGCCCGCCAGGCAGCCCGCCAGGAGCGGTGGCGTGGAGAGCGCGCCGCCCCGCACCACGAACACGTTGGTGCCGGTGCCCTCGCACAGGTTGCCCGCGAGGTTGGGCATGATCGCCTCGGTCGCGCCCACCTTGCGGGCCTCGGCGAGCGCGACGACGTTCTCCGCGTACGAGGTGGTCTTCAGGCCCGCCACCGCGGACCGCTCGTTGCGGGGCCACGGCACCGTGATGGCGACGGTGTCCGCCTCCCAGGGATCGAGCGGCGCCACGGCGATGATCAGCGTCGGGCCCGCCGTTCCCCGCCCGGATCCGGGCGGCGCCACGCCGCCCGTCACCGTGATGCGCAGGCGACCGGCGCCGGCCCCGCCCGGCCCCGCCGCCAGGAGCTCGTCGATCGCAGCCCGCAGCCGGGCGTCGCCGAGCGGCACGTCCAGCCCGAGCCCACGGGCCGACCGGTGCAGCCGCTCGATGTGCCGTCGGAGCGCGAAGGGCCGGCCGCCGATGACCTTGATCGTCTCGAACACACCGTCGCCCACGGTCAGCCCGTGGTCGAACACCGAGACCTTGGCCTCGGCCGCGTCCACGATCGCCCCGTCGATCCACACCGTCCCGGTCATGAGCGGAGCTCGTGACCGATCGACCGCGCGAGCGCCAGTGAGCCGGGCGACGATGGGGTGCGGGGGCGCAGCCCCCGAGGAAACACGGTCATCGGCGCCCATCCTGGCGCGCGACGCCCCACGAGGACCGCATCCAATGACCGCCTCGGGTCGTCAGGCGGCCAGCGGGCGGCGATGTGACCGGTGCGAGCGCGCGATCCGGCGCCGCGGCGGCGCCAGGTCGATCATCACCGCCGGGCCGTCGGGCGCGGGCCGGGCATCCCGGCCGAACCGCGCCCACAGGGGCCGCACCACGCGCCCGGCGAAGCCGGGACGGCGGGCCCGGGCGCGCTCCAGCTCGCTCCGGGCCTCGTCGTCCGCAAGGGGCACCGCGCTGCCCGGTACGTTGCGCTCCCGCCCGATCGTCACCCGGACGAGCGGGTGGGCGAGCACGTTGCGGTACCAGTCGGTGCCCGGGCCCGGCCCCACCGCGACCAGGACGTGCCGGGAGGCTGGGTCCCAGCGCACGACGTGGAGGACGGTGCGTACGGGCCGACCCGTGGTCCTGCCCCGATGCTCCAGCAGCACGACCCGGTGGCCCAACAGCCAGCCGAGGCCGAGGCGGTAGGCGAGCCACGACGCCATCGCCCCAGCACCGTACGGTGGCCGTTACCCGAGGTGGTGGATGGTGGCGGACGAGGCGGCCGGCGACCCGCTCGCCACCTGGAGGAGCCGCCGAGCCTTGAGCTCGGTCTCCATCCACTCGCCCTCCGGCACCGAGTCCCAGGTGATGCCGCCACCCGTGCCGAGGTGCAGCATGCCGTGCTCGATCCAGAACGTGCGGATCGCCACATTCAGCTCGCCTTGGCGAGTGTCGGCGTCGACCCAGCCCACGGCGCCGCAGTAGACGCCGCGGGGGGCGGCCTCGAGCCGGGCGATGTGATCGAGCGCCGCCAGCTTGGGGGCGCCCGTCACGGATCCCGGCGGGAAGGTGGCGGCGATCAGCTCGGGCCAGCCAGTGCCCGGGCGCAGGCGGCCGGACACGGTGGACACCAGGTGCACGAGCCCGGGATGCTGCTCGACGGCGCAGAGCGCCGGGACCTCGACCGTCCCCCACTCGCACACCCGCCCCAGGTCGTTGCGCACCAGGTCGACGATCATCACGTTCTCCGCCCGGTCCTTGGGGAGGAAGGCGTCGGCGGTGGCGGCGGTGCCCTTGATGGGCGAGGACCACACGCGGTCGCCGTCCCGGCGGAGGAAGCGCTCGGGCGACGCCGACGCCACCTGGCAGCCGACCGTGCGGCGGGAGGGCGGGATCCGGACCACGGCGGCGTACGGGGCCGGGTTTCCCCGCCCGAGGGCCGCGCCGAGGGCGGCCACATCGGCCCCGGGTGGCAGCGGGGCGGTCAGCCGGCGGGTGAGGTTCACCTGGTAGACGTCGCCGGCGGCGATGCCGGCCCGGATGGCGTCCACGCCGGCGCAGAATCCGTCCCGGTCGAGCGACGTCGTCCATTCGTGTGGCGAGGGGCCCCGCCACGGCTCCCCCGGCCAGCGGCGCGCGGGCCGCACCTCCGAGAACCGGGCGCAGATGGGTGGGCCCTCGAACGGCAGCACCATCGCCCACGTGCCCCGCCCGTCGAGCGCCCCGAAGTCGTCGGTCACATCGGCCAGCCGGGTCAGCAGCCGGCCTCCCACCACGGCGAGCGGCGCTTGCTCCTGCACGGCCGCAGGATAGGAGCGCATCGTGCTCAGGCCTTGACGACGGCCGACGTCATTCCCTGAGTGGGAGGGGTGGT
>Ga0299907_10002821_pt1 | contig 10913 bp, 10 predicted proteins | sample RVTome_16_FD_198680 | JGI IMG/M metagenome (GOLD analysis project Ga0299907, IMG submission 198680) | Soil microbial communities from uranium-contaminated site in the Upper Colorado River Basin, Wyoming, United States - RVT152D67 (version 2) ... | reverse complement strand
GACCCGCCGCGCTCGCGACGCTGCTCGATTCGCTCGAGGCCGCGCTCGAGCGGCGCCTGCTGGTCGCGACCGACCACGAGGGTGGCCGCATCGTGATGCTGGGGCAGGCCACCACGATCTTCCCAGACAACCTGGCCCTCGGCACCGCCGGCGAGGAGGCGTTCGCGTTCAAGCAGGGCCTCCTCGAGGCGCGCGAGCTGCGCCGGCTCGGGATCGACCTGAATCTCGGCCCCTGCCTGGACGTGCTGACCGATCGCTACAGCCCCAACATCGGGATCCGCTCCTACGGCAAGGACCCGGCAATCGTCACGCGCTACGGCGTGGCGCGCATCCGCGGCATGGCGAAGGGCGGGCTGTCGGCCTGCGCCAAGCACTTCCCCGGCAAGGGGCACTCGCCGCTCGACGCCCACCTGCGCCTGCCGACGATCGATTCCTCGCCCGACGAGATGCGCGCCACCCACCTGCCGCCCTTCGTCGCGGCCATCGCCGCCGGGATCGAGTCACTGATGACGTCGCACCCGGTGTACCCCAAGCTGGATCCCAGCGGCGTGCCGGCGACGTTCTCGCGCCGGATCGTCGGCGACTGGCTGCGCGGCGAGCTGGGCTTCGGCGGCGTCATCGTCTCCGACGACCTCGAGATGGGCGCCGTCGGCGAGACGTGCCCGATCGGCGAGGCCACCGTGCGGGCGGCCGCGGCCGGTCACGACTTGCTGCTCGTCTGCCACTCGGCACTGGCCCAGCGGACCGCCGCCGCCGCCCTGGTCGCCGCCTATCGCGAGCGGCGGCTGCCCCTGGACGAATGCGAGGCCGCGGCCGAGCGCGTGCGTCGCCTGCGTCTGGCTCGCTCGGCGCGCCGTGAGGGCGGCGAGCCGGCACCCGAGCCCGACGGCCGGCCGCTGGCCCAGGCCATCGCCACGCGAGCGGTGACCGAGGTCCGCCGCGGTGGGCCGGACCTGGGCCGCGCGCTCAACGGGCGGGTGCACGTGGTGTTCCCGCGGTTCTCGGACCTGGCCTCGCGCATCACGATCGAGCCCGAGGTGGCCGACGAGCGCGGATGGGTCCGCGGCGCCTTCGGTGCGGCCGGCATCGCACCGGACGTCAGCGTCGTCGGGATCGAGCCCGAGCCCGAGGAGACCGAGGCGGCCGCCGAGCGGGCCGCCGGCGCCGACGTCACCATCCTGTTCCTGTTCGACGCCCACCTCTACCCGTCCAACCGGGCCCTGCTCGACGCCCTGCAGGCGCGCGCCCGCCGACTCGCCGTGGTGCTGCTGCGCGATCCCTACGACGCGGCCCTGCTCGGGCCGGGCGTGCGGGGCCTCACGGCCTACGGCTTCCGGAAGTGCCAGCTCGACGCCGTGGTCGCGCGGCTGGCACATCCATGAGCGCCGAGCGGCTGGTCGTCTACGAGCCGTTCCGGTCGATCTTCTATGCGCCGCAGTTCGTCGCCCTCTACGGCGGCCACTTCGCCGCCGAGGGGCTGGACGTCGAGGTCCGTACCTCGACCGCCGCCGTCACGACGACGAGCGCCCTGATCGACGGCACCGCCGAGGTCAGCCTGGGCGGCGTGATGCGCAGCCTCGACCTGGCGGACCGCGGCGGCCCTCGGCTCGTGCACTTCGCCGAGGTGAACAGCCGTAACGGCTTCTTCCTGCTGAGCCGCGTGCCGCCGCGCCCGGCGTTCGCGTGGTCGGCCCTGATCGGCCGCACCGTCCTGTCCTTCGCGGAGGCGCCGACTCCGTGGCAGTGCATGCTCACCGTGCTGCGCCGCCACGGCGTCGATCCGGCCCGCGTACGGATCGAGCGCACGCGACCCGTCGCCGAGGCGATTGCCGCGTTCCGGGCCGGTCACGGCGATTTCCTGGAGACGGGCCAGCCGTTCACCGAGCTGCTCGTCGCCGAGGGCGCCGCCCATCTGGTGGCCTCGATGGGCGAGGCGACCGGACCGCTGCCGTTCTCCTCCTACATGACGACGACCGCGGCCCTGGCGGACCGCCGCGACATGCTGACCCGCTTCACCCGCGCGCTCTACCGGGCTCAGCAGTGGCTGGCGGGCGCCGCCCCGGCCGACGTGGCGGCCCTCATCGCGCCCGCCTTCCCGGACATCGCGCCCGGCGTTCGCCAGGCCGCCGTGGCGCGCTATCTGGCCCAGGCCACGTGGGCGGCCGATCCAATCCTGAGAGCGCCCGGCTACGAGTACCTGCAGCGGATCCTGCTCGACGGCGGCTTCATCACCCGCCACCACCGCTACGAGGATCTAGTCGACGACAGCATCGCCCGCCGCGTGGTCGGGGGCTGATCGGCTGGTGAAGAGCAGCGCGAGGATCATCGTGCCCGCGGTGCCGAGGATCACCAGCCAGGACCACGCGAAGATCAGGATCTGGTACTCGGACAGCACCAGCAGGGCCAGGTTCACGAGGGCCATCGTGATCATGGCGGCGACGTTGGCGGCATCGCCGACGTGGCGCCGGGTCAGCAGCCCCAGGAGGAACACCCCGAGCAGCGAGCCGAACGTGACCCCGGCGATCTTGAACGCCAGCCACAGGATCCCGTCGTAGGACGAGAACGCGTAGGCGATCAGGCCCAGGATCACACCGAAGGCGACCACGCAGACCCGTGACACGCCCAGGTAGTGCGCTTCCGGCCGGCCTCGCACGATCAGGGGGCGATAGATGTCGGTGACGAACGAGGCCGCCAGTGATCCGAGCGGCGAGTCGATCGACGCCAGCACGATGGCGCTCAGCATGAGCCCGCGCAGCATGGGCGGCATCACCTGCTGGACGTAGTGCGGCAGGATCTCGTCCGGCCGCGAGACCGGCAGATCCGGGTTCTGCGCGTAGAAGGTGTAGAGCGCGGCGCCGAGGCCGAGGTAGATCGCCAGCGTGAGCAGCGTCCCCAGCGGCGTGAGCGCGAGCGTGAGCTGGCTGCGGCGGCGGGTCTCGACCGTGAGCAGGCGCTGCATGAGGTCGTGGTCGGTGCCGAATGCCGCCATGGAGCCGACGAGGCCGTTGAGCACGGCGACCCACACGATGTTGGGCTCGGTCAGCATCCGCCACCAGAAGTCCGGCGCGCCCGGCGCCGGTCCCCAGTTGACGACGTCGAGGCGGCCGGCCTCTCCGGCCACGCGGCCCACGGCCTCCAGGCCCCCGTCGACCTGCGAGACAACGAAGCCGAGCGTGACGCCGCCCGCGAGCAGGAAGGCGAGCGCCTGGAACACGTTGGTCCACACCACTGCCTTCACCCCGCCGGTCGCGATGTAGGCGATCGACACCAGCGTGAAGACCGCCAGCGTGGGTGCCACCGGCCAGCCCATCAGGATCGACACGGCGAGCCCCGCCGCCATGAGCCGGACGCCGGAACCGGCCAGCCGCGTGATGAAGAAGAAGATCGATGCCGCCACCTGGGTGGCGCGGCCGAACCGGTGGGCCAGGAACTCGTAGATCGTCGTGACCTGGTGGCGGTAGAAGGCGGGGATGAACAGGAACGCGACCACCACCTTGGCCAGGCTGGAGCCGATGAAGAACTGGGCGTATTCCCAGTTCTCGGCGTAGGCGGTGGCCGGCACCGAGATGATCGTCACCGCGCTGATCTCGGTAGCCAGGAAGCTGAGGCCGGCGGCCCACCAGGGCACCTGCCGGCGGGCCAGGAAGAAGTCGACCGTGTCGCGCTGCTCACGCCCGAGCGCGACGCCGATGGCGACGAGCACTGCGAGCGCCAGGGCGAGAACCGCGTAGTCGGGCCAGGTCAGCGACGACACGACACCGGGCACGCGGTATTGTCACATGACGGCCCCGCGCGGGCCGCCGCAAACCTCCGATCGCTACCGCATGCGAACGAGGGCGGCGGCGTCGACGTTCTGCTTGTGCAGGCGCTCGACGAGCGCGGGGTAGGACTCCCTCTGGATGACGCGGGCGAACTCGCTGCGGTACGTGGACACGAAGCTCACGTGGTCGATGAGCACGTCGTACACCTTCCAGCGGCCCTCGCGCAGATGCAGCTGATAGTCGAGCGGGGTCTCGATCCGGCGCCGCGTGACCACCTTGGAGCGTACCGTGGCGAACGAACCGTCCACCACCTCGCTCAGGTAGACGATCGTCTCGCCCGCGTAGGACTCGATGCGGCCGACGTAGGTGCGCTCCAGCAGCTCGGTGAACAGGCGCGTGAACTCGGTCTGTTCCTCGGGCGTGCGTGCCGCCCAGTGCCGCGACAGGGCCCGGCGCGCGATCTCCTCGAAGTCGAACAGGGCGGCGGCGACCCGGCGGAGCTCGAGGCGGCGTTGCTGCCGCTGCCGGGCCTGGCTCTGCGGCGCATCGGTGTCGACCTCGGCTCGCTGGAGCGCCGCGACGACGCGACTGACGGCCGCCTCGACGACCTCGCGCGGGCCCGGTCCCGGGGCCGCGACGGCACTTGCGACCAGCATCCACGCCACGAAGGCCTTGCCCATTTGTCCCACGCCTCCTGCCGGGAGGTATCGGCAAGCATTCGGTGTGCCACAACCGGGGTGCGGCCAACGAGGTGATTTCCCGGCACTCGCCGCCTGGCGCTCCCAGACATAATGGTCACACCGTCACCCATGCCCCGGGCTCGACAACGGCAGTCACTCGCTGCAGGCGTGGATCTCGGCGGCACGTGGATCCGCGCCGTCGTCCTGCGTGACGGACGTGCCACGCGCCGTGCGAAGCGTGCCAGCCGGTTGCCGGAACTCGTCAAGTTTTTGCGGACCATGTTCGGCGCGCAGCGCAGAGCCGGGTCACTGGTCGTCGCCGCGCGCGGCGTGTGGACCGCAGGCGAGCGCGCCGCGCTGCGCCGGCACCTGCATCCCCTCGCTGACCGCGTTGCCGTGATCTCCGACGCCGAGGCCGCCCTGCTGGGTGCGCTCGGCGGCGACCCCGGCGTGCTCGTCCTGGCTGGCACCGGCTCCATCGTGCTCGGCCGCGACCGCCGCGGGCGCCTGGCGCGCGGCGGCGGGCTCGGTCCTCTGCTGGGCGACGAGGGCTCGGCATTCTGGCTCGGCCGCGAGTGGCTGCGGCGGCGGCCCGACGCCGCGGCCGCCGCCCGCGCGCTCGCCCGCCGGCCCGATGCCGTCGCGCGCATCGCCGCCGGTGCTCCCGCCGTGCTGGCTCGAGCGCGCCGCGGCGACCGGCCGGCCCGCGCCATCGTCGGGGCCGGCCAGGCTCACCTGGCCGAGCAGGCGGCCTCGGTGATCCGGCGCCTCCGCCTCCCTCCCCCGGTGACCGTCTCCTGGAGCGGCACCGTGCTGGCCGACGAGTGGTACCGGGCCGGCGTGCGCCGCGCGCTCGCCCGCCGGGTGCGCTGCCGCTGGCGCCCGCCCCAGGCCGATGCCGCGCTGGCCGCCGCCCGACTGGCCGCCGCCCGGCTGCCGACCTGACCCATGCCCCGTCGCGTGGTCATCACCGTCTGCGTTCGCGAGCCGGGCTCGGTCGTGCTGCCGGTCCGGCGCGGCGATCGGGCGCGGCGGCTCGACGCCCGGGCTATCTTCGACGCGCTTGAGTCCCTCGTCACCCGCCAGGGCCTCGGCGGCCGCGTCCAGGTGCGCGAGGCGTGCGCAGGAGGGTGCCAGGGCCCGGGGCCCAACGTGAGCGTGGCGAGCTACTCGATGCCGGCGCCGGGCGCGCGGGTCGACCACGTTGCGGTCGGCTGGAAAACCTACGTGTACTCGCTCCCGGCCCTCGCCTGCCTGGCCCAGGTCATCGAGGAGAACCTCGACGAGCCGCGGCGCGCCCGGCCGGCCCGAGGCTCCCGCGGGCCGGGGCGCAGAACCACCGGGGCCGAGGTCGTGCTCCAGCGCACCGCGATCACGGCTGCGCGGCGGCGATCAGGGCGGGCAGGTCGTGCAGCCACTCGTCGAGGGGCCGGGTCGCCTCGACAGTGATCTCGAGCTTGCCGCTCGGCAGGCGGCGCACCCGGCCCGGCGTCGACGGCCCAAGGGGGATCACCAGCATCTCGCGGTGGATGCCGAGGGCGTCCGTCACCGCGAAGATCGCGTCGATCTCCTTCATGCCCACCGCCTCAAGCATGCACGCCGGCCGCCGTCGCCGCCTCCTGGATCTGGCGCCACGTCGCGTCCTCGATCGGCACACCGGTTGCCCGACGCTCGCGCTCCACTCGGGCCTCGGGCTCTCCGGGGACCATGATCTCGGTCGCGCCAGCCGCGAGCGGGGCCGAGCGCACCCAGTCCATCAGGGCGGCGACCTGCGCGTGGAAGTCGGCCAGCGGCAGGAAGCGGGCCGGGTCGATGCACACGATCAGCGTGCCGTTTCGGAAGACGGCCGGCTCGCCGCTGGCGGCACCGGCGCCCGAGAGGATGCCGCCGAGGATCTCGACCGCGATCGACAGCCCGAACCCCTTGTGGCCGCCGGCAGTGAGCAGTGAGCCGGCCGGCTCGGTGTAGTACTCGCGCGGATCCGTCGAGGGCTCGCCGAGCCCGTTGAGCATGATGCCCGGCGGCACCGTCTCGCCGCGGTTGAACTTCACGCGCAGCTTGCCCTCGGCCCACACGCTGCTGGCGAAGTCGTGCGACATCGCCACGCCGCCGTGGGGCCCCGGCACCGCGACCGCGTGCGGGTTGGTGCCGAGCCGGCGGGCGGCGCCGCCCCACGGCGCCACGTTGAGGCCGCCGCGCGCGTTGGCCCAGAGCAGGCCGATCAGTCCCGCCTGGGCCGCCATCTCGGCGTAGTCGGCCAGCCGGCCGACGTGATTGGCCCCGCGCAGCGCCACCGCCGCCAGCCCCTGCGCGCGGGCCCGCTCGATGGCCAGCTCGACGCCGCGCCGGGCGACGACCTGGCCGAAGCCGCCGTCGCCGTCGAGGATCGCCACGCTCGGCGTGTCGACGACCAGCCGCATCCGCGGCGTGGGGTTCAGCGTGCCGCGCACGAGCGCGGCCGCGTACTGCGGGATGCGGATCACGCCATGCGAGTCGTGGCCGCGCAGGTTGGCGCGGACCAGCATGATCGCGATCCAGGCGGCGTCGTCCGCGGGCACCCCGTGCGCGACGAAGATGTCCCGGGCCAGGCCTTCGAGCCGGGCGGCGTCGAGGTTCGGCATGGGCGCTACACTACCATCCTGCGCCATGGAGCGATGGGAGCCCGAACGGATCCGCCTCGGCATCTCGGCCTGCCTGCTCGGGGACGAGGTGCGCTACGACGGCGGCCACAAGCGCGACGCCTTCCTCGTCGACACGCTCGGCCCGTTCGTCAAGTGGGTGCCCGTGTGCCCTGAGGTCGAGCTCGGCCTCGGGGTGCCGCGGCCGCCGGTCCGGCTGGTCGGCCACGACCCCGGCGCCCCCCGCCTGGTCGTGGACAAGAGCGGCGAGGATCTCACGGCCCGCATGCAGCGCTGGGCGGCCGGCCGGGTCGCCGAGCTTCGCGGCCTGGGCCTGCACGGGTACGTGCTCAAGCGCGGCTCGCCGTCGTGCGGCCTCGTGCGCGTGCGTGTCTACGGCGACGACGGTATGCCGGGCCGCGTCGGCCGCGGGCTGTTCGCCGCGGCGCTCACCGACACGCTGCCGCTGCTGCCGGTGGAAGAGGAAGGCCGGCTGACCGACGCCGGCATCCGCGAGGCGTTCATCGAGCGCGTGTTCGCCGCCGCGCGCTGGCAGGCCTTCACCGCCTCGCGGCCGCGCGCGCGGGATCTCGTCGCGTTTCACGCCGCCCACAAGTTCGCGATCCTCGCCCACAGCCCGCGCGACTACGCGCAGCTCGGACGTCTGGCCGCCGGCGCCGGCCCCCGGCTCACCGCCGAGACCCTGGAAGCGTACGGCGCCCGCTTCATGCGGGCGCTTGCCGTCCGCGCCACCCGCGCCCGCCACGTGAACGTGCTGCAGCACCTGGCCGGGTTCTTCAAGCGCCAGCTCGACGACGACGAGCGCAGCGAGCTCGGCGAGGTGATCGCCGAGTACCGCCGCGGCCTCGTGCCCCTTGTCGTTCCCCTCACGCTGCTCAAGCACCACGTCCGCCGCCTGCGCGTCACCTACCTCGCCGATCAGGTCTATCTCCGCCCGCATCCCAAGGAGCTGATGCTCCGCAATCACGTGTGACGCGGTGGCCCGGCGCCGAAGGCGGCCAGGGCCCGCCGGCGGGCGGCGTCGTGCTCCACGATGGGCGGCGGATAGTCGGGCGCGCCGCCCGTGTCCCAGGGCGTGTGCACGCGCGTGCTCGGCAGCGATGCCAGCTCGGGCACCCAGCGCCGGACGTAGTCGCCGGAAGGGTCGAAGCGCCTGCCCTGCGTGATCGGGTTGAAGATGCGGAAGGCCGGCAGGGCGTCGGCGCCGACCGAAGCGACCCACTGCCAGTTGCCGCCGTTCAGCGCCGGATCCCCGTCCAGGAGCTGGCGCATGAACCACCGGTCGCCGTCGCGCCAGTCGATCAGCAGGTGCTTGACCAGGAACGAGGCGACGACCATGCGCGCCCGGTTCGGGATGAAGCCGGTGGCGGCGAGCTGGCGCATCGCCGCGTCGACGACCGGGTAGCCGGTGCGGCCCTCCTGCCAGGCTGCCAGCTCCCCGGGCTCGCGTCGCCACCGCACCGCGGCACGCGGGGGCCGGAGCGGCTGCCACCGCGTCTGGGGCGCGTGCCACAGGATCTGCGCGAAGAAGTCGCGCCAGGCGAGCTGGCGGACGAACGCCTCGGCCGCACCCGCCAGCGCGGGCAGGCGCGCGGAGGCGGCCGTGACGGCGGCGTACACCTGGCGCGGGGAGATCGCGCCGACGCGCAGGTAGGGCGACAGCCGCGAGGTGGGCTCGGTGTCGAGCCGGTCCCGTTCGGCGGGGTAGGCGGCCAGCCGGCCGCCCACGAAGGCGTCCAGTGTCGCCCGGGCGGCCGCCTCCCCGGCCGGGGGCAGTGGGCCAGGCGCCGGGCCCGGAAGCGACAGGGTGTCGAGCGCGGCCACCGTCGCCAGCCGCTGGGGCGCCGGTGCCGGCGGCACACGGTCACGGAGCAGCCACGCGCGATAGAACGGCGTGAAGACCGTGTAAAAGCCGCCGCGGCCCGGGGTCACGTCCCCCGGCTCGACGAGCGTCGCGTCCCCGAACGCCCGCGGCTCGAGGCCGGCGGCGCGGCACGCGGCGTTCACCGCGACGTCGCGCTCGCGCGCGTAGGGCGTGTGGTCGCGATTCCACCAGACGCCGGAGGCGCCGGCCTCGCGGGCCACCCGGACCAGCGCGGCGGCCGGCTCGTCGCGCCGGACCACCAGCCGGGCGCCGCGGCGTCGCAGGTCGGCGTCAAGCGCACCGAGGGTGGCCGCGATCCAGCCGTCCCGGCGCTCCGCCCGGCCGTGCAGGCGGGGGTCGACGACGAACACGGGGACGACCGGGCCGCGGGCGGCGGCGGCGGCCAGCGCCGGGTTGTCGGACAGGCGCAGGTCGCGACGCAGCCACACCACGATCACGACGTCCAGCCTACGCGCATTGCGCGAGCGCCGAGGCCGCGAGGTCGGGTATGCTCGGGCCCGCCCGCATCGACCAGGAGGAATCCCGCATGCCCGGTCCGCTTCTCGACGGCATCACCGTGCTCGACTTCACGCGCGTGCTGGCCGGGCCCTACTGCACGCGATTGATGGCCGACCTCGGCGCCCGGGTGCTCAAGGTGGAGCGCCCGGGCGAGGGGGACGATACCCGTCGAGGCTATTTTCAGCTCGAAGAGGGCCGGGCCGATCAGGCCACTTACTTCGTGCGCGTCAACGCCGGCAAGCTCGGCATCGCGCTCGACCTGTCCAATCCGCGCGGCCGCGAGGTCGTGCTGGACCTCGCCCGGGTCGCCGACGTCGTGGTGGAGAACTTCCTGCCCGGCGTGGTCACCCGGCTGGGCTGCGACCACGCCGCGCTGGCGCGCGTGAAGCCGGACCTCGTCTACTGCTCGATCTCCGGCTTCGGCCAGACGGGGCCGCTGCGCGACACGCCGGCCTTCCACCACATCATCAACGCGGTGTCCGGCATCATGCACCTGGAGCGCCAGACCGATCCGGGGCCGCGCGTGGGCTACCTGCAGGCCGCCGACGTGCTGGCCGGCACCCACGCGTTTGGCGCGATCCTGGCCGCGCTCGTTCGACGCGGCCGCACCGGGCACGGCGCCTACCTGGACGTCTCGATGCTGGAGGCGATGATCGCCGCCGAGGACATCACCTACGGCGCCGTCATCAACGGCGGCGACGTGTACCCCGGTCCGCGGGCGGGCATGGTCGTCCACACGCTCGACGGCGGGGACTTCGCGATGCAGACGGTCGGCGCGCCCCAGCTCTGGGCGCGGCTCTGCGAGGCGATGAAGCGGCCCGACCTCACGCAGGATCCGCGCTTCGCCACGCCGATGGCGCGGCGCCAGAACTGGCCGCCGCTGCGCGACCTCATCGTGGCCTGGCTGGACGGCTTCGGCACGCGGGAGCGGGCGCTGGAGGCGCTGCGAGCCGCGCGGCTGCCGGCCTCGCCGGTGCTGTCGCCGACGGAGGTTGCCACCCATCCGCACCTCGAGGCCCGCCGCGCCTTCCCCGAGGTGCCGCACCCTGGGCGCGGCAAGGTCCGCGTGACCAGCACGCCGTTCCAGGTGGACGGCCAGCCCACCGGGCCCCCGGCCGGCGCGCCCTATCGCATCGGCGAGCACACGCGCCAGGTGCTGCGCGAGGTCCTGGGCTACGACGCGGCGAAGATCGATCAGCTGGCCGGAGCCGGCGTGGTCGAGCTCGTGTAAGAGGAGGCGCCCGTGCTCTTCATGGTGGTCGAGCGGTTCCGCAATCAGGACGCCCTGGCCGTCTATCGGGAGCTCCGCGCGAAAGGCCGACAGATGCCGGATGGCCTCGCCTTCGTCGGCAGCTGGGTGTCGGCCGACGTCGGCCGCTGCTTTCAGCTCATGGAGTGTGACGACGTCACGCTGCTGCAGCGGTGGGTCGCCAGCTGGTCCCACCTCATC
>Ga0299907_10002820_pt1 | contig 10914 bp, 9 predicted proteins | sample RVTome_16_FD_198680 | JGI IMG/M metagenome (GOLD analysis project Ga0299907, IMG submission 198680) | Soil microbial communities from uranium-contaminated site in the Upper Colorado River Basin, Wyoming, United States - RVT152D67 (version 2) ... | reverse complement strand
GCTCGACGGGGGCCAGGTCGGTGAAGGTGACGCCGGCCCGGGAGCCGGCGATTGCCCGGAGGAGCGCCGTGCACAGGATCTGGCCGGGGAGCGCTGTCGACATCAGCCGGGCCGCTTCGACCACCGGAGTGCCGAAGACGTCCCCACCCTCGAAACTCACCTCTCCCACCGCCAGTCCCACCCTGATGCTCAGCGGCACACCGGCGTCGAAGGCCTGGCGGTCGGTCGTCTGCTGGACGGCGACGGCGGCCTGCAGGGCGTCGACCGCTGAATCGAAGGTCGCCAGGAGCCCGTCGCCGGTGTTCTTCACGGTGACGCCACCTGAGGCCTCGACCGCGGCGGTCAGACCGGCGAAGTGATCGTTCCGGAGCGCGTCGAAATCGTCGTCGCCCAGGCGCGCCATCAGCTCCTTGGACCCGGCGAGGTCCGTGAAGAGGATCGTGGCGGTGCCTCTCGCCCGCTGCCCGCCCACGGTGGAACGGTAGAGCGGTGGCCGCCCCGGAGCTACCCCCGGGCGGCTTTGGCTTCGGCCACGGCCTCGAGGAACTGCTCGGGGTGGAGGTTGGGCGGGGCGCCGGCCACCTTCGGGCGGAGGCGTTCGGCCAGCTCCCAGCCGAGGCGGCCGCGGGCGCCGGGGTCGAGCTGCCAGCGGCGCTCCAGGAACCGCCGCACGGTGACGAGCTCGTAGGCGGTGACGCCGCTGACGTCCCAGGCGGCGTAGCGGTCGGCGGCGGCGAAGTCGGGGTCGGCGGGCCGGGCGAAGGGCAGGGGGGCCCGGCGTTCCCGCACCACCAGGGTGCCGGCGGCAAGATCGCCGAGCCTCTGGTTTCGCCGGCTGAACAGGATGGTGACCGCCCCGACGGCATAGATGAAGCCGGGCTGCATGTCGATCAGGCGCAGCAGGTTGCGGACAGCCGAGGCGAGAAATCCGACCGGTTCGCCACCCAGGCGGACGACCCGGAGGCCGGCGGCCCGCTTCCCGGGCGTGCGGCCCGACGCGAGGGTCTCGAAGGCCACGTCGTAGCCCCAGAGGACGAGGAACGAGGTGATGATCAGCAGCGCCACGAGGAACCCGCCGTCGTCAGAGGCAACCGCGCCGGAGACGAGCCAGAGGGCGAAGAGGACGACGGCCTTGATCAGGAAGTCGACCAGGGCGCCCACGAGACGCGAGCCCACCCCGGCGAGAACGAGTTCGAGCTCGACGCCCTCCGGCGTCGGGATCGAGATCCTGTCCTCGTAACTCACGGGGTCCAGTCTGGCCTCCGGCGGCCCGGGAGTGCCCCCCGAAAACAAATCACGAAATGTCACGCTCCGAACAACGGCCCCGGCCGAGCCTTACCTGACACCTCTAACCTCCGTGGCACATGAATCTCGACGCATTTGTCCGCCAACGCACCCCTGAATGGGATGAACTGGCCCGGCTGGTGGCCAGCGCCGGGCACCATCCCGAACGGCTCGGGCCCGTCGGGGTGCGCCGGCTCGGGTCGACCTACCGGGCGGCGGCCGCCGACCTCGCCCTGGCCCGCCGGCGCTGGCCCGGCGACCCGGTCACCGTCCGGCTTGAGGACCTCGTCGGGCGGTCCCGGCACCTCGTCTACGCCACCGAGAGCCGCACCGCCTCGCTGCGCCACTTCCTGTCCCGGGGCTACTGGAGTCTCGTCAGGGAGCGGCTCGGACTCGTCGGGCTGTGCTGGCTGCTGATGATCGTCCCGGGGGTCCTGGTCGGCGCCTGGGCCGTCTCCGACCCGGCGGCGGCGGCCAAGTTCCTGCCCGCCCAGTTCCGGGGAGCCGGGGAGAATGCCGGCGGCGATCTCGGTCTCTCCGTCGGCTACCAGGCCACCCTCGCCGGGCAGATCCTGACCAACAACATCCAGGTGTCGTTCGTAGCCTTCGCCGGCGGCATCCTGGCCGGGGTTGGTACGACGCTGGTGCTCCTCTACAACGGCGCCCTGATCGGCGGGGTGGCCGGGCTGACCGTGGAGGCCGGCCGGACGGGGCCGTTCCTGTCGCTGGTCGCGCCCCACGGCGTCCTCGAACTGTCGGTCATCGCGGTGAGCGGTGCGGCGGGCTTCACCGTCGGACGGGCGCTGATCGATCCCGGCCGGCGGAGCCGGCGCGTCGCCCTCAGCCTCGCCGCCCGCCGGGGGGCCGAGATCGTGCTCGGGACGATGCCGTGGTTCGTGGTCGCCGGACTGGTCGAAGGGTTCGTGACCCCCACCAGCCTCCCGCTGGCCGGGGCCATCGCCGTCGGGCTGCTGGTGGCGGCGCCGTACTGGATCCTGGTCTTCTGGCGCGGCCGCCCCGAACCCGCACCACCACCGGCCGAGATGATCTAGAGGCGGCTGCGGGCCTTGGCCCGCAGGTAGGCGCCGACGCAGGCGGCGGCCAGGGTGTCAGGCGGTGCCTCCAGGACCTCGGCGCCGGCCCGGGTCAGCTGGGCCGCCACCCTGGCCCGGGAGTCGAGCGCCTCGACGACCACCGAGGCGGCCAGCACGTCGCGCACCTCGGCCGGCGGGATGCGGACCGCCCGGTCGAGATCGGGGTCCCGCACGCTGGCCACGACGACGTGGTGCCTCCGGGCCAACACCGGCACCGCCTCCACCAGACTGCGGGCCGCCCCCTCCTCGAGGAGGTCGGTGAAGACGATCACCAGCGACCGCTTCCCGCCCCCCACCTGCCGGAAGGTCAGCTCGTAGTCGCTGTCGGCGGTGGTCGGCTCGAGATCGAAGAGGGCGCTCACGACCGCCTGCCCGCCCCGGCGGCGGGGGGCCAGCCGCCGGCGGACGGTGCTGTCGAAGGCGATCGCCCCCGCCTGGTCGCCGACCTCGTCGGCCACGAGCACCACCGCCACGGTGGCGTCGAGGGCGGCGTCGAGCCTCGTCAACGGGACGCCGGCGCCCGGGGTGGCGCTGACCGGGGCGCCCATGAGACGGCCGGCATCGATGCAGCAGATCACGTTGCGGTCCTGCTCGACCCGGTACTGGTTGCTCATCGGCCGGCCCGTCCGGGCGGTGGCCCGCCAGTTGACCTGGCGGATGTCGTCGTCGGGCAGGTAGTCGCGGATCGACTCGAAATCGGTGCCGAGACCCAGCGGCCCCCGGGTGAGGACGCCGGGATCCCGGAATCGGCCCTGCCGCACCGCCGTCACCAGCCGGTGGGCGGCCGGCATGTCGGGATAGACGAGCACCTCGGCGGCCGGTCCGCCGGCGTGGTGGTGCACCCGCCCGAGGCCGAACCGCCCCCCGACCCGCACCGCCGGCGGCGGAACCGGGTGCCGGCCCCGCCGCCGGGGGACGAGCGTCGCGGTGAGCCGCCCGTCCGCCTCCCGAGGGTCGAGATCGAGGTCGGGCGGGACGGGCTGACGTACCCGGACCGCCGCCCCGCCCGCCTCGACGTCGACGACGACCTCGGTCGGGACGCCTCGGGCCAGGATGCCCAGCGGAGATCGATCGACCCGGGGCGGCCGTCGGACGGCCAGCGCGTCCCCGGCGGCGGCGGCCAGGAGGGCAATGATGAGAAGGGTCGGCAGCGCCGGCGGGAGGAAGAGAAAGCCGAGAGCGGCGGCGGCGACCAGGCCCGCCAGCCGGGGAGTCGGGCTCATCCGGTCGTCAACGAGGGACCGGGACAGAGGCGAGGGCGGCAGATACGGCGTCGTCCGGGCGGTAGCGCTCCAGCTCCGCCTCGGGGCGCAGAACGAGGCGGTGCCGGAGGACGGGCGGCGCAATGGCCGCCACGTCGTCGGGGGTCACGAAGCCCCGACCCCGGAGCCGGGCGGCGGCCTTGGCCGCCGCCAGCAGGTGGACCGCCGCCCGGGGGCTGGCCCCGAGGGCGACGCTGGGCAGCTCCCGGGTGCGGCGGACGACGGCCACCACATAGGCGACGACATCGTCGGCCACGGATGTGGCGTCGACCTCGGCCTGGGCGGCGGCGATGTCGGCGGCGCTGGCCGCCACCTGCACGTCATCAAGCGTGGCCGGTGTCACGCCCCGATGGCCGAGGCGGAGGATGGCCTCCTCCTCGGCGGCGGTCGGGTACCCGACGTCGACCTTGAGGAGGAAGCGGTCGAGCTGCGCTTCGGGCAGCGGATAGGTGCCCTCGTACTCGATGGGGTTCTGGGTGGCCACTACCAGGAACGGCTGCGGCAGCGGGTGGGAGACACCGTCCACGCTGACCTGGGCCTCCTGCATGGCTTCGAGGAGCGCGGCCTGGGTCTTGGGCGGCGTGCGGTTGATCTCGTCGGCCAGGAGCACGTTGGTGAAGACCGGGCCGGGGCGGAAGGCGAGGTCCTGCCGGCCGCCGCCGTCCCCGGAATGGGTGGGGTCGAACCGCAGCGTGACCGTGCCCGACAGGTCCGACGGAAGCATGTCGGGGGTGAACTGCACCCGGCGGAAGTCGAGACCGAGGGCGGCCGACCAGGCCCGGGCCATCAGGGTCTTGGCCACCCCCGGCACGCCCTCGAGGAGCACGTGCCCGCCGACGACGGCCGCGGCGAGGAGCAGGTCGACGACCTCGTCCTGCCCCACGACCACCTTTGCCACCTCGGCGGCCACCCGATCCCGGAGCAACGCCAAGGCACTCCCGGGCGCCGCGCCCGGTGACGGCATCGTCATGTCCGCGCTCCGACGACTGCGCACGCGCAACCTGTTGCGCCGCCGATGCATTCACGGCCGTCAACGACGGTCGAGCGCAACCTGTTGCGCTCGCCTCCTCGCTGCGGACGGCGAGGGCCCCGAGTCGATGGGGGCGTGCAGCTGGTCATGCCTCTCCTCCTGTGAGACGGGCCAGGGCCCGACCGGCGGCTAGGACACTCGCGTCCTCCGTCGGGCCGGCCGCACCGAGTGCCGCGGCCGCCTCGTCGGGAGGCACGCCGAGACGGACCGCGGCCTGGTACAGGTCGTCGGGCCCGGCGTCGGGCGGCAGTCCGGCGCGGCGGGCGATCAGTTCCCGGGCCCGGCGACGGACCGGCTCGGCCGCCTCGCCGGGCCGCCGGGTCCGGGCCAGCGTGCCGGCCACGGCGTCGACGTAGGCCCAGCGGGGCGGCGGGAGCGGGCGCGCCTCGTTTTCCGGAGGGCCGAGCCGGCGGCTCCGGGCGTAGAGCCAGATCCCGGCGGCCACACCCAGGCCGGCCAGCGCCAGGCGCCACCGGCGGGGCAGGGCGGCGAGGCCTTCGCCCTGGCCGTAGCCGTGGGCGCCTTCGGCGAAGAGCACCTTCCGGCCGGGGTCGCCCGCCAGCCCGAGGGCCAGGGCGGCGTTGTCGTCGGAGGCCAGGAACCCGTTGTGCACCGGCGACGGATCGGCCAGGGCGACGACCCGCCCCGACCCGGAATCCGCGGCTGCGGCGATCACCCGGCCTTCTTCGCCGGCGAGGATCGGTCGGAGGCCGCCCAACTCCTCCCACGACCCGAGCCGGCCGGTCCGGACGGTACGCACGCCGTCGACCTCCGGGGCCGGCGGCGTGCCCACCGGTGCGGCGGTGCGGACGCCGTCGTCAGCCAGGACCGGAGATGCGTCGATCACGGCCTCCAGCCACACGTCGACACCCTCACCGCCCGCCACGAGGTGGCCGCCGCGGCGCACGAACCCGTGCAGCGCCTCCACCTCTTCCTCGGCGAGGCCCGGTGCGTCGAGGACGACCACGGTGGCGGACGGGTCGAGGGCGGCGGGCTCCAGGTCGCCCCGGAGGCGCTCGACCGACCGGCCGAACCGGCTGAGAAGCTCGGCCCAGGCCGACGCCCCGTCGGGCCGGTGGGAGAACGACGACGACGGCGACCCGCCGCCCTGCCCCCCGCCACCCGGCAGAAACGACGACAGCGCCGCCAACCCGAGGAACGCCGCTCCGACTATGAGGGCCAGGCGGGTTGGGGCGGCCCGCCCCCGCCCATCTGGCGTTCCTTCTCCGCCGTATTCCGGTAAACGAACGCCGGTTGCGGGAATCGTCTCGGGCGGGGCGATATTGCGGCTCACCGGCCGGCTCCCACGGTCGAGCGGGCGGTCGTTACGACCGCGGGCCAGGTGGAGCGGGCGGTGGTGACATCGCCGGTGGTGGCGGGGCGGCCGCCGTAGGCGACCTCGTCGAAGTCATTGGCCAACCCGTCGAAATCCGGTGAGCGCAGCGTCCGGCTCACTGCGCCGTTCGTGAGCCCGGGCCGGAGGCGCACCACGCCCGCCTCGTCGAGGCGGCCGAGGCCGGCCTGGAACCGCAGCCGCAGGGCGGTGTCGAGGTCGCCATGGCGTTCCGCTTCGTCGGCCCGCCGCTCCAGCTCGTCGGCTGCGAGTCCTTCGCCGTCGAGCATGCCGGCGCTCCGCCGCTGGCCGAACCGTTGCCGGCCCCGGGCGGCTGACAGCCGCACGGTCAGGATCACAGCCACGACGACCACCGCCACCGCCAGGGCTACCCACGGCGGGGAGCCGACGCTGGGAAGGAGGTCGCCGATCGCCCCGAAGAAGCGGGTGATCGGGTCGACGAGCAGCTCCCCGATCCGGCGGAAGAATCCCGCGAAGGGCCTCGGCGCCTGGCGAGGGTGGTAGCGGGGATCGGCCAGGATCTCTTCGGCCACCCGCCGGGCGGCCTCCGGATCGACCGCCCCGAGCCAACCGACGCTCACTGCTCCGGCTGATCGCCCGGCGGCGGCGACGTCTCGTCGGGCGGGGGCGGCCACGCTCCTCCCGGCGCGGTGGGGTCGATCGGTTCCTCGTATCGAGGAGCGGGCGGGGGCGGCCACGCTGCTCCCGGCGCGGTGGGGTCGATCGGTTCCTCGTATCGAGGAGCGGGCGGGGGCGGCGGACCGGTGGGCGGACCGCCGCTCGGGGGCGGCCAGTTCCCGCCGGGAGCCCCTGAGCCCCCTGGGGCTCCCCAGTAGGCGCTCGAGGGGCGGGCGAGCCAGGAGGCTGCGCCCGCGTCCACTGGGACGCCGACCCCCTGGGACAGCAGCTGGAGGTCGAAGCCCTCCTTGCGGACCCGGAGGTCGAAGTAGATGAGGACCAGCACGGCGGCCATGAACGGCGTGGTGATGACCGACGACAGCACGCTGACCACCATCGTGAAGAGGATCGTCGACAGCGAGTTGGGGTCCTCCGTGGTGGCGGTCAGGATTCCGAGCGGGATCCCGAAGACGAGCCCGATGAACCCCTGGAGTATGAAGGAGAGCACGAGCGCCCCGAAGGTCGGCCACCACCGACCCGTGACGAGGCGGAAGGAGCGGCCGAGGGCGGCCGGCCCCCGTTGTCCTTCGGCGATGAGGACCGGGAAGGCCACCGCCCACGCCACCCCCAGCCAGATTGAAGGCAGGATCAGGGCGATCGCGGCGAGGCCGAGCCCCCCGAACATGAGGAACCCGAGCCAGATCAGCGACGGGAGGCGGCTGGTCGCCGCCCGGAGCGACTCCCGCCAGTCCGGCGTGCCGCCCAGGTAGGCGACACTCACCGCCCGCAGCACAGCCGCGCTGGCGATCAGGAAGGCCAGGCCGGAGAGCAACTGCGCGGTGAACATGCCGGCCAGCCAGCCGATGAGGGCCCCGCCGTCGATCGTCGTGCCGCCGGTGCCGTCGAAGGTCTCGACGTCAAGGTTGTTGGCCGAGGCGGCCACCAGCGTCGAGAAGATCTCGACGGGCGCCACCACCACGAACACGATCTTGGCCAGGGTCCCGAAGTGCCGCCGCCAGATCTTGATGGCGACGTCGATGATCTCGCCGACCCCGAGGGGGCGCAGGTCCGGCACCAACACGGCCGCCAGCGTAACCAGCCCAACCGACCCGGGACGCGAGAGGGGCCGGCACCCCGCAGGATGCCGGTCCCGCAGACGCAATCGCTACAGGGTCTGGATCAGGGCGGCGTCGCCCTGGCCGCCACCGCCGCAGAGGGCGGCGGCGCCGAGCCCGCCGCCCCGGCGGCGCAGCTCGTTGATCAGGGTGATCACAAGGCGGGCCCCGGACATGCCGATCGGGTGGCCCAGGGCGATGGCCCCGCCGTTGACGTTGACGATGTCCTCGGAGATGCCGAGGTCGGCCATGGAGGCGATCCCGACGGCGGCGAAGGCCTCGTTGATCTCGTACACGTTGATGTCGCTGATCTGCTTGCCGGCCTTCGAGAGGGCCTGCTTGATGGCGTTGGCCGGCTGGAGCATGAGCGACGGGTCCGGGCCCGACACCATGCCGTATCCGACCAGCTCGGCGATCGGTGTGCAGCCGAGGCGCTCAGCGGCGGCCTTGCTCATCACGATCATGGCGGCGCCGCCGTCGGAGATCTGGGAGGCGTTGCCGGCCGTGATCGTGCCGTCCTTGGCGAAGGCCGGGCGGAGCGCGCCGAGGCTCTCGGACGTCGTCCCTGGCCGGACGCCTTCGTCGTTCTCGACGATGATCGGGTCGCCCTTGCGCTGGGGCACCTCCACAGGGGTGATCTCGTCGGCGAAGCGCCCGTCCTTGATGGCGGCGGCGGCCCGCTCGTGGCTCTGGGCGGCGGACTCGTCCTGCTGCTGGCGGCTGATCGAGTACTGGGCGTTGTACTTCTCGGTGCCCGCCCCCATGTGGACGGCGTCGAAGGCGCACCACAGCCCGTCGTGGATCATCGAGTCGATGAGCTCGGCATTGCCCATGCGGTAACCGGCCCGGGCCCCGGGCAGCAGGTACGGAGCCTTGGTCATCGATTCCATCCCGCCGGCGATCACGACGTCGGCGTCGCCGGCGTTGATCATCTGGTCGGCGGCGTAGAGGGCGTTGATGCCGGACAGGCAGACCTTGTTGAGCGTCATGGCGGGCACCGTCATGGGAACGCCGCCCTTCACGGCCGCCTGGCGGGCGGTGATCTGGCCCTGCCCCCCCTGGAGCACCTGGCCCATGATCACGTAATCGACCTGGTCACCACCGATGCCGGCCCGCTTGAGTGCCTCCTTGATGGCGAAGCCCCCGAGATCCATGGCGGTGAAGCCGGCGAGCGCTCCCGACGTCTTGCCGATGGGCGTACGAGCGGATGAGACGATGACCGAACCAGGCATGGCGCGCTCCCTGTGTCTTGGGCGTTGACTTTCGATTCTAAGAGGGCTTTTGCCCTATCGGAGAACGAAGTACCTCCTCCGAGGGAGGCCCCTGCTTTCCGGTCGGGAGATACTGGGTATCGGCTGCGGAAATAGAAGCACGTCAAGCATTTGGTTGACATATCAAGCAGACCGGGGGGTAACATTTCCACATGCAGGAGATCCTGGAAGCCATCCTCGCCGACGCCTCCGGACCCGAGCTGCAAGCTCTTCCACTCCCCGAGACGTTCCGGGCGGCCACCGTCCACAAGGAGGACGTCGAGCTCTTCGCCGGGCTCCTCTCGGAGGAGAAGGACCCGAAGAAGAGCATCCACATCGACCAGGTGCCCATCCCCGAGCTGGCACCGGACGAGGCGGTCGTGGCCGTGATGGCCAGTGCCATCAACTTCAACACCGTCTGGACTTCGATCTTCGAGCCGCTGCCGACGTTCCTGTTCCTCGACCGGCTGGGTCGGGAGAGCGTGTGGGGCAAGCGCCACGACCTGCCGTACCACATCATCGGTAGCGACGCCTCGGGCGTCGTCCTGCGGACGGGCTCGGCGGTGCGGAACTGGAAGCCCGGCGACCGGGTCACGATCCACTGCAACTACGTCGACGACCAGGACCCGACGGCCCACGACGACTCGATGCTGGCCGCCAACCAGCGGATCTGGGGCTTCGAGTCGAACTTCGGGGGGCTCGCCGACCTCACCGTGGTCAAGGCCAACCAGCTGATGCCGAAGCCGACCCATCTCACCTGGGAGGAGGCCGCCTGCAACGCCCTGACCAACTCGACGTCGTACCGGATGCTGGTCAGCCCCAACGGCGCCCCCGTCAGCCAGGGCAACATCGTGCTGATCTGGGGCGCCAGCGGCGGGCTCGGCGGCTACGCCTGCCAGTACGTCCTCAACGGCGGCGGCACGCCGGTGGCGGTCGTCAGCTCGCCGGAGAAGGTCCAGCTCATGCACGAGCTCGGTGTCGAGCACGTGATCGACCGTAAGGCCGAGGGCTACCGCTTCTGGAAGGACGACCGCACCCAGGACCCGTCGGAGTGGCGGCGGTTCGGCAAGCGCATCCGGGAGCTGACCGGCGGAGACCCCGACATCGTCTTCGAGCACCCGGGCCGGCACACGATGGGCGCCTCGGTGTTCGTCACCCGCCGGGGCGGCACGGTCATCACCTGCGCCGCCACCTCGGGCTACATGATCGAGTACGACAACCGGTACCTGTGGATGAGCCTCAAGACCATCAAGGGCTGCCACTTCGCCAACTACCGGGAGGCGTGGGAGGCGAACCGGCTCATCTGCCAGGGCAAGGTCCAGCCGATCCTCTCCGCCGTCTACCCGCTGGACGAGACGGGTGAGGCGGCGCTGCAGATCCATCACAACCTGCATGAGGGCAAGATCGGCGTCCTCTGCCTGGCCCCCCAGGAGGGTCTCGGCATCACCGATCCCGAGCTGCGGGCGAAGATCGGCGAAGACCGCATCAACGTCTTCCGCCGCCACTCGTAACGCCAGAGAGTCGGTAAATCTCGATGCGGGCGGGCGTCGCCCGCCCGCCTCGAGCGACGCTGAATTTCGTGGCCTGGAGGCCACGAAATACAGTCGATCCCATGCTGACCGAGATCGACCATGTCGCCATCGCCGTCCATGACCTCGAGGCGGCCATCGAGTACTACCGGACGACCTACGGGGTGGAGCCCGTCCACCGCGAGCGCATCGAGAAGGACGGGGTCGACGAGGCCCTCATCAAGGTGGCCGACTCCTACATCCAGCTGCTCACCCCCACCCGGGACGACTCCCCGGTGGCCAAGTTCCTGGCCGCCAAGGGGGAGGGCATGCACCACGTCGGCTACCGGGTGGAGAGCTGCTCCGAGGCGCTCGACCGGGTCAAGGGGGAGGGTCACC
>Ga0299907_10002819_pt1 | contig 10916 bp, 8 predicted proteins | sample RVTome_16_FD_198680 | JGI IMG/M metagenome (GOLD analysis project Ga0299907, IMG submission 198680) | Soil microbial communities from uranium-contaminated site in the Upper Colorado River Basin, Wyoming, United States - RVT152D67 (version 2) ... | reverse complement strand
GCTCGAGCCGCGGGCCCAGGCGCGGGGCCTGCACTTCCTCGAGGCGCCGGTGAGCGGCGGCGTCGCGGGCGCCCGCGCGGCGACGCTGGCGATCATGGTCGGCGGCGACCCCCAGGTGCTGGAGCGCGCCCGGCCGGTGCTGCGAGCCATCGGCCCCAACATCTTCAGCGTCGGTCCGGTCGGCGCCGGCAACACCGTGAAGGCGATCAACAACATGATGGCGTGCGTCAACTCGCTGGCCATGATGGAAGGCGTCGTGCTCGGCGTGAAGGCCGGGCTCGACCCGATGATCGTCTACGAGGTGGTCAAGGCCAGCAGCGGTGGCAGCAAGGCGCTCGAGCGCATTCCCACCGCGCTCGTCCCCCGCAAGTTCGAGCCCGGCTTCAAGGTGCAGCTCATGAACAAGGACCTGGACACCTTCAACACGATCGCCCGGGAGCTCCACGTGCCGGTCAGCTTTGCCAACGTGGCGCAGCGTTACCAGCAGGCCGCGCTGGCCGCCGGCCTGGCCGACATGGACACCAGCGCGGTCGTGCAGATCATCGAGCGGCTGGCCGCAGTGCAGGTCTCGCGCCCGGCCGCGGCGCCGGCGGCCGCCGCCGGCTGACCCGTCGCGTCCTCGGCGCGTGGGCGAGCGGACATCACTCGACGTCACGGGCTCGACGGCCGGCGTCCGACTGCGTGACGCCGGCTCGCCCGCGGCGCTCCGGGTGCGGCCGGGCCGCTGCGAACGTCCTGGGCAACGCGCCCCGGCGGATCCTCGGGGAGGCCACGCGCGTTATCGAGGTGGCGGAGGCACCGGTGGCCTCGCTCGCGAGCGACCGGGGCTCGCGCGATCGATGCGCCGGACGCGAAACATCGGGGCGAATCGGCCCGGCTCGGATCGGTCCGACCGTACGTCCCTCCTGCGCGGAACGGTGCACGCGAGTGGAATTTTTTGCTCACATCCCGTGTAAAAGTCCGCGCGCGTGACCGGCGCCACCCACGAAAGCATGCGCCACGAAACCGATCCTGGCGACGGCACAAGTGTTGCGTCTGGGCGATTCTCTAGCGACCGCGAGACGCGGCACGCGACGGCATGAGCCTCTTGAACGAGCTATGGTCCGCCGCGCGCCCCTCCGCCCCCGGCAAGTTTCTGTACGCCGGTGACCAGAAATTATGGGTGAGAGGGGTGACGTACGGCACATTTCGGCCGAGCGCCGACGGCGCCCTGTTTCCCGCGCCGGCGATCGTGCGGCGCGACTTCGCGCAGATCGCCGCCGCCGGCTTCAACGCCGTGCGGACCTACACGGCGCCGTCCCCGTGGCTCCTCGACGTCGCCGCCGACTTCGGCCTGCGCGTGATGGCCGGCCTCTGGTGGCCGCAGCACGTCACCTTCCTCGACGACCGCCGGCGCGCACGGGCCATCGAGCGCACGCTGCGGGCGGCGGTGCGCCAGTACGCGGACCACCCGGCGCTCCTGGCCCTCTCCATCGGCAACGAGATCCCGGCACCGATCGTGCGCTGGCACGGCGCTCCGGCGATCGAGCGCCACCTGCGCCGGCTCTACGACGCGGCCAAGGACGTCGATCCCGGCGCCCTGGTCACCTACGTGAACTACCCGACGACGGAGTACCTCGACCTGCCGTTCCTCGACTTCGTCTGCTTCAACGTGTACCTGGAAGCGCGCGAGCGGCTGGCCGCCTACCTGGCCCGCCTGCACAACATCGCCGGCGACCGGCCGCTGCTCATGGGCGAGATCGGCCTCGACAGCCTGCGCCACGGCGAGGCGGGCCAGGCCCAGAGCCTCGAGGGCCAGCTCGCCAGCGTGTTCGCCGGCGGCGTGGCGGGGGCGTTCGTCTTCGCGTGGACGGACGAGTGGCACTGCGGCGGCGTCGACATCGAGGACTGGGCCTTCGGCCTCACGCGGCGCGACCGCTCCCCCAAGCCCGCGCTCGGTGCCGTCCGCGACACCCTCGCCGAGCTGCCCCGGCCGAAGGAGATCGAGTGGCCGATGATCTCGGCCGTGGTGTGCAGCTACAACGGCGCCCGCACGATCCGCGACACGCTCGAGTGGCTGGGCAAGCTCGAGTACCCGTCGTACGAGGTGATCGTCGTCGACGACGGCTCCACCGACACCACCGCCGACATCGCCCGCGAGTTCGGCGTGCGCGTCATCAGCACGCCGAACCGGGGGCTGAGCCACGCGCGCAACGTCGGGCTGGCGGCGGCGGCTGGCGAGATCGTGGCCTACATCGACGACGATGCTTACCCCGACCCGCACTGGTTCACCTACCTGGCGGCGGCCTTCCTGACGACGGACCATGCCGGGATCGGCGGCCCCAACATCCCGCCCCCGGGCGACGGCCTCCTCGCCGCCTGCGTGGCCAACGCGCCGGGCGGGCCGATCCACGTGCTGCTCTCCGACGACGTCGCCGAGCACATCCCCGGCTGCAACATGGCCTTCCGCAAGGACCGGCTGGAGGCCATCGGCGGCTTCGATCCGCAGTTCCGGCGCGCAGGCGACGACGTGGACGTGTGCTGGCGCCTGCAGGCCAGGGGCTGGACGCTCGGCTTCAGCGCGGCGGCGATGGTCTGGCATCACCGCCGCAACTCCATCCGCGCCTACCTGCGCCAGCAGGTCGGCTACGGCGACGCCGAGGCGATGCTGGAGCGGAAGTGGCCGGAGAAGTACAACGCGGCCGGCCACGTGTCGTGGTCGGGCCGGCTCTACGGCAAGGGGCTCACACGGGGGCTCGGTCACCGCGCGCGGATCTACCACGGCATCTGGGGCAGCGCGCCGTTCCAGTCCGTGTACCGTGCGCCGCAGCCCCCGATCGCCAGCCTGGCGCTCATGCCGGAGTGGTATCTCTGCATCCTGGCGCTGGCCGCGCTCTCGCTGCTCGGCACGATCTGGCGGCCCCTGCTGGCGGCCGCGCCGCTGCTGGTGCTCACCGTGGGGGCCTCGCTGGCTCAGGCCGTCATCAGCGGCACCCGCGCGTCCTTTCCCCGCCCCCGCTCGAGGCTGCAGACCGTCGGCCTGCACGCCCTCACCGCGCTGCTCCATCTGCTCCAGCCGCTCGCGCGGCTGCGCGGCCGCCTGCGCAGCGCGCTGACCCCGTGGCGGCGGCACGGCCCCGGCGGCTTCGCGTGGCCCCGGCGGCGCGTCTGGAGCGTGTGGACGGAGACCTGGCAGCCGCCGGAGGCGCGCCTGCGGCGCCTGGAGACGCTGCTGGAGGCCGACGGCTGTCTGGTCGCCCGCGGCGGCGACTACGACGGCTGGGACCTCGAGGTCCGCGCCGGCGGTCTGAGCGCCGTGCGGGTGCTGCTCGCCATCGAGGAGCACGGCCAGGGGCGCCAGATGGTCCGCTTCCGGGCCCAGCCGCACTACCGCCCCGCGGTCGGCGTGGCGCTCGCGATGCTGAGCGGAGGCGCGATGCTGGCCGGGCTCGACGGCGTGCTGCTGGCGGCGATGGCGCTGGGTGGAGCCGGACTGCTGCTCGGGCTGGCCGCTCTCCGCGACTGCGGCGCGGCGATGGCCACGGTGTGCGAGGTCCTGCAGGCCGAGCCGCGCTGATGTCGACCGTGCGAGCGGGCCTCCGCCTGCTCGGCATCGCGCTGCGCGGCGAACGCCTGCGGGTGGCCGCGGGGCTGGCGCTGCTGGTGGGTTCCACCGCCGCCGCCCTGCTGCAGCCCTGGCCGCTGAAGCTGGTGATCGACTCCGTGCTGGGCGGCGAGCCGGCGCCCGGCCCCCTGGCGACGGTGTCGAGGACGGCGCTCCTGGGCGTGCTGGTGGCGGCCATGGTGGGCTTGCAGATCGTGGTCGGCGCGCTGGCCATGGCCGGCACCAACCTCGTGATCCGTTCGGCACTGCGCATGGTCTTCCGGCTGCGCTGCGCGCTCTTCGAGCACCTGCAGAAGCTCTCGCTGTCGTTCCACGACGCCACGAAGGTCGGCGACTCGCTCTACCGCGTGGCCTGGGACACCTACGCCGTGCAGACGCTGATCAACAACGCCATCGTGCCGGCCACCACGGCGACGCTCACGCTCGTGGGGATCGCGATCGTCATGGGGCTGCGCGACTGGCGGGTGACCGTGGCCGCGCTGGCCATCGCCGGGCCGCTGGTGATGCTCATCCGCCGGCTCGACCGCCCCATGACGCGCTACTCGCTGCGCGTGCACGAGCGCGAGAGCGACGTGAGCAGCCGCGTGCAGGAGACGCTCACCGCCATCCGGGCCGTGCAGGCCTTCGCGCGCGAGCCGCTCGAGCGCGAGCGCTTCGAGCGCCAGGCGGCGGCCAGCCTGCACGCCAACCTGCACCTCACGCTGCTGCAGACGGGCTCGCAGCTGGTCGTGTCGCTGCTGATGGCGGTCGGCACCGCCGCCGTCATCTGGCTGGCCGGCCGCCGCGCGCTCGAGGGCGTGCTCACGCCGGGCGACGTCGTCCTGCTGGCCGCCTATCTCGTGATGCTCTACAAGCCGCTGGAGACGCTGGCCTACACGGCCGTGGCGGTCCAGGGGGCGGCCGCGGGGGCCCGACGCGTGCTGGCCCTGCTCGATGAGCAGCCGGACGTCACCGACGCGCCCGGCGCGATGCCGCTGCCCGGCCGCGCCCGGGGCGGTCTGGCCTTCGAGCACGTCACCTTCGCCTACCGGGGCGGCGAGCCGGCCCTGCGCGACGTCTCGCTCGAGGTGCGACCGGGTGAGGTCGTCGCCATCGTCGGCGCCTCCGGCGCCGGCAAGACGACGCTGGCGAGCCTGGCGGTGCGTTTCTACGACCCTCAGGCCGGGCGCGTCACGCTCGACGACGACGATGTGCGAACGCTCACGCTGCGCTCGCTGCGCGAGAACGTCGCGCTGGTGCTACAGGACCCCATCGTCTTCGGCGCCAGCATCCGCGAGAACATCGCCTACGGACGGCCCGCCGCCACCGCCGCGGAGGTCGAGCGCGCGGCCCGGGCGGCCAACGCCCACGAGTTCGTCGCCGCGCTACCGGAGGGCTACGACACGGTGGTGGGCGAGCGCGGCGTGACCCTGTCGGGTGGGCAGCGCCAGCGCCTGTCGATCGCGCGCGCCTTCGTCAAGGATGCGCCGGTCCTGATCCTCGACGAGCCCACCAGCGCGCTCGATGCCGACAACGAGCGCGCCATCCTGGATGCCCTGGCCCGGCTGATGAAAGGCCGGACGACGCTGATCATCGCGCACCGGCTGTCGACCGTCCGTCACGCCGACCGGATCGTCGTGCTCCAGGACGGCGCCGTGGCCGAGCAAGGCACGCACGGCGAGCTGCTCGCCCGCCGCCGGGTGTACGCGCGGCTGCACGCGCTGCAGGCCACCGGGGAGCCCGCGTAGCGTCCTGGCCTCGGCGCTGCAGCGCGCGGGGCTCAGCGTCCCTTGAGGGTCAGTCGCTCGCCGCGGTAGGACAGCACGACGCCGTCCTCGGTGATCTGCTCGACCAGGATCTTGTCGTTGACCAGCTGCCCCTCGCCGTACTTGCGGCCGGCGAGGAACACGAAGCGGTCCTTGCGCTCCGGCGCCCAGCTCAGCACCTGGATGGACAGCGAGGCGGCGAGCGCCTTGAGGTCGCCGGCCGGCGCGGCAGCCGAGCGCGGCGTCGCAACCGGCGGCGGCCCGACGGCCGGTGCCGGCCCGACGGCCGGTGCCGGCGCGACGGCCCGTGCCGATGCGACGGCCGGTGGCGATGCGATGGCCGGCGGCGGCGCGATGGCCGGCGGCGGCGCGATGGCCGGCGGCGGCGCGATGGCCGGCGGCGGCGCGATGGCCGGCGGCGGCACGGGACTGGACGAGCGCGGGGGCGCCGCCAGCGCGACGGCGGCCGGCGGCGGGGTGGCCGGCTGTTCCACGCGCGGAGTCGGGCGCGGTACCGGCGACGAGCCGCGAGGGCCGGCCTTCTGCGATGGGGCCGCGGGCGGCGCCACGGCGCGACTGCTGCCGGCGCTCGGCCGCACCTTCGCCACGCCGGCGGCCGGCGGCGCGCTGATCACCTGCGGAGGGTCGAGCGGCGCGGGCGCCGCCACGATGGTCGCGGGCACGTCGACCGGCTCCTCCGGCGTGGCCACGATCGGCTCGCGCGACGACCAGAACGCGAGCGCGCCGGCGACGAGCGCGACACCGGCGAGGGCCCCCACCACCCACCGCCACCGCGCACGCGGCTCGAAGTCGATCGCGATGGCGCGCGGCAAGGATGCCGCCCCACGGGCCGGGGCGCCGCGCTGCTGCTCCGCCCGCTTGAGCGCGTCAAGGATGTAGGACATGCCTCACCTCGCCACCGATGCGCCCGACAGCCGCGGCGCACTCGGATCCAGCTGCGTGCTCACCCGCACCAGTGTCTCGATCCCCGCGATCCCGTCCGGCTCGAGTCCCTCGCGCCGCTGAAAAGCCACCACGGTGGCGGTCAGCGCCTCGTCGTAGACCGCGGGCCCCCGCGCGCGCCTGACGACGTCGCCCTCGTTCAGCGCGCGGCGCAGCCACGCCACGCCCGGTCCCTGCATCCCCGGCGTCAGCACCCGCGCCACCCCGGGCAGCGGCCGCCACACCAGCGAGAACACACCATCCCACAGCCGATCGATGGCCGCCGACGGCAGCGTCTCGGCGCGACCGCCGATCTGCAGCGTGACGGCCTCGCCCTCGAATCCCGTCACCGCGACGTAGTGCCGCGTGCCGCTGGCCGTGACGAGCTTGACGGCGACGGGCACCCCGAGCCGTCGCACGACCGTCCAGGTGCCGCGGCCGTCGTAACACTCGAGCCCCTCGCGCACGGCGGCGCGGCACGGATCCTCGTCCGGCGCCACCGCCACGCCCCAGCGCCCGAGCACCTGCGCGAGCGCGGCCGCCTGATCGCCCGGCGGCCGCCCGGTCAACAGCGCCTCGAGGTCCGGCGGCACCGTGGTGACGGCGAGCAAGGTGGCACTGGCCGCCGGCTCGACGGCCGGCGTCGAGGCCAGCGCCGGTGGCGGGCCGGGCGTCCGCCTGGCGGCGAACGGGCCGCCACGCCAGTCGTCGATCGACGGCAGGCGCCACCACCCCACCATGCCTCCGGCCAGCGCCACGGCCGGCAGCAGCGCCACCGCGGCCACGGCCGCCGCGCCCCGCAGCCAGCGCCCGAGCCGCCCTCCCGCCTCGCCCGCCACCTCCCGGGCCGCCCGCCGTACCGTGCGGGAGCTGACGATGCGCTTGCCTTCGGCGAAGGCGCCGAGCAACGCACGGTCGCAGATCACGTTGATCAGCCGCGGCACGCCGCGCGAGGCGCGGTGCACCGCGTGCAGGGCGCCCGGCTCGAACAGGCGCAGGTTCTGGCCGGCTACCAGCAGGCGCCGCGCGACGTAGGCGCGCGTGTCGCGTTCGGCGAACGGCTGCAGGTGATAGCGCGCGGTGACCCGCTGCGCCACCTGGCGCAGGTCCTTGCGCGCGAGCAGCGCGGTCAGCTCCGGCTGGCCGATCAGGATGATCTGCAGCAGCTTCTCGGTCGCCGTCTCGAGGTTCGTGAGCAGGCGGAGCTGCTCGAGCGCGTCCACGCTGAGGTTCTGCGCTTCGTCGATGATCAGCACCGTGCGGCGCCTCCGGCCGTGGGCGGCCAGCAGGTGTCGGTAGAGCGCGTCGACGAAGGTCTTGCGCGTGCGCGGCTCCGGCGGGTACGCCACGGCCAGCTCGTCGCACACCGTGGCCAGCAGCTCCTCCGGGGTCAGCATCGGGTTGACGATGAGCGCGACGTCCACGCCCTCGGGCAGCTGCGAGAGCAGGTAGCGGCAGGTGGTGGTCTTGCCCGTGCCGACCTCGCCCGTGAGCTGCACGAAGCCGCCCCGCTCGCGGACCCCGTAGAGCAGATGGGCCAGCGCCTCCTCGTGACGGGGGCTGAGGTAGACGAAGCGCGGATCGGGGGTGTTCGAGAACGGCCACTCCGCGAAGCCGAAGTGCGACAGGTACATGCGCGTGACCACATTAGTGGGCATCGCGGCACAGGTCAACATGGCGCCCGTGGGACATCGTGGCACAGCCGGCGTCCATCTCCTGACGCGCCGGACCGCGTGCCGTCCTCTAACTAGGCTTCGTCGCACACCTTCGCGCCTGGCACGACCGATGCCACCCCCGAACGCCACGACGCAGCTTAACCAGGGGAGGGTTTATGCGTGTCTTGTTGGTCCTGCTGATCCCGCTCATCGCCGCCTGCTCCACGATGACTCCGGCCCCTTCGCCGTCCGCGTCCGTCGCCGAGCCCTCCGACTTCGACCTCACCGGTCGCTGGACGGGCACCTGGACGGGCAGCGGCATCTTTCACTCCGCGCGCGAGGACGACGTGACGGTCGACTTCGTGCAGCGCGGGAATCACGGCCTCGGCAGGCTCGTGCTCGAAGGGACGACCGCGGCCGAGTCGGTCCCCGAGGCCGTCCGCTTCCAGGGCCTGAACGGCATCCGCGTGGTGGCGGAGGTCGGGGACGGCACGGTGAAGCTGCGTCACCAGCGGGACGGCCGCCTCTTCACCGCGGATCTCAAGGTGGCCGAGGGCGGCGATCGGATGTTCGGGATGGTGCGCAACACGCACCCGGCCGTCGGGCTGCTCCTCACGCGCGCGGAGCCCCCGGCCGCGCCCGCCATGCCGGCGCCCGAGCCGATTCAGTCCCGGCAGGAGCCCGAGCCCGCGTCGGAGCCGGCCGTGGCGATGGTGACGCCCCCCCGGGAGGCGGAGCCCGACAAGGACACGCCGGTGGAGCGGCCGAGCCAGCAGGAGTTCGCCGCCGCCGAGGAGCTGAAGGCCGTCCACTTCGACTTCGACAAGGCCGCCATCCGGGCCGACGCCGCCGATACGCTGGTGGGCTACGCCACGTGGCTCAAGCAGCACGACGACACGGCCGTGCTGATCGAGGGGCACTGCGACGAGCGGGGCACTGCGGAGTACAACGTCGCCCTGGGCGACCGGCGCGCCAAGGCCGTGCGCGACTACCTTGCGCTGTATGGCGTCGCGCCGGAACGGATGTCGACGGTCAGCTATGGCAAGGAGCGTCCGGTGTGCGCCGCGGCGACCAGCGCGTGCCGCGACGAGAACCGGCGCGCCGAGTTCCGCGTCAAGAGCCGCTGACCGCGCTCGACGACCTCCCCCGGGGCTCGGAGCCGGCCTGCGCCGGCTCCGAGCCCCGCCCCCTGCCCCGGCCCCCGAGTGAACGCCCACCCCCCCGGACGCGGGATGAGTACACTAGCGGGCATGGTCGATCGCATGTTCCATCGCATCATGCGCACCCTCGTCGAGAGTGGGCGCGCGCCCCACTACGCGGAGCTGGCCCGCGCGCTGAGCCTGTCAGTCGGCGAGGCCCGGCAGCTGCTGCTGCAGGTGATGCAGGCCTATCCGATCGGTTGGCTGCATCCGGAGACCGACTACATCGCCTCCTTCCCGCCACTCAACAACCTGCCCACGCAGTACCGCATCAGCGTGCGGGGCGAGCAGAAATGGTTCGCGCAGTGCGGCTTCGAGGCCACCTCGGTGACCTGGCTGTTTCCGGGACGGACGGTGCGCATCGAGGCGCCGTGCCTGGACTGCGGCGACACCATGCTCGTGGAGATGCGCGACGGCCGGCTGCTCACGGTCAACCCGCGCAGCGTCGTCGGTCACCTGAACTACGGCTTCGGTCCCTCGCGCGGGGCGCCGGCCTTCCTCTGAACGGGCATGAACCTCTTCCGGTCGGAAGAGCACGCGCGCCGCTGGAGCCAGTTCAACCCCGCGGCCGAGGAGGGCTTCATCGCCTTGCCCGACCTCGCCGCCTTCTTCGGCACCGAGACCCGGCGACACCTGCTGGACGCGGACTACCTGTCGGCCTGGTATCCGCGGCGCGGTGCCGAGCGCCGGGCGGTGCTCGAGCGCCTCGGCAAGACCTCGCCCTTCTGGCTGGGAACGCCGGCGCCCTCGTGAGCCCCTCGACCGCCGCATGACGCCTACCCGGCGGTCCGCGCACCTCACGCTGATCCGTAGCTTCCACCTGGCGGACTTCCTCACGCTGGGCAACGCCACCTGCGGCGTGCTGGCGGTCTTCGCGATGATGCGCTACGTCGAGACGCGCCAGACGCGCTGCCTGCTGATGGCCGCCGCGCTGATCCCGCTGGCGCTGGTTCTCGACGTGCTCGACGGCCGCATCGCGCGCTGGCGCATGAAGCACTCGGCGATGGGACGCGAGCTCGACTCGCTGGCCGACGTCATCTCCTTCGGCGTGGCGCCGGCCGCCATCGCCTACGGCGCCGGCATGACGGGGCTCTGGGACGTCGTCATCCTGGTCTACTTCGTCGCCTGCGGCGTGAGCCGGCTGGCCCGCTTCAACGTCACGGCGGAGACGCTGGCCACCGGCGCCGGCGTGGTGAAGTACTTCGAGGGCACGCCGATCCCGTCGAGCCTCGTCCTGGTCGGCGTGGTGGCCGTCGCCACCTGGCTGGGCCGCGTCGGCGACGCGCTGCCGCTCGGCGCGGTCGGGCTGGGACCCGGCGTGCTCCACCCGCTGGCGCTGCTGTGGGCGCTCTCCGGCTCGTTGATGATCAGCAAGACCCTGCGCATCCGGAAGCTCTGAGCCCGCGTCGCTGGCTGGGGCATTGCACCGCCCGTCGGCGACATGGCTGCCGCGTTCAGCGAGCTGGGCCTGGCGCTCGAGCTGCTCGCCGCCCTCGGCAAGCTCGGCTACGAGACGCCGACGCCCATCCAGGCGCGCGCGATCCCCGCGCTGCTGGCGGGGCGGGACCTGATCGGCCAGGCCCAGACCGGCACGGGCAAGACCGCCGCCTTCGCGCTACCCGTCTTGCAAGCGCTGCAGCTCGATCGCGCCCGCGTCCAGGTGCTGGTGCTCACGCCCACCCGCGAGCTCGCCCTGCAGGTGGCCGAGGCGATCCACGCCTACGGCAAGGGTCTGGGCCCGCTGCGGGTGCTGCCGGTGTACGGCGGCCAG
>Ga0299907_10002818_pt1 | contig 10916 bp, 4 predicted proteins | sample RVTome_16_FD_198680 | JGI IMG/M metagenome (GOLD analysis project Ga0299907, IMG submission 198680) | Soil microbial communities from uranium-contaminated site in the Upper Colorado River Basin, Wyoming, United States - RVT152D67 (version 2) ... | reverse complement strand
CGGCGACGTCCTGGCCACCGCCGTCCCGATCGTCCGGCGCCGCGGGGAGCCGGCGGCCGCGGCGCTGGAGCTGACCCTGCCCTACGAGCCGGTGCGCGCCGACGTCCGCCGGCGCACCCGCCAGCTCGCCGTCGCGCTCGCGGTGGTGGCGCTGCTCGCCTACGCCCTCGCGCTCCCGGGCCTGATCCGCGCCGGCCGGGCGCTGCGCGCCCAGTACGACCCGCGCCGCGTGGAGCTGGTGCGCGAGCTGCGCCGGGCGCTGGACCGCGACGAGCTGTCGCTGCACTTCCAGCCGATCGCCGAGGCCTCGACGCGCCGCATCGCCGCCGCCGAGGCGCTCATCCGCTGGCGCCACCCGCGCCACGGCGACGTGCGCCCGGACCGCTTCGTCGCCGCGGTCGAGGGCTCCGACGTCATCTGGCCCTTCACCCTGCGCGTCTTCGACCTGGTGCTCGCGCAGGCGCGCAGCTGGCGCGACGGGGGGCTGGAGCTGCGCATCGCGGTCAACGTGTCGGGCGCCGTGCTGCCGGACCCGCGCCTGCCGGGGGAGATCGAGCGGCTGCTGGCCGCCCACGGCGTCCCCGCGGACGCGCTGGAGATCGAGGTGACCGAGGGCGCGGTCATGCGCGACGCGGGCGCCGCCGCCGGCGTGTTGGGCCGGCTGACCGCCATGGGCGTGGGCGTGATCGCGATCGACGACTTCGGGACCGGGTACTCCTCGCTGGCCCGCCTGCACGAGCTGCCGCTGGACACGCTGAAGATCGACCAGAGCTTCGTCATGCGCATGGCGCGCGAGGGCGACGACACCGTGGTGCGCTCGATCGTCGAGCTGGCGCACGCGCTGGGGCTGTCGGTGATCGCCGAGGGCGTCGAGGACGAGGACACGTGGGAGGCGCTGGTGGCGCTGGGCTGCGACCACGTGCAGGGCTACGGGCTGACCCGGCCGCTCCCACCGGACGAATTCGCCCGCTGGCTGGCGGGCCGCGACGAGCTGGTCAGCTAGCCGCGCGTACCATCGGGCGCGTGGCCGTCGTCCGCGACATCGAGCCCTGGGACGCCCTGCTGGAGGCCGGGCGCGCCGACGAGCGCCTGGTCCGCCAGGCCCGCGAGCCGGCCCGCTCGGCCCGGACCGCTCCGCTGCCCGCCGACCTGCACCCCGACCTGCTGGCGGCGCTGCGGCGCACGGGGGTCGAGGAGCTCTACAGCCATCAGGCCGACACCGTGGAGGCGGCGCAGCGGGGCCCGGTGATCATCACCACGGGCACGGCGTCGGGGAAGTCCCTGGCCTTCAACCTGCCCGCCCTCCACACGCTGCTGTCCACGCCGCGCTCGCGCGCCCTCTACCTCTATCCCACCAAGGCCCTGGCACAGGACCAGGCGCGCGCGCTGCACTCCCTCGGCCTGGACCGCGTCCGCCCGGCGATCTACGACGGCGACACGCCGCGGGCCGAGCGCGCGGCGATCCGCCGGCGCGCCAACGTCGTGCTCACCAACCCCGACATGCTCCACGTCGGGGTGCTGCCCAACCACGGGGCCTGGGGCGACTTCTTCGCCAACCTGGCGGCGGTGGTGGTGGACGAGGCCCACGTCTACCGCGGCGTGTTCGGATCGCACGTCGGCAACGTCCTGCGCCGCCTGCGCCGGATCTCCGCCGCCTACGGCAACGACCCCCTGTTCCTGCTGGCCAGCGCGACGATCGCCAACCCGGTCGAGCTGGCCGAGCGGCTTACCGGGCTCGAGGACTTCGCGCTGGTCGACGAGGACGGGTCGCCGGGCGCGGCGCGCTCGCTGGCGATGTGGAACCCGCCGCTGGTCGACGAGGCGCTGGGGACCCGGCGCAGCGCGCTCGCCGAGGCCTCCGAGCTGGTGGCGGACCTGGTGGCGGCGGGAGCGCGGACCATCTGCTTCATCAAGTCGCGCAAGGCGGTCGAGGTGATCGCGCGCCAGGCGCAGATGCGCCTGCGCGAGGACGCGCCCGAGCTGGCGGACTCCGTCGCCCCCTACCGCGCCGGCTACACGCCCGCCCAGCGCCGGGAGCTGGAGCGCGCGCTGGTCGAGGGCGAGCTGCGCGCGGTGGTGACCACCGACGCGCTGGAGCTGGGGATCGACATCGGGGCGCTGGACGCCGCGGTGTGCGTCACCTTCCCGGGCACCGTGGCCTCGCTGCGCCAGATGTGGGGCCGCGCGGGCCGCCGCGGTCGCGGGCTGGCGGTCTACGTGGCGGGCGAGGACGCGCTGGACCAGTTCTTCTGCCGCCACCCAGACGAGTTCCTGGACCGGCCGGTGGAGGCGGCGATCCTCGACCACGAGTCGCAGGACATCCACCTCCAGCACCTGCGCTGCGCCGCCCACGAGGGGCCGCTGGACGCGGGCGACGCCGAGTTCCTCGGGCCGCGCACGGTGGCCTACGCCGAGCGCCTGGTGTCGATGGGCGAGCTGCGCGAGCGCGCGGGCGGGTTCGTCCCGCGCCGGCCGCAGGACTACCCGGCGGCGGGCGTGTCGCTGCGCTCCTCCAGCGCCGACTCCTTCGCGGTCGTGGACACGTCCTCGGGCGAGCTGATCGGGACGGTCGAGGCGGGGCGCGCCATGGGGACGGCGCACGACGGCGCCGTCTACCTGCACATGGGGCGCTCCTACGAGGTCGGGGCGCTGGACCTGGAGACCCGCCAGGCGCTGGTGCGGCCCTTCGACGGCGACTGGTTCACGCAGCCCCGCAAGGAGACGGCGACCGAGATCGAGCGCCTGCTCGACCGCCGCGAGACGATGGGGGTGACGCTGTCCTACGGGATGGTGTCGGTGACCGAGCAGGTCCTCGGCTACCAGCGCAAGCGGCTCGGCGACCAGGAGCCGATCGACTTCACCGCGCTGGACCTGCCCGAGACGACGTTCGCCACGCAGGCGCTGTGGTACGAGCTGCCCGACGAGCTGCTGAGCGCCGACTTCCCGTTCGAGCGGCTGCTGGGCTCGCTGCACGCCGCCGAGCACGCGCAGATCGCGGTGCTGCCGCTGCTGGCGATGTGCGACCGCTGGGACATCGGCGGCCTGTCCACGAACCTGCATCCCCAGACCGGCGGCCCGACGATCTTCGTCTACGACGGGCACCCGGGCGGGGTGGGGATCACGCGCCAGGGCTTCCGGGAGTTCGAGACGCTGGTCGGCGACGCCCACCGGCTGATCGCCGAGTGCTCGTGCCGCGCCGGCTGCCCGTCCTGCGTCCAGTCCCCCAAGTGCGGCAACCTCAACGAGCCGCTGTCCAAGGATGGCGCCCGCGAGCTGATGGTGCGGATGATCGAGCGCTGAAGCCGTGCACAGCGCCGCCGCGACCGCGCAGGGTGCCTGCAGGTTCGCGCGGGTAACGTGCGCAAGGCCGCGCGGAAGGGGTCAGGGACGCGCCAATCCTGCCGATGCCTTGCCGGGTGACGCGCGCGTCTCATCTCGCCGTTCTGGCGATCCTCGCCGTCCTCGCCGTCCCCGGCGCGGCGGTCGCTTCGTCGACCGGCGGGACGACTCCCGCCGACAAGGCCTCGCCGGCGGCGTCCTCCCCGTCCGTCACGGGCGGCGCCGCGCCCGGCGGGTCGCCCGCCACCTCGGTGGCCACCGGCGGCAACACCGCGAGCCGGCCGTTCCGGATCCCGCCGGTCATCCGCCGCTTCTCGGCCTCGCCGCGCAGCGTCGTGTGGGGCGGGGCGGCGACCACCCTGCGCTTCCGCGTGGAGTCGGCGAACATGACCGCCGTCCGCGTCGTGCTCGGCGTGCGGGCCCGCGGCTCGCGCCGCGTGCGCAACGTGTCGCTGGGCCGGGTGCGCACCGGCCGCGGCGCCGTGCACCGCTGGGCCCGTGCGGGGATCGATCCCGGCACCTACCGGCTCTCCCTGCGCGTGGTCGACGCCCGCGGGCGCTCCCTCGCCCGGGCCGCGAACGCCACGATCACCGTGCGTGTCCGGCCCCGGCCCAAGCCGGCGCCCGGCCCCGCGCCGTCGAGCGACGGCGCCTTCCCCATCCGCGGCTCGTACTCCTGGGGCGAGGGCTTCGGCGTGGACCGCGGGACCCACAGGCACAACGGCCAGGACCTGGCCGCGGCGATGGGCACGCCGCTGGTGTCCCCCCGGCGCGGCACCGTCTTCGCCACCGGCTACGGCGCCGGCTCGGGCTACTACGTCGTGATCCGCGACGCCGAGAGCGACCGGTCCTACGTGTACTTCCACCTGCAGTCCGGCTCGACCGTCGTCTCCGAGGGCCAGAGCGTGAGCGCCGGCCAGCGGATCGCCTCGGTCGGCTCGACCGGCCACTCGACCGGCCCCCACCTGCACTTCGAGCTGTGGGTCGGCGGCTGGTGGAGCGGCGGCCACGCGATCGACCCGGCGCCCTTCCTGCGCGGCCTCGAGTAGGCGTCCCTCCCGCTAGCCTTGGCGGGCACGGCGAGATAGCTCAGCTGGTAGAGCACACGACTGAAAATCGTGGTGTCCCCGGTTCGAATCCGGGTCTCGCCATCGTCTGAGATGCGGTGGGGACGGGCCGAGAAGCGGTGCGCCCCTCACCGCGGTACCAACGTGTCCGTTGCGCTTTCCGTGGTTGCATTGAGTAACGGAACTCTGGTCTAATAGGCGGACGGCGAATCCATGGAGGGAACGAGCCCCATGCCCCGACGCGTTTCCCGTGCGTTGCGGGGCACGAGCAGCCCGCGGCCGAGCGAAGCCGAGCACGCAGGCCACGCTCAAGAGGATCCCGAACGTGACCCGAGCAGATCGGGCTGCGAGAGCGTGACGCCGATACCGTGACCCCGAAGAGCGCACTCGTTGCGGCGTCGACGGCGCTGCTGGCGTTGGTGGTTGCCGCCTCGGCGCTGGGGGGGGCACCCAACCGCCCGCCGCGGATCGTCGCCGCGAAGATGCTGGACGTCGATCGCGATTTCCGCGCCGATGCCGTGAGGTTGACCTTCTCCGAGCGCGTGCGCCACTCCGCCGACCGGGACGGGCGCTACCCGTTCGCCGTCGCGGGCTATCAGGTGCGGTCGGTGGGCCGCGCGAGGGGCCGCACGGTGGTGCTGGCGCTGCGGGAGCGGGCCAGGCCAGATCCGCGGGCCAGGCCGCGGGTGCGCTATCGGCGCACGCGGTCTGAGCCGGTGCGCGATCTGTCGGGCAGCCAGGCGCTGGCGCAGGGCTTCCGTCGCACCCGGGGGCATGGGCGCAGGCCGCCGCGGCCGCTGCCGCCGGCGCCGCCGCCGCCCGCGCCGCAGCCCGGTGGCGTGGACGGCGACGGCGACGGCTATCCGGACGGCCAGGACTGCGCGCCCAACGACCGCACGATCAACCCCGCGGCCAATGACCTCCCGGACCTGGCCTTCGTTGACTCCAACTGCGACGGCATCGACGGGCGCGAGGCAAACGCGGTGTTCGCCTCCCCCCAGGGCAGCGACACAAACCCCGGCACCAAGGCCCGGCCCAAGCGCACGATCCAACCGGCGATCGCCGCCGCCACCGGCAACGGCCGCTACGTGCTGGTCGCCGCGGGCAGCTATCCCGGAGTCACGCTGACCAGCGCCACCCAGGTCTACGGCGGCTACGACCCCGCCAACTGGTCGCGCCGCCGCGAGAACGTCACGTCGATCGCGGGCCCACGCTCGGGCATCTACGCCCCCGGCACAACCAACGTGGTGCTCCAGCTGCTGAGCGTCAGCGGCACCAACACGGGAGTGGCCGGGGCCAGCAGCTACGGCATCCTCGCCACCAACGGCACCAGCCTCACCCTCCAGGCGGTCACGGTCAGAGCCGGCAACGCAACCGCCGGCGCCCCCGGCACCAACGGAAGGCCGGGCAACCCGGGCGAGCGGGGCGCGAACGGCACCGGGCGCAGTGAGCGCACGTGCGAGGACAACCCTCCCGGTCAGGGCGGCGCGGGCGGCGACAGCCCGGTCGGCCGCCACGGCGGCAGAGGCGGCAGTGGCGGTCCCAGCGGCAACGCCGGAGGGCAGTCCGGCACCGCGGGCCGCTTCGGGACACCGGGCGGCAGAGGCGGCCAGCCCAGCACAGACAACGATGACCGGCGGATTCATGGCGGGAACGGGCGCGATGGAAGCAACGGGCTGGCTGGCCCGGTCGGCGACGGAGGCACCAGCTCCACGACCGCGGCCAGGGACGAGTGGGTCGGAAGCGAAGGAGGCTTCGGCCGCGTCGGCGGCGCCGGGAACGGAGGCGGAGGCGGGGGAGGCGGCGGCGGCATCTACGGCGTCTTCCAGATCGACCGTCCCGGCATGGGCGGGGGCGGTGGTGGCGGTGGCGGTGGCCCCGGCTTCCCCGGCAACGGCGGCGCCTACGGCGGCGGGTCGTTCGGCATCTACCTCTACAACTCCACCCTCACCGCAGACTCCAGCTTGATCGCGGCCGGGAACGGAGGTGCGGGCGGGCGGGGCGGCAACGGCGGCCGCGGCGGCGCCAGTGGCGGGCGCGGGACCGGATCGAACGACTGCACCGGGCTCGTCGGCAGGGGCGGCAACGGCGGCCGCGGCGGGACCGGCGGCCTCGGCGGGGCGGGCGGCGGCGGAGGCGGCGGCCCCAGCATCGGCGTGATGCGGATCGGCTCTTCCGCCACGCTCACCAGCACGACGGTGAGCATCGCCGCGCCGGGTCCGGGAGGCGCGCCGGGTACCGGCGGCGTCCCCGGTCAGCCGAGCAGCGCCGGCCTCGCGCGCGCCATCTTCCCTTAGAGCGCCTGCCCCCACGGCCTTCCGACGCCTCGGGCTCAGGGGCTGGCATATGCTCGCCCCGGAATGGGAACCCGGACGCGGACGGCGGCGGTCGGTGCGGCGACGGCACTTGCGTGCCTGCTCCCCGCGGCCGCCCGGGCCGAGACGTTCACCGTGGGCCACCTCGGGCTCCCGCCGGGGGGCAGCGCCTCCATCTGCGGCGGCGATCCCTGCACGGCGTTCCAGGGCCAGGTCTCGCCGGCCGGCGGCTACACGCTGCGCGTGCCGGCCGACGGCACGATCACCTCGTGGAGCTACCGCAACGGCAACGTCCCGCCGGCCAACTCGTACTCGCTGCGCGTCCTGCGCCCGAGCAATCCGCAGGAGACCTCGTTCACGGCCGTCGCCAGCTCGGCTTCGCCGCCCATCCCCGACGCCAACGACTCGGTGCGCGGGCCCTACGCCGTCTCCATCGCCGTGCGCGCCGGAGACCGCATCGGGCTGCGCAGCAACGGGCCCAACGAGCTCGGCGTCCCGATCGACACCACCGGCCACAACGACCCGGCGACCGGCGACGGCGTCCACTACTTCTCGCCCGACGTCGCCGACGGCGGCACGGCGACCCCGGCCAGCGCCGGCAACACCGGCCAGCAGGTGCTCGTCCAGGCCACGGTCCAGACCGGGCCGCCGCCGCCGTTCGTGCCGCCTCCCCCGCCGCCGGCGCCGGACTTCCAGATCGTGCGCAACCCGCCCGGGCAGACCTTCGCCTACCTGATGCGCCGCCGGCAGGCGCTCCAGATCCCGCTGGTCGTCCAGCGGATCAACGGCTCCAGCGGACCGATCGCCCTCAGCGTTAGCCGCCCGCCGAAGAACACCACCGTGACGCTCTCGCACACGACCGTCGACGGGGTCCTCGACACGCCGATCGTGGCGACGATCGCCCCGAAGGCGCCGGGCGCGACGCCCGGGAGCTACAAGCTCGCGGTCAGGGGCACGCCGTCCGGGCCCGCCGCGGGCCCGGCGGTACGGGGCGTGACGCTCCCGGTCAACGTGCTGGGCCAGCTGGCGGTTCGCGTCGAGGGCATCGAGGTGACCCAGTCGGTCCAGACCTACGAGCAGCCCTACCAGTCGCGCTACACGGGGGTGCCGCTGGTGCGGTCCAAGAAGACGGTGGCCCGGGTCTTCGCAGACCTCCTGGGCACGGCCGGCCGCATCAGGGGGCGCCCGCGCCGGCCGGAGGTGGGGATGGCGCTGTACGCCTTCGACTCCAGCGGCCGGCAGCTTCCGTTCAGCCCGATCCTGCCCGACTGGACGCCGCCTCCGGCCCTCCTCTCGCTCAACGACGAGGCGCTCACGCTCGACGAACGGGTCTCTCCCGACCGGCCGTTCACCTTCGAGCTGCCCGGCACGTGGACGAAGCGCGGGCCGATCCGCCTGACCGCCGTGGCGCTGGGGTCCGCGGTCAACCTGTCGGGCGCCGAGCTGTGCACCCAGACCTTCTGCGGCGCCCAGCCGGTGCGCAACCTGTACGGCGTCGCCTTCCGCGCCCCACCCCGGGCCGTCCAGGTCAACGCCCTGGCCGCGATCCCGTGGAACGCCGAGACCGGGCGCTTCGACGTGGGCGTCCCGCCGATCGGGCCGGTGGCCAGGTGGCAGGCCATGTACCCGGTCCCGCTGCGGTTCCTCAACCGGTCCAACGTCCCCTCGCCGGTCCCGCGCTTCCGCGAGATGCGGGCCGTGTCCAACAAGGCGATCTGGGAGGCGACGCGTGACTACGACAACGAGATCGGGCGTCCGGGCGATTACACGATGGGCGTCTTCGTGCCCCTGAGCGGCAAGTTCAGCGGCGGCGTCGCCTTCGGCCCCCGCGCGGCCGTGGGCGAGAGCGGCGACCCGCTGATCGTCGCCCACGAGGGGATCCACCTGCTCGGATTCCGTCACGCGGACTCGGCCTGCGGCGGCGGGGGCGGGGGCTTCCCCGACCCGCAGGGCCGCCTGCGCGCCGTCGGCCTCGACACGACCGAGGGGTCGGGCGGCGGGTCGGGATCGGCGCCCTATCGCGTGATCGCCGACACGGACACCTCGCCCGCCTTCGACGTCATGTCCTACTGCGGCGGCGGGTGGATCTCGCCGCTGAACTGGCGGCGCGCGCTCGACCCGTCGATCCCGCGACTGGAGCGCCGGCGCCCGCTCGGGGCGGCGCCCTCGGCGCCGTCGCTGAGCGTGCAGGCCCGGATCGCCGGCGGCGTCGGCGAGGTCGTGTCGGTGCGCCGCGCCACCGGCCCGGCGCCGGCCGCCCCGCCCGACTCGGCGTACCGGCTGGTGACGCGAGACCGCGCGGGCGCGGTGCTCGGCTCCACTCCGGTCGCGGCCGACGCCGCCCATACCGAGAGACCGCCGGGGACGAGCACGTCCATCCACGGCGTGATCGCCGCGGCCGGCGTGGCGCGCGTCGAGATCGTCTCCGGCGGGACCGTCGTGGCCGCGCGCGATCGCAGCCCGGACGAGCCTGACGCCCGGATCACCGCCCCGGCACCCGGCGCGCGCGTCGCCGGGGCGTCGCTGACAGTTACGTGGCGCACGAACGACGCCGACCCCGGCGTCCGCGAGGTCGCGCTGGAGTGGTCCGCGGACGGCGGGCGCACGTTCGCGCCGGTCTTCACCGGTCCGGACACCGGGCGGGCGCGGGTACCCGTCCACCTGCTCGCCGCCTCGGCGAGCGGAAGGCTGCGCCTGCGCGTCAACGACGGGTTCAGCGACACCGAGGCGACGTCGGGCCGCATCGTCGTCCCGCGCCGCCGCCCTCGGGTGGAGATCCTCGGGCCGCCCGCGCGTCGGGCGATCGCCGCCGGCTCGGTGGTGACGCTCGAGGGCGCCGCCGAGGACGACCGCGGCCGGACGATCCGCGGGCGCGGGCTGCGGTGGTTCGCCGGCAGACGGCTGCTCGGGCGCGGCGAGCAGGTCAGCGCGGTCCTGCCGGCGGGGACGCGCACCGTGCGCCTCGTGGCGACGGATCGCTCCGGCCGCACGGGCTCGGCGCGCCGGCGCCTGCGGGTGCGCGCGTCGACCCCGTTCTTCCTGCGCCTCCGGGCGCCCGCGCGACTGTCGCGCCGCGCGCGAACGCTGCGGCTGGTCGTCGCGGCGACCCAGCCGGCAACGCTACGGGTCCGCGGGCGGCGCTTCGCGGTGGGCCGGAACGCCCGCCGGATCAGCGTCCCCGTGCCTGCGGGACGCCGCACCCTGCGTGTGGGGCTGACGCTGTCCGCCGGAGGGAAGCGCAGCCCGCACACGCTGCTGGTGCGGCGCCGCTAGCCCTACCGCGGGGCCCCTTGCCGCCCCTTTTGCACCGCGGTGGGTACCCGAGAACGACGGGGATCGAGCTGGACGCATGCTCACGCGGGTCTCCCGGCCCTGGTCCAGCTGCCGTTCTTCTCGTGGTTCGCCGCCGTCGGGGTCGCTTTAGCACGGGAGCCGGGCGAAAAGGTGGCGTCATGACTCCGATACAGCTACGCTGATCTGACCGATCGGAATCGGGGGCCCCCCAGGCCGCAGGCCCCGGAGGAGCAAAGGAATGCGCAGTCCCACGGAAGGTCGCAGGAAGGGCATGACCGCCGCGGTCGCGGCGCTCGCGCTTCTCGTCGTGCTCGCGGGGACCATCGCGCCGTCATCGGCCCGGCGCTTCGTCGGGGACGCAGGCGCGGACCGGGTCTCCGGGACGGCGAGGGCCGACACCATCCTCCTCGGCGCGGGCAACGACCGGGCCTCCGGCGGCCGGGGCAACGACCTGATGCGGGGCGGACGCGGCAACGACCGCCTGAGCGGCGGCGCCGGGCGCGACCGCCTGCTCGGGGACGCCGGGCGCGACCGCCTCCTGGGCGGCTCCGGCAACGACCGGGTTTCCGGCGGGTCCGGCAACGACACCGTGAACGGCGGCGGCGGCCGGGACACCGTGGCCGGCGGGTCCGGCAGCGACCGGGTCAGCGGCGGCGCGGGCAACGACCGGGCCGGCGGCGGCTCGGGGAGCGACCGCGTCAACGGCGGCGCGGGCAACGACCGGGCCTTCGGCGGCGCGGGCAACGACCGCGTCAACGGCGGGACGGGCAACGATCGCGTCAACGGCGACGCCGGCAACGACCGGGTCAACGGCGACGCCGGCAACGACGCGGTGAGCGGCGGCGCGGGCAACGACATCCTCAACGGCGGCCCGGGCCGGGACTCGCTGTCCGGCGGCGCG
>Ga0299907_10002817_pt1 | contig 10921 bp, 11 predicted proteins | sample RVTome_16_FD_198680 | JGI IMG/M metagenome (GOLD analysis project Ga0299907, IMG submission 198680) | Soil microbial communities from uranium-contaminated site in the Upper Colorado River Basin, Wyoming, United States - RVT152D67 (version 2) ... | reverse complement strand
GTGCAGGTTTTATGGCGCGCCGCCTCCGCTACGTCCCGACCGACTGACAGGGTCTCTCTTTCTGTCCGCTCAAAACCGCGGAATACGCGATTCACAGCGGACAGAAAGGCGTCAGGCGCGTGCGCGGGCGCGGGCGCGCCCCCCGCGGAACAGCTCGATCGCGGAGCCGCCCAGCGCGCCGGCGACAAAGAAACCGACGAACACACCGACCGGGAGCTCCTCGTCGTCACTCGGCGGCGGCCCGGCCGTGCCCGAGTCCCCCGAGCGCCGCTCCGTCTCTTCGGGAGTCGGCTCCTCGGTTGGTTCATCCTCCGGTGTCGGCGATTCGGCCGGCGTGGGCGACTCGGTCGGCGTCTGCTCCGGCTCCACCGCAGTCCCCTTCAATGTGAACTTGAGTTCGACGTCGAACTCCGTGCGTCGCCCACTACCAAGAGCGAGGGCGACGTAATAAAGGCCGGGCTCGGTGAAGAATTGCTCGTCTTCGTCGACCTTGTCCCCGGTGAGCCGCAGCTTCGAGTCTCGGCTCCACACCTGGTGGATCGAGAGCTGGCCTGGGATCTCGTCGCGCGACGGACCGTGCATCCGCATCTCGCTTCTGATGGGCGAATCGTCCGTGGACAGCGTGCCTTCGATCACCGCACGCGCGTTCAGCTTCTGTCCCGGCAGCACCTCGATCGCATAGAAGAGCCGCTCGCTCGGCCGGATGGTGTCCCTGTAGGTGCCCGGCCCGACGATCGGAGCATCGTTGAAGCTTCCGCCGCCCTCGACCGGTTGCGCCCGCTGGGCACCGGCAGGACTCATGGACACGGCAACAGCGGCCATCGCGAGAGCGAGAACCGCGGCGGTGCGCCGTATCACGCGCGCGCTCCTTTGCGGAACCGGCGCGTGAGGAGGGCGCCGAGCGCGGCGCCGGCGAGAAGAGACATTCCCGCACCAGCTACGACGAGGACCGCGTCGTCGTCTCCCGGATCGCGCCGCAGGGGCGGCCCCACGACCGTCCCCGAGTCCGGGTCGGAGTCGTCATCGTCCTCGGGCTCGGTCGTCGCAGTCGGACTTGGCGCGACCGGCTCGCCGAGGACGTTCACCAGCAACTCGACCGGCAGCTCCTGGCTCGCCGCCGCGCCCCCTGTGTCGTCGGCAAGCTCCAGCCTCAGGTAGTAGGTACCGCCGTCCTCGAACCGGAATTCAGACCCTACCTCCGGCGTGAGGATCGCCCCGGAAACGGTCGCGGGACCGGCGTCGAATATGAGCGCCGTCAGGTCGGTGTCGTCCAGCTCGGGAGTGACCACTACACCGCGCGCGTCCCCCACGTTCTCGGAGCGCCGGTCCCCCACGATTGTTATCGAGATGTCCGCAGCCTGACCTTCCGCAAGGTCGAGGGCGTACCACTTCTCGGTTCCGGGGATGATCGAATCGGTGAACTGGCCCGGAAGCAGCGCCGGCGCGCCCGAGTAGCTCGGCGTCCCTTCTATTGCAGTGCCGGCAGTCTCGTATGTACGCAGCGCGCGGATCGATAGTCGCTCGAGCTGATCGGCGAGATCGTCGGCCGATGCCGCATCGACGTAAGTGCCCTTGCCCACGCGCGCGATGCACTTGAGCTCTTTGCGCGCTTCGGGCTCGACCTGGAAGCCGACGGTATCGATCCTCAGGTCGATGCCTTGCCCGACGATCTGCTTGGCGATCTTGCATGGCGGTGGAGGTGCACATGTATCGATCCCGTCGGACACTAGGACAATGGTTTTCTTTCCCTCCTGTCCTTCCAGATCGCCGGCGCCCTCCAGCAGAGACAGTCCAATGGGAGTGAAGCCCTTCGCCTGGTATGAGCGGATGCTAGCCTTCATTTGCGAACGATCGAGCTCACCGACGGGCTGAATGAGCTCGGTGTCCTTACATCCGCGTCTCTTGTCGGTGTTGGGAATGTTATGCCCGTAGACGCGCAGCCCCACGAGCGAATCGTCGGGGAGCGAATCGACGACGCGATTCAGTGCGTCTTTCGCCGCCGCGATCTTCTGTTGTCCGCTCCCGTCGGGACCGAGCATGGAACCTGAGGAGTCGAGTATCAGGAGCAGCGCCGGCTCGGGTTGGGCCTGGTCTTGGGCACCGGCGGGAGCGAGCAGGGCACCGAAGGTTGCGGAGAGTCCGACGGCAAGCGCCGCGACGCGAGGGGCCAGGCGCACCGCCCGAGCGCTTACCTCCACCAGACCTGCACCTCCGCTAGAAAAAACTGGTTCGTCGCGGCCCCCGCGCAGACGCGCCCCGATCGTCAGGCGCGTGTACAGATATTCGGCTACTCGACCAGAATAACGTCGAAGGTGACAAAAGACGCCACCCCGGCGAGGCCGCCGAAAGCGCCGCCCTGGCCGAGAGGACCGCCCTGGCCGCCACATTCGGGGCCGCTCGAGAGCGAGAAGTGGAAGGGGTCGTCGTCGGCGCCGGGGAACGGCTGGCACAGTCCCACCCGAGCCGCCACGCGGGCGAGCTCCCCGTAGTTCGCCACGTCGATGGCCATCCCGAAGTTGTGCAGGGACGCACCCGGCGCGGCGACACGGCCTCCAGGATTCGCCGAGCTGGGAATCGAAGCCTGGCACGCGATCGTCCGGTAGCCGTCGTTGATCGATAGCGGATGTCCGAGCAGTGCCTCCGCCTTGAGGATCGCAATCTTCATCTCACGCGAGAGGTTGATCGTGTCCGCTCCCACCGAACAGGGTTGACTATGCATCAGTGAGGAATTGCTGGGAACGTCCACGCCCGCATCATCGGCGAGGTCGCGAAGCGCGCCGAGGCTCAATCCCCCACCCGTCCCCGAGAGAATGCCTCCGCCCCCACCGCCGCCGAACGCTCCCAACGAGTAGAAGAGCCTCACCTCTGCCGTCGCCTCGGCCGTTGCCGTATCACCCTCGAGGCCCATCGACCGGGCGCGCTCGCCGGTCAGGCCTCGGTTCATGCGAACTTCGACGTAGACACGGAAGCCCATTTGCCGGCAGCCGGTCATCGTGGCTCCGTTGCGTGCTACGTACGCCGCTGCCGTCGCGCAGACCGCCGCCTGGTTGACGAGATCCGGATCGGGATAGCCGATGGCTGCAGTGATCGCTATCAGCTGGATGCGCATGTTCTTTGCACCCGCAAGAGCTCCGGCGTCCGCAGCCGTAACACCCTCGGCACGAATGTCGGTTGCGCGACCGACCTGCAGCAGCATGATCCCTAGCGCAAGAAGTGCCACCACCATGACGAAGAGGGCCGGCATAACCTGACCCTCTTCGTCGCTACGGAGTCGTCTGAGACGCCCCATCTTGGTTGTGTTGTTTAGCGGCCGCCGCCGAAGATCTCTGCTGCGAGCTGCTCCAGGTAGTCCGCGATCGTCGAGCCGAGTTGGGTCTGCGCCAGCAGCCCGATGATGACCGCCACGACAACGACGATCCCGAGGTACTCCGCTGCGGTCTGTCCTTCCTGGTCTGCGACCGGGCGACGGGCTCGGTCCTTGAGGTCCTCGAGCGCCAGGTATGCCCGGATCATGGCCTCCTGCATCCGTCCTCCTCCTTCTGTCCGTGGCTTCTTTTGTGGTTCCGGCCGATCCCCTCGACCCAGAAGCAACGTTAGAGAACGGCGCCCCGGCAACCCAGGGTCCGCAGGCCCATTTGTCCAGTTGGGAGGGCCCAAAATCCCCCTGGGTCCCCCCGCAGGCCGGAGCGCGGGGACCGGCGCCGGCCTCGGCGGAGGCGGCGCAACATCGGGCCGCCGGCAGCGGCGTCATGGGGCAGGCCTTCATCGATCACACGCGTCCCGAAGCACCCGCCACTCCTAACCACACGGCAATGGCCTCGGCTCGTGTCGCGACGCCGAGCTTTGCGTAGACGTGGTTGATGTGGTTCTTGACCGTCTTCTCGCTGATGAACAGCTCCCGTGCGATCTCCTTATTGGCACGCCCCTGAGCGAGGAGGTTGGCGATCTCGCGCTCGCGTTCGGTCAGGCTGTGTGGGCCCTCATGGGCTTCGTCGGGGCCCCGTCGCAGAGCATCGAAGACCATCGTGACCACAGCCGGTGAAAGGACGCTCTCCCCGCGATGGATGTCCTTCACCGCGCGCTCCAGCTCGTCGGGAGCGAACCGTCCGTGGACGAGATAGCCGGCCGCTCCCGCGCGGATCGCGCCGGTGACGAGATGCTCCTCCTCGGCGTACGTCAGCATCAACACCTTCGTGTGCTGACCGATTCGCCCGGCTGCCTCGACTCCGTCCATGACGGGCATTCGCACGTCACATAGGACCACGTCGGGCGCAAGCGACGTTGTGAGCTCTACGGCTTCGCGACCGGTGGACCCCTCCCCAACGACCTCGATGCCATCGGCCGCTTCGAGGAGACTCCGTATACCGCTCCGAATGACCGCGTTGTCGTCGACGACCAGGACTCGAATCACCTACGCCCCCTCCTCCGTCAGAGGAACCCTTACAGAGACCACCGCTCCGTTAGCCGGCACCGACCTGACGTCGAGGTGGCCTCCGATGCGCTCGGCTCGCTCCGCCATTCCCATTAGCCCAAAGTGTCCGGCCCTCTGTATCGAGGGCAGGTCCGAGAGATCGAACCCCTCGCCGTCGTCGGCCACTTCGAGATGTATCTCACCGCTTTGTTCGATCAAGGCTACGCGCACCTTCTCGGCCGACGCGTGCCGCTCGACGTTGTGCAACGCCTCCTTGAGAATGCTGAGCAGCTCCCAGCGTCTTTCCGGACAACTACAATCGACATCCCCGAGATCGAGAGCCACTGCGATTCCCGACTCCTCCGACCACTGCCCGGCAAAGGCGGCGAAAGAATCGCACAAAGAGATGTCGGGCACATCCATACGCAGATCTCGAATCAGTCCTCTGGCCTCGGACGCGGCACGTTGCGCGGCTTCGGATATCACCGTCGCATCCCGTTCGGCTCGAGCTGGGTCACCGTGGATCCACTTCTTTAGTGCGGCAGCCTGCAGCCCGATCCCGTGGATGCTCTTCGCCAGGGAGTCGTGCATCTCCCGCGCTATGCGAGCGCGCTCCCGTTCGATCGCCGCCGAGCGTGCCGACGCCGCCAATGCTTCTTCGGCAGCTTTCTGAGACTCGATCAGGTGGCGAACGGCCGCACCGGCGGCCGCACTGATCGGATACAGAACCGGATAACCGACGAGAAGCTGGAACCCTTCTATCCCCTCGCGCATCTGGGAGCGTTCCGCGAGCCCAAAGCCGTACATCGCCAGCAACAAGACCGAGAACACAGCTGCCCCCGGCGCGCCGTACAACACGCCGCTGAGCAACGACGTCCCCAGCGTGAAGTAGAAGAAGGGACTCTCGGGCCCGATGACGCTCAGGATCAGCATCGTGAGGACCAGGTCGCCGCCCAGAAACGCGGGGTGGCGGAGGAGCATTGGGCTGAACCGGTTCCAGTAACGAAGCGGCAGGAAGGATGCTGCAGTCGCGAGCGTCAGCGCCGCCAGCAGCGCCGGCTTGTTCCCGTTTTCGAAACCGATCGAGAACACCGTTATTGCGACGACTATCAAGCGAAAGTTGAAGACGAGTTTGCACAAGGGTGCCAGGCGCTCGTTGATCTCGCCCCCCGTCCGCGGTGCAAGCCACGCCCGACTATCCACCGAAGAGGCTCCCAAAGTCGATGTCGGAACCCACGTACAGTGCGACGACTATCAAGAGCATAGCCCCGGGAACGATTAGCAGTGTGGTGATGAGACTGACGCGCGGAGCGGCGCGCGCTGCACGGCGACGCGCGTCCTGGTGAAAGGATCGCCTCATATCGCCTGCGAGCTCGGACAGAGCCTGGGCCAGTGGTACTCCGAGCTCCTCCGCCTGCAGCAATGCAGTCACGAACGTGCTGAGGGATTCGGATTCGTTGCGCCGCCGCAGCGCCTCGAAAGCTTGCCTCCTGCTCGCGCCGAGGTCCATCTGTCTCAGCGACGTCCTGACCTCCTCGCCCAGCGGCCCCCCGAGAGCGTCGGCCACCCTCGACATAGCCGGTCGGAAACCCACCCCCGCTCCGACCGTGACGGCCAGGATGTCGAGGAAATCGGGAAGGTCCCGTTCGATCTGCGCCTGACGCCGACGGGCCTGGCCGGAGATCAAGATATCGGGCCACAACCATCCCAGGACCACCATCCCGACAAAGACGAACCACAGCCCGTCCAAGAGGAAGAACAGTCCGGGAACTCCGAAGAGAACGAGGTAGGCGGCCTTGCGTCCCGCGTAGCCCTCTATGGATGTGGGCTTCCCCGCAGCGTCGAGCTTCCGGCGCACCGAGGCAAGCTGGCGCTCGCCCATCATGCGCGTGGCTCTCGGCGCAAGGTAGTCGCTGAGCCAGTCCACCCACCGGAAAATAAGCCCGCGTTCGGGGACCATGTCCTCCTCGGTGGCGGCCGCCTGCGCAAAGCGGTTGACCGGCCCGCCGTCGCGGGTCATCGTCCATCCCTTTACCGCCAGCAGATAACAGCAGGTCAGTGCGATCGCAGGAGGCAATGGGTTCATCGGGCTACACCTCAATCCTCGTTGCTCGGCGAATCAACACGAACCCAAGGAAATAGAGGCTGCCGGCTATCGCCAGCGCGACCTGTCCGATCAGCTGTTCCGCCATCTTCTCGATGACACCGGGGCTTATGAGGTTCAGCATGACGATGCTGCCGACTCCGAGCAGCGCGACGATCCAGCCTGTGAAAACAGATCCCGCCATGAGGGTTCGGATCTCGCGGTGAAGGTCTCTGCGGAGGTCCAGCGTCAGCGCCATGTCCTGAAGAGCACGAACGAGATCCCCGCCGGAACGTTGCTGGATGACGAGCGTGCTGATCAAGACGCCGACCTCGCGCGAAGGCATACGCTCCTCGAGGTTGTGCAGGGCTCCTTCGAGCGACTGACCCAGCCGCAGCTCCTCCGCGACAAGTCCCATTTCGGTGCCCGCGGGTTCGTCCAGCTCGTTCGACGCCATCTGGACTGCGGTGGTGATCGCGAGTCCGGCGGATGATGCGTTGGAGAGAATGCGAGCAACCTCCGGTAGCTGCTGTACAAACTCGAGTTTCCGCCTGTTGCGTTCCCGTTCCACCCAGAGCCAGCAGAGCCTGACGGCAACTCCGGCACCGACGAGTGACAGCCACGGTGGCATGACGATGTCGGTGACGAAGAATCCGACCGCGCCGGCGACTGCAGCAATCAGCAGAAACTCAACGGAGTTCAGGGGAACTCCGGCAGAGGCAAGCTTGACGGTGAGGGAGTGTCCCCACCTGCTTCGTCTTATGCGGGCGTCGAGCTTGCTCCTCCACCGATTCGCCTTTGACTCCGCAATATCGAGCGCGCTGCGCTTGGCGACGTCTGCCTGTTTGGCCCATGCTGAGGTGTACAGCCACAGGCCGAACAGGCCGACGAGTGTGGTGGCAAACATCAGAGCGACCGTGGTGCTCCACTCGCCCAGCTGGAACTCCATCACGAAGCCTCCCTCTCGGGGGCTTCGGGCTCGTCCCCGGTGACGGAGAACTCCTCCGGAACTTCCTCGCCGGCGAGGGCCAGTCGCTTCAACATCGCCGGCGGCATCCGGTAATGCCTGAAGCGGCCGCTCACCACTCGATCGGGGCCTATGGGGTCGAAGTCGAATCGTGTGATCGTTGCGAGGCGGAACGTTTCCCGCCGGCGGGATGCAACGGCCGCGACCTCAACCACGCGGCGAGATCCGTCGACGTTCCGCTCTAATTGAACGATCACGTCGATCCCACTGTTCACCTGGTCGCGCAGGGCTTCGAAGGGAATGGTCAGGTCCGTCATCGAGGCCAGCGTCTCGAGGCGCATGATTGCGTCCTCTGTGGAGTTGGCGTGCACGGTGGCGATCGAGCCCTCGTGGCCGGTGTTCATCGCCTGGAGCATGTCGAGCGTTTCCGCCCCTCGGACCTCACCAACCAGGATGCGGTCGGGACGCATGCGAAGGCTGTTGCGGACAAGATCACGGATCGTTACCTGGCCCTTGCCCTCGACGTTGGGGGGGCGCGACTCGAGGGAGATGACATGCGGCTGCTGAAGCTGAAGCTCCGCCGAGTCCTCGATCGTGATTATTCGTTCGCTTTCGGGAATGAACGCCGACAGCGCGTTCAACAACGTGGTCTTCCCCGTCCCGGTTCCCCCCGAGACGATCAGGTTGAAGCGAGCCCTAACGCACGCTCCGAGCAGCCGGCGCACGGACTCGTCCAGCGTGCCCAGTTCCATGAGTTCGTCCATCGAGAACGTCCGCGGGAACCGGCGGATTGTTATCGACGGACCGTTGAGGGCGAGCGGAGGAATGATGACGTTCACGCGCTCGCCTCCGGGGAGACGGGCATCCACCATCGGGGACGACTCGTCGACGCGGCGGTTCACGGCTGAGACGATGCGGTCGATCGTCTGGTACAGCTGTGCCTCATCTGCGAATCGGGTCTTCACCCGCTCGAGCTTTCCTTCTCGCTCGATCCAGACTTCGCCCGGACCGTTGACCATGATCTCCGTGACGGTCTCGTCGGAAAGCAGAGGCTCGAGCACACCCAGCCCGAGGGCGGCATCGACGATCTGGCGCACCAACGAAGTGCGCTCGGCATTGGACAGGACCGGTCCCTCACGAGTGAGCAGATGACCGACCACCCGCTCGAGGCGTGCCCGGCGCTGGGTGGGTGTGAGCTTCGCGAGTTCGTTGAGGTCGACCTCGTCGAGGAGTTTCCTCCGGTAGGCGGAAATAGTGCCCTCGCCGTCAAGGCGCGCCGCCGCAACCAGTTGATCCCTCTCCGCCGCGATCCTGTCTCTTAGGCCCATCGCTGCCTCACCAGGCCGGCAGGGTCGCGCTGCGACTGACCTTCAGCGCGTCGGTCGTGAGCCCCGGAAGGATGATCGGGACTCTGACGGTTACCCGGGCGGTCTCACCGGCAAGCGTGACACTGGACCCCTTGCGCATCCATCCCGGGAGCGCGCTCCACCCGGCGCCGGTGTTCGTGGCGCGGCTCGCTGCGCGGGCCGCATTCTCTGCGGAGGTTGCACACGTAGCAGCAAGCAGGATCTGCCATCCGGCCAGCGCAGCAATAGCCATCAGCGGAAAGATGCCGAGCACCTCTACCGATGCAGATCCCGACTGACTCCTGCGTCTACGGGTCACAATCCAACACCCCCTTCGATGACCGTTCCTGCGCGAACCGAGATCCGGACGTTGGTCGCGAGGCCGGGAACCAGGGCCGGAACCTTGAGAGACACGACGACGTAGTTGCTCCCTTCCTGGACGCGCATGTCCTCGCGCCAGGCAGGCAGCACGTCGTCGGCCGCCGCCGAATAGACGTTGTTGCCGACGGCCAACTCCCGGGCCCCTTCTCGTGCCGCGTGTCCCGCAAGGACGTAGGTGAACCCCACCAGCACCGTCTGCCATAGGAGCAGGCCGATGAGGCCGATGAGGGGAAATACGCCCATCGTTTCGGCGGCCACCTGGCCTCGCTGTCCTCTGAGCGCGAGCCGGCGCCGACCGGAACGCGCCGGCAAGACGTTCACCTCCTGACCAAGCTTGAGGAATGCCTGACGAAGAGCGCCGTCTAGTAACCGGTCGGGAACGCCGGTGTTGGCAGCGGGCTCGAGATCCTTGAACGCCGCCGGAAGGACCACTTTCGCAAGCGGCGCGGAGACGACCTTGCGCACCAGATCCGGCTGCACCTCGAGTGACTTATTGACTCGGTTTACGACCACCTTCACCTGATCCGTCTTACGCACCTGAAGCCGCTCCCACAGGGCCGTCAGACGGTTCGCGGCACGCAGAGCCGGGACATCGGGCGTAGTGACCACCAACACCTCGTCGGCCATCTCCACCGCGACGGCGTTGCCCTCGGTCACAATCGTGCCGACGTCGACGATCACAACGTCGAACCGCAGCTTGATAGCACCCATAACCTGGCGGGCAACAAAGGCACGGACCTCTTCTCCGTGCTCCCCTTGCGCCGGCGCGAGCAGAACGCGGAGCCCCGACGGATGGACGTAAAGGGTCTCCTCCAGCTGGCGCGGCGATAGATCTTCGGCGACTTCGAAAAGGTCGACGATGCTCCGGCGGTGGTTGAGGTCGAGAAGTATCCCGATGTCACCCGCCTGTAGGTCGAAGTCCACGAGGCAGACGGATCGTTTGGTGCTGCTCTTCGCCGCCTCGAGCGCAAGGCGAACTGCGGTCGTCGTAGTCCCGACGCCGCCCTTTGCACCGGCGACGGCGATCATCACTCCACCAACGCCCCCGGTTTCGTCTCCGGCCACGCCGGCAATGCGTTCACGCACCGCCTGAGACCACATCGCAGCACTACTAATGCCGGCCTGGATCTCCTCGAACGAGAGGGGCATCGAAAGAACATCTCGGATGCCCGAATGGAGAGCGGACCTGAGGACTTCAGGACTTCTCTCGCGCACGATCAGGACGACTCCGAGGCCCGGGTAACGCACGCCGATGTCGCGGGCAAGTTCCATCACCGGAAGCGGCCCGATGTCTTCGTGAAGAAGCACACAATCAACCTCGTGAAGTCCTAGGGCAGCGATCAGGGCGCCGGCGTCCGAAATGGTGTCGACGATCTGAAGCTCGGAGTCCTCCCTAATGAGGGTTGCGGCCTCGTTGGCCAGCCCGATGTCCGGAATGCCGAGAAGGAGTCGGTAGCTCATTGCCCGTCATCCGTTGGTTGTCCGCTGAGTTCTTCCTTGATGCCCTTGGGGATCGGTCCCTTCAAAGTCGACGGACCACAATTCGTTGTCGGCCGGAGACCACTGTCGAGATCCTCCGGCGAAATCAGGTCGAGACGTACGGTCGTCGCGAAGCTCTCGGCGAGGAGCAGCCGGTTAACGTACCAGGGACGGATGGTGAAGGTAACGGGGACGACCTCCTGCTCGATGAACTGGCCGGTTGAGCTGGAGGCCGGCGCAGTCGTCGGCAGGCC
>Ga0299907_10002816_pt1 | contig 10922 bp, 10 predicted proteins | sample RVTome_16_FD_198680 | JGI IMG/M metagenome (GOLD analysis project Ga0299907, IMG submission 198680) | Soil microbial communities from uranium-contaminated site in the Upper Colorado River Basin, Wyoming, United States - RVT152D67 (version 2) ... | reverse complement strand
CCACCTTGACCAACACCTACGGCCCGGAGGCGTCCGCGCACAGAGGGCCTTGACCGGCGGGCCTCACACAGGTAACGCCGGATTGGTGACGGTGTCCATGCCGAGCTCCGTTCGGTGCTTCGCACTCGACCAAGCCAGCCCTCAGGTGAATCGCGAGATAAGCGACCTGGTCGCTTATCGCTTATCCGCAGGACTACCGGGCGCTCTGGGTGCTCTCAGCGCGCTGGGCGGAACTACTACACGCACGTCAGGGCACTGGGCGGGCGGGGCGGACGATCGGTAGCGGACTCTTAATCCGCGGGTTCAGGGTTCGAGTCCCTGGGGGCGTACCAATAGGGCGCGGCGTGGGCGGCCTGGCGGAGTGAGAGGCCCTCGCTGTCAAGCGGATTGACGGCCGGTCTCAAAAGACAATGGGGGGTCGCAGGACCGGATCGAGGTCGCGCCAGCCGCGGAAGGAGCCGAGGACTGACAGGAAGCGGGCGAGGCTGGCCAGGTCCCGGCAGGGCAGCATGAGGTCGACCTCGGGCAGCAGGGCTGCCATCCCCGTGGCCCTGGGCTCGAAGCCGGGGCCGCCGGCCAGGGGATTGAGCCAGACCAGACGCCAACAGCGCTGGCGCAGCGCCCGGGCCTCGGCCGCCAGTTCGAGTGGATCACCGGCGTCGAGCCCGTCGGTGAGGAGCACGACAACCGCGGAGGTGGTACCGACCCTCCGGGCCCAGTCGCGGTTGAAGACCCGGAGGGCGGCGCCGACGCGGGTACCGCCTCCCCAGTCGGGGACGCCCAGACCGAGGTCGTGCAGGACCCGATCGGGGGAACGGCGGGCCAGCAGGTGGGTCACCCTGGTCAGCTGGGTGGAGAAGAAGAACACCTCGACCCGGGACAGGGCCTGGTGCAGCACATAGGAGAGTCCGAGCACCGCTCGGGTGAAGGGGCGCATCGACCGGGAGGTGTCGCAGAGGAGGATGATCGGGCGCGCCTCGGTGCGGTAGTCCCGGAAGGCGAGCTCGGCCAGCTCGCCGCTGCCCCGGGCCGACGCCCGCAGGCTGGCCCGCAGGTCGAACCGCGTCGTCCCTTTCCCCGGCGCCGGCCGGCGCAGCCTGCGCCGGGGAGCCAGGGCCCGGGCCGGACCCAGGAGGCGCAGCGCCGAGGTGAGCTCGCCGGCGGACAGGTCGCGCAGCTCCCGGGCGCCGTGGGCCTCGGCCCAGCTGGCCGCCAGCCGGTCCTCCCCGTGAGGTGCCACGGGCGGGGTCGCGGCCGGGCGGGCACCGAAGGAGCTGCGGCTCGGCGTCTCCCCCTCCCCCCGAGCGGCCCGGCCCCGGGCGCCGGGGAGGCGGGCCGGGACGGGGTCGAGACCCCGGCCGGCGGGGCGCTGCACCTCCAATTGATCGGCGTCGACGTGGCGGCGCCAGAAGGCGTGGAAGACGGTCTCGAAGGCGGGCCACTCGGTCCGGTCGGCGGTGAGAAGGGCTCGGGTCGCGTGAAAGAAGGCGGCCTTGTCGGTGACGCCGACCCGGTGGGCGACGGTCAGCACGTCGGCGGCGGCGTCAGGGGCCACACCCAGCCCCGCCTCCCGCAGCAGGCGACAGAAGAGCACGCTGTTGCCCACCAAGGCGTCGGCGGAGATGCCACCCGCCGGGCCCACCGCTAGGCCACCTGGTCGGTGAGCAGGGTTTCCAGATCAGACGAAGCGACGCGCTTGTAGTCCTGCTCGTTCTTCAGTACGGCGCCCAGCGAGCGGCGGGCCAGGTCGGGATCGAGACGGGCGCGGCCGAGGGAAAGGACGGTCTGCACCCAGTCGATCGTCTCCGCGATCCCCGGTGACTTGTAGAGCTCCATACGCCGCAACCGCTCCACGGCCAGGCACACCTGGCGGGCGAGCGCCTCGGGCACTCCCGGCACCCGGGCGGCCACGATGGCCACCTCCCGCTCCAGGTTGGGCCAGTCGAGCCAGTGGTACAGGCAGCGCCGTTTGGTGGCGTCGTGCAACTCCCGGGTGCGATTCGACGTGATCACCACCCAGGGGCGGCGCCGGGCCCGGATCGTGCCCACCTCGGGGACGGTCACCTGATAGTCGGAGAGCACCTCCAGCAGAAAGGCTTCGAACGCCTCGTCGGCCCGGTCGATCTCGTCGATGAGGAGGACCGCGGGGCGCCGGCCCCGGTGCTGGAGGGCCTGGAGCACGGGCCGCTCGATGAGGAACGCCCGGTCGAACAGCTCGGCCTGCATGGCCGCCACCGCCCCGGCTCCCCCACCCGTCCCGGCCGCCTCCAGGGAGCGCAGGTAGAGGATCTGTCGGCGGAAGTCCCAGTCGTAGAGGGCCTGGCCGGCATCGATGCCCTCGTAGCACTGGAGCCGGACCAGCTTCGTCCCCGCCGCTCCGGCCAGGGCCTTGGCCAGCTCCGTCTTGCCCACCCCGGCCTCGCCTTCCACCAGCAACGGCCGGCCCAGGTCGCAGGCGACGAAGACCACGGTGGCCAGCGCCTCGTCGGGCAGATAGCCCTGGCCCCGCAACCCTTCGTCGATCTCGTCGATGGTGCCCGGCCAGGACCGGCGTGCCGGGGTCATGACCCCATGACCGCCCGTACCGCCTCGACCACGTCCTCCGGCTGGGGCATCCACGCCCGCTCCAGCGGCGGCGAGAACGGGATCGGCGTCGAGGGGGCGGTCACCCGGCACACCCGGTGCAGCCGGCTGCCGAGGTGCTCGGCGGCGACCGAGACGATCTCGGCGCCCCAGCCGCACTCCCTGGGGTTCTCCTCCACCGTGACGAGCCGGCCCGTGCGGGCGGCCGAGCCCAGCACCAGGTCGAGGTCGAGGGGAGCCAGGGACCGCAGATCGATCACCTCGGCCGAAATCCCGGTGGCGGCCAGGCCCTCGGCGGCGGCGAGCGCCCGCTGCACCATGAGCATGGTCCCGACCACCGTGACGTCGCCGCCGGGACGGGCCACCCGGCCGTGGCCGAGGGCCGGCCCGGGAGGTTCCTCGGCCACCGGGCCTTTCTGACCGTAGAGGTGCTTGTGCTCGAAGAAGAGCACCGGGTCGTCGCTCTCGATGGCCGCCCGCAGCAGCCAGTAGGCGTCCTCGGGGGTGGACGGGGCCAGGATCCGCCAACCCGGGGCGTGCATGAACCACGCTTCGGGGCAACCGGAGTGCTGGGCGGCGAAGCCGAAGCCGGCGCCGCAGACGGCCCGCACCACGAGGGGGACCCGCACCTGCCCGCCGGTCATGTAGCGGTACTTGGCCACCTGGTTGACGAGCTGGTCCATCGCCACCTGGACGAAGTCGGCGAACATCAGCTCAGCCACGGGACGCAGCCCGTTGAGGGCCGCTCCCAGTGCGGCTCCGACGATCGCCGTCTCCGAGATGGGCGTGTCCCGCACCCGCTGCGGGCCGAACTCGGCGAGGAGGCCCTCGGTGGCCTTGAAAACGCCGCCGGCGGCGCCGACGTCCTCGCCGAGGACGACCACGGCTTCGTCCGCCCGCATGGCGTCGGCCAGGCCTCGGATGACCGCCTGACGGTAGGTGGTCTCGGCCGTGGTCGTTGCCGTGGTCATCGTGCGGTGCCCTCGGCGTAGACGTGGTGGGCGAGGGCTTCCTCCTCCGGGTAGGGATCGGCGAGGGCGGCCGCCTCCGCCTCCGCCACCGCCGCCTGCGCCTCGGCCGCCACCTGCTCCAATTCCGCGCTGCCGACGCCGGCTTCGAGGAGGCGGCGGCGGAGCCGGGTGATCGGGTCACGTTCCAACCACACCTCGAGTTCGCCGGGGGGACGGTACTTGGCCGGGTCGCCCCGGGAGTGTCCCTTGTGGCGGTAGGTCTTCGCCTCCACGAGCGCGGGGCCGTCACCATGCCGGGCCCGCCCGACCGCCTCGGCCACCGTGGCGTGGACTGCCTCGACGTCGTTGCCGTCGACCACCTCGCCGGGCATGGCGTAGGCCGCGGCTCGGACCGCCAGGTCGGCGACCGGGGTGGTGTCGGCGATCGGGGTGTACTCGCCATAGAGGTTGTTCTCGCACACGAAGACGACCGGCAGCTTCCACACCGACGCCAGGTTCAGTCCCTCGTGGAAGGCGCCGATGTTGGCGGCTCCGTCGCCGAAGAAGCACAGGGTCACCTGTCCGCTGCCCCGGTGCTGGGCGCCCCAGGCCAGGCCGGCGGCCACGGGGATGCCGGCCCCCACGATGGCGAAGGAGCCCATGGCGCCCACGGCCACGTCGGTCAGGTGCATGGAGCCGCCCTTCCCGCCGCAGCATCCCGTGGCCCGGCCCAGGATCTCGGCCAGCGCCGCCCGGAGCCCGATTCCCTTGGCCAGGCAGGCGGCGTGGCCCCGGTAGGTGCACACCATGAGGTCATCGGGGCGCAGGGCGAAGCACGCCCCCACCGACACCGCCTCCTGGCCCTGGCCGAGGTGGGTGGACCCCGCCACCTTGCCCTGGGCGAAGAGGTCGTGGACCCGGTCCTCGAAGCCGCGGATCTCGAGCATGGCCCGGTACATCCGCAGTCCCGTCTCCACCGGCAGTCCCGTCGTCCTGCTCATGTCCCGTCCCCGCCTTCGGGTCGGGGGGCCAGCAGGATCAGGCGCAGGCCGCCGGCGTCGACGACGACCTGGGTGCGCCCGTCGATGACGAAGCGATCGCCCTCGCGCCATCCGAGGCGTCCGGCCTGGGCGACGGCCGCGTCCAGGTCGGGTACCCGCAGGTGGAAGCTGCGCAGCCGGGGACCCTGGCCGGGCGTCGACACCAGCTCCACCCCGCCGGGATGGAGGGCGAAGTCGATCTCGCCGCCGGCTCCGGAGACGGTGCTGCGCCGGTAGCCCGGCCCGAGGAGCGATTCGAAGGCATCGGTCCACGCGTCCAGGTCGGGGACCTCGACGGCGAGGCGCTCCAACCGGGCATGGCCTTCCGCCATGGCCGGCTCAGGCACCCCCGACAGCGACGGGGGCGACGGCGGGGTCGTGGGCGGGCAGGATCCGGTCGGAACGCCGTCCGATGTCGACGAGGGCCCGGCGCATCGCCTCCAGGTCGTAGAAGAGCCCCGGCGGGACGCAGCGGTGCACGTTGAGCTCAACCTTGCGGACCATGTCGCCCACGATGGAGGTCGTCCCCTCGTCGGTTTCCACGTACACGCACATCGACCCGGGCGTATGGGAGTTGGGGTAGGCGACGCAGTGGATGCCCGGGAAGGGCTCGTCGTCGCCCTCCAGCAGCTCGACCCGGTCCCAGAGGTCGTCGACGAGGCCGGCCACGTCCTTGCGGTCGAAGAACAGGTCCTTGGATCCGATGTCGAGGTCCTTGGGGCCGATCGGGGCGGCGGCCGCCATCAACTCGCTGCGCTGCATGACGAAGCGGGCGTTGGGCAGGAGGTGGCAGCCGCCGGCGTGGTCGTAGTGGAGGTGGGTGAGGAGCACCACGGGGATGTCGGCCGGCCGCAGGCCGTGGTTGGCCAGCTGCGCCTCGAGCGACCACTCCGGCATCGTGCGGTGCGGCCCGAGGCGGTGGACCTCCATGGCCCGGGCCGGATCGCGCATCCCGGTGTCGACCAGGATCGGCTCGGGGCCGCCCTCGACGAGGAAGGCGAGGATGGGGACTGGCATCCGGCCCGCCTCCTTGGTCAGGCTCCAGAACACGTCGAGGACGCGCCCCACCTCCGCTTCGCCCACCATCAGGGGGTGGACCCGGTAGCTCCCCCCCATGGCATCAACCTCCTTGCTGGGCCCGGCGGATCAGCGGCAGGAGGCGGTCCGGTGACAGCGGAAGCTCGGAGAGGGCGATGCCCAGCGGGGCGAGGGCGTCCTCCACCGCGTTGACCACCGCCGCCGGTGCCCCGATGGCCCCCCCCTCGCCCATCCCTTTGGTGCCCAACGGCGTGAACGGCGAGGGCAGCTCGAGATGGGCCACCTCAATGGGTGGGACGTCGGCGGCGGTGGGAGCCAGATAGGTCATGAACCCGGTGTTCAGGAGATTCCCGGCCTCGTCGTAGCGGAGCTCCTCACCGAGGGCGCCCCCGATGCCCTGCACGGTGCCGCCCGAGATCTGGCCGTCGACCACCATCGGGTTGATGATCGTCCCGCATTCGTGGGCCACCACCACCCGCTCCAGCTTGACCTGACCGGTCTGGGGATCGACCTCGACGATGGTGCCGAAGCAGGCGGTGGGGTGCGTGGTGTACACCGACAGGGTCCCCACCTCGTCGGGAATCCAGCGCACGATGGGGCTGGTCCAGTAGGCGGTCGCCTCCAGCGAGGGTTCCTCGCCTTCGGGCACCGTCACGTAAGGACCGGGCCACAGGTACACGGCCCGCCCGATGTCGGCGATGGTCATCCGCTTCTCGGGCACGCCCCGCACCTGGGCGGCGCCGCCGGCGAGCTCCACGTCGGCGATCGGGGCCTCCATGAGGTTGGCCGCCACCTTGAGGATCTTCTCCTTCACCTTGCGGGCGGCGAGGACGGCGGCCGACACTCCGTAGGAGGCGCCCCGGCTCGACCAGGGACCCAGTCCGTAGGGGACGGTCTCGGTATCGCCGTAGACGACCTTCACGTCCTCGGGCGACACGGTGAGCTCGTCGGCCACGACCTGGGCCAGGGTCGTCTCGACCCCCTGACCGATGTCCTGGAGGCCGGTGAGGAGGGTCACGCCGCCTTCGGGACTGACCCGCACGATGGCCGGTTCGTAGCCGTTGAAGATGCAGTTGGGCACGGCCGCCCCCGAGGGTTCCAGCATGGAGGCGTAGCCGATCCCCAGGTACCGCCCGGCCTGGCGGGCCTCCTCCTGACGCTGGCGGAACTTGTCGTGGTCGAGCATCTGCTGGGCAGTGGCGAGGAGACGGGGGTGGTCGCCGCTGTCGTGGATCGGTCCGGTGACGGTGGTGTAGGGGTACTCGTCGGGCTGGATGAAGTTCCGCCGGCGCAGCTCGTCGGAGGGGACGCCCAGCTTCCGGGCCGCGATCTCCATGAACCGCTCGATGGCATAGGTGGCGACGTCCTTGCCGTAGCCCCGGTAGGCGCCGGAGGGCGCCTTGTTGGTCACCACCCCGGTGACGTCGATCGAAAAGACGGGCAGATGGTAGGCACCGGGGGTGTAGTAGGCGGCGACCAGCAGGGCCCCCACCCCCGACGACCGGTTGGTGCCGTCGCAGCCGGCGTCGCCCGCCAGCTGCGTTTTCAATGCGGTGAGCCGGCCGTCGGCGGAGAACCCGCCGGTCATCTCCCAGACGTAGTCCCGGGAATGGACCCCGGAGCGCAGGTTCTCGCTGCGGGTCTCGGTCCACTTGACCGTCCGGCCGGTGCGGATGGCCAGGAGGCATGGCACGATCTCCCCATCCACCTGGAGCTTGTTGCCGAAACCGCCGCCCACGTCACGGGCGATGACCCGCACCCGGTGCTCGGGGAGGCCGAGGGTCTCGGCCAGGAGCGTGCGGCACTGGTGGGGCGCCTGGGTCGACATGTGGACGGTCAGCTCACCGTCGATGGCGTCGTAGACGGCCACGACGCCGCGGGCCTCGATGGCCGTGCCCGTGTAGCGGTGGTGGGGGATCGTGGCTTCCACCACGGAATCGGAGGCGGCGAGGGCGGCGTCGACGTCACCCGTCTTCATGCCCCAGGCCAGCTCCACGTTGGTACCCCACTCCTCGTAGAGCAGGGGGGCGCCCTCGGCCAGGGCCGCCTCGATGGTGGTCACCGCCGGGAGGACCTCGTACTCAACCTCGATCTCCTCGAGGGCGTCCTCGGCGCGGTAGCGGTCGACGGCGGCCACCGCCGCCACCGGCTCGCCCTGGTAGCGGGCCTTGTCGACGGCGATGGCGTAGGACTCGTTGAGGGTCATGGCGATGTTGATGGTGGGCGGCATCGGGCCGGAGAACCCGGCTGCCTCCGCCCCGGTGAGGACCTCGACGACGCCCGGCATCGCCTTGGCTCTCGACGTGTCGATGCGCACGATGCGGGCGTGGGCGTGGGGTGAGCGCAGCACCGCGCAATAGAGCATCCCGGGCAGTTTCAGATCGTCGACATAGCGTCCGTGCCCCATGAGCAACCGGGCGTCCTGCCGCCGCGGGACATTGCGTCCCACCCATCCCTGAACCTGGCTGACCTCGGTCGTGGTGGCCATGTGTCCTCGTCCCCCCTTGTTTCTCGGATCACGGCGCGTCCAGATGCCCCTACCGGGGCCGGCGCTCACTGCCCCGCGGTCGCCCCCACCGGCTCCGTCCGGGTCGCCTTCGCGGCGGCCTTTCCGGCGTCGGTCGGTTCCCGCCCCAGCGCTTCGGCCGCCTCGAGCACCGCCTTGACGATGTTGGTATATCCGGTGCAGCGGCACAGGTTCCCCGCCAGTGCCGTGCGCACCCGGGCGTCGGTCAGTTCCTCGCCGCCGGCCAGCATCGCCTTGGTGGCCATGAGGATCCCCGGGGTGCAGAACCCGCACTGGAGGGCGTGTGCCTCGTGGAAGGCGGCTTGGATGGGATGGAGGGTCGTGCCCGTGGCGAGGCCCTCGACGGTCTCCACGGCGGACCCGTCGGCCTGGACGGCAAAGACCATGCACGACTTCGTCGCCTGCCCGTCCACGAGGACGGTGCAGGCGCCGCACTTGCCGTCCTCGCATCCGAGATGGGTGCCGGTGAGGCCCAGGTCGTCGCGCAGAAGGTCAGCCAGGAGAACTCTGGCATCGACGTCGACTTCGTGGTCCGTCCCGTTGATCGACATGGCGATACGCATGGCTATCTCCCCCCGGCCCGGTCCCAGGCCCGTCGCAGTGCCCGCAGGGCCACGATGGGCGCCACCTCCCTGCGGTAGGCGGCGTCGGCGTGGGGGCTCGTCGGCGGGGACAGCCCGGCGCAGAACTCCCGCAACGCCGCCGTTGCAATGGCCTCATCGAGGGGAGACCCGGCGAGGCGCTCCTCCACCGGCGCCGCCCGCACCGGCCGTTCGTGGACGGCGCCGAGGGCGACACCCACCTCGGAGATCGCACCAGCTTCGGTCCGGAGGAACACGGCAGCGCTGGCCATGGCGGGGTCGGCCGCCCGCCGCGACAGCTTCTCGAAGGCGGAGGCGGCGCCGCTGCGCCCGAAGCGCACCTCGATGACCACCTCGGCGGGTCCGAGCGGCGACCCGAGGGGGCGGGCGAAAAACTCCTCGGCGGGCATCTCCCGCCGCCCGCCCGGGCCTTGGACCACCACCGTCCCATCGCTGGCCAGAAGCACGGGTGCCACGTCACTGGAAGGCTCGGGATTGAACAGGTTGCCGCCCACCGTCGCCCGGTTGCGGACCTGGACGTCGCCGATGGCGGCGGCGGCTTCGGCCAGCGCCGGGCAGGCATCCCGCAGCAGAGCGGATGCCTCGAGGTCGCGCAGCCGGCTGAGGGCCCCCACCGCCAGGTGACCGGCCTCGGCCCGGATGTACTCGAGGCTGCTCAGGCGGGAGATGTCGACGACCGTGGACGGCCGTACCACCCGGGCCCGCATCAGGTTCGCCAGCGTCTGGCCCCCGGCCAGGACCCGGGCCTCGGGACCGGCCGCCTCCAGGGCCCGGACGGCCTCCTCCACGCTGGCTGCACGCACATAGTCGAACTTGGCTGGCCGCATCAGCTCACCTCCATCACGATGTCGGCGACTTCCCCCCCGGGCTCAGCCGGAGCAACGATTCTCGGATAGGGGCCGGGATAGCCAAGAAGACGGGACGCCTCCTCCCCGGCTCGGAGCACCGCCTCCGTGAAACGTTCCTTCGCCTGGGGCAGCCGGGTGGCGGGGGCGGAAACGGTGAATGCCCCCTGCACCCGACCGTCCGGCCCGAAGTAGGGAGCCGCCAGGCACGACACCCCCACCGCGAACTCCTCGGCGTCAAGCGCCCAGCCCCGCCGGGCGGTCTCGACGAGGTCGGCCCGCAGCCGGCGTACACCCGTGATCGTGTTGGGCGTGCGCCGGGTGAGCGGATGGCGGCGCAGGAACTCCGACAGCTCCTCCGCCGGCAGGTAGGCGAGTACGGCCTTGCCTGATGCCCGGCAGTGGCTGTCGCCCCGCAGCCCCACGTAGAGCCCCGTCACCCGCACCGGGTGGGGGCCCTCCTCCACCGCCTGGAGGACAGCGTCGCCCCGCTCCCAGGTCGACAGGTAGGCGGTCTCCTCGATGGCCTGGCTGAGCCGCTGGAGGACGGGGGTGAAATCCCGGGCGGGCTGGAGACGACGCACGAAACCCTGGTGCAGCACCGCCACCCTGGGCCCGATGTGCAGCCTGCCCTGTCCGTCCTTCACCAGGTACCCCCGGGCTTCCAGTGTGTTCACCAGGTGGTAGCAGGTCGTCAGGTTGATTCCGAGGTTGCGGGCGGCCTCCTTGATGGCCGGATCGACCGGCGACGTGGCCACGAACTCCAGGAGAGCCAGAGCCCGGTCGACCGTCCGCAGCGAGCGTTCTTTTTCCATATCTGAAATATAATCCGGCTATTTGGAAACCTACGCCCGACCCCCGAGTATGTCAACCGAAAGCGCCGCCCTCGGGTGGATCGCGAGACCACTGGGGTGCTCAGCGCTCTGGGTGGAAGACATAGATGATTTCGCCCTCGGCGCCCAGGGCCAGCGCACCCTCGGTGGTCATCTCGGCCCGCGGACCCCTTGACTCGCGCCGAGAGGGGCTTCAGCTGCTCGAGCTCAGCAAGCGCCTCGGCCGCTCCCGGGAACCGGGCAGCCGGTGTTGACATGCCGTTCCACTGTGCCAATTGGTGTGCCCATCAGATCGTGAGCCCAGCGAATGGTCCTGAACGACGCCGGACACGAACGTGCTGGTCACCGGACATCCTTGAGCAGCGGCGAACGGTCCCGGACTCCCCGGCTGAGAACTCTTAATCCGCGGGTTCAGGGTTCGAGTCCCTGGGGGCGTACGAGATTAATGTGCGAGATTAAAAGTGCTGGTGGCGGCATTTCTTGATCTGAGAACTCGGTGGATCG
>Ga0299907_10002815_pt1 | contig 10925 bp, 8 predicted proteins | sample RVTome_16_FD_198680 | JGI IMG/M metagenome (GOLD analysis project Ga0299907, IMG submission 198680) | Soil microbial communities from uranium-contaminated site in the Upper Colorado River Basin, Wyoming, United States - RVT152D67 (version 2) ... | reverse complement strand
AATCTTACTACTGCTTTTAGCGGGCGCGCTCAGCTCTTGCGCTGGAGGGGCTACAGCTGCCAGCAGCTGGCCTGGTTTGTTCCTTAACGGAGAGACAGCATTCATTGCTTATAATACGCACGTATATGCCGTTAATCTAACCGATGGAAGTGAAGTCTGGCGCTTTCCACAAGAGCCGGATAATCAAATCACCTTTTATACAGAACCGGCCCTTACCACAGATGGGCAGCTCATTGTCGGGTCTTACAATAATACGCTATACAGCATCGATCCGGAGAGCGGTAGATTGAATTGGACATTCACAGGAGTCAGGAATCGCTTCGTCGCCAGCCCACTGGCTACAGAGCGCGGCATTTTCGCGGCCAATGCCGATAAAAACGTTTACGCGCTCGATTTCGAGGGAAACCTACGCTGGACGTTTGGGCTGGACAGTGAAAGCTGGGCCCGACCCGTGAGCGATCCGGAATGCACCTGTCTATACGTGACCTCCATGGATCATACCGTCTATGCCCTGGACCCTGAAAGTGGAAAATTGCTCTGGCGAAGCAGAGACCTGGGCGGCGCAATTGTCGGAACGCCAGCCTTGAGCGAAGATGGCGCGCTCTATGTGGGCACCTTCGGCAGCGCGATGCTGGCCCTGGACAGCCAGGACGGAGAGGAGTTATGGCGGTTTCCGACGGAAGGATGGGTTTGGTCTGGCCCGGCATTGAGCGAAGACCGCCTTTACTTCGGCGATTTGAATGGCTACTTTTACGCGGTTGACGCGAGGACCGGGACGCAGGTATGGCGAATCGGCTCGGAGCAATTGGACGGACCCATTGCGGGTTCTCCCGTCGTGGAGGAAGAAGCCATTTACTTCACAACTGAATCCGGCACGATCTATGCGGTAGATCTAGAAGGAAAGATACTCTGGTCCCAACCAGTTGGAGGTAAATTATATACACCTCCGGCCACGCCGGATGATATTATTCTTGTAACACCCATCGAAACGGACGATCTCTTGGTCGCTTTGACCAAGGCAGGTGCAAGTAGATGGACTTATAACCCGAATCCTGAATAAAAGGTAATTGTTCAGGATACAATGATCGTATGAATTATTCACAAATATTGAGAGAAAAAACGGAAGTAAAATAGCATGTGGGATACTTTAATACTGGACCCAATGATCAACGCCCTGCTGTTAATCTACGGCTTCTTAGGGCAAAACTTTGGCCTGACCATAATCATATTCACTGTACTTGTGCGCCTGATCACCTATCCACTCACCGCGCAGCAGATGAAGAGCACCCAGGCAATGCAAGAGATGCAGAAATCGAAGAAGTGGCAGGACATGCAGAAGAAATACAAAGATAACCGCGAAAAGCTGGCGCAAGAGCAGATGAAACTTTACCAGGAAATGGGCGTAAACCCATTTGGTTCCTGTTTACCAACGCTGATACAATTTCCTGTCATCATCGGCCTATACCAGGCCATCATCCGGGCGCTGGCGGTGACTCCCATACAATTGCTGGACCTGTCCCGGCATGTTTATCCCTTCATCAACGCTGCCGCCCTGATCCCGCTCAACAACCACTTCTTATGGATGGATCTCAGCTTGCCCGAGAAAGATTTCGGGCTCGCCATTGCCGGTATCGGTGTTCCGGTTCTGGCGATTCTGGTCGTTGTGACTTCATACTTGCAGACGAAACTGATGACTCCGCCTACCACGGCTGGCGACCAGGGTGCGCAAATGTCAAAGGCTATGAACCTTTACATGCCTTTGTTTATGGGTTACCTGGCCTATACTTTTTCTTCTGGATTAGCCCTCTATTTTGTAGCCAGCAACCTGATCGGAATTCTTCAATATGGCGCAATGGGTAAACTTGATTGGCGAAGTCTTCTCCCAAGTAGATCATAATACCACGAGAGGATTGTATGAACGATAAGCGCACCAGTTTAGAAATAATTGCTCCGACAGTGGAGGAGGCTGTAGAAAAAGGCGTGACTGATCTCGGGCTTGCTCAAGATGCCGTTGAGATCGAAGTTCTAGATGAAGGCAGCCGTGGTCTCTTTGGTCTGGGTTCGCGACATGCCCGTGTCCGCCTGACCATCAAATCGACCGCGGGACCAGAACAGGCGCCTGCCAAGCAGGTCAGCCGCCCGGCCCCTACCCCAGAAGCCCCACAATCAAAACCGCTCTCCGCCGAGGACGATTTCATCTTGACCACGGCGAGAGAAATAGTCGCAGAACTGCTCGATAAAATGAAGGTGCGGGGCGCTGCGGTCACAGCCGAATACGCCGAAGCCGATGACCGAGGGCGCGCCCCGGTGACTGTAAACGTTAATGGAGACGATCTGAGCATTCTGATCGGGCGGCGGGCAGAAACATTAAATGCCCTGCAGTACATCACCAGCCTCATCATGAGCAAAGAGCTGGGGCGTTTTATACCGGTCGTCGTCGATGTGGAAGGCTACCGCGTCCGGCGCGAAAATCAGCTCCGCCAACTCGCGCGGCGTATGGCAGAACAGGCTATCAAAACCGGCCGGCGACAGATCCTGGAGCCGATGCCCGCCAACGAAAGGCGGATCATTCACATCGAATTACGCGAAAATCCACAGGTAACGACCGAAAGCGTCGGCGAAGAACCTCGCCGAAAGGTAACGATTAATCCAGTGTAAACTGTTATTGGTATTCCGGCTGTCGAGCAGCGCACTCGCGCACGTCAACTGAGTAACGTGCGCGAGTGCGCTGCCCGCGTTATCTTCAGGTATAATTCAACTATGTACCGTCTGACTCTCCTTGATCCCGTAGATTATTTGGTAATCGGTCACATCACCCGGGACCTAACACCAGAAGGTCCCCGCCTGGGCGGTACCGTGGCTTATGCCGGCCTGACGGCCCGTGCCCTGGGTTTGCGCGTCGGAATTGTAACTTCCTGGGATGAGCAGATGCCGCTCGGTCCGTTAGCGGAAATTCCGATCGTAAATGTTCCTTCCGAGCGCGCCACCACCTTCGAGCATATTTTTGCGCCGGATGGGCGCATCTTAAAGCTCCGTCACCGGGCAGAAAACCTGGATCTTAATATAATCCCCGATGCCTGGCGAAACGCTCCCATTGTTCACCTGGGTCCGGTTGCGCAGGAAGTCGAACCAAACCTGGTGCGGCACTTCCCCAGCGCTCTAATTGGGCTCACCCCTCAGGGCTGGCTGCGCACATGGCGTCCGGACCAAAACATTCGACCAACCGAATGGCCGGAAGCCTCATTTGTCCTGGACCAGGCGGGCGCCGTGGTGATCAGCGTGGAAGATGTAGGTGAGGATGAGAGCCGCATCGAAGAGATGGCGACCTACAGTCGAGTTTTGGCAGTTACGGAGCAATCCAAAGGCTCCCGCCTATACTGGCACGGCGATGTGCGCCGTTTTCCAGCTCCTGAAATGGAAGAAGTAGATGCTACGGGAGCCGGTGATATTTACGCAGCTGCTTTCTTCACCCGCCTGCTCACCACGCGCGATCCGTGGGAGGCGGCCCGTTTCGCCACCCAGCTGGCCAGTTTCTCAATTTCCCGAAAAGGGCTTGACGGAATTCCAACCCAAAAAGAAATTGAATCTTGCATCGTCGAAGTTTTCTAATTTATGGGACGCGTCTATACACTGGTGAATCAAAAAGGTGGGGTCGGCAAAACCACCTCCACCATCAATCTGGGCGCATACCTGGCTTACTACGGTCAGCGTGTCCTCCTGGTAGATATCGATCCCCAAGCCAATGCCACCTCCTGTCTTGGTATCGATAAACAATCGGTCAGAGGAGGAACATATCAGGCTTTGATCGGATCCTCGCAGGTTTCAAGCAATGTGCTGCACAATCCGCGCTTGAAGCTGTCCCTGCTGCCCGCGTCTCCGAGCTTAGCCGGCGCAGAAGTCGAGCTGGTGGGTGAATTGGCCCGCGAGAGCTTCTTAAAAAAAGCACTAACGCAAGCCATCGACCGGTATGATTATATTCTGATCGACTGCCCACCCTCGCTTGGTCTTTTAACCTTGAATGGTTTGGTTGCCGCTCAAGATGGCGTTATCATCCCAGTACAGTGTGAATTTCTGCCCCTGGAAGGACTGGGGCAGCTCACCGATACGCTGGATCGCGTCCGGGATGCGCTTTTCGCGGAACTGCGCATCCGAGGTGTCCTGCTTACCATGTTTGATAGTCGAACGAAGTTATCGGCAGACGTGGTGAAGGAAGTCCGCCGCCATTTTCCCGGGCTGGTGTTTAATTCTGTTGTCCCCCGCAGTGTCCGTCTGGCAGAAGCTCCTTCCTATGGCCAACCGATCTCCATCTACGCCCCAAACTCGACCGGCGCCCGGGCCTACGAAAATCTGGCTCGCGAGGTGCTGGTTGAAGACGGAGTCCAGATTCCGGTATTTCAGAGTTAGGTTAACGGTCCCATGGCAAGAAAATCTGGTCTTGGCAAAGGTTTGGATGCGCTTATCCCCCGCAGCGATTCTCGGCTTGCCACCCAAGGCATCGCTCTAATCTCTGTCGATAACATCACGCCAAATCCGCGCCAGCCGCGCGCCCGATTTGATCCCGAGGAGCTGCAAGAGCTCGCCGCCTCCATCCTGGAACATGGAGTGATCCAACCGCTAGTTGTCACAGAAAGCGACCAGCCGGAAAAATTCGTCCTGATAGCCGGCGAACGGCGCTGGATGGCTGCCCGCCAGGCCGGGCTGCGTAAAGTCCCGGTCATTTTGCGAGAGGCCAGCGACCAGCAGCTGGTGGAGCTGGCCCTGGTTGAGAATGTCCAAAGAGCGGATCTGAACCCGCTGGAGGCCGCAGAGGCCTTTCGCCAGCTCTCGCAGGATTTCGGGCTCTCACACGAGGAGATTTCAGACCGCGTGGGGAAAAGTCGGGCTGCCATTACCAACACACTGCGCCTGCTCAATCTATCAGAATCCGTAAAAACTGCCCTCATTGAGGAGAAGATCAGCGAAGGTCACGCACGCACGCTGCTATCGCTGCCTACGGAACAAGCGCAAAGCACTGTCTTGGAGACCATCCTAAAGAAAGACCTAAACGTGCGGCAAACCGAAGAATTGGTGCGCAATCTCACTGACCAGACGCCCCAGAGTCCGGCAAGGCCCGAAATCATCCCGGAATTACGGGCGCTGGAAGAGCGCTTGCGCTCACACCTGGGTACGCGGGTCAGTCTGAATCGCAGACGCAAGGGCGGTACACTGGTAATTCACTTCTACTCGGATGAGGAGTTGGACGCACTGGTGGATAAGCTGTTGGGAGAAATGGAATAATTCAAACGTTCTCTGTCGATTTCACAAGACCTGAAAGATTGGGTTATGGAAATCCTGTACAACGCCAAGGTTTATACTTTAGACCCGGACCAACCTACTGCCTCCGCCCTGGCAATTGACCACGGACGGATTCTAGGCCTGGGGAGAGATGAGCACCTGCTCTCAGAATTTGAGGGGCGTGGCAAACACCAGGATATAGGCGGCCGAATCATCATCCCAGGATTGACCGACGCTCATATTCACCTCCAGCACTATGCGTTAAGTTTACAAAAGGTAAACTGCGAAACTTCTAGCAAGCAGGAATGTATTCGCAGAATTGCCGCGCACACACAACATACTCCCCGAGGGGAATGGATTTCAGGTCATGGCTGGAATCAGAATGATTGGCCCGACGGCAAGTTCGGCACGGCCGCCGACCTGGACGCCGTCGCCCCGCACAACCCTGTCTTTCTGACAGCAAAGTCGCTCCATGCGGCCTGGGCAAACAGCCTGGCTTTACAACGGGCCGGCATAAACGCCCCAAGCAGTGAACCGCCAGGCGGTCGCATCCAGCGAGACGAGCGGGGAAATCCCACCGGCATTCTGTTCGAAAATGCCATGCAGCTGGTTTCGGAAATTATTCCTGAGCCTGAAGCTGAAGGTTTAGCGCAGGCGCTCAGGCTGGCTCAGGAGAACCTCTGGAAGATGGGCCTTACTGGAGCTCACGACTTCGACCGGCAGCTTTGCTTCCAGGCACTGCAGATCCTGAATTCACGCGGTGAACTGAAACTGCGAGTGATCAAAAGTCTGCCTCTTGAAGCCCTTCCTCATGTCGTAGAAGTAGGGCTGCGAACGGGCTTTGGAGATGCATTCTTGCGCATCGGGTCCATAAAGGCCTTTGCCGACGGCGCCCTGGGGCCTCGCACCGCGGCCATGATCCAACCCTACGAAGAGGAACCGGAAAACAGGGGAATGCTGCTGCTGGACGCCGAAGAATTATTCGACCAAGGACGCCTCGCTGTTGAAAACGGCCTGAGTTTGGCAGTGCACGCCATCGGCGACCGCGCCAACCACGAGGTGCTCAACGCTTTTGAGCAGCTCCGCCAGCTCGAGCGCTCGGAGGATTCAAAAGCGGAACTCCCTATGCGCCCGCCGTTACGTCACCGAATTGAGCATGTTCAGATCATACATCCAGATGACGTACCTCGTTTGGCCCAGCTCAACGTGATTGCCTCCATGCAGCCTGTCCACGTCACCTCGGATCATCCTGCCGCCCAACGCTTTTGGGGAGAGCGCGCCGCTTTTTCGTACGCCTGGCGCACCTTGCTGGATCAAGGCACCCGCATGGCTTACGGCTCAGATGCTCCCGTGGAATCGCCCAACCCCTTTTGGGGCCTGCACGCTGCTGTGACCCGCCGCTGCCTGGACGGTAGGCCGGGGCCGCAAGGCTGGTATCCTGAACAGAAGTTGGCCCTCTCCGAGGCTTTGCACGGCTTTACTACCGGCGCGGCTCACGCTGCAAACCTGGAAGATCGCCTGGGAAAATTGGCTCCGGATTATTATGCCGACCTGCTGGTTCTCGAAACCGATCCTTTCAGCTGCGATCCTGATCAGATTGGGGACCTGGCGCCGGTTGGCACCATGATAAACGGAGAATGGGTTTTCAGGGAATTTGAATAGCGGAGCGGTGTTCCTATTTTTTCAATCGCCGCACATCACCCTCGCGTACAGTAACGCCGACTCTATCTAAATGCTCAAGAAGCGCCAGAGCGTATCGCCGGCTGGTGTCGAAGTTATCGCGCACCTGGGCCGCGCTAATCGTCTCATTTTCTTCAAGCAACCGGCGCACTTCCGCCACCATCTGTCCGTAATCCTCCCGTCGAAATACAACTTCTGGAGAGACGGGCAGCAGAATCCTCAGCTCAATAAGGGCATTATAAATCTCCTCGCCCACTTCAGCCTGGGCCTCCTTGACTGTGGGAGGCGTGGATGGAGATGCCTTGAATCGCGCCAGCAGGGCCTGAATCGCTCGTTCTTGCTGGGCACTAAAGCGGATCTCGTGATCGGGGAGGTGCACCAGCGGGCCAGATTCCTCCAGATATCCCTCGACCACTAGCTTCTGCAGCGCTGCGTTGAACAGCCGCGGCGTAATCTTCAGACGGCTTTTCAGCTCCTCCTTCTGCATTCCCCGCCGTAGAGGGAGGGTTTCGTGATAATTTCGAACAATTTGAATTATTCGGGAGGCCATCTGTTCCCAATAGTTTTTGCCGGCAACCAGCGTTTCGCTGATTGCCGGAAGATTCTTGACCCCGTCCTCCAGCTTGATTAGTTGCCCGGATTCTTGAAGTTCCACAATCGCCTTATTTGCGGATGCTTCGGGCAAGCTGGCGCGGGTAACAACTTCCCTTAACGGGGCGGCCCCCAGGGCCGCCAAGGATTCCATCATCACCTCAGCCGGCGTTCCTTGGGCCAGCGCTTCCAATCGCGCCAGCACGCCTTTGGTAAAACGTTTATGGCGTCCCTTAGGATGAGGATCCACTACCATGCCACCGCCCAGCGTTTCCGCTGGAGATGGTCTTCTCAATATATAATGGTCCCCACGCACAGCAACGATGGGCTGGCGCAGCTCCAATTGCAGCCACCCTTCTTCACCTGGCTGCAAGACTTCGATGCCGAGCAGGCGTAGCCGGGCGACGATTTCCGCTGATCCGATGAACAACTTGACCTGCGTATTGTGCTTAATCGCCTGGCTGGTATCGGGCAGCAAGCGAAAACGGACGTCCATACGCCGGGTTGGCGTGTAATCCCCCGGATGAGCGAGCACATCGCCGCGCCCGATCTGGTCGACATTAACTCCTGCAATATTTACCGCCGTCCGGCTGGCGGGAACCGCCGCCGCTTCCTTGCGTTTATGAGTCTGTAAACCGCGCACGCGCCCGCGTAAACCTCCGGGCAGGAGCTCAACTTCATCTCCCACACGCAGTTGGCCGTCAATCAGTGTCCCCGTGACCACCGTGCCAAAACCGGAAATCGTAAATACGCGATCAACCGGCAAGCGCGGCCGTCCATAATCGGGGCGAACTGGCTTATCGGCTAAAGATTCGACCAGGGCCTGTAGCAAATCCTCGATCCCTGCCCCCGACCGGGCGGAGACTCGCACAATCGGCGCTGCCTCAAGCACGGTATCCCGCAAGGCATGGCGAACGTCCTCTTCTACCAGGTCCAGCCATTCAGAACTGGCCAAATCAGTGCGGCTGAAGAGATCCGTTTTCGTTAACGCCACAACTCCGCCGTGGATTTGCAGAATATCTAAAATCGCCAGATGTTCGCGAGTTTGAGGCATGACCCCCTCATCCGCTGCAACGACAAAGAGCGCTGCGTCAATTCCACCCACACCAGCCAGCATGTTTTCAACAAAGTCACGATGACCGGGAACATCGACAATTCCGACTTCTTCGCCATCCGGCAAAGTCATCCAGGCAAACCCCAGATCGATGGTCATTTCCCGATCCTGCTCTTCTTTTAGACGGTCGGGGTGCGTACCGGTCAGGGCTTCTACCAGGGATGACTTGCCATGGTCTACATGCCCGGCGGTACCAATAACTCGCATTCGTTGATTTCCAGGCTAACGCACACGGCCAAAACTTCGTTCATAAGCCGCCACCCACTCGTGCGTCAGAGCAAGCAGACCCTGCAGCCGCTTCTCGGTACTCTCATTGATCTGGTAAAAGAGATCCTGAACCTCCTGCAGGCTGTCCTCCAGGTGGGTTACGCGTTCACCTAATTTTTCCATATGGCGGAAGGTCTCATTGCGCTGCTCTTCTTGAGTCAGCGTATAGTTCGTCCAGCGTTTTTGATCGTCGGCTTTAAAGGTCACCCATTCCTGACGGAAGCGCTCTTCCGACAATCTTTGCATCTCGGTGAGCTCGTTTATGCGCCGCTCAACTCGTTCGGTCAGGCCTTCCAGAGATTCGGTGGAACGCTTCACCGTGCGGTGGGTGGCATCCATATTTTGCAGTTGTACTTCCACTTCACCCGCTTGTTTTTCTATAGTTTCAAAGCGCGCTTGCCACTCTTTCCAGACACGGTCTCTCTCAACCTGGATAAGCGCTTGCTTATCCATGAAACTTGCCTGGGCTTCTCTGCGCTCTTCCTCTACCGTAAGCAGTTCGTTCAAGCGCGTTTCAATCTTGCGGAAGTTTGAGTTCAACACCTCAGTCTGACCACGCTGCTCGTCTGCCCGCTTACGCAGCGCCGATACCTCTCCTTGCAAATCCACCAGGCGCTTTGAATCCTGGCGGCGGCCATCTTCCAATAATCGGTAAGTCCGGCTGTATTCTTCCTCGCTGCGCCGGATATCCTGGATCTTCACACGCTGTTCGTCGATAAGTTTTGCAAGGCGATTTTCCTCTTCAATACGCGCCTGGAGCCCGCGCTGCAACCCGGAGATCGGCTCGAGTTCCTTGCGCATTTCAGCAATATTTCCATCCACCGCCCTCATCTCAACTCGGCGGACCTTTTCAATCTCTTCCTCCCGCTTCTTAGCCTGTTTTTCCAGATCCTCAATTTGTTTATTCAACTCAATCCGTTGCTGCATTAAAGATTCATCAAAGCGGTCCATTCGGGAGATGACCGCTGACAGTCGCGTAATCTCTGTACTCAACTCTCGAATCTGGTGGTGAGCAGCATCCAGGTTCCCCTCCATGGCAATCAGCCGGTCTTCCTGCTTGGCAATGATATCTTTATCCTTACGGCGCTCGTCATCTAACCACTCAACATGTTTTAAAATCTGCTCAAGTTCCATAATCGTTCTCCAACAGACGATATCTTCGTATTATCCCAGCGAGTGGGGAAGGCCCCACTTGTTTGAGAAGCAATCTAACTTTAGCAATACAAGAGGAGATCCAATTTTTGCCAGATCATTTTCGAAATTCATTGCATTATAGCATTAACGCCAGTACCGCGATTTGCATCAAGGCGCTAACTGCTCGAAGGCTTGAGGTAGATTCACGAAAAACGGCAAAAACCATTTTGGAAAAAGTCCTACAATTAGCAATCCAAGCATTCCAAGGATCAAAAAGAAGCGTTGGGCGCCGCTTTCCGTTACTTGCCAGGAGACTCTGTCTTCACCGGTCACGAGGACAACCAGGGTTCGCAGCCCGCCAAGCACCAATCCGAAACTTCCCAGGATTATCCAGAGCAGAGCAAACGGTGATATCCGGGCAATATTTTCCATTAGCGCTATGCGCACGGGAAAACCAGCCGTTAGCGGCAAACCGATCCAGGTAAACTGGGCAAGAACCAGCCCGCTCGCCGCGATCGGGATTCGCAGTGCCAGCCCCAGTACATCTCTATAGTAAAGATCTTCTTTTTGTGCACGGATCACTGTCAAAGCCAAGGCCCAAACTCCGAGAGCCAAACCGCGGGGAAGCAGGGAGGCAAAAAATAGACTTAGGAAGGCGCCAGTGTGCTCCCCTTCTGCAAAGCCGATTGTCAGGAGCGAAAGGCCAATTTCAAAAAGGACGGCGTAGCCCAAAATGCGTCCTAAGTGGCGTTGAAAGGCCGCCGTCAAACCTGTAGCGAAAACCATCAAGGCGCCGATAGCACGCAGGCCCAGGTGCGCAGCTTCCGAAGTCCGCAACCAGGCAAATTGATCCAGAAAGCCCAAT
>Ga0299907_10002814_pt1 | contig 10926 bp, 8 predicted proteins | sample RVTome_16_FD_198680 | JGI IMG/M metagenome (GOLD analysis project Ga0299907, IMG submission 198680) | Soil microbial communities from uranium-contaminated site in the Upper Colorado River Basin, Wyoming, United States - RVT152D67 (version 2) ... | reverse complement strand
AGCGGGCCAAGACGGAGTTCCTCTCCAACATCTCCCACGAGCTGCGCACCCCCCTCACCCCCATCAAGGGCTACGCGGAGATGCTGCGTCGCGACCGGGACATGCCCGAGTCCCGCCGCCTGGGTCCAGAGAAGGTCGGCACCTTCCTCGAGGGGATTCTGGAGTCCTCCGAGCGCCTGGAGCGCACCGTCGACATCCTGGTCAACTTCGCCGCCAGCTCCGCCGGCCGCCTCGTGCTCCGTCCCGAGCCCGTCGACGTGGAATCCCTCGTGCACGAGGTTTGCGAAAAACACCGCTCAAGGAGCGACCTCCATCGTGTCGAAGAACACGTGGATGGGCGGCCGCGCTTGATGGCCGACCGTCGCCTGCTCGAGCGCAGCCTCGACGAGCTGATCGACAATGCCGTGAAGTACTCGCCAGAAGGGGGCCAGGTGAAGGTTGGTGCCCAGCTCGTCGGAGCCGGGGACGGCCGCGCCGTGGAGATCACGGTGGCCGACGAGGGCATTGGGATCGCGCCTTCCGACTTCGACCGGGTCTTCGCCGACTTCTCTCAGCTCGACGGCTCCGCCACCCGCCGCTTCGGGGGCCTCGGCCTCGGACTGCCCTTCGTGCAGCGCGTGGTGGCCGCCCACAACGGCACCATTGACGCCTCCTCGGAGCCCGGACGGGGCTCGATCTTCGTCCTCCGCATCCCGCTCACCGCGGCTCCGGGCACGGGCAACGGGCGGGCCGGATCGTGAACGTGCTCAACCGGACCGTGGTGGCTCCCCTGTCGAGCGCCATCATCGCCGTGATGCTGGCCGGCGTGGTGGTCATCGGCGTGGACCGTTCCGGGATCGACGTCCAGCCCGGCGAGGCCCGCCTGGAGACGCGCGGGATCGTCGAGGTGTCGTACGACGGCCAGTCCTTCGCCCGGGCCGAGGGGAGCCAGATCCTGGGTCATGACGACCGGGTCCGGGTCGTGGAGGGCAGTGCCCAACTGGAGCTTCCCAACTCGTCCATGGTCGAGCTGCGGGCCGGATCGGCCGTGGCCATCGCCGACGGCGACCACTCCGCCCTGGTGCTGGAGGCCGGCGACCTGCTCGTCGAGGCTCCCCGGGACACCGTCGAGGTGGACGGCGGCACCGCCCTCATCTCCGTGGTCGGCGCGGCCAAGCTCCGCCGAGGCGCCTCGCTGGTGGCCGGCGTCTACGACGGCAACGCCATGCTGGTGCGGGACACCAACAACTTCGCCATTCCCCGCTACCGCCAGGCGGCGGCGGTGGGGACCGGACTGCTGCCCGCCGCCCCCGAACCCCTGGCCCTGTCCCGCGACGACGAGTGGGACCGCCGGATGCTGCCCGAAGTGCTCGATCTCGACACCCAGCTCGGCGCCCTGGGCCAGAACTTCGAGAGCTCGCTGCCGGCCGGGGCCGAGGTGACCCCCGAGATCTTCGCCGCCATGGTTCCCGACGCCGCCGGCGCCGTGGGCCAACCCCTGCTGACCGGCCGGGCGCCGGCCGAGAAGCTCATCGGCCTGGTCCTGGTGGCCCTGGACAAGGGCGACGTCAAGGCCCGGGTGGAGCACGTGTTCGGCTTCCGCTCCGCCGGCGCCAGCTGGGGGCTGGTGGCCGCCGACCGCAACCTCAGCCCCCTCCCGGTCATCGGTCGTCTGGAGTCCGCCCTGGCCGCGGCCCGCTCCGCCGTCCCCGACGAGGAGCTCGCCGCCGGCCTGACGAAGCAGTTGCGTGGCCTGCTGGGCGGAATCGGCCTGCCGGACAACGGTGGCGGTTCGGGCGAACGGATCGCGACCCCCGCCGCCCCGGCGTCGGGCGACCTCTCGGGGACCCCCGGTGGCTCCAACCCGGGCGGCTCCACGCCGGGCGATGGTGGGACCCCCTCGGATGCTCAGCCGCCGCCCTCCCCTCCGCCGCCGTCCAGTCCGCCGCCGACCAAGCGGCTCGACCTTCCCCCCACCGGGACACTGCTCGACCCCATCCTGGAGCCCGTGGTGGACCCCCTCGAGACGCTGCTCTCCGGTGTGCTCGACGGGATCCTCGGGACCCAGCCCGCCACCGCCCCGGCCATTCCCACCTCGCCGCCGACCACCGCTCCGACGGCTCCCACGGGCGGGCTTCTCGGCGGGTTGACCAGCACCGTGGGCGGCCTGCTCGGGGGCTGACGCCCGAAGCTGACCCATTGCGCCGGTGGGCAGCCTCTAGAGTCCCCGGGCGTGAAGATACCGACGGTCGGGGCCCGGCGCCGGGGACTGGGGGCCAGACGCACCTGGCTGGTGGGACTGGCCGCCGCCCTGCTCATCCTCCTGGTGAGCCTGCGGGGCATCGCCGGCTTCTACACCGACTACCTGTGGTTCAAGGAGATCGGATACACGGAGGTGTGGCGTGGCCTGCTGGTGGCCAAGGCATTGCCGTCGGTGGTGTTCACCGCCGTCTTCTTCCTGCTCATCCTGGGGAACCTCGTCATCGCCGACCGGATGGCACCCCGCTTCCGGCCCTCCGGCCCGGAGGAGGAGCTCGTCGAGCGCTACCGGCAGCTGATCGGCCCCTACGCCGGCCGGGTGCGGGTGGCGGTGGCGGCCTTCCTGGCCCTGGTCGCCGGCGGGGGCCTCACCAACCAGTGGCACGAGTGGGTGCTGTTCCGCAACCGGGTCGATTTCGGCGGGTCCGACGCCCAGTTCGGTACCGACATCGGCTTCTACGTCTTCACCATGCCGTTCCTGCGCTTCATCTTCGACTGGGCCTTCGCCGCCCTCGTCATCGTGCTCCTGGTCACCGCCGTGGCCCACTACCTGAACGGTGGCATCCGGGTCCAAGGTCCGCTGCAGAGGGTCACGCCCCAGGTGAAGGCGCACCTGTCGGTCATCTTGGGGGCCATGGCCCTGCTCAAGGCCTTCGTCTACTGGCTGCAGCGCTACGAGCTCAACTTCTCCACCCGGGGGGTGGTCGAGGGGGCCAGCTACACCGACGTGCGGGCGGAGCTTCCGGCCCTGAACATGCTCATCGTGATCTCGGTGGCGGCCGCCCTGCTGTTCCTGGTCAACATCCGGTTGCGGGGCTGGGTCCTGCCCGCCATCGCCGTGGGCCTGTGGGGCTTCGTCTCGCTGGTCATCGGGACCATCTACCCGGCCGCGGTCCAGCGCTTCTCGGTGGAGCCCAACGAGTTCCAGAAGGAATCGGCCTACATCGAGCGCAACATCAAGGCCACCCGGTCCGCCTTCGGCCTCGACAAGGTGGTGCTGCGGAACTTCGACTACAAGGAAGATCTCCAGGCCACCGACATCCAGGCCAACGAGGCCACCATCGACGACGCCCGGCTGTGGGACCCCAACGTGCTCGAGCAGACGTACCGGGCCATCCAGCAGTTCCGGCCCCAGTACATCTTCGGCGACGTCGACATCGACCGCTACCCCCTCGAGGGTGAGACCCGTCAGGTCGTCCTCTCCGCCCGGGAGCTCGACCTGGACAACCTGCCCAGCCAGACGTGGCAGAACCGCCACCTCGTCTACACCCACGGCTACGGCGTCGTGGCCTCGCCCTCCAACGGAGTGACCGACCGGGGCCTGCCCGAGTTCCTGCTCTCGGACATCCCCCCGCAAGGAGAGGGCCTGGAGCTCACCCAGCCGGCCATCTACTTCGGCGAGCGGCTGGAGGGCTACGCCATCGTCAACACCAAGCAGAAGGAGTACGACTTCCCGGCCGAGCCCAGGGACACCGTCACCACCTACCGGGGGGAGGGGGGCGTGCCCATGAAGGGCCTGGTGCGCCGGGCCGCCTTCTTCCTGCGCTTCGGGGAGTTCAAGCTGCTGCTGTCCGACCAGATCACGCCGTCGTCCAAGGCCCTCTACCTGAGGGACATCCGGGAGCGGGTGGCCAAGGCGGCGCCCTTCCTGCGCTACGACGCCGATCCCTATCCGGTCGTTCTCGACGGGCGGGTCCTGTGGGTGATGGACGCCTACACCACCACCAGCCGCTACCCGTACTCCCAGGGCTACGTCATGACCCACCCCGAGCGGCTCCCCAACAACAGCGGGCTGCGGGGGGCCCGGTTCAACTACGTGCGCAACTCCGTCAAGGCCACCATCGACGCCTACGACGGGACGGTGAAGTTCTACGTCTTCGCCGAGGGGGCCGGGCGGGACCCCATCGTGGAGGCGTACCGCAAGGCCTTCCCCCGGCTCTTCTCGGACCGCTCCCAGATGCCGCCGGGGCTGGAGGCGCACCTGCGCTACCCGGAGGACCTGTTCCGGATCCAGACCGACCATTTCAGCGAGTACCACGTCACCGAGCCGCAGCCCTTCTACAACAACTCCCGCCAGTGGGCCGTGGCCCAGGACCCGGGGTCCGGCCCGCTGCAGCTGGATCCCACCACCTCGACCCCGGTGGCCACCGCGGCGCCCGGGCCGGGGGGGCGTACCGCCACGGTGGTGCTGTCCAAGAAGCGGCGGATGGAGCCCTACTACCTGCAGATGCGCCTGCCCGGGCAGGCCAAGGAGAACTTCCTCATCCTGCAGCCCTTCGTGCCCACCGCCCGCGGCGGCGAGGAGCTCACCAACCTGGTGTCGTTCATGGTGGCCAAGTCCGACCCGGGGGAGTACGGGAAGCTGGAGGCCTACCAGATGCCCGTGGGCCAGGTCATCCGCGGCCCGGACCAGATCAACACGATCATCAACACCACGCCGGAGATCTCGTCCCAGTTCACCCTGCTCAACCGCTCCGGCTCCCAGATCCTCCAGGGCAGCCTCCTCCTCATCCCGGTGGAGGACTCGATCCTCTACGTCCGCCCGCTGTACCTCCAGGGAACCCAGGGGACGAGACTGCCCGAGTTCGAGTTCGTGGCCGTGGCCTACGCCGACCGGGCCGTGCTGGGCGACAACTTGAACGAGGCCCTGGGCAAGCTGTTCCCGGGTCTGGTCACGGAGCCGCCGCCGGGCACCCCGCCGGGCCCCCCTCCACCGGAGGGCACGCCTCCGCCCCCGGGGGGGACTGACGTGGCCAGCCTGCTCGCCCAGGCCGAGGCCGCCTACGGGGAGGCCCAGGCCGCCCTGCGCAACGGGGACCTGGCCGGCTACCAGCGGGCCTTCGACCGCGTCGCCGAGCTCCTCCGCCAGGCCCGGGCGGCGAGCGGGACACCACCTACCCCAGAAACGACTACCACCACAACTGCCCCAGGAGGGTAGGCAGGGGTCCTTGCCCGCCCATATCCCCCGGTGTCGGGATGCTGGGGCAGTGGGTAGTTGTTACTATCCACGTAGTGATAATTCCAATGACCTGCATGACCTTCTCGTCGGGGGGCGATGCGCCGTGACCAGCACCATTGACCTGGGCCGATACAAGCTCGGCTGGTCCGATCCCGAGGAATACATCTTCAAGCCCCGCAAGGGCCTGAATGAGGACGTCATCAACGAGATGTCCTGGATGAAGGGCGAGCCGGACTGGATGCGCCGGTTCCGTCTGCGCGCCCTGAAGATGTTCGAGCGCAAGCCGATGCTGGAGTGGTTCGCCAAGAACATGCCCACCATCGACTTCGAGGACATCTACTACTACATCAAGCCGACGGACAAGCAGGTCAACGACTGGGACATGCTGCCCGAGAGCGTCAAGAACACCTACGAGAAGCTGGGCATCCCCGAGGCCGAGCGCAAGTTCCTCTCCGGGGTGACGGCCCAGTACGAGTCCGAGGTCGTGTACCACAAGAACCGGGTCGAGCTGGAGGAGCAGGGCGTCCTCTTCGCCGACATGGACACCGCCGTGCGGGAATGGCCCGACCTGGTCAAGCCCTACTTCGGTTCCGTCATCCCTCCCAACGACAACAAGTTCGCCGCCCTCAACTCGGCCGTCTGGTCCGGCGGCAGCTTCATCTACGTGCCCCCGGACACCCACGTCGAGATGCCGCTGCAGGCCTATTTCCGCATCAACGCCGAGAACATGGGCCAGTTCGAGCGGACGTTGATCATCGTGGACGAGGGCTCCTCGGTCCACTACGTCGAGGGCTGCTCGGCGCCGGTCTACACCGGTGACTCGCTCCACTCGGCCGTGGTCGAGATCGTGGCCAAGCCCGGCTCCAACGTGCGCTACTCCACCATCCAGAACTGGTCGCCCAACGTCTACAACCTGGTCACCAAGCGGGCCCGGGCCGAGGCCGAGTCCACCGTCAGCTGGATCGACGGGAACCTGGGCTCGAAGCTGACCATGAAGTACCCCTCCGTCTACCTGACCGGCCCCAAGGCCCACGGCGAGGTGCTGTCGGTGGCCTACGCCGGCGCCGGCCAGCACCAGGACGCCGGAGCCAAGATGATCCACGCCGCCCCCGAGACGACCAGCCTCATCGAGTCCAAGTCGATCTCCAAGGACGGCGGCCGGACCACCTACCGGGGCCTGGTGCGGGTCGATCCGGGCTGCCACAAGACCAAGAGCCATGTCCGCTGCGACGCCTTGATCCTCGACGAGGACTCCCGCTCCGACACCTACCCCTACATGGAGATCGAGGAGCAGGACGCCCGCATCGGCCACGAGGCCACCGTCTCCAAGGTGGGCGAGGACCAGATCTTCTACCTGATGTCCCGGGGCCTGTCGGAGAACCAGGCGACAGCCATGATCGTCAACGGGTTCATCGAGCCGGTGGTCAAGACCCTCCCCATGGAGTACGCGGTCGAGCTGTCCCGGCTCATCGAGCTCTCCATGGAGGGTTCCGTCGGCTAGTCCCGGGTCGGGTGTCCATAGCAGCGGAGGATCGAGCGGCATGAGCGCCTTCACCGCCGAGGCGGCGCAGGCTCTGGGCGGCCCGGAATGGCTGGCGGAGCGGCGCCGGGCCGCGGCCGAGCGTTTCGCCGCCGCCTCCCTTCCCACCCCGGCCGAGGAGGCCTGGCGCTACAGCCGGATCGACCAGTTCGATCTCGACCGGTACCAGCCGGCCGGATCGGACCACGGCGTCAGGGCCCAGGCCGGTCACCCCAAGCAGTGGGCCGGTTCCGTCGTCTGCCAGAACGGACGCGTCGTCCATGCCCTGCTCGACCAGGCGCTGGCCTCCAAGGGCGTGGTCCTGGCCGATCTGACCCATCCCGAGGCGCAGCAGTGGCTGGGCACCTGCTCGGACGCCTCCCGGGACCCGTTCGTGGATCTCCACGACGCCTTCCTGGCCGGTGGAGCCTTCATCCGGGTGCCCGACGGGGTCGTCGTCGACCGGCCGTTCCTGGTCAAGCACGAGAGTGGCGGCAGCGGGCTCGCCTCCTTCCCCCACACCCTGGTCGTGACCGGCGCCGACGCCGAGGTGTCCGTACTCGAGCGGTTCGATTCATTCGACGACGCCGAGGAGCACCTGGCCGTCCCGGTCACCGAGCTGGTGGTGGGCGACGCGTCCCGGGTCAGCTACCTCGGCCTGCAGGACCAGGGCCAGCACGTCTGGCAGATCGCCCTCCAGCGGGCCCGGGTGGGGCAGGACGCCACCCTGCGGACGTCGGCCGTGGCCCTGGGCGGCGCCTACGCCCGCCTGCGCACCGAGGCGCTCCTGGCCGGCCCGGGCGCCTCCTCGGAGATGGTGGCGGTGTATTTCGCCAACCAGTCCCAGATGCTCGACTTCCGCACCCTGCAGGATCACGACGCCCACCACACCACCTCCGACCTGCTGTTCAAGGGGGCGGTGGAGGACGAAGCCCGCAGTGTCTACTCCGGCCTGGTGCGGCTGCGGGAGAGCGCCCAGCGGGCCCGGGCGGCCCAGACCAACCGCAACCTGGTGCTCTCCGAGGGGGCGGCGGCCTGGTCGATCCCCAACCTGGAGATCGAAGCCAACGACGTGAAGTGCTCCCACGCCTCGGCCGTGGGCCCCATCGACCTCGACCAGCTGTACTACCTCGAGAGCCGCGGCGTCCCGCCCGACGTGGCCGAGCGCCTGATCGTCTTCGGGTTCTTCGAGGACGTCATCTCCCGGCTGCCGCTCACGGAGCTGGCCGGGCCGCTGCGATCGGCCGTGGCCCGCAAGTTCGAGGCCCGCCGCTGCTGCCATCCCGACGAGGGTGGGGGGAGCACCCTTGCCTGAGGTCAAGGTCTGCTCCGTGACCGACGTCGAGCCCGACTCCTCCATCCGGGTCGACACCAGCGGACACCGCCTGGCCGTCGTCCGCATCGGCGACGACAGCTGGTACGTGCTGGGCGACCGCTGCTCCCACGCCGAGGCGTCGCTCTCGGGCGGCGAGGTGTGGCCCGAGGAGCGCGAGATCGAATGCCCCCAGCACGGCTCGGCCTTCTCCCTGGAATCGGGTGAGCCGCTGACGCTGCCCGCCACCCAGCCCGTCCCCGTCTACCAGGTCCGGGTCGACGGAACCGACGTCCTGGTCAAGCTGCCCTGATGATGGCGGCGGGCACCCGGTTCTGTGCTTATGGCGGCGGGCACCCGGTTCCTTCGGAACACGCCCGCCGCGTGCCGTGGGGCCCCACCCACGGCGGCAAGACGCCCGCCGCGTGCCGGCGGGGGCCCCTGCCCCACCGGCGCCCGTGGTGAGGAGCGACGCAGTGACCCATGTTCTGTCCATCGAGGATCTGCGAGCCAAGGTCGATGGCCGCCCGATTCTGAACGGTGTGACCCTGGAAGTCCGCTCGGGGGAGGTGCACGCCCTGATGGGCCCGAACGGGTCGGGCAAATCGACGCTGGCCCATGCGCTCATGGGACATCCGGACTACGAGGTCACCGGCGGCTCGATCACCCTCGACGGGGAGGAGCTGCTCGGCCTCCCGACCCACGAGCGGGCCGCCCGGGGGCTGTTCCTGGCCATGCAGTACCCCACCGAGATTCCCGGCGTGTCCCTCGAGGCCATGGTCAAGGAGGCACTCACCGCCCGTCACAGCCCCGTGGACGGGCTGGCCGGACGCCTGGCCGTCGAAGCCGAGGCGGTCGGGCTGGCCACCTCCGTGATGGACCGGGCGGTCAACGTCGCCTTCTCCGGCGGTGAGAAGAAGCGCAACGAGACCGTTCAGCTGGCCGTGCTCCAGCCCAAGGTCGCCATCATCGACGAGATCGACTCCGGCCTCGACATCGACGCCCTGCGCGACGTCGCCCGCCGCATCGAGGCCATGACCGAACCCGGGGCCCGGGGTGTTCCGGGAGAACCAGGTCTGGGGGTTCTGGCCATCACGCACTACGCCCGGCTCCTCAGCGTTCTGCGCCCCGACCGGGTCCACGTGCTGCGCGAAGGCACGGTGGTGCTCTCGGGCGGCCCGGAGCTGGCCGACGAGCTGGAGAAGAGCGGCTACGAGGGGCTGGTGGACCCCGGCGCCGGTTCGGGACCACCCACGGGCTGACCCGGCTTTGACCGCGCCGTCGAGGTTCGCCTTGACTGGCCCCATGCGCTTTTTCAGCTTCCACCTGATGCCCTATACGGACCTGCCGGCCAGCTACGAGGGTCCGGCCTGGATCACGTGCCCCAACGAGCTGTACGACCCCGCGCTCGGGAACCAGCTCTACAACCGCTACCTCGACGAGCTGATCCTGGCCGAGGAGCTGGGCTTCGACGGCGTGTGCGTCAACGAGCACCACCAGAACGCCTACGGCAACATGCCCTCCCCCAACCTCATGGCCTCGATCCTGGCCCGCCAGACCACCCGGGTGAAGATCGCCGTGGTCGGCAACGCCCTTCCCCTCTACGACCCGCCCACCCGGGTGGCGGAGGAATTCGCCATGATCGACGTGATCTCCGGCGGGCGCCTCATCGCTGGCTTCGTCGTCGGCGGCGGGCCGGAGTACTACTCCTTCTCCATCAACCCGGCCGAGGCCCGGGAGCGCTTCGTCGAGGCCCACGACCTGATCATGAAGGCGTGGACGACCCCCGGACCGTTCGAGTTCTCCGGCAAGCACTACCGCATCCGCTACGTGAACCCGTGGCCCCGTCCCCTCCAGCAGCCCCATCCCGAGGTCTGGATCCCCGGCGTCGGCTCCCTCGAGACCATCGAGTTCGTGGCCAAGCGTCGCTACGCCTACATGGGCATCCCCTACTTCCACTTCGACGTCTTCGACCGGACCTACCGGCTGTTCCGCCAGGCCTGTGAGGCCGAGGGGTACGAGGCCGACCCCCTCCAGTGCGGGGTGCTGGCTCCCATCTACGTCTCCGACACCGACGCCTCCGCCCGGGCGGAGTACGAAGAGCATTTCTGGTACTTCCGGGACCGCCTCCTGCCCGGCCTCACCATCTCGCCCCCGGGCTACTTCTCGGCCCGTTCCCTGCCCGGCGTGCTGAAGGGCGGGGCCAAGTTCATCACCGCGGTGAAGGACTGGGAGGAAGTGGTGGCCGGCCGCTTCGCCATCGTGGGCAGTCCCGAGACCGTCTACGACCAGCTGGCCGAGGCCACCCGGAGGATCGGGGCGGGGAACCTGCTGGGCCTGTTCCAGCTGGGCACGCTCGGTCCCGAGGCCACCCGCCAGAACCTGGGCCTCTTCGCCGAGCAGGTCATGCCCCGGCTCCGGGCCGAGTTCCCCGAGGGCCAGCCGGTTCTGCGTCCCTCGGAGGCGGTCGCCTGATGGCCAACCTCATCGAATCGAAGATCGCCACGCCGGCGGGCAAGATCTCGGTGCTGCGGGGCGGCGCCGGCGATCCGCTGGTCTACTTCCACTCCGCGGCGGGCGAGGCGGTGCACGCCGCGCTGGAGGACCTGGCCGACGACCACGACGTGATCGTGCCCCTCTTCCCCGGCTTCGGGGAGTCGGAGGGGATCGAGAACATCGACGGCATCGAGGACGCCGCCTTCCACCTCCTGGACGTGTTCGATGCCCTGGGGCTGACGGCCCCGGGGGTGATCGGCCTGTCCCTGGGAGGGTGGCTGGCGGCGGAGCTGGCCACCCGCTCGCCCCAGCGGATCGGAAACCTCGTGCTGGTCAGTCCGGTGGGCCTGTACATCGACGGGTCGCCGGTGGGCCAGATCTTCGGGCGCAGCCCGGCTGAGC
>Ga0299907_10002813_pt1 | contig 10927 bp, 10 predicted proteins | sample RVTome_16_FD_198680 | JGI IMG/M metagenome (GOLD analysis project Ga0299907, IMG submission 198680) | Soil microbial communities from uranium-contaminated site in the Upper Colorado River Basin, Wyoming, United States - RVT152D67 (version 2) ... | reverse complement strand
GGCAGCAGGCGGGACGGGCGGGGCGAGCGGGGCAGGCGTCCGCCGCAGTCCTGGTCGCGGGGGCCGACCAGCTGGACCAGTGGATCGCCACCCATCCCGACGACCTGGTACGGCGGCCGCCGGAGCCGGCGGTGATCAACCCCGCCAATCCCTTCGTCGCGGATGCCCACCTGCGCTGCGCCGCCCACGAGATGCCGCTCACCCACATCGACGAGCGCTACTGGCCAGGCGACCTCGACGAGGTCGTCTTGCGCCTCGCCCGCGCCGACGACGTCGTCGTGCGCCAGCAGATCCGGGGACGGGGCCCACAGGCCCTGTATTCGGGCGGCGGGTGGCCGGCCCACGGGATCGGCCTGCGGGCGGGCGCGGGGGGCGAGGTGAGCATCCGCACGATGGACGGGGAGCCGGTCGGGACGGTGGAGTTGGCCCGGGCGTGCGAGCAGGTGCACCCCGGAGCGTCCTACCTGCACGCGGGGCAGACCTGGCGGGTCGCCGCCCTCGACCTCGACGGCCGCACTGCGGTCGTCGAGCCGGATGACGGGTCGACGTACACGGTGGCGCGCACCGACATCGACATCCGGATCGTGCGTCGCGACGCCGCCCGCCGACTGGGGGAGCTGGCCGTCGGCCTCGGGACCGTCGAGGTGCACGAGCAGGTGGTCGGATACCAGCGCAAGGACGCCCTGACTGGTGAGTCGCTGGGGATGACCGCGCTCGAGCTGCCCCGCTCGACGCTGTGCACCCGGGCGTTCTGGTACGAGGTCCCCCCGGGTCTGCTCGCGCGGGCGGGGGTTGCGATGGCGGACGGCCCCGGCGCCCTGCATGCCGCCGAACACGCTGGGATCGGCGTTTTGCCACTGTTCACCATCTGCGACCGCTGGGACGTCGGCGGGGTGTCGACGCTCCACCAGGCCGACCTCGAAGCGCCCGCCATCGTGATCTACGACGGCTACCAGGGCGGCGCCGGGATCGCGGAGCTCGGGTACGTGTCGGCCCCTCGCCACCTGGCGACCACTGCCGAGATCATCGAGTCGTGCCCGTGCGCCAGTGGGTGCCCGTCGTGCGTCCAGTCGCCCAAGTGCGGCAACGGCAACGAGCCGCTCGACAAGGCCGGCGCACTGGCCTTGCTCCGGGCCGCCCTCTGACCACCGTCGGGCGGCGGCGCGCATCACCGCTCCACCCGCATGGTGGCGGCCGCATCGAGCACGACGTCGCCGACGAAGGCGCCCACGAGCGGGATGCGCGTCGGCGCCCGGTAGCGCACGACCACCCTGACCCGACCTCCAACCTCCCCCCGATCGACCACGTCGGTGTCGAGCCGGTCGGCGGCGAGCGGGCCCGCCTGCTCGGCCGCGCGTCGTGCCGCCGCCGGATTGTCGTCGACGGCCGCAGCGCGCACGGCCTCGCGTGCGGCGTGGGTCACGAGGATCTGATCGCGGGCCAGCACCCCGGCCTGGACGATCGCCAGGAGCAGGCCGCCGACCAACGGCAGGACCAGGGCCAGCTCCACCGTGGCCTGGCCGCCGTCGCGTCCCGATACGGGACGACGGCCTCGCGATCCAGACCGGGGTCGCATCACCGCTACAGGCTGTCGGTCAGCTTTTCGATCACCGACTCGAACAGGTCGGTGAAGCTGCCGGTCTGGGCTGCCCAGGCGATGACACCCAGGGCGATGCCACCGGCCGCCAATATGACCAGGCCGTACTCGGCCGTGGCCTGCCCACGGTCGTCGGTGAGCCGACGGCCCACTCGGCCGACGGTCCTGGCGGCCAGCCGTCGGGCATGGAGTGTGAGGAACATGAGCATGTCGACCTCCCGGGTCGCGCCACTGCGTGGTGTGGGGTTGTGTCAGGGGGAGGGGATTCAAGGGCTCAGCGAGCCGAACGATCCCGCCAGGAGCGGGACGACCGTGAGCAGGGCGAAGGCCGGCAGGGTGGTGAGCACCAGGGGGAACAAGAGGGTCACCGGCAACCTGCGGGCCGCTTCCTCTGCCTGCCGCCGACGGCGCAAGCGGCTCTCGATCGCCACGCGCTCGAGTGCCGGCGCCAGCGGGGTGCCGTAGCGGTCGTGGGCCGCCAGCGCCTCGACCAGCGGTCGTGCCGAAGCACCCGCGCGGTCAAGCACGAGCCCGAGCGCCGATGCCGTGGTGCCTCCGCGCTCGATGTGCGTAGCCGCCCACTCGAGGGCGGCACCGAGGGGGCCGCCCGGCCGGCGCCCGATGGCGCAGAGCGCAGCGGCGATCGGCAGGCCGGCCGCCGTGGTCAGCACCAGCAGGTCGACGACGTCGGGAAGCTGGTCGGTGATCGCGGCCTCGTGGGTGCGCACCGACCGCCGGGAGGCCAGCGCGGGAGCGAGCACCGACCACGCCACCGGAACGATGGCCAGGGGCGGCGCCCATGGCGCCACGGCGGCTGCGGCGAGCGCGGCCCTTCCGACCCGGCGGTCGGCGTCGCGATCGGGAGGCCGACGGCTCGTGCGTCGCAGCCACGCGCCGATCGCGGTCGCCGGGGCGGGTAGGTCGACGTCGGCGATAGCGCGACCGCCCAGGAACGCAAGGGGGCGAGCCGTCGCGAGCGTCGGCCCGCCGGGGCGGGGAAGGCGAGCGGGGACGCCACGCACCCCGACTACTACAGCGACCACCACGGCCCAGGTCAGGCCCAGGGTGATCGCCATCATGGCTGCTCTCCTCGCGTCAGCCGCGCCATCCACCAGGCGCCGACGGCGTCGAGGCCGATCCCGCCAGCGAGGCAGGCCCAGCCGGCCCGCGACTGCAACAGGAAGCGTCCGGCGGCGCCATCGCTCACGCCCAGGAGCAGCGCGAACAGCAGCGGCGCTGCCGACAGGACCACCGCGCTGGTGCGGGCCTGTGACGCAAGGGCCCGACGTTCGGCGCTCAGCTCGAGGCGCTCCCGCAGGGTGGCCGCCACGCCGTGCACAGCTCGTGCGGAGGCGACGCCCACGGCGTTCGCCAGGATGAGCGCCGTCGCCGCCAGCCGGGTGCCGGGATCGTCGTGGCGCCAGGTCCAGTCGTCGAGCACGGCCGCCATTGGCTGTCCCCGGCCGGCGCCGAGCGCCAGCGCCTCGAGCTCGGGACCGAGGGGATCCGACGTTGCGCGGCCGGCCTCACCGAGAGCCACCGGGAGCGATGATCCCGACCGCAGGGCTACCGCAAGCTCCTCCAGCGCCGAGGGGAGCTGGCTACGCCGTTGGGCCACCGCCCGGGCACGCCGATGGCGGCGAGCAAGGGCCGGTGTGACGGCCAGCCCCAATGCGGCGAAGGCCAGGGCAGCCGGCCCGATGGCGAGGACGGCCACCGCGGTGCCCGCAGCTCCCGCGACCACGGCGACGGGCGGGACCGACGTGGCCGACCGTGCCACCCCGGCGTCGACCGGTCCGACGGGACACAGCGTGTCGGCCACGCGGGACCGCACCCGCCGCGCCGACGCCCAACCACGGAATGACCAGCCGATCGCCACGGAGACGAGGACGGCGACCAGTAGGACGATCGGTGTCATGTCCCCTCCCGATCGGCCGGGTGCGCCGGCGCTTCAGCGGCGAGGCTCGTCCCGGCTGCTCCCGTCGCCCACACGGCGACGTCCGGGCGGCGCGCCGGGCGGGTGGGATGGGCCAGACACCTGCGGCCGACCGTCAGCGGCCGGGTGGCGATCGCATGTCCAGGCCCGGCAACGACCTCGGCCACCTCCGCCACCAGTCGGGCCCCGCTGGCGCCCCGGACGACGCGCACCAACAGGTCGATGGCGCCAAGGACCTGCTCGCGCACGGCCGCCAGGGGCAGATCGATCGACCCCATAAGAGCCATGGTCTCGATGCGGCGGAGCGCGTCGGCGGTGCCGTTGGCGTGGACGGTGGACAGCGACCCGTCGTGTCCTGTGTTCATCGCTTGGAGCATGTCCAGGGCCTCGGCACCGCGAACCTCGCCGACGACGATGCGGTCGGGGCGCATGCGCAGCGCGGCCCGGACGAGCTCGCGGACCCCGACGGCGGCGAGCCCGTCCGGGCTCGCCGGGCGAGTCTCCAGGCGGACGACATGCTCGCCCGGAAGGCGGAGCTCGGCCGTGTCCTCGACGGTGACGACCCGCTCCCCGAACGCCAGATGACTGCACAGGGCGTTGAGCAGCGTGGTCTTGCCCGCACCTGTGCCTCCGCAGACGACCATGTTGAGGCCGGCGTCGACGGCCGCCGCCAGCAGTTCGGCGACGCCAGGCGCGCAGAAGTCGCCCAGGGGCACGGCGGCGGCCCCGAAGCGGCGGATGGTCACAGCGGGGCCGTCGACGGCCAGCGGGGGCAGCACCACGTGGACCCGCGACCCGTCGGGAAGGCGAGCGTCGACGACCGGGTTCGTTCGGTCGGCTCGCAGGCCCAGTGGCGCCACCACCCGCTCGACGAGCAGGTCGATGGCGGGTCGATCGAGCTCGAGGGGCGTGCGCTCGAGCCGCCCCGACCGTTCGACCCACACCGGGCCCGGGCCGTTGACGAGGACGTCATTGACCCGTGGGTCGGCGAGCAGCGGCTCCAGCGGCCCCAAGCCGCCGATTCGCGCCCGTACCCGAGACACGACCCCGGCCACCTGATCCGCTCCGAGCAGTGGCGCCTCCTTGCGCACGAGGTCGGCCAGAGCCGGATCGTCGAGGGGTCGGTCGGTCGCCGAGACGAGCACCCGGCGATGCACGCGGGCATCGAGCTCGACGACGTCTGACCGCTGGTCACGCGGCATGGCGCAGCCCTCGCTCCAACGATCGGGGCAGGCGCCCGGCCATGAGTCCGGAGTCGACGGCGCGAGCAACCGCGGGGTCGGCCTCGATCTCGGCCCGCACGGGCGCGCCGATGGCGGACTCGACGTCATGGCGTGACAGCGTGCGGCCCGGCTCGCGGATCATCAGGACCTCGGACGGCCGCAGGGGCGATGCCATCGCGCGCCGCAGCGCGAGGTAGCACGGCCGGATGACGAGGATGGACCGCTGGGCGCCGCCGGCCACGGCCGCCGCCACCCGCTCGGTCGTGCCGCAGTCGACAACAACCGCTCGCGGCCCGCGGTCGAGCAGCGACGCCAACACGGCCGCCCGGTCGGGCACGAGCGCCCCGGGGCCGCGGGGCAGGAGCGCGAGGCCGGGGCACGCCTGGACCTCGAGCCGCGCCAACGCGTCGGCGGGCACGTCGTCACCGGCCGCGAGCCAGCCGGCGAGGCCCGGGCTGTCGGGTTCGGACAGGCCGAGGACCGCCGGACCATCGCCGGCCAGATCGGCGAGCACGACGCCGGGACCGCCGCGGCGCGCAAGGAGAAGCGCAAGCGAGCTGGCGACGACCGTGGTGCCGACGCCGCCCTTGACCGACCAGCAGGCGACGAGCATGGGGAGACCTCCGCGACGAAGGAGCACAGAGGGGAAGTCGGGAGGCCCCCGGGGCCGGCACACGCTCGACCTGGACCGAGAGCCGGGAGGATACATAAAGGACTTGAAGGTGTCAATACAACAGGACAGAAACCCAAAACACCCAAATCATTCAATAGCATCAGCAAGGTGTTGAAGACCTGAGCCGGCCCCTTCGGATCAACTTGCTCCGCAGTTAGCGTCGCCAGCCGTGACTCTGCGCGCCGCCGCCTTCTTCGACCTCGACAAGACGGTGATCGCCAAGGCCTCGATGGTGGCGTTCAGCGGTCCCTTGCATCGCGCCGGGCTGCTCTCCCGTCGGATGCTGCTCCGGGCCGCCTGGGGCCAGCTCGTCTACGCCCAGTTCGGCGCAACACCCGCCAAGCTCGAAAAGATGCGCGATTCGGTGCTGCGGCTCACGCGGGGATGGGACCAGGCCGAGATCAGCGCCATCGTGCGCGAGACGCTCGTAGACGTGGTCGAACCCATCGTCTTCGACGAGGCGCTCGACCTCATCCGTGAGCACCGCGACGCCGGTCGCAAGGTGTTCATCGTGTCGGCCTCGCCGGAGGAGATCGTCGCACCGCTCGCACAATTCCTCGGCGTCGACGAGGCACTGGCGACACGCGCCGAGCTCGACGCCGACGGCCGCTACACCGGACGGACCGAGCGCTACTGCTACGGCCCCGAGAAGGTGGCGGCGATGGAGGATGCGGCCCGGCGCGACGGCATCGACCTGTCGGCGTCCTATGCGTACAGCGACTCGGCCACCGACCTGCCGATGCTCGAGGCAGTTGGCCATCCGGCGGCGGTGAACCCCGATCGTGAGCTACTCCGGACCGCGCGTGCCCGGGACTGGCACGTGCTGCGGTTCACGCGACGTGTCCCGCTGCGCGAGCGGGTCCCGATGCCCGCCCCACGACACGCCGCCCTCGGTGGGGGCGCAGTCGCGCTGGCGTTGGCCGCGGGTTTCGCCGCCCGCTGGCTGTGGGACCGACGAAAGACCACGCCTCCGACGACACCCGCCGGTTGGGCCCTGCTGGGCGCCGCGAGCCAGCGGCTGGCCCGCGGCCGGACCCGTGCCGCCGCCGTCAGACGGAGCGCACCTTCTTGGCCGCGATCGTTGCCAGGACGACGAGGGCGATGAGCAGCAGAAGCTTCTTCATGGCTGGGATGGTAGCGAGTTCCGTGGGGTGCGCCCGACAGGCTGCGTGGCGCCCCCGGCCAAAGCTCTAAGGTCATCGCCCATGAGTCTGCTGGGGCCGTGCGTACCGTTCGACCGCGGTCGCCCCACGACCGGAGGGAACGAGGCGCCGGGAGCACGGATTGGGCACGCGTGGCGATGCGGTCCCCGCTGCGGCGGAGGGGTGCAGAGGTGACCGCCCAACGTCCCTTCGTGCCGTTGCACCGGCAGCTCGAGGCGCGAGCCATCGGCCGGCGCACCCACCAGACGTTCCTGTTCGCCGGTGTCACCGGTGTGGTGGTCGGCCTCGCCGTCTTGGTCATCGAGCGCGTCACCATCGGCGGGTTGTTCGATCGCCTGGCTGACCGGCCGTTGTGGCTGCAGGCGTGCGCCCCCGGTGTCGGCCTGCTGATCGCCTACCTCTGCCTGCGCTGGATCGCCCAGGGCAAGTCGCCGTCGACGGCCGACGAGTACGTGCGCAGCTTCCACGAGGAGGCGCACGAGCAGATGTCGACCCGGCCCGTCCTCGGCCGGGTCCTCGCCAGCATTGCCACGATCGGCTACGGCGGGGCGCTCGGCCTCGAGGGACCGTCGATCTACGCCGGCTCCGCGATCGGATCGACCATCCAGCGCCGATTCGCGCGCTTCTTCTCCCGCGAGGACGCCAAGCTGCTCCTGGTTGCCGGGGCGGCGGCGGGCGTGTCGGCGATCTTCAAGGCGCCGGCCACCGGTGTGTTGTTCGCCATCGAGGTGCCGTACCGCGCCGACATCGCACGCCGAAACGTGCTGCCCGCGATGGTGGCGTCGGCGGCCGCCTACGTGACGTTCGCCGCCATCGACGGCACCGATCCCATCTTCCCGGTGGCGAATGGGTCACCATTCGATTGGCGTGACCTGGGAGGCGCGCTGGCCGTGGGCGTGGTGTGCGGGCTGGGCGCGCGGCTGTTCAGCACCGCCGTTCGGGCGCTCCGCGATCGGCGGATCGCCGAAATTCCGATCGGCCTGCGGATCCTCGCCGCAGGCGCGGCGCTCGTCGCCTTCGCATACCTGGCCGAGGCGGCTGCGGACGCGCCGCTCACGCTCGGTCTCGGCTACGACGTGATCCGCTGGGCGACCGATCCGAGCCTGGCCCAGTGGCTGGTCCTCACGCTGCTCGTGCTTCGGGTCGGCGCGGTGCTGGCGACCTTGGGCGGCGGCGGTGCAGGCGGCCTCGTCATCCCCCTGGTGGTGCTCGGCGCCCTCACCGGCCGCTTCGCCAGCGGCGCGTTCGGGATGGCCGACACCGACCTGTTGCTGGTGGTGGGCATGGCGGCGTTCCTCGGGGCGGGGTACCGGACGCCCCTGGCGGCGATCCTGTTCGTGGCCGAGACGACCGGGCACCCCGGCTTCGTGGTGCCGGCGCTGGTGGCCACGGCGGCGTCACAGCTCCTGGTCGGGGACACGTCGGTGTCCGACCACCAGCGCGCCGGACGCCTGGGACACCTGGAGCGGCGCTTCGAGCTCCCGATCAGCGCCGTGCTCGAGACCGACGTGCGCACGGTGCCCCCCGACGCCACCATCGAGGAGTTCCTCACCGTCCACCTCGTGGGCTATCGCCAGCGAGCGGTCCCGGTGGTCGACGACGCGAACCGCTATCTCGGTCTCGTGGCCCTGGATGAGGTGGTGACGATTCGGCGGGAGGCGACGCCGATGTGCTCGCTGTGGTCGACGGCGACGACCGCTTCGTCGGCGTCGTCACCACCGACGAGGTGCTACGCCTCGACGAGATCCTCGAGCGGACGAACGGCGCGCGCTGAGGTTTCGTTCCGCAGCCCGAGGTTGCGGGAGCCCGGAAGCTCAGACGGCGAGTAGGTCGCGGGCGCCCGTGTCGGACGACGGGTGGCGCAGCTTCGACATCGCCCGCGCCTCGATCTGGCGGATGCGCTCGCGGGTGAGGTTGAAGTGCTCGCCCACCTCTTCGAGCGTGCGGGGTTCGCCGCGGTCGAGCCCGAAGCGCAGCTTGAGGATCTCGCGCTCGCGCTCGTCGAGCGGCGCCAGCAAGCGGTTGATCTCCTCGGGTAGCAGCGCCGTCGCCGCCACCTCGAACGGCGACTCCGCTGACCGGTCCTCGACCACGTCGCCCAGCTCGGCGTCGCCGTCCTCACGCAGCGGCTCGGAGAGTGACAGGGGCTCGGCCGCGAACCGCAGGGCCTCCGTCACCTTGTCCTCAGGCATCTCGACCTCGGCCGAGAGCTCGGCCAGGGTGGCGGGACGACCGAGCTTCAGCTCCAGCCGGGCCCGCGCCTTCTGCAGCCGGGCGAGCGTGTCGCCGGCGTGTACCGGCAGCCTGATCGTGCGGCCGGTGTTGGCGATGCCCCGGGTGATCGCCTGTCGGATCCACCACGTGGCGTACGTCGAGAACTTGAAGCCCTTGCGCCAGTCGAACTTCTCGACTGCGTGCATCAGGCCGAGGTTGCCCTCTTGGATCAGATCGAGCAGCGGCAAGCCCGACGCCTGGTACTTCTTGGCGATCGACACGACCAGCCGCAGGTTCGACTGCACGAAGGTGCGCTCGGCGTCTTCGCCGTCGCGAGCGCAGCGGCGCAGCTCACGCTTGCGGCCGGGCGTCAGCGTGCCTGCACCGGCTTCGAGGTCGATGCGGGCCGCGTTGCCGGCCTCGATCGCCTGGGCGAGGCGGACCTCGTCGTCCTTGGTGAGCAGCGGATACTGCCCGATGTCGGTGAGGTACAGCCGAACGAGATCTTCCTCGTCGCGCTCGACACGCTCCTTGGGCAACGGTTGTTCCTTCTCGCCAGTCGCTTCGGTGAGTGGGGAGCTCGCGCCCTCTTGCTCGGAGCGATGCTGTGGCGGCGGAGCTCGATGCCCCGGAGAACCCGGAGCGCCGTACAGGATACCGGGATGGTCAAGGCCGACCACCGTCGCGACGCGATTCGTGGCACCGGCCGTCGCACCTACGCACTGTGTTTCTCGACGACAGCGCGCGCTCATTCGCTAAGGTGCCCGCCCGGGGGGAGGTAGCCCGATCGAACCGTCAATGGCACACGCACCGATCGCGCCCATGATCTGAGTTATCGGGGAGGCCAACGGCGTGCTCATCCATACACGGACTCAACCTGCCAGCGCGACGACGGTCACCGTCAGACGCCAGCGGGGGCCGGAACTGAGTCGCCTCGTCTCGGAGGCCCGGCAGGGTTCGATCAAGGCCTTCGACGACATCTACCGATCGCTGGCCGGCCAGGTGGCTTCGTATCTCCGGTGGCACCGCGCCACCGATCCGGATGGCCTCACGAACGACGTGTTCGCCCAGGTGCATCGCAATCTCCCGCGGTTCGAGGGGGACGAGCACGGCTTCCGGTCGTGGGTGTTCACGATCGCCCACCACCGCATGATCGATGACCGGCGCCGGGCCAACCGCCAGCCGCAATTGCAGGACGATCTGGGCGTCGAGGAGCACATGGGGCTGGGCGACGTCGAGGATGACGCGTTCGCCGTGCTCGCGCACGACCGCGTGCGCGACCTATTGACGGTGCTGTCCCCGGACCAGCGGGACGTGGTCCTGCTGCGCATCATCGCCGACCTGTCCGTGGAAGAGGTTGCCCGCATGCTCGACAAGCGGGAGGGCGCCATCAAGGCCCTCCAGCACCGTGCGCTGGCCACCCTTCGTCGCCATCTCGATCGTGTGGCGGGAGCGGCGTAGCCCCCTTTCGCTCGCTCATAGGCATATCCCAAGCACGAAGCGTGGCGTTCACCTGATCAGATGGGTGATCTCAGCGAACGCGACGTGGAGGATGTCCTCGGGGGCGTCCAGCCGCCGGGCCGTGACGATCTCGCGCCCGTCGTCGAGCTGACCACCTGGCTGCACGCGAGTCGCGAGATCGAGCCGCCGCCGGCCATGCGCGACGACCTGTTCTGCCAGGTCGAGGACGGCCTGCGGGTGTACCAACGGTCGTCGCGACGGGCGCCGGCGCACCTGCGGCACCGCCGCACGAGGACGCGTCGAGTGCGGGAGACGTTGGCGGGTTCCGGGCGGCCGATCGTCAGCGTCGCTGCTGCCGCCGTCCTGCTCGTCGGTGTGATCCTGTCGGTGCGGGCGGGCGGTCCGGCGCGTGAGCCGTCGGCGTTCGTCTCGCCGGCGGCCCAGGGTCTCCCGGGAACCGGGGCGGACGCGACCACGACCACCACCACCGCACCCACGACGACATCGCCCCCGACGAGCGCGTCCGACCCCGCGGCGCCTGGCGACGCCGGCTCGACCGTCGGCGACTCCGAGCAATCGACGACCACCGACGGGACGACGGAGTCGCCCGCGTCGACCGACATGTCGACGGCCGGGCCGCGGTCCCGGGACGATGACGCG
>Ga0299907_10002812_pt1 | contig 10927 bp, 10 predicted proteins | sample RVTome_16_FD_198680 | JGI IMG/M metagenome (GOLD analysis project Ga0299907, IMG submission 198680) | Soil microbial communities from uranium-contaminated site in the Upper Colorado River Basin, Wyoming, United States - RVT152D67 (version 2) ... | reverse complement strand
CCGTGGCGCCGGGCGACACCGGGCTGCTCGTGTTCACCTCCGGCACCACCGGCGCGCCCAAGGGCGTGCCGCTCAGCCACGCCAACCTGCTGGCGACCTCGGCCTCGGTCGAGGTCGCCTGGCGGTGGACGGCCGACGACCGCCTGGTGCTCGCCCTGCCGCTGTTCCACGTGCACGGCCTCGGCGTGGGGTTGCACGGCACGCTGCTGGCCGGCGCCTCGGCGGTGATCCTGCCCCGCTTCGACGTCGACGCGGTGCTCGACGCGGTCGCGGCCAACGAAGCCAGCCTGATGTACGGCGTGCCGACGATGTGGGTGCGCTTCGCCGCCAGCCGCCGCCTCGCCGAGCTCGGGGCGCTGCGGCTGTGCGTGTCGGGGTCGGCGCCGCTCGACCCGGCGACCTTCGCAGCGCTGGCCGCGGGCATCGGCTCGCCGGTGCTCGAGCGCTACGGCATGACCGAGACCGGCATGCTCGTGTCGAACCCCTACGACGGCGAGCGGCGGGCCGGGTCGGTGGGCCTGGCGCTGCCCGGCGTCGAGGTGCGGCTCGACGCCCGCGAGGGGGGAGGCGCGCCGGCCGGAGAGATCATGGTCCGCGGTCCCAACGTGTTCGGCGGCTACCTGGGCGGGGCCGCGGGCGGCGGGGCGCCCGACGCGACGGCCGACGCCTTCGCCCCCGACGGCTGGTTCCGCACCGGCGACCTGGGCCGGGCCGACCCGGACGGCTACCTGCGCATCGTGGGCCGCTCGAAGGAGCTGATCATCACCGGCGGCTACAACGTCTACCCCCGCGACGTCGAGGAGGTGCTGGGCCGCCACCCCGGCGTGGCCGAGGTGGCGGTGGTCGGGCGGCGCGACCCGCAGTGGGGCGAGCGGGTGGTGGCCTGCGTGGTGGCCACCGGACCGGCGGGGGCGGGCGACGCCGAGGCGATCCTCGCCTGGGCCGCCGATCATCTCGCCCCCTACCAGCGCCCTCGCGAGCTGCGTTTCGTCGACGAGCTGCCCCGCAACGCGCTGGGCAAGATCGTGCGGTCCCGGCTGGCGCCCTGACCGCGCTCGCGCCAGCTCACGCGGTGGGCAGGCGGCCGTCGGCGACGAGGGTCGCCACGGCCCGCAGCGTGACCATGCCCCGCCACTCCCACGTGCTCGGCTCGGTCGGCGGCTCCCAGCGGATGAGCCAGCCACCGTCCGGCTGCTGCTCGGCCGCCAGCGCGTCGAGGTGGGCGGCGATCAGGTCGTCGGTGAACAGCTTGCGCCAGGGGCTGGCGGGCTCGGGCGCCAGGTCGAGCGGCGTGACCCCGTACTCGGAGTCGTCGGGATCGGCCCGGTAGAAGGCCGTCCCCGGCAGCACGCCCGCCAGCCCGCCGGCGATGCGCTCGGCCCGCTGCTGGTCGGGCACGGTCTCGAGCAGGGCCAGCACGCAGCGCAGCGCGTGGGCGTCGGAGGGCAGGCCGTCGGCCTCGAGGCTGTCGAGGCACCAGGCGGTCGCCTCGTCGAGCCACGGGTGGTTGACGCCGAAGCCGTGCAGGAGACCGGCGAGGGCGGCGGTGGGGTTGAGGTCGGGCGGCAGCTCGTCGACGCCCTGCCAGTGGGTGGCCCGCGGGTAGGCGGCGAAGCCCGGCAGCATGAGCGGCACGGCCCCGCCCGGCGCGGCCACGGAGGCCAGGTGATCGCACAGCGAGGCGAGCATCGCCTGGTCGGGCGCGACGCCCGCGGTGCGGAGCGCCTCCAGCGCGATCTCGGCGTAGAGCGGCTGGCTGGTGGGGCAGCGCGAGTCGGGCTCGAGGGAGTGCCCGAACCCGCCGTCGGGGTTGCGGTAGGCGCCCACGGCGGCGACGACGGGGGCGGGGTCGGCCTCGTCGAACAAGGTCTCGGCGAGGCGCTGCTCGAGGATGCGGGCGTTGTCGCGCAGGAAGGCGCGGGCGCGTCCGTAGGGGGTGGCGGTGGTGGTCATGAGGTCTCCGATCGTGGAGGTGCGTCTGTCTGGCCGGGGGTCAGGTGGGGGTCAGGTCGGGTCGTCGGGCGACACGGTGGGGAAGGGCACGTCGAGAACGGCGTCGAGGTCGCGCACGGGCGCCACCTCGTCGGTCGGGTGCACCGAGTGGATGCGGTCGAGGCGAAAAACGCGCCCGTCGTCGCGCAGCCGGCACCACCCCACCAGGTAGCTGCCGGTGGGCGAGATGTGGATGCCGTGGGCCTCGACCATGCGGCCGCTGGAGCGGCCATGTCCGTCGACGTAGTCGAGGCGGACCACGCGGCGGCCGCGCACCGCCCGCTCGACCGCGGCCACGATGGCAGGCTCGGCCGGCGTGGTGGCGGACGCCGCGGGCAGCGAGAGCCGCAGCCGGCCCGCCATGCCCACCGCGGCTGCCGCCTCGTCGGGGTGCATGGCCGCCAGCAGCTTCTGGCGGGCGCGGCGGCCGGCGCCGGCGAACGGCACGGCGGGCGTCGTCGCCAGGGCGACGATCACCGCCAGCGCCTCGTCGGCATCGAGGTTCAGGGGCGGCAGGGTCGTGCGGGGGTCGAGCGCGTAGCCACCGCCCCGTCCCCGTTGGGCCCAGATGGGCACGCCCGCCTCCTGCAGGGCGAGGATGTCGCGCTCGATCGTCCGCACGCTCACCTCGAAGCGCTCGGCCAGGCGCGTGGCCGGCAACGGCCGGGGCGCCCGGGCCCGGAGCTCCTCGACGATCGCGTAGAGCCGGTCGGTGCGGTTCATCGTCCACATCTGCAGCGTGGACCGGTCACCCGACAACCCTATGTCGGGTTTTCGCCGGGTCGCCCGGCGCGCTCGGCTCAGCCGGTGCCCGCCGCCTCCACAAAGGCCGTGACCAGCGGGTGGGGGCGCACCAGGGTGCTCCTGGCCTGGGGGACGAACAGCGTGGCGACGAAGAACGGGTGGTCGGCAAGCTCGACGATGCGCACCTCGCCGTCCGCGTCGGTGCCGCTGACGGTGAGCCCGGCGCCCACCAGGTCGTCGACGTAGTCGGGGTTGAGGCCGAAGTTGCAGTAGTACTGCTCGGTGGCCCGGTCGGTGCCGTAGGCCTTGCCCGCCCGGGTGCCGACCTCGATGCTCACCTCCATGGCCTGCCCGGCCAGTGAGCAGCTGAGCGGCGTGACGATCAGCGACGAGGCGTAGGGGTCGTACTCGGCGTGCTGGACGTCGGCCAGGCGCAAAACGTTGCGGGCGAACTCGATGACGACGTGTTGGAACCCGCCGCAGGTGCCGATCAGGGGCAGCGGGGTGCGGCGTGCATGCTCGATGGCCGCCAGGGCACCGGTCATGCAGCGGTAGGGGCTGCCCGGGGCGACGAACACCGCGTCGAACGGAGCGAAGGCCGAGCCGGCGTCGGCGCCCTCGTCCAGCGACTCGGTCGGCACCCAGGACACGTCGACCGACGCGCCGAGCGCGGTCGCCGAATGGCCCAGCGCGTCGATGGTGGCGATGTGGGTGGCGTTGTCAGGGTCGAAGTCACCGACGACGGCGATGCGGGGCATGGCCCAGTCTCCGTGGCGGGGGCGGGCGGTCGCAACGGGTATTCGCGCGCCCGGGCGGCGGGCCCGGCGTAGCGTCCGCGCGGTGGACGACCTGACCGAACTGCTGAGCCGGGCCGCGTCGGCGGCTGCCGACTACCGGGCCTCGCTGCCCGAGCGGCCGGTGGGCCGGCCGGCCGACCTCGCGGCCCTGCGCGCGGGGCTGGGAGCCGAGCTGCCCGAGCGGCCGACGCCCGCCGCCCGGGTGCTCGACGACCTGATCGCCGCCGCCGACCCGGGCCTGGTGTCCACCGCAGGGCCCCGCTACTTCGGGTTCGTGACCGGCGGGAGTCTCGACGCCGCCACCGCGGCCGAGGTGATGACCGTCGGCTGGGACCAGAACGGGTTCAACCCCGTCTACTCGCCCGCCGCGCTGGTGGCCGAGGAGGTCGCCGGCGGCTGGCTCAAGCAGCTGCTCGGCCTTCCCGCCTCGGCGTCGGTGGGGTTCGTCACCGGTGCGCAGGGCGCCAACACCGTCTGCCTGGCCGCGGCCCGCCACCACGCCCTGGCCGAGGCTGGCTGGGACGTCGAGCGCGACGGGCTGCACGGCGCCCCGCCCGTGCGGGTCGTGGCCGGCGCCGAGCGCCACGCCACGATCGACCAGTCGCTGCGGGTCCTGGGGCTGGGCACCGCCGCACTCGCGCTCGCCGCCGCCGGGCCCAACGGCGCCGTCGACGTCGACGACCTCGACCGGGTGCTCGCCGCCGGGCCCGCCGGACCCACGATCGTCTGCCTGCAGGCCGGCAACGTGAACACCGGTGCGAGCGACGACCTGCGCGCCGCCTGCGGGGTGGCGCACGCCCGCGGGGCTTGGGTGCACGTGGACGGCGCCTTCGGGTTGTGGGCGGCCGCCAACCCCGCCACCGCGCCCCAGGTCGACGGCCTCGAGCTGGCCGACTCGTGGGGCTGCGACGGCCACAAGTGGCTGAACGTGCCCTACGACTCGGGGTACGCGTTCTGCTCCCGGCCCGACGTGGCGGGCGCCGCCATGTCGTTCACCGCCGCGTACCTGACCGGCTCGGGGACCGGCCCTCCGGTGCTGGCCGACCTCACCCTCGAGTCGTCGCGGCGGGCGCGGGGGTTCGCGACGTGGGCCGCGATCCGCGAGCTGGGCCGCAGCGGCGTCGCCGAGCTGGTCGAGCGATGCTGCGCGCTGGCCCGGAGGTTCGCGTCCGAGCTGACCGAGGGTGGCGTGGCGATCGGCAACGAGGTGGTGCTCAACCAGGTGCTGGCCGGGTTCGGCGACGACGACCGCACCGACCGGGTCATCGACGCGGTGCAGCGCGACGGCACCTGCTGGATGGGCGGCACCACCTGGCGGGGGCGGCGCTACATGCGCATTTCGGTCTCGAACTGGTCGACCACCCAGGCCGACGTCGACCGCTCGGTGGCGGCCATCCTCCGGGTGGCGGCCGAGGTCTGACAGCGCCTGCGGCGAGGCGCTCAGGTCGTGTCGCCGCCCGGGGCCTTCCCCGCGGCCTTGGCGGTGTTCGAGGCCGCCGCCTTGGCGGCCTTCCTGGCCCTGCTCCCCGACGCCTTGCGCGCGGTGCCTCCCGGCGCCGACTTGGACGCCGGCGCCTTCCGGGTGGTCCCCGCCCTCCTCGCCGTCGGCGCCTTGGCCTTCGGCGCCGACCTCCGGGCCTTCGACTTCCCCGTCGCACGCCGGCTCGCCGTGCCGGTGGCCGGTCGGTCGGGGGCGTCTTCTCGGTGGCCGTTGGACGGCAGCAGCTCGGCCACGCCGGCGGCGATGCCCTCGGCCAGCACGCCGATGTCGCTCGCGGTGTCGTAATCACCGGTCACGCCGAAGGTCAGCTCGCCGTCGTAGCTGAAGATCGACACGCCGACCCGCAGCGGCGCCGCCAGTGGCACGTAGGGGCAGGCCCGCAACAGGCGGCGGCCACACGAGTAGAGCGGGAACTGGGGCCCGGGGACGTTGGTCGTGACGGTGTCGAGGTTGCCCATGCGGCGGGCGGCACGGGCGGCGACCCGCATGCCGAGCGACAGCAGCATGGGCGGGGCGAACCCGCCGAGCGAGGAGATGGCCTCGCCGGCCAGCGCCTGCTTCGACTCCTTCAGGTCGCTGAGTTGCGCGCTGATGGCGTGCAGCCGCTCGACCGGGTCGTCGAGACCCACGGGCAGCTCGGCGAACATCGCCGACACCTTGTTCTCCATGGTGCCGTCACCCTTGGCCGTGCCCGCGGCGTCGCGGGGCCGCACCGAGACGGGGACCAGCGTGCGGATCACCCGGTCCTCGACGGGCTCGCCCCGCGACAGGAGCAGGTCGCGGAACCCCCGGGTGATCAGCGCCAGGACCACGTCGTTGACCGTGCCGCCGTGGGCGAGCCGGATGGCCTTCACGTCGGCGAGCCGGGCCGTCGACCACACGTAGGTCCGGTGCGGGCCGATGGGGCCGTTCAGGCTGGTGGGCGCCGTGGGCTTGACGATGCTCGAGAGGGCCACCGATCCCTTGGCCACCTCCTGGGCAGCGTCCAGCGCCCGCCGGGGACGGCGCAGCATCGAGCTCACGGCCCGCACCTGCTCGTACGGGCTGGTGAACAGGCCGATGGTGGCGTCGCGGGCGAGCTCGAGGGCCGACGGCTCGGGCGCCGGGCGCCAGTCGTCGTCGACGGGCTCGGGCACGTCGGGTGACAGGTCGAAGACGACCGCCATCAACTCGGCGCCGGAGACGCCGTCGACCAGGCAGTGGTGGACCTTCGACACCATCGCCCAGCGGCCGTCGTCGAGGCCTTCGACCATCCACATCTCCCACAGGGGCTTGCTGCGGTCGAGCTGCTGCGACATGACCCGGCCGACCAGCCGGCGAAGCTCGGCGTCGCCGCCCGGCGCGGGCAGCGCGGTGTGGCGGACGTGGTACTCGACCGCGAAGTAGGGGTCGTCCACCCACACGGGGCGGCCCAGCGACAGGGGCACGGCGGCCACCTTCTGCCGGTACCGGGGCACGAGGTGGAGGCGGCCGGCGATGGTGCGCGTCAGGTCCTCGTAGGCCGGAGGCGGTCCCTCGAAGATGCCGATGGAACCGATGTGCATGTGGTTGACGTCGTCCTCGATGTGCAGGAACGACGCGTCGAGTGGGCTCAACCGGTCCATCGGGGCCTCCTCCGGGGGCAGGCTGGTGCCTGGCCGCCCCCATCTAACCGCGCTCAGCGGGCGTGTGCGATGAGTACCCGAGGATCTCGGCGACCAGCCTATTGGCGTCGTGCTGCGGGTCGGACCTCGGTTGCCGAGGTCAGGTGACCTCCCGCAGTCGCCCGGTCTCGACCTCGTAGACGAAGCCGCGGACCGCGTCGGTGTGCGGGATGAGGGGGTTGGCTCTGATGCGGGCGATCGACTGGCGGACGTCGGCGTCGACGTCCGCGAAGGCCTCGAGGGCGAAGCTCGGACGGATCCCCACCTCGGCCTCGATGGCGTCCTTCACCTCGGCGTCCGTGAAGGTCAGCATGCCGCAGTCGGTGTGGTGGATCAGCGCGATCTCCTCGGTGCCGAGGAGCCGCTGGCTGACGATCAGCGAGCGCACGGCGTCTTCGGACACGACCCCGCCCGCGTTGCGGATGACGTGGGCGTCGCCCTCCTCGAGCCCGAGCGCCCGGGCGGGGTCGAGCCGGGCGTCCATGCAGGCGAGCACCGCCACCCGCTTCCCGGGCGGCATCGGCAGGCCGCCCTTGTCGAACGAGGCGGCGTAGGCCTCGTTGTTGGTCAGGAACTGGTCGGTGATCGTCATGATCGGCGCTTCGTCGGCTGGATAATCCCGACAAAGTTGATCAGGGTTTGCGCCTTGGGGCAAGGCGCCGCGTCTCGCCGCTCAAGGGTGCGACGGCGCCGGCGGCGCGCTCTCCACCTCGAAGGCCAGCTCGTCCCGGTAGCACCACCACCAGTCCTCGCCGGGCTCGTACGAGCGCACGATCGGGTGGTCGGAGTGGGCGTGGAAGTGGGCGGTGGCGTGGCGGTTGGGCGAGCTGTCGCAGCAGCCCACGTGACCGCAGGTCTGGCAGATGCGCAGATGGGCCCAGCGGCCGCCGATACGCAGGCAGTCCTCGCACCCCTCCGACGACGGGCTCACCTCGTGGACGGCATCGAGGTGCGTGCAGGTGTCGGCCATGGCGGTGACCTCCTCGTGGGCGTCCCTCGACGCTATCGGCGTCAGCCCGGCTGCAGTTCGGCGGCCAACTCCCCGTGCCCGAAGAACTCGGCCCAGCCGGCAGGCGTGGCGTGGAAGGTCGCGTCCTGACGGGCGGGGTCGGCACCGTGGGCGACGAGCAGCCGCGCCACCTCGATCTCGCCCGACGCCGCCGCGTGGTGCAGGGCGGTGGCGCCGTCGCGCTCGGCGTCGACGTCGAGCTCCAGCCCGACCAGGACCGGCACCGCCCGCCAGTGGCCGTTCGCGGCGGCCCACCGGACCAGATCGGGCCGCTCGGCGCGCAGTGCCTCGGCGTCGGCGTCGCCCGGGCGCCGGCCCGCCACCACCTGCCGGAGCGCCTCGGGGGGAGGCGCGGCGGTGACGGTGGCGGCGTACAGGTCGCGCAGCAGCGCCACCTCGGCTGCATGGTGGATGTGCTCGTCGAGCATGTGGAGGACGAACGCGGCCCCGGTCGCCTCGGCGTACCGCCCGGCGACGGGTCCCATCGGCTTGCTCAGCTCGTCGTCGGACAGCGACGACAGCAGCGCCCGCCACCAGTCGTGCGCGGCGGTGAGCGCAGCCAGCGACTCGGCGGCGCGAGCCCGGGGGGCGCACCGCTCGTCGCCTCCCGGCCCGGCCGAGCCCCGCAGCAGCAGTTCGTTGCGGGCATCGCCGTAGCAGTCGGTCAGGTGCCACAGGCGCCAGGCGATGGTCGTCAACGGTGGCGACTCGGGCATCGGCGAGCGGTCGGCGCGCACGGTGCCGTCATCGCGTGCCCGCACCGACCAGCACAGCGGTGCCGGCTCCCACAGGTACTCGTCGTCGTCGAGGCCGTCGAGCCGGCCCGCGGTCCGCGCGAAGACCTGGTCGGACAGTCCCAGCAGTTCGTCCTTGCCGTTCATGCGGCGCACCGTAGGCCCCGGATGCGGACACTTTCGGTCCTCGATCAGCTCATGTCGCCGTGGCGACGGCGACGGCCCGGTCGACGACGCGCCGCACGTCCCGCGCGGTCGGGTGTCGGCCCAGGACCATGACCTGGACGAACGCCGACGTAGGCACCAGCTCGGCGGCCTCGTCCAGCAGCTCGGTCGCGACATCGCCGGCGCCGGTCAGCCCGGAGGCTCGACCGTGAAGCGGTCGAGGTCGGCGGCGCCGCCCGCCCGCACGCGGGCGAGGGTGCCCGCCCGCAGCACCTCCTTGGTCTGCGCGTAGGCACGCGAACTGTAGGCGCCCAGGCGGCGAGCCTCGGTGATGGCCTCGTCGGCCACGGCCTCGACCGGCACGACCCGGTCGAGGTAGCCGGCAGCCACGGCGCCATGGGGGTCGTAGACGCGGGCGCCGAGCGTCGCCTCGACCACGGCGGTGGTGGCCAGCCGGTCCTCCGCCAGCGCGATCGCGAACAGCGGCAGCGGCATGCCGATCGACGTCTCGTTCAGCCCGATCTTGGCCGGCACGTCCGCGCCGACGCGCACGTCGCACGACAGCGCCAGCAGCGCACCGGCGGCCAGGGCGTGACCGGTCACCGCCGCCACCACGGGCTGGGGGTGCTGGTAGATGCGCATGAGCAGCTCGCCGCCCCGGGCGACCAGGTCGCGGGCGGCGTCCGGCCCGCCGGTCATGACCGACAGGTCGAACCCCGCGCAGAACTTGCCCTCGCGCCCCACGATGCACACCGCGTCCGCGTCGGCCTGGGCCCGGTCGAGCGCCGCGTCGAAGCTGGGGAGCGCGGCCATCGACAGCACATTGGCCTTGCCGTCGTCGAAGCGCAGGACGGCCACCCCATCCTCGATGCTGGTGGTCACGGGCCCGCTCTCGTCCGGCATGCGCCGACGTTAGGCCCTGCCCCCGCGGCCGTGCGAAGCTCGCCTCGCTCCCGCGGCAGGTCCGCCGCCGCGCCGCGTCGGCGGATCCGCCGGTCGGCGGGTCTGCGGGTCGGACCGTGCATCCTCCGCGATCCGGCGTCCGTTCGTCGCGGATGGCGCAACAAAGGAACGCCGGATCGAGCTGCCTTCCCGATCCGGCGTCCGTTCGTCGTCGGATTGCGCCACGCAGGAACGCCGGAACGGTCGCCGTCCCGCCACGGCGCCGCTCGCAGTCACGATCGTCGCCGGCCTCCGGTCGGACACACTGGCGTCATGCGCAGCGAGACGATCACGCTCGACACCGGTGCGACCGAGGCGGTGGTCGACATCACCGCCGCCTGCGAGGACTTCACGGCCGCCCAAGGCGATGGGCTGCTGCACGTGTTCGTCCCGCACGCGACCGCCGGCGTCGCCCTCATCGAGACCGGGGCCGGCAGCGAGCCCGACCTACTGGCCACGCTGCGCGACCTGCTGCCCGCGGACGACCGGTGGCGCCACGCCCACGGCTCGCCCGGTCACGGCCGCTCGCACGTGATGCCCGCCCTGGTGCCGCCGTACGCGACCATCCCGGTGCTCGATGGCCGCCTGGCGCTCGGCACGTGGCAGAGCGTCTGCCTGGTCGACCTGAACATCGACAACCCGCACCGTACCGTCCGCCTCTCGTTCCTCCCGGGCTGAGGAAGGCGGACGAGCGCCCCGGACGGCCGACCGGTGGCCCGTGGGGGTCTAGGCAATTAGCCGACCGTCATCCCGTGGCGGTCGAGGCAATAGCTGTCGGCCTGGCGTCCCGGAGGCAATAGGAGTCGGCCCCCGAAGGCAATTGCCTCGGGCCGTCGGCAGCGGAACCTATTGCCTCGCCGACCCACCAAGTCGACTCACCTTGCCGACTCACGTTGCCGCCTCGACAACCCCGACTCACCACGCCGGCCCGCCGAGCCGACTGACCTCGCCGGCTCACCGAAGCCGACGTGCCACGACGGCCCGCCACGTCGACACCTCGTGCCGACCTCACCGATCATCCGCGAGGGGCGGGTGGGCCGGTCGATAACGTCGCTGGGGATGGATCGACCCGCCGACGGCGCCGCGCCCGCCCCCACCTCGCCGGTGGCCGGGCTGGTCATCGGCACCGAGCCGGCCACACCGCTGGAGTTCTGGGTGGGGGTCGCCGAGGGCAGCTACCTCCAGCTCGACGACGTGGTGGTGGTCGACCGGGTGCTGCCCGACGGGCAGGCGCTGCGGATATCGGGCGTGGTGTCCCAGGTCCGGGCCACGCACGAGGGCGCCCGCATGGACAGCGACGTGTTCCTCGTCGCCGACGGCGTGCTGCCCGCCCAGGTCAGCGAGGCCGCCCAGGTGCTGGCGACTCGCTTCGAGCCGGAGATCTTCGTGCCGCCGCTGCC
>Ga0299907_10002811_pt1 | contig 10930 bp, 8 predicted proteins | sample RVTome_16_FD_198680 | JGI IMG/M metagenome (GOLD analysis project Ga0299907, IMG submission 198680) | Soil microbial communities from uranium-contaminated site in the Upper Colorado River Basin, Wyoming, United States - RVT152D67 (version 2) ... | reverse complement strand
TCGTCGAGCTCGGATCGCAGCCACCGCACGTAGTTCCGCTGCCAATGGAACGCCGGATGCACGACCACTACCGGCGCGCCGGCCGCCTGAGCGAGCTCCGTCGAGCGCTTGATCTTCTCGAGGGGATCGGTTGAGAAGACGCGTCTCGTCAGAAGCAGGAAGGGGGCGTGGATCGCGGCGACCTCGACGCCGAAGTCTTCCGCGAGCGCCTTGAGCGCGATGGGATCCTGGCTCTCCCGTTCGCTCGTGACCATGACCTCGACGCCGGGAAAGCCTGCCTTGCCGATGGCCTCGAAGACCTGACCGAGCGGCAGCATATAGAAGGGCCCCGTGGCGCAAAGGATGCGTGGGCCTGCTTTCAGGGTGACACCCCCGTTGCCTTACTTCTCGGGTTCCGGACTTCCCGGTGCATCCTACCGGGGAAGGGTACGTACTGGTTTGGGAGAACCTTCGGTGTAGCCATAGGGAGGAACCGGGCATGGCCGATCGATCGCTGGGTGGCGCGCTCGCGGACATCGCGGCGACCGGCACGACCCTCGACGGGATCGACGGCCTTCCGCGAGAGCCCTCGTTCGGTGTTCGCACGGAAGAACATCTCCGCAGGTGGTGGCGACGCACCGTGGTCCGGAAGCTGCGGCGCGGGCCCTTCGGGAACCTGCGTCGTTGGCAGGCGGCACTCCTCATAGGGTCGCTACTCCTCGCGAGCGCAGGACTCTCCGTCTACTACGGCCCCGCTACCCTCGGCGCGACGCCGCAGCTTCAAACCGCATTCCTTTACGACCGGGACGGGAAGCCGCTGGCGCAGGTCCGTGGCGAGGAGAACCGAGTCGTCGTGCCACTCTCCGCGGTCCCGGTGCACGTTCGCCGGGCGTTCATCGCCGTCGAGGATGAGCGATTCTGGAGCCATCCGGGTGTCGATCCGATCGCGATCATGCGTGCGGTGGCCGCCAACGCTCGCGGCGACCGAGAGGGCGCGAGCACGATCACCCAGCAGGTCGTGAAGAACTCGTCGGTCCAGGGGAGGCGCACCCTGTGGCGCAAGCTCACCGAGGCGGTGACGGCGATCCGCATGGACCGCCGGTATCCGAAGGTCAAGATCCTCGAGGCCTATCTGAACTCCATCTATCTCGGCCACGGTGCGTACGGTGTTCAGGCCGCCTCGCGGCTCTACTTCGACCAGGATGTCGGCTCTCTCACGCTTTCCCAGGCCGCGATGCTCGCCGGAATCACCGCAGCGCCACAGGCGTTCTCTCCACGGAACCACCCTGGGGCCGCCAAGTCGCGTCGCGATTTCGCACTCGGGCGCATGGTCGAGCAAGGCTTCATAACGAACGCGGAACGAGACGTCGCGGTACTCGACCCGCTGGAGCTCGCGGCCCCCCGGCGGGCGAAGGTCTTGTCGCCCCTCTTCGTCGACTGGGTTCGGAGCGAGCTCCTGCGACGGTTCGGGGAAGACGTCTTCTACCGCGGCGGGCTGCGCGTGACGACGACGCTCGACCTCGACGTCCAGCGCGCAGCCGAACGTGCCGTGGCCGATGTCCTCGACCGGCCGGGTGATCCACAAGCGGCGGTGGTCGCGATCGACGTCGAAACCGGGGAGGTGCGCGCGATGGTCGGTGCGCGGACGCCGAAGTCTGGAGACTTCAATCTGGCAACGCAGGCCCGTCGCCAAGCCGGGAGCGCTTTCAAACCGTTCGTCCTGGCGGCAGCGCTCGACGACGGGTACGAGCTGTCGAAGTCCTACAGCGCGCCCGGATCGATGCGGCTGCGGTTCGACACCGGCGAGGTGTGGAACGTCCACAACTTCGACCGGCGCGGACACGGACGACTCTCCCTGCGAACCGCGACGGCGAACAGCGTCAACACGGTGTTCGCCCAGTTGATCCGCGACGTCGGTCCGAAGGCGGTCGTAGACATGGCGCACCGGATGGGCATCACCAGCCCCTTGTCGGCGGTGCCGTCGCTCGCTCTCGGGACGTCGGGGGTAACGCCGCTCGAGATGGCTTCGGCATACGCCACGATCGCGAACGACGGCGAGTACCTGGCCCCCACCGGGGTGGCGCGAGCAGAAGACTCCTCCGGGACCTTCCTCGTGAACGGCGAGCGCACGGCCGACGAAGTGCTCGATCCCGACGTCGCGCAAGACGTCCGAGAGGCGCTCCGACAGGTCGTGACGCGAGGTACCGGCTACACCGTGCGGCTGCCCGGCGTCTTCGACATCGCCGGCAAGACCGGGACGAGCGAAGATCACCGTGACGCCTGGTTCGTTGGGTTCTCGCGCGGGTACGCGGTCGCCGTGTGGGTCGGACACCCGTCGGGAAAGCCGATGGGGCGCGTTCACGGGATCAACGTGAGCGGTAACTCGTTCCCCGCGGCGATCTTCGAACGCGTCCTTTCCTCTCTCATCGCGCAAGACGAAGCGGAGAGGGCGGACGCGTCCGATGCATCTGGTCCGGGATCGGAGACCGCTCAGGAGCCCGGCTCGCCGACCCCCGAGCCCTCCGCGGTGCCGACGCCGGAGCCGAGCGAGGAGCCGAGCGAGGAGCCGACCGACGAACCGACCCCAGAACCACCGCGACGGTGCGCGATCATCTTCAGCTGTCCGTAGCTCGCACAAGCATCAGACGCCGGCTCACCAGAGCCGGCGTCTGAGAGGGGGCCGGCCCCGGGGCCGAAGCCCCGGGGCGCGGAGATGGGCTTCTCTAGACTCCCATCGCGGCGCCGGTCGCAGGATCGACCTGCCGCGCGTCCATGCCGGCAAGCTGGACGAGAACGTCCACGGTCCACGGCGACGCCTTGTACACGGGCTTCGGGGCCGGCTTCGGTGCCGGCTTCGGCTTGGGCTGTGGCTTCGGTGCCGGCGCCGAGGACGTGCTGGGCTTCGGCGCCGACTTCTTCACGACCGGCTTCGGTGCCGGGCTGGTGGATGAGGAAGGACGACCGGCGAAGACCTCGGTGACGTAGATGGTTCCGTCGCTTACGACGACGCCGACGCCGATCTGGTTGTAGTCCTTGTCGAGGATGTTGGCCTTGTGGCCGGGCGAGTCCATGAACGCGTTGTGGATCGACGAGCACGACGGGCCCATCCCGACGTTCTCGCCCAGGGCCCACCAGTTGCCGGAGATCTGATCGCCGAGTTTGCTGTTGTGGTAGATCGTGCCGTCGGCGGCCATGTCCTCACTGTGGTTCCGAGCATTCGCGACGAGGTCACTCTTCACGACGAGCTTGGGACGGCCGACGGCCGAACGCTCGGCGTTCAAGGAGTTGACGAAGCAAGATTCGTTGCTCGAGAGCGCGCTCGCTGATGGCGCTGCGAGGGCGATGAACGCCGCGGCGAGCGCCGCGACCATCGTTACGGTGATCGTTCGCTTTCCCATCTGTTCGGCCCCTTGTTCCGGCCGGAACAGACAGCCCGTCGTCCCCGAGTTTTCAGCATCCCCAGCTGAATCTCACGCCTCGAGGCCAACGGGCTTTGCGAACCCGTCGTCCCCATTCGGCAACCCGGCTGGCCCATGTGGTTCCCTTAGGGCTCCGTGGCTTTGCGTCCCCGTCTCGCGACGGGTTTGCCTTTTTCGTGGAGACTGACTGTCTTCCGGATATCAATGAACACTTCGACTTCGACGAACACTCTGACTATCGGGCTCGCACATCGATCGCTTGACCACGCGGAGTGACTATCTCTCTAGTTCGTTCGCGCTAGCTTTCGACCCGTGGGAGCCCGGTTCGCCCCAGGAAGGTGCGAACCCGGCGCAGCCGAACTCGTCCGAGTTGATGGTGTTGGCCCTGCTTCCAACTCCGGCCGTAGACTGCGCGCGCATCGAACGCCGGCCGTGAAAAACAGGACCGTGGTCCCGATGGATGAAAAGGTCGTTCGCCTCGGAGAGCGCACATCGCCCGTAGTCCTCGACGTGGACGTGGTCGTCGTCGGCGGGGGATCCGCGGGACTCGCCGCCGCGCTCACGGCGGCACGGATGGGCGCCCGTACCGCTCTCGTCGAGCGGTACGGGTTCTTCGGGGGAAACGCCGTGTCCGCCTGGGTCGGCACGGTTTGCGGGCTCTATCGGGCGGCGGCCGAGGGGTTCGACCTCGTCTGCCGGGGTTTCGCCGAGGCTTGGACGGAGGAGCTCAAGGCCGCAGGCGCCGGCTTCGGTCCCATCCCTTATAAAGAGACTGCGGTCCTCATCTACGTGCCTTGGGCGTTTAAGCGTCAGGCGGATCGATGGGTGACCGCCGAGCCGAAGCTGACCCCGTTGCTCCACGCGAACGTCACGGAGGTCGTGCGACGCGGCCGCACGATCGAGGCGGTGATCGTCGGGTCGAAGCGGGGTCCGCTCGCGATCACCGGCCGGGTGTTCGTGGATGCGTCCGGGGACGCCGACCTCGCCTTCCACGCCGGCTGCCGGGTCGAGAGCGGCGGACCGGGTCAGCGCCAGTTCCCCTCGATGCAGTTCCTGATGCACAACGTCGACGTCCAGGCCGCGTACGCTGCGGGTCTCGACCGGCTCAACGAGTTGCTCGCGACGGAAGGCCAAACGCCGGAATGGGATCTGTCGCGCTCGGGTGGAGCCGTGCTTCCCACGTTCCGTCAAGGTGAGGTGCTGGGCGCGATGACCCGCATTGACGTCGAGGGACACGCGCCCGACATGACCGATCTGTTCGAGGCGACGGCGGCGGAGATCGGCGGCCGCGCGGAGGCGGAGAAGGCCGGCCGGTTCCTGGTTAAGCACATGCCCGGCTTCGAGAACGCGTTCTTCACCGACACGCCGACCCAGCTCGGCGTACGGGAGACGCGACGGGCGATGGGGGACTACGTGCTGACCGGGGAAGATGTGCTCGGCGCCGGGCGGTTCGACGACGCGGTCGCGTGCGGGGCGTGGCCGCAGGAGTTCCACGTCGAAGGAAAAGAGACCCAGTGGCGCTGGCTCGAACGCGGGGCCTACTACCAGGTTCCGTATCGCTCTCTGGTCGCGGCGGAGCTGGACAATGTGCTTCTCGCCGGGCGTTGTATGTCCGCGACACACGAGGCGCTCGCATCCACGCGGGTGATCGCACCCGCCATGGCCCAAGGTGAAGCCGCGGGCGTAGGCGCGGCGCTGGCGGCACAGAAGGGGCTCGCCGCGAGGGCGGTCGACGTCGCCGAAGTGCAGCGCATCCTCCGCGAGCGCGGCGCGTTCCTCGGGTGATGGGTGGGACTCCAAGCGTGAACGTCGCGAACCTCGTGCGAGAAACGGCGAGCCGGCTCGGCAGCAAGCCGGCGCTCATCTTCCACGATCAGCCGATCAGCTACGCGGACCTGGATCGAGAGATCGAAGCCGCGGCGGCGGGCTTCGCGGCGCTCGGGATCCGGGTCGGCGATCGCGTCGGCGTGCTCGTCCACAACGTTCCGCACTTCATCTACGCGTACCAGGGGCTGGCGCGTGCCGGGGCGGTGACCATCCCGCTTAACACCATGTACACGGCCGACGAAGTCTCGTTCATCCTGGCCGACGCCGACGCGCGGGCCGTCGTCGTGTCCGAGCCGCTCGTCGGCACGGTCGACGGCATCCGCGACACGCTTCCCATGCTCGAGCACGTCGTCGTAGCCGGCTCGGCGGCTCCCGTCGGCGCGATGACGTGGGATCAGATGCTCGGCCGTGCGTCGGGGGGCGCTCCAACTTTCGATCCTTCGCCGGGTGATCTCGCGGTGCTGGCGTATACGAGCGGAACGACCGGCCGGCCGAAGGGCGCGATGCTGACCCACGCGAACCTGCTCGCGAACTTGGATCAGATGTCCCAGGCGCAGCTGCTCGCTGAGGCCGAGGACGACGTCGTGCTCCTCGCGCTCCCGATGTTCCACATCTACGCGCTCAACGTGATCCTCGGGCTCACGATGCGGGCGGGAGCGACCGCGGTGCTGATGGAGCGGTTCGACGCCGTGGGCTCTCTGGGGGCCGTCGAGCGGCACGGCGTCACCGTGCTTTTCGGTGCGCCGCCGATGTTCATCGCCTGGCTGAACACGCCGGGCGTTGAGCGCTACGACCTGTCGAAGGTGCGGCTTGCGGTCTCCGGAGCGGCGCCGCTTCCGGGTGCCGTGCTCGACGACTTCCGGCGAAAGCTCGGTATCACGATCTGGGAAGGGTATGGCCTCACCGAAACAGCGCCCGGCGTGACGTCGAATGCGATGGGGGAGGAGGCGAAGCCGGGTTCGATCGGCAAAGCGCTTCCCGGAGTCGAAGTTCGCATCATCGACGGCTCGGGGGACGACGTCGAGGACGGTGACCCGGGAGAGATCATCGTGCGCGGGCCCAACGTGTTCCGTGGGTATTGGCGCCAGGACGAAGCCACGGCGGAAGTGATCCGCGAAGGCTGGTTCCACACCGGCGACGTCGGATACGAGGACTCCGACGGCTACATCTTCCTCGTCGACCGGAAGAAGGATCTCATCATCGTCAGCGGCTTCAACGTCTATCCCCGCGAGGTCGAGGACGCGATCTTCCGCCATCCGAAGGTTGCGGAGGCCGCGGTGGTAGGCATCCCGCACCCTTACACCGGGGAAGCGGTGAAGGCCTTCGTGGTCCTGAAGCCCGGCGAGTCCACGACGGAAGAGGAGATCCTCGAGTTCTGCCGTCGGTCGCTCGCACGCTTCAAGTGCCCCCAGGTCGTCGAGTTCGTGACGGAGCTGCCGCACCTCCCGACGGGAAAGGTGTTGCGACGTCTGCTCCGCGACGGCGGGAAGTCTTAAAAGTCACGTGATCGTCTTCCCGGCCGTAGCAGCCCTCGTCTCAACGATCTTCGCGATCCAGCTTCTCCGGCAGTACGCCGGCCGGAAACGGCTGCCGCAACTCGCGTGGGGGATCGCGATGACGATGTACGCGCTGGCGTCGCTGGCGGTCACCGGAGGGATCAGCGGAGGATGGGACCCGACGCTGTACCGGGTCTACTACCTGTTCGGCGCGCTCCTGAATGTGCCGTACCTCGCGCTCGGGAGCGTCGCGCTCCTCGGGAAGCGGGCACTCTCGGCCCTGGCGCTGCTCGTCGTGCTCGCCGCCACGGTGTACGCCGCGGCGAAGGTGGCGAGCACGTCCACGGTCGCGTCGGCGCTCGCGACGGAGCAGATCCCACGCGGGAAGGACACGTGGGCCGACCAGTCGGTGCCCCGGTTGGCGTCCATGTACTCGATCTCCGCTTACGTCGCCGTCCTGCTGATCACCTTCGGCACCTCCACCAGGCGCGCCGCTCGCCTGATCGGCGCCGAGCGTGCTCGCGCGAACCGCCTCATCGCGGTCGGCGTCACGATCGTGGCGGTCGGGAGCACCGCGCTCACGCGGGTCGGGCGCGGCTCGGCGTTCTCGGTAGCGCTGGCGGTGGGCGTTGTCGTGATGTTCCTCGGGTTCCGCATGGCGACGCGGGCGACCCGGACGATCGCCGGGCCGATCGTGCTGTATTCGAGCGAGAACTGCGGCCTGTGCGATCACGCGCGCGACGCGCTCGCCGAGCTCGGCTTGTCGTACGAGGAGGTCGAGGTCCCCGACGATCACCCGTACCGGCTGCGCACCCCCGTGGTGGAGTTGGACGGCTTGGTCCTCGCCGAGGGGCAGATCACGGCGGCCGGGCTCAGCCGGGCATTAAGCGGGTCGATCGGCCAGGCGCGATAACGCGTTTTCCCAGGTCAGGGCACTCTCCTGGGCGGATTCCATTTGAGAATGTGCTCACAAGCATCTACAATCCGGGTTGCAGGGGGCCCGATTTCGACCCTGTTTCGGGATAGCTTGGAGAGGCCCGATGAGAGAGCGCGCGATCCCTGAAGCCACGGTCGCCCGCCTTCCGCTGTACCTCCGTAGCCTGGTCGAGATGACCGAGCGCGGCACCCACACCGTGTCGAGCGAGTCCCTCGCGTTCGCGGCCGGCGTGAACTCGGCCAAGGTGCGCAAGGACCTGTCCTATCTCGGGTCCTACGGCACGCGCGGGGTCGGGTACGACGTCGAGTACCTCATCTACCAGATCTCTCGCGAGCTCGGCCTTACCCAGGATTGGAACGTCATGATCGTCGGGGTCGGAAACCTCGGCCACGCGCTGGCGAACTACAAGGGCTTCTCGGCGCGCGGGTTCCGGGTCGTGGCGCTGATCGACGCCGACGAGCGGAAGATCGGCGAGCAGGTCGGTGAGCTGGCGATCGAAGACTTCGAGGATCTCGAGCGCATCGCCAAGGAGCGGCAAGTCTCCATCGGGGTCGTGGCGACGCCGGCACCGGCCGCCCAGGACGCGGCCGACCGCCTCGCGGCCGCCGGCGTGAAGAGCATCCTCAACTTCGCCCCCGCCGTCATCCAGGTTCCCGACGACGTCTCGCTCCGAAAGGTCGACCTCTCGATCGAGCTTCAGATCCTTTCCTTCTACGAGCAGCGGAAGTCGGCGCTGGAGGGCCTCCGGCGTGGCAAGCGATTGACCGGGAGCGCCGCGAAGTCCACGCGTCCATGACCACCGGATACCCGGCCATCCTCCTTCTCGACGGCCGCCTCGCGGTCGTCATCGGTGGCGGGACGATCGCCGAACGCAAGGTCCGCACGCTCCGCGATGCCGGCGCCAAGGTTCGCCTCGTAGCCGACACGATCACCCCGGTCCTCCGCGATCTCGCCGAAAGCGGCGAGCTGGAGCTCGTCGAGCGCCGTTACGGCCGCGGTGACCTGGTGGGGGCGGTTGTCGTCGTGGCCGCCACCGACGACGAGGAGGTCAACCGGAGCGTGTACGCCGACGCGACCGAAGCGGGGATCCCCGTCAACGTGGTCGACAACACCGCACTCTGCACGTTCATCGCTCCATCGATCATCCGGCGTGGCGACCTCGTCGTCGCGATCTCGACCGGCGGCGCCGCTCCGGCGCTGGCGGTGCGGATCCGCGAGCGCTTGGAGCAAGAGTTCGGCGACGAGTACGCTCGCTTCCTCGAGCTGACCGCGGAGCTGCGCGAGCAGATAAAGGTCCCGGGAGACCAGGATGAGCGTGCGAAGGCTTGGTATCGAGTGATCGACTCCGACGTGATGGACCTCGTTCGCGCCGGGGACATCGAGCGGGCCCGCGAGCGGGCGACGGCACTGTTGCTCGGGACGGACTAATCCGGGGGGAAGAAACGTGTCGGTCCTCGTCGTAGGCCTCACGTACCGTAAGGCGCCGGTCGAGCTGCTGGAGCGCTTCGCCTTCGACCAGTCCGGGTTGCCCAAAGGGTTGCATCAGCTCGTTTCCGCCGAGCACGTGCGCGAAGGGGTCATCCTTTCGACCTGCAACCGCACCGAGGTCTACGCGCTCGTGAGCGGGTTCCACGCGGGGCTCGCCGAACTTCGCCGTTTCCTCGCCGAGTTCCATCATGTGCCGGTCGAGGAGTTCGGCGCGGTGCTCGACTCGCACTACGAGGAGGACGCGGTTTCGCATCTCTTCTCCGTCGCGAGCGGGGTCGACTCCATGGTCGTGGGCGAGCCGCAGATCTTGTCCCAGGTTCGCGAGTCGTTCCGGGTCGCCGACGAGGAAGGGGCAGCGGGTCCGGTTCTCTCCGCGCTCTTCCGCCAGGCCATCCGCGTCGGCCGGCGGGCCCGCTCGGAGACCGGGATATCCAGATCGGTGAAGACCTACGCCGGAGCCGGCGCAGACCTCGCGCGTGAGGCTCTCGGCACGCTCGACGGCAAGACGGTGCTGGTCGTCGGCGCCGGGAAGATGAGCGACGTCGCCGCGCGACGCATGGCGCTCGAGGGAGCGACGGTTCTCGTGGCGAACCGCACGACCTCGCGCGCGAAGGCGCTCGCCGATCGCATCGGCGGCGAGGATCTGCCTATCACGTCGTTGGACGAAGGACTGGCGCGCGCCGACCTCGTGCTCTCCTCGACCGGAAGCTCCGAGCCCGTGATCACGCGCGAGCTGGTCGCCGAGGCCTTCGCGACCCGCGTCGACCGGCCGCTGGTGCTTCTGGATCTCGCCGTGCCGCGCGACGTGGAGCCGTCGGTCGCGGACATCGACGGCGTGGTCGTCCGCGATCTCGACGATCTCCGCGAGGCGCTCACGCCCGGGCCCGACCAGTTGCGCGAAGTCGGTCGCGTGCGCGACATCATCGAGGAGGAAGTACCACGTTTCACGCGGTGGCAACGATCGCATCATCTCGCCCCGCTCCTCGAAGCGCTGCAGGCGCGCGGCGAGCAAGTGCGCGACCGCGAGGTCAAGCGCGCGATGGGCCGGCTGGCTCGCTTGAGCGACGCCGAGCGCGAGGCGGTCGAGGCACTCGCCCGCTCCATCGTGGCGAAGCTCTTCCACGGACCGGTCACCGCGGTGAAGCAGGCCGCCGGCACGGCAGACGGAGAGGCGCTCGCGCGCGCGCTTCGAGACCTTTTCGACCTGCCGGATATCGAGCGGTAGGGTTCCCCGCGGATGCCGCGAAGCGTGCTGCGCGTTGGGACGAGGGGGAGCGCGCTTGCGCTCGCGCAGGCGGAGAACGTTCGCAAGGCCATCTCCCAGGTGATCTCGCACCGCAATTTCGAGCTCGTGCCGATAACCACGAGCGGCGACACGCATCAAGGACCGCTTCCGGCGATCGGCGGCAAGGGCCTGTTCACCGCAGATATCCAGGAAGCGCTCGCCACCGCGAAGATCGACCTCGCGGTGCACAGCGCCAAGGATCTCCCGACAACCACCCCAGAAGGCGTCGTGCTTGCCGCGATCCCGCCGCGTGAGGATCCGCGGGACGCGTTGATCACCCGGCACGGTGGAGGGCTCACGAAGCTTGCGCCGGGAACGACGGTCGGTACGTCGTCCCTTCGGCGAAGCGTTCAGCTGCTCGCGCTCGGCAAGGGCCTCGTTCCCACAGCGATCCGGGGGAACGTGGACTCCCGCCTTCGCAAGCTCTCGGCAGGGGAGGTGCAGGCGCTCGTGGTCGCGCTCGCGGGTCTGAAGCGGCTCGGAAAGGACGGGCGCGTCG